>ENA-OPWL01000128-OPWL01000128.1-human-gut-metagenome-genome-assembly--contig:-NODE-128-length-43491-cov-13.052974_pt1 | contig 43491 bp, 33 predicted proteins | sample MGYA00241508_ERZ502008 | MGnify/ENA primary metagenome ERZ502008 (study PRJEB25962, sample SAMEA2043046) | human gut metagenome | biome: human gut; feature: human-associated habitat; material: faeces... | reverse complement strand
TTCTGTGCCTTCTGTCGTATGACGCGCAGCGTCTATACGCTCTGTGGATTCCAAACCTTAATCCCGTAGGCTTCTGTGTGGTCCGTGCGTTCTGTGGGAACTACAAGCAAAGGAGATACAAGTACAAGAGTCTCTCCCCGATAAACTGCAATTTACACTTCTGTCACTCCATATTCCGGATGAACCTTTTTTTATGTCTTTACACCAGCATTGCAGAAGCGCCGATAAAACTAAAGACAAAACAATAAACATTATATACCCAAGCTAAACTTGACAACATTATTATTTTAAAATGTTTTAATAGTCAAATTTCTTTTTTTTTGTTCGTAGTTAGAAAAATATATGTAACTTTGCTGCTTGAATCTACTAATGAACTTAAAGAGCCTTGCACATATCTACTAAATGCTTATACTGCAGCTTGGCGAGTTTTACAAAACTAATCATACAATTATGCTAAAACAAATTATTAATGGTCGTGTCCTTACTCCTGAGGGCTGGCTCGAAGGCGGTTCTGTAATCATTGATGGCAATAAGATTAAGGCCGTATCTAACAGTGATCTCTACATTGTTGATGCTCAAATAATTGACGCCAAGGGATGTTATGTAGTACCTGGTGGTGTAGAGTTGCACGTGCATGGTGGTGGTGGACGCGACTTTATGGAAGGTTCTGAAGAAGCTTTCCGCGTAGCCATTAAAGCACATATGAAGCATGGCACTACATCTATCTTCCCAACACTTTCGTCTTCTACTGTGCCTATGATTGAGGCAGCATGCGAAACATGCCAGAAGCTTATGGAAGAGGAAAACAGTCCGGTACTCGGACTTCATCTTGAAGGTCCTTACTTCAACCCTAAACAGGCAGGCGCTCAGATACCTGAATGGATCAAGGCACCTGTAGCCGAGGAATACGAACCATTGCTTGACAAGTATCCATGTATCAAGCGTTGGGACGAGGCACCCGAACTTCCTGGTTCAATCGACTTTATTAAGGCATGTTGCAAGCATGGTGTATTGGCTTCAATAGGTCATACTCGTGCCACATACAATGATGTGGTAGCTGGTCACAGAGCCGGCATGATGCATGCCACCCACTTCTACAACGCAATGCCGGTAGTGTACAAGGAGCACGAGTTTAAGGTGCCTGGCACAGTAGAGAGTGTTTATGCACTTCCCGATATGAGTGTAGAGGTTATTGCCGATGGTATACATGTGCCTCCAGTAATGCTTCGCGTAGTTTATCAGATAAAGGGTGTTGAGAAGACAGCTCTTATTACCGACTCTTTGGCTTGTGCCGCAAGCGATGAGGGTGTAGCATTCGATCCACGCGTTATTCTCGAGGATGGCGTGTGCAAGCTTGCTGACCATTCGGCTCTTGCAGGTTCAATTGCCACCATGGACCGTCTTATCCGCACATGTGTGCAAATGGCTAATATTCCGATGGAGGACGCATGTCGCATGGCAAGCGAGACACCAGCAAAGATTATGGGTGTATTCGACCGCAAGGGATCTCTCGAGGATGGAAAGGATGCCGACATCATGATGTTCGACAAAGACCTCAAGCTGACTTACGTTATGCAGATGGGTAACGAAGTAACCAACGAACTCTAAACACATATAATTATGTTAAAGCAAATAGTCAATGGCCACATTCTCACCCCTAAAGGCTGGCTTGAGGGTGGCTCTGTAATTATCGAAGACAATAAGATTAAGGCTGTCTCAAATATAGATCTACATATCGTTGATGCCGAAATCATCGACGCTAAAGGTTGTTATGTAGTGCCTGGAGGTATCGACTTGCATACACATGGTGGTGGCGGTCGCGACTTTATCGAGGGTAGCGAGGACGCTTTCCGTGCTGCTGTTAATGCGCATATGAAGCATGGTACAACAACAATTTATCCTACACTCTCGTCGTCTACAATCCCGTCAATTGAGGCTGCTTGCCAGGTATGCCAGAAGTTGATGGCCGAGGAGAACAGTCCGGTGCTTGGTTTGCATATCGAAGGCTCGTACATCAATCCTAAGCAGGCTGGTGCACAGAACCCCGTGCTCATCAAGGCTCCGCTTCCTGACGAGTACGAGACATTGCTCAACAAGTATTCGTGCATCAAACGCTGGGACGTAGCACCTGAGCTTCAGGGCTCGGTAGAGTTTATTACAGAGTGTCGCAAGCACGGTGTTCTTACAGCCCTTACCTGTACACGTGCCACATACGAGGATGTTGTTGCTGCCCATGATGCCGGATTGTCGCATGCGGCCCATTTCTACAATGCCATGCCAGTGGTATACAAGGAGCACGAGTTTAAGGTTCCTGGCACCGTAGAGAGTGTATACGCTCTTCAGGATATGACCGTAGAGGTAATAGCCGACGGCATACACGTGCCTCCAGTTATGCTCAATGTGGTTTATCAGATTAAGGGTGTTGAGAAGACAGCCCTTATCACCGACTCTTTGGCTTATGCCGCAAGCGAGGGCAACGTATCGTCTGAGCCCAGCGTAATTCTTGAGGATGGTGTGTGCAAGCTTGCCGACCACTCGGCTCTTGCTGGTTCTATCGCCACAATGGATGTACTCATCCGCACATGTATCCACAGGGCAGAAATACCTATGGTAGATGTATTCCGTATGGTTAGCGAGACACCTGCCAAGATAATGGGTATCTTCGACCGCAAGGGTTCTATCGAGGAAGGCAAGGATGCCGATATCATGATGTTCGACGACGATATCGACCTGACCTACGTTATGCAGATGGGCAACGAGGTAACCAACGTTCTGTAACTAACGTATGTTTGCAGCCTTGGTTGTGCCTGCAAATAACGAGATATACAATAAAACAAGGGCTGGGCTCCATATTTGGAACCCAGCCCTTTTGGCTATATTGTCTAAATCCATAAAATCATGCAGTTTTTTTATGGCTCTTATGTAGCTTCCGCGGCTTGCCTAGGCAATTTTTTAAGTAATATATATTAAAATGGCAAAGTAATATAATTAAAATGGCAAAGTAATATAATTAAAATGGCAAAGTAAATTATATTAAATGGCAAAGTAATATATATTAAAATGGCAAAGTAATATAGGTTGGTATAAACTTTGACACCGAGAAGCCTATTGGCGACCGGACTATTGGTTAGACGTTTGGTTAGTTGTAGTCCTTCGGTGTAAATCTCTTGTCAAAATATACAACATTCTTGTCCTTGTCCGAACGCAGAGTCCACTGAAAGGCAAATCCTTCCTCCTTGTAAGGTCTGAAGGCAGTATTGTCCTTAATATTGGCAAGAAGAGCCTCGCTTATCTTGTCGCGGTTTAGGTCGAACACCTTTCTGTCGTCGAGAGCATCTGTAATAGAGCAGTAGTAGTGGTATGTTTTGGTCTTGACATCAAATGCCACACTGTCTGTACGGGTGTAGTTCTGCACAGGTGTAGGACAGTATTTCTCTGTGTATTCTCGTGCTTCGCGCTGGGCTCTTTTCTCCAAATTCTCGTGACAACTGCATAGCAGCAAAGAGCATGCAATGATACCAAATATTAAATGTTTCATTTTGATTAAATTAAATTCTAAATTTTTTCTTTTGCAAAGTTACCTATTTGTCAGAAAAAACAAGTAACTTTGCACGTAAAACTGATATATATCAATGGATAATATAAGGAATTTCTGTATTATTGCCCACATCGACCACGGCAAATCAACACTTGCCGACCGATTGTTGGAGCGTACACAAACAATCAAGATAACTGAGGGTCAGATGCTTGACAATATGGATCTGGAGCGCGAGCGCGGTATAACCATCAAGAGCCATGCTATCCAGATGGAATATAAGCACAACGACCAAACATACATATTGAATCTTATTGACACTCCGGGACATGTCGATTTCTCGTATGAGGTATCACGCAGTATTGCAGCATGTGAGGGAGCGTTGCTTGTTGTAGATGCCACACAGGGTGTTCAGGCACAAACCATATCCAATCTGTATATGGCTATAGAGCACGACTTGGAGATAATACCAGTGCTTAATAAGATAGATATGCCAAGCGCAATGCCCGACGAGGTAGAAGACGAGATTATAGAGCTTATAGGCTGTAAACGTGAGGACATCTTGCGTGCCTCTGGCAAGACAGGCGAAGGTGTTGACGATGTGCTGCGTGCTATTGTAGAGCGTGTACCACATCCTACGGGCGATACCAATGCACCTTTGCAGGCTCTTATCTTCGACTCTGTGTTCAACTCATTCCGTGGTATCATTGCCTACTTCAAGATAGAGAATGGCCAGATACGCAAGGGCGACAAGGTTAAGTTCTTTAATACTGGTATGGAGTATGTGGCCGACGAGGTTGGCGTACTCAAGATGGATATGGTACCACGTGATGTGCTTGGCACTGGCGAGGTGGGATACATCATATCAGGCATCAAGGATGCTACTGAAGTAAAGGTGGGTGATACAATTACACAAGTGGCTCGTCCATGCGAGAAGGCTATTTCTGGATTCCAGGAAGTAAAACCTATGGTGTTTGCTGGTGTCTATCCCATTGACCCGAGCGAATACGAAAACTTGCGTTCATCGCTTGAGAAATTACAGCTTAATGACGCTTCGCTAACATTCTCGCCAGAGTCGTCAGTGGCTCTTGGCTTTGGTTTCCGTTGCGGATTCCTTGGATTGTTGCATATGGAGATTGTGCAAGAACGTTTGGACCGCGAGTTTAATATGGACGTCATCACTACCGTGCCCAACGTTTCGTATATGGTATACGACAAGCAAGGCGGTGTTAAGGAGGTGCACAATCCGTCAGGACTGCCCGAGCAAACTCTTATCGACCATATCGAGGAGCCGTATATACGTGCTTCTATCATCACAACCACCAACTTCATAGGTCCTATCATGACGCTTTGTCTCGACAAGCGCGGCGAACTGATAAACCAAGAGTATATTAGTGGCAATCGTGTTGAGTTGCATTTCATGTTGCCTTTGGGCGAAATCGTGATCGACTTCTACGACAAACTAAAGTCTATAAGCAAGGGTTATGCATCGTTCGACTATCACATAGATGGTTTCCGTCCTTCACGTCTTGCCAAACTTGACATATTGCTCAATGGCGAACCCGTTGACGCTTTGTCGGCATTAACTCATCAAGACAATGCTGTGAGCATGGGTCGCAAGATGTGTGAGAAGCTAAAGGATCTTATTCCGCGTCAGCAGTTTGATATAGCAATACAGGCAGCCATTGGCGCTAAGATTGTAGCACGCGAGACTATAAAATGTGTGCGTAAGGACGTTACTGCCAAGTGTTATGGTGGCGACGTGAGCCGTAAGCGCAAGTTGCTTGAGAAGCAGAAGAAGGGCAAGAAGCGTATGAAGCAAATTGGTAACGTCGAGGTGCCGCAGAAGGCATTCCTCGCAGTATTGAAACTCGATTAAATTATACTAAATACTAAGAAGCATTAACTGAAAAGAAAGGAAGGTATCTTATGAAAGAGATAGTCAGCACCAACACCCGCGACATAGCTCGAGAGTTGGCAAGACGCTACAGTACAATGACTCACGAGGAACTTGATGTATTAGAGAGCATCTTGGTTCCTATTAAGTATGCCAAAGGTGAGCTAGTACTAAAGGAAGGCGAAGTGTGCCGTCAGTTCATTTATATAGACAAGGGACTTATGCGCCAGTTCTATTTCAAGCACGGCAAAGAGGTTACCGAGCATCTTGCTCAGGACCATACTATTGTGATGTGTATCGAGAGTCTGTTCAAGGAAGAGCCAACACACTTGCAGGTAGAGGCACTCGAACCCACCATTGTATATGCTTTGCCTAAAGCCGATCTTGAGCGTGTAGCTTTGCATAACGTCAATATACAGATTCTTTACCGCAAGATACTGGAAGAGAGCCTTATACAGTCGCAGGTGCATGCCGACCTTGTGCGTTTTGAAACTGCTCAAGACCGATATAAGAGAATGTGCAAACTAATGCCACAGGTGGTTCTGCGTGCTCCGCTTGTATATATTGCAAGCTACCTGCAGATGACACCCGAGACATTGTCGCGTGTGCGTGCGTCAACGCTACTCGACTAATTGGTTGATTAAGACAAAATCGTTTATACTTATTATATGTAGCGGGGGCCTTACAGCCCTCGCTATATTTGTTTGATACTAACGCTTCATTAAAACAAGAAACATTGCAAACCTTTGTTCCAGACCATTGCCAGCAAGAAGTGATAGCCGCTTGTGGTGGATTCCATCTTGTACTTGCCCCTCCAGGATGTGGCAAAACCCAGATATTGACCGAACGCATACGCCATGCCCATAACGTAGAGGGTATAGCATATGACGACATGTTGTGCCTAACATTTACCAACCGTGCCGCACGTGGAATGGTTGAGCGTATTGTTGATAGTATAGCCGATGATGGGGTAGGCGATGTGTTTGTTGGCAATGTACATAGGTTTTGTTCAAAGTTCCTATTTGCCAACGGACTTGTAGCTGCCGAGTCGAGTGTTATTGACGAGGATGATGCTGTGTCTATACTTGCCCGCTATCTTAATGAGGACGAGTATGTGGTAATGGGCAATACGGCTCGCCGACGCGACTATTCGGATGTCTTCCACCTTGAGGCAATGATGCATCAAATTAGATATAATCATCCCAAGGCCCTGCGTGTACATCCCGACTGTATAAATGCCGACGATATAGGTGCCATGCAACGTATATGCAACGTTACTGGAAAGACATTCAATGCCGACGCAATGATAGATATTTACGAAAACTCGGATACTTATCGCGACCTTGTTATGTCCGACACTACCGACTATGGCTATCAGCAGCCTTTACTAAAGATGCTTCAGAAGATGTCGCTTGCACGACAGTTTCAACATTATAAGCGCCAGAACCACTTGCTCGACTTTCATGATTTGTTGCTTATGACATATGATGCACTTGTTGCTGATGCCGATAGTCAGGAGTTTAAGCGTTATAAGTGGGTTCAGGTAGACGAGGTGCAAGACCTTAATCCGTTGCAAATGGCAATAGTAAAGTTGCTTACGGCACGTCCTTTCCATACCGTGATGTTTCTTGGAGACGAGCAACAGGCAATATTCTCGTTTATGGGAGCCAAGCTTGATGCACTTTCTGCATTGAAGCAACAGCCTACGTGCCAGTTGCATCATCTGTCGGTAAACCATCGATCACCAAAATATCTGCTTGATGTATTCAATACCTATGCTGCCGAAGTGCTAAAGATTGACCCTTCGCTACTGCCAGAAGTGGGCAAGACAGATGTAAAGAACCGTGTAGGCAACGAGCTTGCAATTCTGTGCAGTCAGACATACGAGCAGGAGGTGCGCGAGTGCGTGCAGTTTGCCAATACGCTTACCCGCAATTTTCCTGATTCTACAACAGCCTTTGTTGTAAACTCAAATCGCGATGCCGAGCTTATAAGTGCCGAACTTAACAGATGTAACATTGGTCACTTTAAGGTGTCGGGCACCGACCTCTTCTCGTTGCCCGAAATAAAGTTGCTGTTTGCTCATCTTGGAGTATTAAACAACGAGTTTAGTTTTATGTCGTGGGCACGACTTATGAAGGGATTGCGTGTGTACGATAATAGTGCAGCAGCACGCAATTTCGTACGTGCGTTGTTCGACCGAGCTATTATGCCATCCGATCTCTTGCGTTTTGACAGCGGCACTTATCTGCAACGCTTTGTCAGCAGTTACGAGAAAGATACTATTGTGGTATTTGATACGGAGACCACCGGACTTGACGTGTTCAATGACGATATTCTGCAGATAGCTGCTGTGAAGATACGTGGTGGCGAAGTGGTGCCAGGCTCCCAGTTTACATTATACATTGAGACCGATAAGGCGATACCGGCTATGCTCGGCGATATAGTGAATCCAATAATCGAGGAGCGCAAGCATCATGAGCTTCTTACGCATGCCGACGCGTTGCGACAGTTTATGCAGTATGCCGATGGATGCGTATTGTTAGGTCATAATGCCGATTACGATTATCATATACTCGATTTCAACCTTCGCCGTTATGTTCCTGAGATAATGCTCTCAGCACAGCATCCGTCTTATCTCGATTCTTTGCGCCTGGTACGTTTGTTGCATCCCGAACTTAAGGAGCACAAGCTTAAGTATCTGCTGTCTGTGCTTGGTTTGGAAGGCAACAACTCACATCTTGCCGACGACGATGTCAACGCCACACGCAATGTTGTGATACATTGCTATGATATTGCAAAGACTAAGATTGAGGAGCAGGATAAGTTTCTTAAGGATAGTCGGGTGCGACAGCGTGTGGATACGCTCAGACGAAATTATGGCGAGATGTATAGAGATGCAATTGGAAGACTATATGAAAGTGAAAAGAGAAAAGTGAAAAGTGAAAAATTTGAGGAAGGGGAAAAGGGAAAAGAGGAAAGTGAAAAGAGAAAAGAGAAAAGTGAAAAATCCGATTGTTGTGATGGCGGTATTGTTGTAAGGGGAGCATTGGTTGATGAACTAAAGCGCTTTTACGATTACTTGTTGGATGGTGGCTTGATAGTCGAGATATACGGATTGCGATTTGTTTTGGCTTATCTTTCGGGCGATATGATAGATGCAGATAAGGAGCCATCGTTATATGAGCAACTTTGCAATCATACAATGGAAATAAGTACGCTTAAAGAGGCCGATCTATGTGGCAGTAGCAACATAAACGAGCATATATTTGTAACTACCATACACAAAGCTAAAGGCTTGGAGTTTGACAACGTTATTGTGTTTGATGCTGTTGACGGACGTATACCCAACTATTACAGTCGCAATAATCCGCGACAGCTTGCCGAGGATGCACGCAAGTTTTATGTGGCACTTTCAAGAGCAAAGGAGCGATTATATGTGGCACAATGCATACAGCGTTTCGACTATCACAACATGCCACACGATGTGCATCTTACGCCACTTATGCGTTCCATCGCCAAGTACTTCAAGGAGGAAAGGTTCGGCAACTAAGGCTTGATTGGTCGGTCATCAAGGCTTCCTTGGTATCGGGGAGAGGCTCTTGTACTTGTATCTCCTTTGCTTGTAGTTCTGTGGGAACTACATACAAAAGAACTACAAGTAAAATTATACGTTCATTACACGAACTTTAGAATGTCTTCCTCCGATAAAATTAGTGATAGATTAGTGTTAGATAAGTGACGGGTGGCACTTGGTATATGCCACCCGTCATTAGTGTATATCATTGCTAATTAGCAATATACGATTGTATGAAAGACTATAAGTGATAGAATGATAGGTTATTTCTTAACCTTTGTAGCCACTACAAAGTAGCCTATCAAGCAGCAGTAAGCCACGAGAGAAGCAACCTGCGACAATGGTGTGGCAAGCCATGATGTCATCCAATCTTCACTTACAAGATGCACATTGCAGAAGCGCAACAATGCAGATACAACGCCCATCAACGCACCACCTGCAATAAAGCCACTTGCAAGCAATGTACCCTTCTCGTTGCGCTCACGGTTAACTTCAGCGTTCTTAGAACGTGTTGAGACAAACCAGCTTACGAAACCACCGACGAGGAGAGGTGTGTTGAGTTCAAGTGGAATAAACATACCCAAGGCAAAGGCAATAGCTGGAATATTGAAGTAGGTAAGCACAATGGCAATGATAGCGCCAATACCATAGAGAGCCCAAGGAGCACCCACACCATTCATAAGCGGATCGATAACGGCAGCCATAGCATTAGCCTGTGGAGCAGCAAGGCTTCCGCTTGCAAATCCATAGGTATGGTTAAGCAGAATCATTACGCCACCAACTGTAGCAGCTGATACTAATGTGCCGAGGAACTTCCATGTCTCCTGCTTCTTAGGTGTAGTGCCGAGCCAATAGCCAATCTTTAGGTCGGTGATGAAACCGCCTGCCATAGACAATGCAGTACATACAACACCACCCATAATAAGAGCTGCAACCATACCGCCAGTGCCTTTTAAGCCTACTGCTACCAGTACAACAGAGGCAAGGATAAGCGTCATAAGTGTCATGCCCGATACAGGGTTAGAGCCAACAATAGCGATAGCATTGGCTGCAACCGTAGTAAATAGGAAGGCTATTATAGCAACGAGCAAGATGCCAACCACGGCAAAGAGCAGATTGCCATCCATTACACCAAACCAGAAGAAGAGGAATGTGGCAATGAGAGTAACGATAGCACCAATAGCAATAATCTTGAAAGATATGTCGCGCTGAGTACGCGCGGTATCTTCTGCTACCTGAGAGCCACCCTTCATCTCGTTGGCAGCAAGCGATACTGCACCCTTAATGATGCCCCATGACTTGATGATGCCTATGATACCAGCCATGGCGATGCCACCGATACCGATGCTCTTGCCATAATACTTAAATATCTCTTCTGCCGACATAGCGCCAACAGTCTGTGTAATCTCCGGATTCCACATGTTAAGTATTTGGTCGTGGAAGATAATAGACATACCTGGAACAATAAGCCACCACACTACAAACGAGCCGAGACAGATGATAAAGGCATATTTAAGACCGATGATATAGCCCAAACCAAATACAGCAGCGCCAGTGTTAACCTTGAATACAAGCTTTGCCTTATCGGCTGCCATAACACCCCATTCCATAACACGTGTTGTGAAATTCTCGTTCCACCAACCTACAGTTGCTACTATAAAGTCGTACAAACCGCCTACAAGTCCTGCTATAAGCAAAGGTTTTGCTTGCGATCCACCCTTCTCACCACTTACAAGAACTTGTGTTGTGGCTGTAGCTTCAGGGAATGGATACTTGCCGTGCATATCCTTAACGAAGTACTTACGGAAAGGTATCATGAACAAGATGCCCAAGATACCGCCAAGCAAAGACGAGAAGAACACCTTGAAGAACGAAACGCTCATCTCTGGATACTTAGCTTGGAGAATGTAGATAGCAGGCAAGGTGAATATTGCACCTGCAACGATAGTGCCCGAACATGCTCCGATACTCTGAATAATTACGTTTTCGCCAAGGGCTTTGTTGCGCTTTGCGGCTGTAGACACACCAACAGCTATGATAGCAATAGGAATAGCAGCCTCAAACACTTGGCCTACCTTAAGTCCAAGATAAGCAGCTGCAGCCGAGAACAGCATAGCCATGACGATACCCCATGTAACCGACCATACATTAACCTCGGGATAATTCTGGTCAGGCGACATAATTGGCTTGTACTCCTCGCCCGGCTTCAACTCGGTGAATGCGTTGTCGGGCAATTGGATTTGCTCTTTTTCTTTTTTCATTTTATAGTACTATTTGTTATTAATTGTTTTGTTTGTAGTATATAATTGGCAAAGTTACAACTTTTGTGGCGATAAATGTGTGATATCTCCAGTAAATTCTTTTTGAATGTATATATATAATAATGTATATATGCAGAATTGTTGCACATTTGTTTGTAAAATCAAGAAAAATGCATCATTTTATCAAAAAAACGCATGATTGTTTGTGAAATAATATTTATTTCTTACTTTTGTAGTCGAAAGAAATATTTAATTACTTTAAAACAGAGACAAATATGAATAATGCACAGTTTATACTTTGGTGGTGGCGTAGCTCAAGATTCAAAAAGTCGTGAGGCGGTATCTCCTACGCATTATTTCATATGATAAATAAAGCTATAAAAGAAGACCTGTCGTTCACGCGGCGGGTCTTTTTTTTAAATACTTAGTATAAAGAGAAATAACTAAAAAATATTCAGGCGTATGGTAACGATGAAACTAATTCTTGAAAGAGTGCTTGCTGGTGAGAAGCTTCAGCGCGATGAAACTAAGGATATATTGCTCGGCATAACACGTGACGAGTATCCAGCCGAACAGATATCGGCTTTGCTCACAGCTATTCAGATGCGTGGCATTACAGTTGACGAACTGTTAGGTTTTCGTGATGGTATACTCGAGACCGGTGTTCCTGCCTTACTGGATAGCGACCGCTATATCGACGTAGTAGGAACTGGAGGCGACCGCAAGAATACATTCAATATATCTACAACATCTTGTTTTGTTATAGCAGGAGCAGGATACAAGGTGGCAAAGCATGGTAATTATTCTGCCACATCCACCTCAGGAGCTTCGAATGTTATTGAGCAGCACGGAGTAAAGTTTACGGCCGACCTCGACCAATTGAACCGTTCGCTTAACGAGTGTGGCATAGTTTACTTGCATGCCCAACTGTTTGCGCGAGCAATGAAGTTTGTCGGTCCTATACGCAAGGCATTACAGTTTCCAACATGCTTTAATCTCCTTGGTCCGCTTGTCAATCCGTCGCAGCCCAAATGTCAGTTGCTTGGTGTTGCAACGCTTGAGCAGATGAAACTTTATAGTGAGGTGTTCCATCGTATAGGTACCGATTATGCCATAGTAAACAGTATTGACGGATATGATGAGATTTCGCTTACGGGCGACTTCAAGGTTGCTACCAATTCATATGAACGCATCTTCTCGCCTTCCGACCTTGGCTTGCGCAAGGCTCTTCCCGAGGAACTTGTTGCCGGAGCTACCGAACACGAGGCTGCAGAGATATTTGATGCCGTACTTGAGAACCGCGCTCTTCAGGCACAAAAGGATATAGTTATAGCCAATGCAGCCTTTGGTATACAAACTTTCGAGCGAGGAGAGAAGTCAATAGAAGAGTGTATAGCCATTGCACGTGAGTCGTTAGAGAGTGGCAAAGCATTGGCTACGTTCAAGAAGTTCAGAGAGATAAACAGTTAAGCAAGCATTTAAGCTATGGATATATTAGAAGAAATAGTTGCCCGCAAGCGTATAGACCTCGACCATCTAAAGACAGTATATACCGAGCACGACATCCACCGCGAAGTAGAGAAACTTATGGATGAGGGCAATCCGGTTGCGTCTATGCGCAAGGCTCTAATGCAGAGCAAGACAGGAATAATAGCCGAGTTCAAGCGTCGTTCGCCTTCAAAGGGATGGATAAAGGAGGATGCAGATGCAAGTATAATACCTCTTGCCTATCAGCAGTCTGGAGCTTCGGCACTTAGCATTCTTACTGATTTGCCTTATTTTGGCGGCAAGGACAAGGACATACGTATGGCTCGACAGTCGGGTGTAACGTTGCCTGTGCTATATAAGAATTTCATAATTGACGAGTACCAACTATTCGAGGCTCGTCTCTGTGGAGCTTCGGCTGTGTTGCTTATAGCTGCCTGTCTTAAGAAAGACGAATGCAAGACTTTGCTCTATATGGCTCACCAGCTTGGTTTGGAAGTATTGCTTGAGATGCACAATGAGGCCGAAACCGAATATGCCGACCTTCAACCCGACCTATGCGGTATAAACAATCGCAACCTTGGTACATTCCATACAGATGTGCAAAACTCATTCCTTCTTGCAAGTCGACTACCAAAAGATGCTTGTCGTGTTAGTGAGAGCGGACTTAATGATGCTGCAACACTCGAAGCCTTGCGACTGGCTGGATACAATGGTTTCCTTATGGGCGAAAGGTTTATGAAGGAAGCAAATCCGGGTGAAGCGTTGAAAGAGTTTATTGTGTAATTATAGTAGATAGATTAGTATCAGCCCCACACTAAAGCAAAATAAATATTAGAAACAAAGATATAACAATACATTATGACCAAGAATCTGCTTATAAAAGTATGTGGTATGCGCCAACCCGATAATATACGCGCAGTATCGCAATTGCCTATCCAGTATATGGGATTCATATTCTATCCTAAGAGCAGTCGTTATGTAGGCATGACATCATCGGGAACTGGTTTGCTGCCAGATATTGCTGATAAGGCTATAAGCTGTTTTGATAACACGCAAATAAGTGATATTGGTGATAAGTATGTAGCAAGTTGTATCAACGGAGAGAAACAGCCAAACGGAAGTACATATATAAATAAGGTGGGAGTGTTTGTCGATGCCTCCGTTCAAGACATTATCACCCATGTGGTAAACTTCGGTCTTGATGCCATACAGCTTCACGGTTCAGAGACACCTACATTTATCCGCAACCTTAAGGCAACGCTTGTTCCGGATATATGTCCAAAGATAAAAATCTTCAAGGCAATAAGCATAGCGTCGACAGAAGATTTTGATAGATGTAGCCAGTATGATGGAATTGTCGATATGTTTGTATTCGATACAAAATGTGTGGGCCATGGTGGAAGTGGCAAACAATTTGACTGGTCGGTACTTGATAGCTATAAAGGCAATACTCCTTTCTTGCTGAGTGGCGGCATAGGCTTTGAGGATGCCGAAAGGATAAAGAGCATACAACATCCACAGTTGGCTGGTATCGATCTCAACTCACGTTTTGAAATAGAGCCAGGTTTGAAGGATGTGGAGCTTCTCAAGGCTTTTATCAATAATACTTTTGCATGACAAATGGTATTCTTAAAATAAAGTTCTGAGACTCTTACTATAAAGTTTAGAGACACTTTTCTCCCCGTAATAATAAAAACCATAAAAATAGCTATTATGAATAAGATAAATAGATTGTTTTCAGAGCGTGGCGACCGCAAGCTGTTGTCGTTGTATTTCTGTGCTGGTTGCCCAAAACTTGACATGACAGCTGATGTGATACTAAGTCTACAGAGTCATGGCATTGACATGATAGAGGTAGGCATTCCGTTCAGCGATCCTTTGGCAGATGGTCCGGTAATACAGAGTGCGGGAACTGTTGCATTAAAGAATGGAATGACTCTTGAGAAACTCTTCGCTCAGCTTGACGCTATAAAGAGCGAGGTGAGGATACCTCTCGTGCTTATGGGCTATCTTAATGTGATAATGCATTATGGTTACGAGCGTTTCTGCAAGCGTTGTGTAGAGTGTGGTGTGTCAGGCTTCATTATCCCCGATCTTCCCTTCGACGATTACTTACGTGAGATAAAGCCACTTGCCGACCGCTACGACCTGCGTTGTGTGATGATGATAACGCCTGAGACATCCGAGGAGCGTATCCGTTTTATCGACAATCATACAGATGGCTTTATTTATATGGTTAGTTCGGCAAGCATTACAGGTGCGCAAAAGAGTTTTGATGAAGCCAAGCAGCAATATTTCCGCCGCATCAACGCCATGCAGTTGCGCAATCCTCGTATGATAGGTTTCGGCATAAGCAATCGCCAGACTCTTGAGAGTGCCCAACAGAATGCGGCTGGCGCGATAATAGGCAGCAAGTTCGTTACATTGCTTAGAGAGAAGGAGAACCCTACAGAAGCGGTAGAACAATTGTTGGAGGACTTAAAGAAGTAAGAATATATACATAAAGCCCCACTTCCCAATAAATAAAATACAATATGACAAAGAGTTATAAATCCACCCCAACCAATGGCTTTTATGGACGTTTTGGCGGAGCCTACGTCCCCGAGATACTTCACAAGTGTGTAACCGATTTGCAACAGGCTTATCTGCCTATTATCGAGAGCGAGGAGTTTAAGAAAGAATACCGTTCGCTCTTGCGCGATTATGTGGGTCGTCCCTCACCTTTATATTATGCACGTCGCATGAGCGAGAAGTATGGATGTCAGCTATATCTAAAGCGCGAGGACCTGAACCATACAGGCGCCCACAAGATAAACAATACCATCGGCCAGATACTAATGGCAAAGAAGATGGGTAAGACGCGCATTATTGCCGAGACAGGTGCTGGTCAGCATGGTGTTGCCACAGCCACAGTATGCGCACTTATGGATATGAAGTGCGAGATATTTATGGGCAAGACAGATGTAGAGCGTCAGCACACCAATGTAGAGCGTATGCGTATGCTTGGAGCTACCGTGCATCCCGTAACTACTGGCAATATGACCTTGAGCGATGCTTGCTCCGAGGCTATACGCGACTGGTGTTGCCATCCGCAGGACACGTTCTATATCGTTGGTTCAACAATGGGACCACATCCTTATCCTGATATTGTGGCCCGCATGCAGAGTATCATCTCCGAAGAAATAAAATGGCAGTTGCAGGAGAAGATAGGTCGCGACTATCCCGACTGTCTTGTTGCATGCATAGGTGGCGGTAGCAATGCCGCTGGAACAATATATCATTATGTGGATAACGACAAGGTGAAGATTGTGCTTGCCGAGGCTGCCGGACATGGTATCGACACCAACTATACCGCCGCAACAATACATTGTGGCAAGGAGGGCATACTTCATGGAGCACGCACACTTGTTATGCAGACCGAGGATGGACAGATAGAAGAGGCGTTCACCATATCTGCCGGACTCGACTATCCCGGCGTTGGTCCTATGCATGCCAATCTTGCCGAGCAGGGTAGGGTTAAGGTACTTGCCATAAAGGACGATGAGGCTATACGTGGCGGCTACGAACTAACACGCATGGAGGGTATTATCCCGGCCATTGAATCGGCACATGCCATAGCTGCCTTGCAGCATCTCAAGTTCAAGAAGGATGATGTAGTGGTACTTACTGTTAGCGGTCGCGGCGACAAGGATGTGGAAACTTATCTCAACAACAAAGAAATGGCAGGAGAATATGGAAAATTCTAAACTGAAATATACAACAATGTCGCAAGACATTCTTGCCGACATTTACACCCCCGTATCTTTGTACATGCGCCTTAGATATAAGGGTGTGCAGAGTGCGCTTATGGAATGTTCCGACTATCACGACCGACAAAGCAGTCGCTCGTTTATAGCTACGCATCCGCTCGGAAGTGTATCTATAGCACACGGAGTGGCAACCTTGCGATTGCCAGAAGGTATAGTCGAGAAGCACGACATAGACGATAATTATACCTGCGATTGTGCAATAAATGCTTTTATGTCGCGTTTTGAGATAGAGGGCGACAATGCTGAAGTGTTCGGACTCTTTGGTTACACAACGTTCAATGCTGTGCGCTACTTTGAGCACATCAATGTTAAGGACGAGACTCAGGCCGAAAACGACGCTCCCGACATATTGTATATAATATATAGGGACGTGGTTGTGATAGACCACTTCAACAGTAGACTGACCCTTACAACGCTTGGTGGCAAGGAGGCTCTTGAAGATTTGTTGAAAACAATAAACAATCCTGCCGAGCAAGACTTCGGTTTTAAGGCTGTTGGCGAGTGCACTTCGCCATTGACCGATGATGAGCATCGTGCCAACATACGCCGTGGTATACAGCATTGTTTGCGAGGTGATGTGTTTCAGGTAGTTTTGTCGCGACGCTTTATACAGCATTATGAGGGCGACGACTTTAAGCTATACCGCACCCTGCGAAGTATTAATCCCAGTCCGTACTTGTTTTACTTCGACTTTGGAGGATTCCGTATATTCGGTTCTTCGCCCGAGACACATTGCCGCATAGACAATGGCAAGGCGTATATAGACCCAATTGCAGGTACAACAAAGCGTACGGGCGATGACGATGCAGACCGTCGTGCAGCCGAATTTCTGCGTGCCGACCCTAAGGAGAATGCTGAGCATGTGATGCTTGTAGACTTGGCTCGCAATGATCTTTCGCGCAATTGTCATGGTGTAAAGGTCGACTTCTACAAGGATTTGCAATACTACTCGCATGTGGTTCATCTTGTTAGTCGTGTAAGTGGAACGCTTGATGAGGGCGCCGATCCCGTTAAGGCTTTTATCGATACATTCCCTGCCGGAACTCTTTCGGGTGCGCCAAAGGTAAGAGCAATGCAGATTATCTCCGAACTTGAGCCGCACAACCGTGGAGCTTATGGTGGCTGTGTTGGCTTTATTGGACTAAATGGCAACCTAAATCAAGCCATAACCATACGCACATTTGTTAGCCGTGGTGGCGAACTATGGTTTCAGGCAGGTGGCGGCATTGTTGCAAAGAGCAATGTGGAATACGAGTTGCAGGAAGTGAACAACAAGCTTGGCGCCTTAAGAAAGGCAATAAAGGAAGCCGAGTCCTACTAAGATTTATCACCGCCAATGGCGTATGAACAATTATGTGGTGGTTTTCTGTATAAACAACGAATTAAACAAAAACAAATGAAAACGGTAATAATCGACAACTACGACTCGTTCACCTACAATCTATCTCATCTCCTAAAGGAGCTTGGAGCCGAGGTTATGGTGGTGCGCAACGACAAGTTCAAGATGGAAGACCTCGAGTCTTTTGACAAGATAATACTTAGTCCTGGTCCTGGTATCCCGTCAGAAGCAGGACAATTGCTTGATGTAATACGCACGTATGCCGGCAAGAAACCCATTCTTGGCGTATGCTTGGGACATCAGGCTATAGGCGAGGTGTTTGGCGCACGCCTTGAGAATCTGAAGGATGTATACCATGGAGTGCAGACCGAAGGAACCCAACTGGGCAACGACTATATATTCAGAGGCTTGCCAGAGCGTGTAATGATGGGACGTTATCACAGTTGGGTTGTGGCACGCGACAGTATGCCCGATGTACTTGAGGTAACTGCAATGTCGGATGATGGCGAGATAATGGCCTTGCGACATCGCCAATACGACATTCATGGCATACAGTTTCATCCCGAGAGCGTACTAACCCCCGAAGGTCATACTATAATAAACAATTTTCTTAAGGGATAACCCCGGACAATAATGGATAATCCATTGACAAAAATATACACACAATGACTTAATACAGATTTACTTTATACTCATTTTTAATTATTAAAACCGTGTAAAGTAAATCTGTATTAAGTCATTATGCCATGATATAACGCCCTTTTTATTTCTTTGTTTAATCGTTTGTATTTCATCTTTTTTATATAACTTTGCAAACGAACCACTATACTACTTATTTTTTTTGTACTGAACAATCAAATATAATATATCAATATGAAATTTTCACGTGTCATCTTATTTGGTATGTGCCTTGCTGTAGCTCCGGTTGCAGTTGTGGCTCAAACCAACAAATCGGAATTTGAACTGATGCAAAGCATCGTTGCCAATCCCGACAACACACCACGTCCGGTATTTCCTGTTCCGAGTCGTCGTCAATTGTTGTGGAACGAAACAGAGTTTTATGCCTTCTTCCATTATGGTATGGACACATATACAGGCAAGGAGTGGGGCGACGGCACCGAGGACGAATCGACATTTGCCCCAACACGTGTGCCCGACCCAGCCCAATGGTTGCGTGTGGCCAAGCAAGCTGGAATGAAAGGAGGCATAGCCGTGGTTAAGCATCACGATGGATTCTGCCTTTGGCCAACAGCCACAACCACACACAGCATACTTAGCTCGTCGAGCGAGAACGCGCGTAAGACCAATATTCCGCGCGACTTTGCACGCGCAGCCCGCAAACTTAATATGAAGTATGGCTTTTATGTGTCGCCTTGGGACCTAAGTAGCAAGTATTGGGGCGAGAAGGATGCCGACGGCAACTATACCGACAACTATGCCAAGAAGGTGTTTTTTCCACAATGTGTAGAGCTTGCCAAATATGGTGCCGATCAGTTTGAAATGTGGTTTGACGGCGCTACTGGTGGCGACCATGCTGGCTATTATGGTGGCGAATATGGTGGTAAAGGCACTACAGGCTACCGCAAGATAGACAATGCACAGACCTTCTACGACATGCCAAACCTTCGCGACTCGATTCATGCCTTGCTTCCTAACGTAATAATGTGGGGCTTGGGAGGCGAGGTACGCTGGATAGGCAATGAGGCAGGATATAGTGGCGAGACATGTTGGTCAATGGGTAATGCCGAGAATGGTGACGAGAATGGATGGTTGTGGCATCCTGGCGAGAGCGATGCCAAGGCTACTACCGGCGGATGGTTTTGGAAGAAGAACGAAAAGGTGTTGTCTGCTGAACGCTTGTTCCAAATGTATCTTGAGACAGTAGGACGCAATGCCACACTCATACTTAACCTTCCTCCCGATGTTAATGGTCTGGTGCCCGAAGCTACAGCAAAGCGTATGGCCGAACTTGGCAATATGTTACGCACACGTCTTGGCGTAGACCTTGCACGCAAGGCTGTAATAACCGCCAGCGAGGAACGTGTTGCTGGACAACACCGCAACTATTCGGTGCGCAACATGACCGATGGTAAGCGCGACACATATTGGGCTACCAACGACGGTACAACCAAGGCCTCTATAACTCTAACCTGGGCTAAACCCACAACTGTGCGATATGTGCAGCTGATGGAGCACATAAAACTTGGACAACGTGTACGATCGTTCACGGTAGAGACAAGCGAGGATGGTGTCAACTTTACCCAGCGTGCCACCAATATAGCCACAAGCACAATAGGCTACAAGCGCATAATTCCGCTCAATGGATCAACGCAAAAGAGCTATGACGGCGAAGGTTATAAGGTGCGTGCTATGCGCATAACCATCAACGACAGCAAGGCTTGTCCGCTGATTGAGAACCTCTCAGTTTATTAAAAACCACAATCTAAATGAATCTAAATATGAATTGTTTAAGATATACAGGAAAGATAGTAACCCTCTGTATTGCCTTCCTTTCGTCGTCGTCGTTGTCTGCACAGATAGCAGAGCAGAAATTGTGCGACTTTGAGTCGGCCAATTCCTACACATCCATCTCAGTATACGACACATGGGAGAATTCGCCCTTTCGCAATGGCACACTTTCTGGCAATGTGCGTGTAGTAGCCAATCATCTTACAGATATAGACCCGATACGTGGCTTTGTCCCTAATCCATCGTCAAAGATACTTGCCTTGCAGCGCTCGCGTTTTGGTAGCAATACCTTCGGAGCACTTGTAGGGCTGAAACAACCAATTGCACAAACCAAGCGCACACAGTATATACACGTTAAGATATATTCGCCAAAGGCGGCTCCGGCTATGCTCATAGGTCTTGGCAATCGCGACGATCGTCCTAATCAGTCGCCACTAACAGAACAGTTCTGGAGCATTACATCGCAGCCACTTGTAGCCAACCAATGGAACGATGCTGTGTTTGCCGTGTCTGGCTCAAACGGTATAACCATACGCAATCTGCTTATCGTGCCCGACGCTACCTCTACACACAACCTTAACAACGACTTTGCCGTGTACATCGACGATATTGTATTGAGCCAAGACGAGGCTCCCTTCTTCTCTGCAAGCGGCAAGAGTGCCGTTAAGAGTTATAAGGCAGGCGATGTAGTAAGCCTAAGTCGTGGTGTAGACGGACAAGGTGGCGGCTTGAATGGCGACATACTTCTTGCCGATGGCACGCCACTTACGGGCAAGACAGCAATATGCGGCAAGCCGTTTAAGGTAAAGGCTGTGCCGGCACCCGGATTTAGATTCTCAAAGCTCGTAATACGTCATGGCCGAAATCTTGACGGCGATAAACAGCACAATTGGACTGAGACAAGCATTGGCGTGGCTGAGTTCCGCAACGGAGAGTATAGAATTCCAGCCAACATAGTAGATGGCGATATGCGCTTTATACCGTATTTCAGCAGCGAGACTGCCAAGTAACAGCTGTAGAAACGGCAATAAACATCTGAAGAACCAAACTATAACACTTTATTAATGAACAACAAAATACTATTCTTTTCAGCAGGATTGATGTGCATCCCAGTATTGCTCACAGCCAAGACTGTAAAGAAGCAGAAGGACAACAAGCAACGCCCCAACATTATATTCATAATGTGCGACGATATGGGATATGGCGACCTTGCATGCTATGGTCAGCCATTTATCTCTACACCCAATATCGACCGCATGGCAAGCGAGGGTATGCGCTTTACACAGGCATATGCAGGCTCGCCAGTATCGGCTCCGTCGCGTGCCACACTTATGACTGGACAACATTCGGGCCATACTCATGTGCGTGGCAATAAGGAGTATTGGTCGAATAGCAAGACTGTGATGTATGGCAATAATGTAGACCATGCCGTTGTAGGACAAGAGCCCTACGACCCTGCACATAAAATTCTGCCGGAGATACTTCATGACAATGGCTATCGCACTGGATTGTTCGGCAAGTGGGCAGGAGGTTACGAGGGGTCGGCTTCTACGCCCGACAAGCGTGGCATAGACGAGTTTTATGGATATATATGCCAGTTCCAGGCTCATCTTTATTATCCCAACTTCCTAAACCGCTACTCTCGTGCTATGGGCGACACGGCTGTTGTGCGCGAGGTATTGAAGGACAACATCAAGTATCCTATGTTTGGCCGCGACTACTACAAACGTACCCAGTATTCGGCACGTATCATCCACGACAAGGCCCTTGAGTGGATTGACCGTCAAGACGCGCAACATCCGTTTGTGGGGTTCTTTACCTACACGTTGCCTCATGCCGAACTTGCACAGCCAGACGACCAAATTCTTGAAGGATATAAGAAGAAGTTCTTTGTAGACAAGACTTGGGGCGGACAGCAAGGTTCGCGATATAATGCTGTGGAGCATACACATGCCCAGTTTGCCGGAATGATAACCCGACTCGACGCTTATGTGGGCGAGGTTATGGCCAAGCTTAAGGCTAAGGGATTGGACAAGAACACGCTCGTGATATTTACATCAGACAACGGACCTCATGAGGAAGGTGGCGCTGATCCGGCATACTTCGGACGCGATGGCAAATTGCGTGGCCTTAAACGCCAATGCTACGAGGGCGGCATACGCATACCCTTCATTGCATGGTGGCCAGAGCATATCAAGGCAGGCTCGGTTAGCGACCTACAGTTTGCGTTCTACGACCTTATGCCAACCTTCTGCGATGTAGCGGGCATACGCAATTTCGGCAAGCGCTATACCAATCGCGCTTTGCCAGGAGATGGATTCGACGGACTGTCAATAGCTCCTACATTGCTTGGCAACGACGCTGCCCAGCAACATCACGATCATTTATATTGGGAGTTTCACGAGACCAATCAGATAGGTGTGCGCAGAGGTGACTGGAAACTAATTGTAGTAAAGGGCACCCCCAGACTATACAATCTTGCCAACGACATTCATGAGGATAACGATGTGGCAGCACAACATCCCGACATCGTGAACGAACTTGTCGACATAATACGAAAAGAGCATACCGACAGCCCAATGTTCAAAGTAACGCTGCCATACAATAACTGAAATTTCTATTAATCACAACTTATCTATAAAAGATGAACAAATCAATCTTATCTATCGCGGCTCTGTCGTGCCTTGCCTCTTCTATGCAGGCACAGCAAAAGGCCGCTGCCCAGCGTCCTAACATTGTGTATATAATGTGCGACGACCATGCTTTCCAGTGTATTAGTGCTTACGGACATGGTATATCCAAGCTTGCCCCTACACCTAACATCGACCGTATTGCTCAGCGTGGTATGCGTTTTGACAAGGCATTTGTCGAGAATTCTCTTTCTACACCTTCGCGTGCATGTCTTATGACAGGACTGTACAGCCATCAAAACGGACAGCGCCAACTTGGCGAAGGCATCGACACATCACGTACCTTCTTCACCGAATTGCTTCAGCAGGCAGGCTATCAAACTGGCATTGTGGGCAAGTGGCACATGGGATGCGACCCTAAGGGATTTGACTATTATCACATCTACAACGATCAGGGTCAGTACTGGAACCCACAATACCGCGGCACCGATACTCCTAATGGCAAGTTTATAGTAGAGGAAGGCTACAGCACAGACCTTACAACCGACCATGCCATAGAGTTTATGGAGAAGCGCGACAAGCAGAAGCCTTTCTGCCTTATGCTTCATCACAAGGCTCCACACCGCAACTGGCAAGCCAATCTTAAGTATCTTGGCATGTACGACAATGTGGAGTTTCCTATGCCCGATACCTTCTACGACGACTATGCCACACGTGGTTCGGCTGTACGCACACAGAAGATGTTGGTAACACAGCATATGCGCTGGGAGCAGGACTTTAAGGTGCCCGAGATGCTCGACCTTAACAACGAGGACAGCAAAGACTCTTACAACGCTCTGATGGGCGAGATAAACCGTATGACTCCTGCACAGCGTTCGGCATGGGGCAGATACTACTTCCCGCGCAACCGCAAGTTGCTTGAGGCCAACCTCAAGGGCAAGGACCTTGACAACTGGAAGTATCAGGTCTATATACGCGACTATATGTCTGTAATAGCAAGTGTTGACGAGAGTGTGGGTCGTGTGCTCGACTATCTTGACAAGAATGGTCTGACCGACAACACCATTATTGTATATACATCCGACCAAGGTTTCTATATGGGCGAGCATGGATGGTTTGATAAGCGATTTATGTATGAGGAGTCGCTACGCACACCACTCATCATTAGTTATCCTGGACATACCAAGCCTGGTAGCGTATGCACCAAGCTTGTTCAGAATATCGATTATGCTCCAACATTCCTTGATCTTGCTGGCATACAGAAGCCTAAGGACATGGTAGGTCAGTCGCTTGTACCAGTACTTGATAATGGTGATGCACAGAAGAAGTGGCGCAGCAGCATCTACTACCACTACTACGACTATCCAACATATCATATGGTGCGCAAGCACGACGGAGTACGCACCGACCGCTATAAGCTTATTCATTTCTATGGCAAGGGTGGTCTCGACGCTGTACCCGAGAACAAGTATCAGGGTATTGAGGGCACAGTAGAGAACAATACCTTGAAGTCGCTCATCGATATTAAGTACTTTGAGCCTAAAGACGAGGCAGTGAATTACAACGAGTTGTACGACCTTCAGAACGACCCACACGAGCTTAACAACCTTTATGGTAAGCCTGGTTACGAGAAGATAACCAAGCAGCTGCAGAAGGAGCTTGACGCATACCGCAAGGCCCAGAAGGTTGACGAGTATTAATAAAAGGGAGTTAAGGAGTTAAGAAGTTAAGGAGTTAAGGAGTTAAGAAGTTAAGCCAAATGCTTTAATGCTATAAATCAAGCAAAAAAACTAATGGCTTAACTCCTTAACTTCTTAACTCCTTAACTCCTAAATTCCTTAGAATTTGCCCTGCTCTCCCAAGTAGCTGTCCTTAAACCCAAGGAAGTAGAGCACACCGTCAATGCCTATAGTGTTTATGCTCTGCTTGGCATTGGCAACAACACGTGGCTTGGCATGAAAAGCAATACCAAGTCCGGCTTCGCCAAGCATAGGCAAGTCGTTGGCACCATCGCCTACAGCAATTGTTTGTGCAAGGTTCACCTTCTCCACTTGTGCAATAAGCTTCAGAAGTTCTGCCTTGCGTTGTCCGTCAACAATCTCGCCTACATATCTACCCGTAAGCTTACCGTCGTCGTCAATCTCAAGTTCGTTGGCATAAACATAATCTATGCCATATTTGCGCTGCAAGAACTCGCCAAAGTAGGTAAATCCACCGCTAAGAATCGCTATCTTGTATCCACAACGCTTAAGCACAGCCATCAGACGGTCCACTCCTTCGGTAATAGGCATCTTATTGGCTATCTCCTCAAATACACTTGAGTCAAGACCCTTAAGCAAAGCCACACGGCGTGTAAAGCTCTCCTTAAAGTCAATCTCGCCACGCATAGCACTCTCGGTAATAGCTTTCACCTGGTTGCCAACACCAGCACGTTCGGCCAGTTCGTCAATACACTCGGTCTGTATAAGCGTAGAGTCCATATCAAAGCATATAAGTCGGCGCATACGTCGATACATATCATCCTTCTGGAACGAGAAGTCAATCTCCATATCAGCAGATATATGCATCAGTTCCTCTTGCATTGCAGCGCGGTCGGTAGGCGTGCCACGCAGCGAGAATTCTATGCAAGCCCTCATATTGCGCTCAGGATGCTTGATGCTCATACGTCCGGTAAGTCGCAGAATAGAGTCGATGTTCAGTCCCTGCTTGCATATAATCTTTGTAGCAGCCTCAATCTGTTTTGCAGTAAGTGTGCGGCCAATAAGCGTAAGTATATATCTATTCTTGCCCTGCTGATTAACCCAATTTTCGTATTCGTCGTCGGTTACGGGCGAGAAACCTATTTGCACACCAAGTTCGGTAGCCTTAAACAGCAATTCCTTCATAACCTGACCAGAAGCCTCCTCGCTTATGCGTATAAGTATACCCAACGATAGGGTAGAGTGGATATCGGCCTGGCCAATATCCAGGATGTTAGCATTCTTGCTTGCAAGAATCTCCATAATCGAGGCAGTAAGACCAGGTCGGTCGTTACCCGTTATTCTTATTAGGATTTGTTCTTCTTTGATGTTGTTTGTTTCCATTTATCTTGTTATTGAACTTTCATTCTTCATTCTTCACTCTTCACTTAACTATTGGATTTTTCACTCTTCACTTTTCCCTTTTCACTCTCCAAACAGCAACGTTATAAGTGGTATTGTAAGTATTGACGCCACGGTTGTTATGAATGTAATTTCGGTCATAAGCGATGGGTTGCGTCCATACTTCATGCAGAACATTGTGCCGAACGAGGCAACGGGCATGGCAATAACCACGGTGTTGATGTTGTTGATAATATCGCTCACGCCACACAGCTTAAATAGAAAATAGACAGATACAGGCACAACTGCCAGGCGCAAGAACGAAGCCACATACACCTTAGGGCTACCTATAATCTCCTTAAGCGGTAGACGTGCCATCGACGAACCAATAATCATCAATGCTGCAGGAACAGTGATGTTGCCCACCATTGTAACAGGGCGTGCTATTATATCGGGTGTGCGTATGCCGAAGGCCACGATAAGCGCAGCTATGAAAGCGGCTATCATTGCTGGTGAGAACAAAACTTTGGGGTTAAGACTCTTGATGCTGTATTCGCCTTTTACCAGCATAACACCTGCCGTGAATATGAAGAATGTGTTGGGCATATTCAGCAGGGCTGCATAAAATATGGATTTAGGTCCGAAGATGGATGAAACAATCGGGTAGCCTATGAATCCTACATTGGCAAACATCAATGCAAACCCTATCATGCCTTGTTCGTCGCGGTTTTTGCTAACAAGACGTGGCACCCAGAATCCAAACACAAGCAGAAGTATATAGGTAAGAAAACCTACTCCGAGTAGAGGTAAGATTAATGTGCGGTCGGGCAATTCCTTACCCATTACCGACGACAAAATCAATGCCGGACATGTTATGTCTATAACTATTGATGATAACTTCTGGTCGAATCGGTCGCCCATGTAGCCAAGCTTGCACAAGGTATAGCCCAGCACAACAATGATGAATAGAATCACCATTACTTCGATGTTTTCCATATAGCTGTTGTTTTTTTACTTACACTAGATATTCCGTGGCATGCTGAGGTGCAGCCTATCTTATGCAAAGATAGTGCAAACCGAGCGCAATGAAGCTTGCTTCAATTGCTGAGGTGCAGCCTATCTTATGCAAAGATAGTGAAAGTCTTTCAGAAAAGCGTAGTTTTTATAATGAATAGTCGTTTTATTTTGTACTTTTGCAACACCATTTTATTTATTGCAAACAAAACCAGTAATAACATGAACACAAAGCATTCACGTCAGAAAGCCTTATCGCTTGTTGCCTTTCTGATGTTGCTTGTTGCTACGACGGCACAAGCCAAGCGAGTTGTTGAGCGTCCTTACTTTTTAGGCTCAAACAATCACAAATTAGAGATTGAGCGTGTGACGCTCGACAAGAAAGCTACCCTTCTCGACGTAAAAATTTATCAGGCGAGTGGCGATGTTGGCATCGATTCTCATGCCTCTATTATGGCAAATGGAGTGAAATATGACTATATAGGCAGTAAGCAGTTGCCTAAGGGAGTATTTGTGAAAGTGCCCGAATGTGGATATGTTGCAGCCACATTGCGCTTTAAACCAATGCCCGAGACAACGACAGAGTTTGACTTTCGTGAAATAGCCGACAATTCTGGTTGGAACATTTATGGTGTGCGTCTCGATGGCAAGCGTCCGCAGGCCAATATTCCGCAACATTTACTGCAGCAAGCGCTTGATAAGAACAGCAAGTTGCCATCAACCGACCTTAATCTTGGCAAGACAGTTGTAGCCGTGCGCTTGCTTGGATATAAACCAGAATACAAGACCACGCTCGATATTATTGCTGACAATTGGTTCTCGCCATACCGCATGCCATACGAACATGACTCTATAAGCGTAGATGGTACTTGTCAAGTCAGCGCCAATGCGATATTGCCAACTGTAGCAACAATACGTGTAAACAGAACGGAGATACCATTTCTTGCCGTACCTAATGACACAACAACCGTAACCATCGACCTGCCAACACTTACTCTTGCCGCAACGCATCTTTTTGCAAACGATGCTAACGTCAAAAACTATGTGTGGTTTGAAGGCAAACACGCTGCTATAGATACCGAATTGCAGAGCGTAAAGACAAAGATTAGTGTATTTGGCGTTACATTTTTTGATGATATCTGTGGAATGACACCGTTGCAATACCGCGATTATGTGCAGCAGAGTTATGAACGACTGTTGGCAGCCATCAATTCCAATGCTGCTATTGGCACAGCCACCCGAACATTAGCGCAGAGCATCCTGTCTATGAATTATGCCTCGGCTTTGTTTGGCTTTAAGAACAATATATCTATGGCTCCAATGATAATTGGTAAAAGGGGAGTGCCACGTGCCGACATGAGTATTGACACCGTGTCTTACTTCAAGCCGCTGGAAAAACTCTCTGTTCTTCACTCCAAGAATCAACGGTATTATTCTTATCTCGGAGACTTCACGTCTGCTCTTTGTCGTAAATATATATCTGCCGACCCATTGCTTGACGATATCGCTGAGGGTAAGCGTCTAAGCCGTTCGTTCAACCGCAAGCGTCCTCTCACCGAGCAACAGATGGCAGCGGCTCATGACAGTATAGCCAACGACATGGTGTGCGAATTGCTTTTTGCTAACAACGAAGACTTGAAGTCGCAGCTTGCTTCTGCCGACAATACTCTTGCTGAAGTTAAAAAGTCAGCCAATCAAAATTCTACATTTAGTATTATTGACATAGACCCCAAGATGTCTGCCCAGCAGATATTGCCCACAATAATAGATAAGTATAAAGGCAAAGCTGTGCTCATCGATTTCTGGAACACGTGGTGCAAACCATGCAAGGCAGCAATGACTACCATTCGTCCTTTGAAAGAACAACTTACTGATGTGGTGTATGTTTATATAGCCGATGCCTCATCGCCCGTAGATAAATGGGGCGAGATGATAAAGACAATAAGTGGTGTGCATGTGCGATTGACTGAAGAACAGGCTGACGCTCTTGCCAAAATATATAAGTTCTCAGGCATCCCTACGTATTTTGTTGTAAATAAGGAAGGAAAGATAACCTATCAGAAAACAAGCTTTCCGGGAGTGGAAACGTTAAGGGAGCAGCTGATGTCTGCCATGCAGCGATAACGTTGCTCATGTGTCATCTTGTTCAACTGCGTTTTACACCTACGAGAAATACTTGTTTTACTGTTGCATAACAATAATTTTAATGTATAAATTTGTGCTATTAGAACAACGTTGCTACTTTTGCAATTAGATGGAAACCAATACAACAAGTTTGGTAGTAGGAATAACATATACTTTTTACTAACTAAAATATTTTTTATTTATGAGAAAAACAATCGTTACAGCCGTTCTTATTTCTGGTATAATTGTATTTTCTGCATGTGGCAACAAGACTTCTGCAACGCACAATAGCACGGATTCTGTTCAAACAAGCGACACTTTGTCAACTGACTCATCGGTTGCGCAAGCCGAAGCAGCGGAAATGTCTGCTAATGAAAAGAAAACTGCAGCAGACGCTCCTGCCGCCAAGAGCATTGAGGCTGGAGGAACGACAATCACCGTAGGCGCACCGCTCGCCGAAACTCTGAAGAAGGCTAAGGGCGCAAGATTTGAATACAATGCCGATTTTGGTGTGGACGTGGTTGTGGGCAACGTGATGATAAGAATCCCCGACGAGGACATAACGAAGGAGGGACAGGACTTCGTGAACGCCATACCGTCGGATATGGATCCGGACATCGCATTCAAGGTCTCCTTCATCAAGCCGTCGGCAAAGATAAAGGACTTTGAAAAGATTTAAGTCCATACAGTCGTTAGGATTTTTCTTTGACTGGATTTAGGTTTTTAACCAGAATTCAAGCCAGCAGTTGTAAAAATACATTAAAACTACCTAACGACCGTTTTGGTGGTTAACCCAAATAGAAAGAAAAAACGAATTGTCGCTCTCGCCCTTGTGCCGGATCACGATGCAAGAGCGGGAGCGATTCCATTATTAACACACTAATACATTATATATTATTATGACTATAAGAAAAAACCTTTCCTTGCTCCTTCTCTTTATAGCCACACACGCATTGGCACAGCAGGAGTTCAGTTTTGAAGATTCATATATACTTAATGCTTTTGATGTTTCTACCGACAGTGAAAGCTTCAACTGTACTTTTGATAAGGATGAGAATGGCGAGATAATCTTGTTTGTCAACAATGATGATGTGAACCACGAGGTGACCATCACGTCAAAAGAGCGCTACCATGTCGCCAGTCTGTCAATATGCGGCGAAGCGAAATCGGCAAAGGCTGTGCGTAGGCTGAGGGTTGAGGGCATGGAATGTCCGGAGCTGCGAGACCAGAAGGATCCTTACGTATTCTACCCCAAACGCTCCTACACGTTTGAAGGCGATATGACAGGGAAAATAGAAATCAAGTTCCGCGTATACAAAGGACAGACCTTCAATCTGAAAAGCATCAAATTCAACGGCAACAAAGATTCCGGTGTGAAGTTCGCCACAGAGTCGATAGAGCTGAACCATGGCGAGACTCAGCTGTTGCCCGACCTCACATCCGAGATCGGTTGGGTGAACTTAGAGAATATCGAGGTGGAAGATCCGTCGGTCCTTGCCCTTTATTCCAACCAGTCGTCCAACCTTTTCATCGACTATTCCGCCATCGGACTGAAACCCGGCACGACGAATGTCATAGTCCATTATGGCAAGTCCTCAGACTATCCAGCAGGCACAGCGACACTGAAGGTAACAGTGAAGCCTGTTGACGTGGCTATCGACGGCGAGCCGGTGAACATAAAGCTCGATGAGGCAGGAACGCTGCGCGAGAAATGCGTTGACCTCGATGTGGAGGAGATAACGAATCTTATTGTCAGCGGTCCGGTAAACTCCGAAGACCTTGCCTATATCCGCAGCAAGGCAGGCAGGATGGCAAACTTACAGAGCGTTGACCTCAGCGGCATCACGCTGGTTGCCGACGGTGGATGCTATTCCACGGTGCTTGAATCGTATCGCGATATAGGCTTTAGCGAAGCGGCAACGAAATGGTATCTCTCTACAGAGGAGAAGGAAGAGGAGAGCAGCAGCGGCAACGGACTTGGCGGCGGCAACTCCGTTACAAAGATATACACTATGGACCTTGGCGGACTCTTCGCCAATATGAAGACCCTGAAGCGCGTGGTATTGCCGGAGGGTCTGCCTCGGGTGGGCAAATATATTTGCTTCAATAGTAGTGTTGTAAGTATAACTGTGCCGCAGACTGTGGAGAGCGTTGGAGAGAAAGCTTTCAGCGGTTGTACAAAACTCGTGTATCATAACATTCCGGCAGTAAAGGAAATCGGCGAGTACGCCTTCAAGGATGCAGCCGTCACCACATTAGACCTGAGCCGTGCGGAGAAGATAGGCTTCAGTGCCTTCAATGGTTCAAACATCACAGCTGCCGACCTCTCCAATGTCGACTCAATACCGGATCAGGCATTTAGGCAATGTTATGCCTTGAGCGACCTGAAACTGTCGGACAAACTTTACTATGTTGGCGGAAACGCTTTCAGTGGATGCGAATCGTTGGGTAGTGTGGTGCTGCCGGAGTCATTGGGATATATCGGTGTATATGCCTTCGTGGGATCTGGACTGAAGAACATAGAGTCGCATCTGCCGGCAACGTGCGAGATTGAACACGACGCATTTGATGGTACTCCATGGTATGAAGCCAACGCAAAGGAGAACGAGATTCTGTATCTCGGCAATGCTGCCATTAAATATTATTACAAAGACAATCCTGTAGTTGCAGAGAAATGGGTGCTGCGTGAGGGAACGGAGAATATAGCAAATGAAATGGTTACGGGTAGGTACAGAGATTATTTTGCCAATCTGAAGACCATCGTACTGCCGTCTACGATAAAGAGAATAGGCGAAAGATTCTGCCCTGAGTATGTGGAGAAATGTGATTTGCCCGACGGCATTGAGATTATTGGCTCTGAAGCGTTCCGATCGACGAAGCTGAAGAGTGTTACTGTGCCGGCATCGGTAAGGCAGATAGGCTACAGTGCTTTCGCAAATAACAGTTCGCTCATCTCCGTGGTGTATAACGCCAGCGGCGAGTGGGAGAAGGATTACTACTACGCTAAGAATATCGGTCTGTTCGAATCCTGCACTGGACTGGAGAAGGTTACGATAGGCAAGGACGTGAAGTTCTTTCCAGAATCGATGTTTGCTGGTTGCTCTGCCCTCGTCAAGCTGAATTTCGAAGCCAATTCTGCCTTGGAGAGCATTGGCGACTATGCTTTCTCTGGCTGCACAGCATTGAAGAACATCTCGTTGCCCTATACGCTGAACTATATCGCCAACAACGCCTTCAACGGCTGCAAGCTGAAGTCCATATACAACTATATGCCCGTGCCATACGGTTTCACTGACAAGGGCAGCAACACCGTCATATCATGGATAACGAAAGACGTTACGGTGTATGTGCTTCCGCAGTATCTTGAGACCTATAAGGCTGACCCTCTGTGGGGCTCCTGCAACATACAACCTATGGACGATGAGCATATCGCCCTTGGCATCGGTTCTGTTGCTGCAGACGGCGGCAAAATGCCGGCAGCTATATACGACTTGAACGGCAACAGAGTACAGAACCTGCAGAAGGGACTGAACATCGTGCGCCAGCAGGATGGTAGCGTGGTGAAGATATACAAATAAATATTGTTAAGTAACTTTTTCTATAAAGTGTGAAATGCCACATATTAGTACTGATATATATAAATAATTTAGATCACTTACTTAATAAGCTTTTTTAATAAACATAAAGGGCTGTACACCTTTGTGGTTCAGTCCTTTATGTTTTTTGTTTTTAAGTGTTCTCATTGTCCGATTGTGATTGTAGTCTTTTCTTAACTTCTTCGTCAACCTTTTTCAACCCTCACGCAATCCATCTGCAACATCATGCCCTTAACTTTGCAACCGTAAAAAGTTAGCAACTTAAAGACAATGACGAAACGCAATAATAGGATAACCCTTGCAGCCACAGCGCTGCTGATGTTAGGCTCTGCCACAACAGCCCTTGCCCAGGAGCTTAAGGGAAACGTGGTTGACAAGAACTCGCACGAGACTCTAATAGGTGCAGTAGTAACCGTTGAGGGTAGCAAGCTTAAAGCCATCACCGACATTGATGGCAACTTCGAACTTAAAGGACTTAAGAAAGGAACCTACACCTTACATATTAATTATGTAGGATATAAACCCCAACGAATTGACGGGGTTCGAGTGACGGACGTATCAGCGGAAGATGCCTTGAGCATCGCTATGCTTCCCGACGAACAGCAACTGAAGGAGGTAGTTGTAACTGCCGTAGAACGACGCTCTACAGATGTGGCAATGATACAGGTAGCCAAGAACAGTCCCGTCATAGTGAGCAATGTTTCGGCACAAGAGATAAGCCGTACACAGGACGCTAATGCAGGTGAGGTGATACGCCGTGTGCCGGGCGTAAGCCTTATTGACGACAAGTTTGTGATGGTGCGCGGTCTTTCGCAGCGTTACAATAATGTATGGGTTAATGGTGGCGCTGTACCTTCGAGCGAGGCTGACTCGAGAGCCTTCTCGTTCGACATTATACCAAGCTCGCAAATAGACAATCTTACCATAGTGAAATCGCCATCTGCAGAATATCCTGCCGACTATTCGGGCGGCTTCATAATCGTCAATACTAAGGAAATACCTACTGAAAACAATCTTACCTTTTCCGTCGGTGGCAACTGGAACACGTCAACAGTATTCAAGAATTTCAGTTATGCTAAAGGCTCTGCCACCGACTTTCTTGCTTTTGATAACGGCTTACGCAGTCTGCGTGGCGGTATTGATGCCTCGCTCAACCAGCTTACCGACGTTGCGGGCAATAAGGTTGGTGACAACCTATATAGTCTTCGCGGTAACGGGCTCAACAATGATTGGCGTATAAAGAGCCGCAATCCTATAGGCGACATTAAGTTTGCCACGAGTATGACTCGCCAATGGAACATCAGCGGACGTACGCTTGGACTGCTTGCCGCCATTAATTACACCAACGAGTATCGCACATATACCAATATGAAGAACAATCTCTTCGGTATATACGATGCCGTAAATGACCGCTCCAATTATCTGCGTCATTCTACTGACGACCAGTATAATAATAATGTACGTCTTGGAGCGATGCTCAATCTTACCTTCCTCTCACGAGACGGCAAACACAAGTATCAGCTAAAGAACATATTTAACCAACTTTCAACAAACCGCTACACATGGCGTGAGGGAGAAGACGCACAGTCGAATATGGAACATAGTGCCGAATACTACTACCGCTCGCGCACCACCTATAACGGTCAGCTCGCAGGTAAACATACCTTCACTGGCGATGCCCTTGATTGGAGTGTCGGGTATGCGTATGCCAACCGTCGTTTGCCTGACCGTAGGCGATACCTCCTCAACGATATGCAGAACCCTGGCGACATAGCTCTGCATACTGGCAACGATATATCCCGCGAATGGACACAGCTCGATGAGCATATTTTATCCGTTGGCATTAACGACAAACATCAGTTCAACTTCTCTGGATGGACTCCATTCTTGCAGGTTGGTGGCTACGGTGAATATCGCACACGCAAGTATTTCACCCGCTTGTTCTACTATCAGTGGAACCCAGCAGCCAACACTTTGCCTTCCGATTTCCAGCACTTGGATATAACATCATTGTTGAGCGACGAACAGTATATGGGTTACAATAAACTGTATATGTTCGAGCAACAACAGATGCGCAACAATTATTGTGGTCATAATTCTCTTAGTGCCGGATACTTGTCAGCTTCATTGCCTTTTGGTAAACTTGGAATACATGCTGGTGTGCGATTCGAGCATAACGACATGGAGCTGATATCCAATACACGCGACTATGAGAAGAGCGAGACAAGCCAACACTACCGCACCAACGACCTATTTCCTTCGGTAAATGCCACATACAAGTTTAACGACAAACATCAATTGCGCCTCTCGTACGGACGCAGTATTAACCGACCTGAGTTTCGTGAGGTGTCGTCATCAGTATTCTATGATTTCGACCTTGCAAGTGATGTGCAAGGCAACACCGAGCTAAAGAGTTGCTATGTTGACAATGTAGACTTGCGTTATGAGTTTTATCCATCACGTGGCGAGATAATCTCTCTTGCAGCTTTCTATAAGGACTTCGACTCGCCTATAGAGTGGACCTATACAGTGGCTGGCGGCACCAATCTTATATACTCTTACAAGAATGCCAATAGTGCAGACAACTATGGCTTGGAGCTTGACATACGAAAGGATCTCTCGTTCATTGGTTTGCGAGGTTTCTGCTGGTCGTTCAATGGAGCCTTGATTAAGAGTAAAGTGAAGTTTGAGAAAGGCTCAAAGGAGGAAGACCGACCAATGCAAGGACAGTCGCCATATCTTATAAACACAGGTCTGTTCTATAAGAACGAACCTATGCAGCTGGATATAGCCCTGCTATACAACCGTATAGGCAAGCGTATCATTGGGGTAGGTCGCAGCGAGGGCAGTTCTGCAAACGATGATAACGCTCGTGTTCCGCATAGTTATGAAATGCCTCGCAACACCATTGACTTCTCAGTAGGCAAGAAATGGGGCAAACACTTTGAACTGAAGTTCAATATACGCGACCTACTTGCCGAGCGTGTCTACTACAAGCAGTTTGCCAAGGTCAACAATGCCGACGGCACACACAAGACAATAGACGAGGTTTCGCGCTGCTATAAGCCAGGACGCAACATCGGATTACAGGCTGTATATAAATTCTAATCAATATATTTAAACATTATGAACAAGACGTATCTTTTCGGATGCATGGGCATCCTGATGATGGCTGCAACAATGGGCAGCTGTAGTGACAACGACGATCCGACTCCTAATCCAGATGTCAACTACACATGGACCACAGACGGTGGCATAAAAGCTTGTGACCATCTGCTCTTCGGCGAGGATGGTAAGGATAATGCCGAAGGAACTGTAATAGGTAATGGCGACCAGCAGCTTGTGTTTAAAGGTAAGCAGACTCTGAAGAAAGGCGTTTACACCCTAAAGGGATGGGTATATATAGGCGAAGGCTCTGAACTAACAATTGAGCCGGGTACAATTATTAAGGGCGATAAGGTTACAAAGGCAGCCCTTATTGTTGAGCGTGGTGGCAAACTAATAGCTCAAGGTACAGCCGAGGCTCCTATAGTATTTACATCAGCACAGCCTGCTGGACAGCGTAGACCTGGCGACTGGGGTGGCGTTATTATCTGTGGTAAGGCCCGCAACAACCAGACCGAGATGCAGATAGAGGGTGGCCCACGTACCAAGCACGGTGGCGACAACGATGCTGACAACTCTGGTGTACTGAGCTACGTGCGTATTGAATTTGCTGGCTATCCTTTCAAGGCCGATCAAGAGATTAATGGCTTGACACTCGGTTCGGTTGGTTCGGGCACAAAGATAGACCACGTACAAGTGTCTTTTTCTAACGACGACTCTTTCGAGTGGTTTGGTGGAACCGTAAATTGTAAGTATCTCATTGCTTATAAGGGTTGGGATGACGACTTTGATACAGATAATGGTTTCTCTGGCAAGGTGCAGTTCGGTCTGTCCGTACGCGACCCACGTATAGCTGACCAAAGCCAGAGCAATGGTTTTGAGAGTGACAACTGTGCCGATGGTGCTCAGGTTACTCCATATACTACAGCAACATTCTCCAATATTACATTTGTTGGTCCTAAGTCATCCAGCGACTTCCAAAACAACAACTCTTACATAACTGCTGGTTCTTACTTCCCCAACAACGGCTCAGGACTTGGCAAGTTCCAGGCGGCCATGCAGATTCGCCGCTCATCACGCCTTAATTGTGTAAACTCTGTAGTTTGCGATTGGCCTATAGGTTTGATTATCGACGGCGAGAAGGGCGACACCCCGGCACAGGCTAAGGCTGGCAAGCTACGTCTACAGAATGTATTCGTTGCTAATGCAGATATTCTTGGTTCTGATGCCAACAAATGCTACGAGGACAAAGAATACGACTTCAGCAAGAAGGCTGTTAAGGCTGACAGCAAGCAGTCTTACTCGCACACTTTCTTTGAGGTTCAGACAGGCAACCGCTACTTTGTCGACAAGTCTTCGTTTCTGCTAACAGACGGCAAGGGTGTTGGTGTAGCGTTCATGCCCCAGTCTGGCAGCAACCTCTTCGGAGCACAAAACTTCAGTGGTCTTGATTCATGGTTCGACCAGGTAACCTACATTGGAGCCTTTAACGCTGGCGACAACTGGCTTGATGGATGGACATGCTTCGACCCGCAGAACGCACAGTACTAAATTGGCAGGAAACAATATTTTTAATTCATAAAAGATTCTTACACGGCAAAGTCTCACCCCCTTTGTCGTGTAAGTTTTTTCTTATTATTCCGAAGTTTTCGGGAATGTTGGCTATTATTTGTTATTTCGCGTTTGCCGAATCCCTCTCCACAGCATGCGCTTTAAGGTCTTTCAGCTTCTTCGGCTTAGCATCTTTCTGCCTCTTCTGCTTTGAACCCTTCTGTTTTTTAGGTTTCTTGGCTTTCTGTTTGGCTACGGGCTGGTTGTAAGTCTCGGTAGCCGTGGTAATGGCATCAATATCGTTTTGGGTTGTAGAAATGCAGACAGCCGTATTGTTTGCAAACACGCCGATAGCCAATGCAGCTACGGGGATGATGAGCAACGCCTTGGGCATTGTCCATCGATTAGATTTCTTTGTGTTCATCCTGATAAATATTAGTTTTTCGATGTGCAAAGTTACGACAAATTTTTATTAGTAGAATAAATAGAACAAATAAAAAAGCCATCGAGGTAATATATTCTGAATTTGAGGTATAAAGAGAAAACGATATTATGTGTATCTTTGCAGAAGAAAACAAAACCATATATAACCAATTATAATAAAGCAATGTATATAGAGAAGATACAGAGTCCTGCCGACTTGAAGAAGCTGGACATCAAAGCCCTTGAGGTTGTGGCCGACGAGACACGCCGCGCTGTGCTAAACCGTGTAAGTAAGCATGGCGGACACGTAGGTCCTAATCTTGGATTTGTAGAAGCAACGGTAGCTTTGCACTATGTGTTCAATGCGCCAGAGGATAAGTTTGTGTTTGATGTCAGCCACCAGTGCTATCCGCATAAAGTATTGACTGGACGTGCCGCAGGATTCCTTGGCAACGTAGACGATATGAATGCCATATCTGGCTATTCTTCTCCTGCAGAGTGTCCCGAATACGATAACTTTGAGGTAGGCCATACTTCCACATCTGTAAGCCTTGCCAGTGGACTGCAGAAGGCACGCGACGTGAAGGGAACCAAGGAGAAAATCATAGCCATTATTGGCGACGGTTCGCTGTCGGGTGGTGAGGCATTCGAAGGACTCGATGAGGCTTCTGAGCTTGGTACGGGCATCATCATCATTGTAAACGACAACGAGATGTCTATTGCCGAGAACCATGGCGGTATATACAAGAATCTGCGTGCGCTTCGCGAGAGCCGTGGCGAGTGTGAGCACAACTGGTTTAAGGCATGGGGATTTGAGTATAAGTATCTAGAGGAAGGCAACGACATAGAACGCCTAATAGAAGTGTTCCGTAGTGTCAAGGATACCGACCGCCCTACAGTTGTTCATATCCACACAGAGAAAGGTCATGGCTATGCCCCTGCCGTAAACGATAAGGAAGCTTGGCATTGGGGAATGCCGTTTAATCTTGATGATGGTAGTCGACCGGTTCGCAATGCCGATGGAACAATGCCCGAGGTAAAACCATGCGAGACATATCCCGAACTCTTCTCTGACTGGATGCTGAGCGAGATGAAGAAGGACAAGACACTAATCGCCGTAACAGCAGGAACGCCTACAGCAGCAGGCTTTACTGCCGATAAACGTAAGCAGGCTGGCTCGCAACACCTTGACATGGGTATTGCCGAAGAGCAGGCTGTCGCTATGATTTCGGGTATGGCTAAGGGTGGACTACGTCCGGTATGGACGGTATACAGCACGTTCATCCAGCGCACTTACGACCAGATAGCACAGGATCTTTGCATCAATTCTAATCCTGCCGTAATCAATGTAGTAGGAGGCGGAGTGAACTCAATGAACGACATCACCCACATCTGCCTCTTCGACATACCGATGCTCTGCAGCATTCCGGGACTCATCTATCTTGCTCCTACCACATGCGAGGAATATTTCGCAATGATGCGTTGGGCAATACTTCAGGACAAGAAGCCTATAGCCATTCGTGTGCCGAGCAACGGCGTAGTTCATACAACAGATAATGTGGACAAAGAGTATAGCTATGAGTCAAAATATAAGGTGATGCACAATGGTTCTGAGGTGGCTGTCATTGCTTCAGGCTCGTTCTATCAGAAGGGCGAGAACGTGGTACGTATGCTTGCCGATAAGGGTATTGATGCAACGCTCATCAATCCACGCTACCTGAATGAGGTGGATGCCGAAGCGCTCGAAGCCTTGAAGATGAACCATAAGCTTGTGGTAACACTTGAAGACGGCTGCAAGGATGGTGGCTTTGGCGAACGCATAGCCTCTTATTACGGTACATCGGATATGAAGGTGCTTGTATGTGGCATCAAGAAGGGACTCTACGACAGATACGATGTAGAGCAGTTGCTTGAAGACAACCGTTTGCTCGACGAACAAATCGTGGAGGATGTGTTGGCGTTAATATAAACAGGAATTTGTTAAGGCACAGCCAAAAAAGTTGAGAGTTGAGAGGAGTTGAGAGTTGAAAGTTGAGAATTGAAAGTTATGATTACCTTTGTTTGGTATTATCGTTGTTAGAAGAAACAGCATATCATAATTCTCAATTCTCGATTCTCGATTCTCAATTCTCAATTCTCGATTCTCAATTCTCAATTCTCAATTCTCAATTCTCAATTCTCAATTCTCAATTCTCAACTCTCAACTCTCAACTCTCAACTCTCAACTCTCAACTCTCAACTTTCAACTTTCAACTTTCAACTCTCAACACTCTCAACTCTCAATTCTCAACTAAAAAAATGGCATTATCCAATATAGAGAAACATTACAACAAGCATCCCGAAGACCTTCGCTTGCAGCGTAGACACGGCATTGTAGAGTTTGAAACCACAATGCATCATCTGCGTAGGTTCATAACTCCCGACATGCAACTGCTCGACATAGGTGCAGGAACCGGTCGCTATACATCGGCTCTTATGGCAGAAGGCTATAAGGTGAAGGCTGTAGAACTGGTGCGTCGCAACATCGAGGTGTTTCTAAAGCGTGAACCTACTGCCGATGTTGTGCAGGGCGACGCACGCAACATGCCGTTCCTGCCTACAGCAATGGCAGATGTTACGCTGTTGCTCGGTCCGCTCTATCATCTCATTGGCGACGAGGAGAAGCTTAAGGCTCTTAACGAGGCAAAGCGCGTCACCAAACCTGGCGGACTGATATTCGTGGCTTACTTGATGAACGAGTACAGCATACTGTCGTATTGCTTCGACGAAGACCGTATAGAAGGATTGTTGGAGCGTGGTGCTGTTGATGAGAACTTCCATATACAGGCATCGGCAGACGAACTCTACGACTATGTACGTATTGATGACATCAACCGACTGGACGAATGTGCAGGTTTGGAGCGTGTCACTATCTTCTCGCCTGACGGAGCTTCCGACTATATGCGCACACGACTCAACCGTATGAGCGACGAGACATTTGCCCGTTTCATAGAATATCAGAAGTGCATCTCCGAGCGTGCTGACTTGATAGGGGCAGGTAGCCATGTGGTAGATGTAGTGAGAGTTCCATAATAATATATGTATACGAGTCAATGAAAAAAGCAATAGTAATAGGAGCCACTTCGGGCATAGGACTCGAAGTGGCTCGTCTTCTTGCCGAGCGAGGATACATTGTCGGTGTAGCCGGACGACGTGTTGATAGGCTTAAAGCTATAGTCAAGTCAAACGATAACATCAAGGCTTATCGACAGATAGACGTAACTGATGCGTCTGCGCCACAGCAGCTCAATGAACTTATAACCAAGCTTGGCGGTATGGATATCTATTTCCATAGTTCGGGAATAGGGTGGGAGAACTGCGAGCTTGACATCGACCGCGAGATGAAGACCGTGGAGACCAACGGCTTGGGATTTACACGTATGGTTACGGCAGCATACAGTTGGTTTGCCAATAATAATAAAGGTGGACAGATAGCTTGCATCACCTCCATAGCACGCACACGTGGATTGGGAGCTGCACCAGCCTATTCAGCCACCAAGCGTTTCCAGTCGCACTATCTTGAATGTCTTGCCCAGCAGTCGCGCATGCGCCGACTCGGTATCCATATCACCGACATCCGTCCCGGCTTTGTAGCTACCGACCTTATAGCCGGAAGTCATTTCCCCTTGCAGCTCTCGGCTAATAGTGTTGCACGCTCCATAGTAAAGGCTGTGATGCAAGGCAAAGAGACCGTAACAATCGACTGGCGCTATCGCATGCTTGTAGCAGCATGGTCAATGATACCACGATGGTTGTGGACAAGGCTGAGGTTTGTGAAGTAGAATATAGTAGTACTCAACGACTGGACTTTATGATGATTTACATCATATTCACAATATGATGTAAACGGTCTCACATGCGGCAATTTCACGAATTATATTGTTGGCTCGTCTATATGTATAGATTGTTTTCATATTGCTTATGAAAAGAACATTACTTTCCATCCTCTTTGCTACATGCGCTATATTTGGTTCGGCACAAAAAATAGGAGAACCAACTATAATTCCAATTTCTAACTATGGAGACATGTATTTTACTTCAGGTTGTTTTACCAAAAATGGTGAAACACTTATTGTGACGACCGAAGGAGACAAGGAGACAAACGTTGTTGATATTTATGACAATGAGTTCAACCTAATCAAGACTATAAGAGCAAAGAAATCATTTAGTAGTGCAGATTTTGTCTATGCTTCTACTAATGGCTTTATTAGCTCAGAAAGGCATTTGTATGTCACACAAACACTTTTCAATAATGATGATAAGTTTGAATATTTAGAAAAAACTAAAGGTGGGTTGAATATAATGTCAGAAGATGGTACTGTGCTGCAAACTGTAAAGTCCTGCGCTTGCATCACGTAATGAGCCTATAACGGTAGAGATTGGTTATAGTGAAATGAATGAGCGTGAAATTGCTGTTGTAAATGCGGCTGGTCAAACTGTATTTTTAACGAAAGTTCATGCTGGTGACAAATCAGTTACTATAGACCCAGGAAAGCTGAGCAGAGGATTGAATATTGTAAAGGCAACCAATGGAAATAAGGCTGCTGAATATTGCAAAATTTTTGTAAGATAAATAGGAGTTATTTCAATTTCACGCTATCTAACACATGTTTTTGCAGGTGCTCCCGTCAGGACTACATGTATCATCACATTCAAAACGATTATCTTGTGCACCAGTTACAAGTGATACAAACAAGAACAAAAATACTAAAACCTTTTTCATTTGTTATTTCATTATGATTTGTCAAAGTCAATACGGTTCATTGCTTGATGTAAACCTATAATAATGACCCGACAAAGATATGAAAGTAAAATGCCAAAGTTGTAAAACAAAAAAATATTTTCTGATAGAAAATGGTTACTTCTATACTCTATATCTCATAAATAGACAAATAACAAACTTAGAAGTTGTGCTATGCATGGAACCATTTATGTAATAAATATTAAATATCAACTGATATGAAGACAATTAAGAATACAAATTCGTTTTATGTTCTTGGAGTGAAATTTGAGAATATACAGGAGGCTATTTTTTATGCCGTAAAGGAAATGACCAAAAATGGCATATATGTTGGAAAAGATGCTGAGCGATATCCTTGTTTCGACTCGGAAGACTATGCGTCAGAAGACCGGTTCTTTTGGAATATAGTGTTTGCAAGATCTAAAGAGGATTTGGATAGAAAACTTGTAGAGCTGAAGAGTGTCTCGCCTCAAACCAACCACAACAAGTTTTCGGAGGCATTGGCTCCAATGGTTTATTGGGAAGGTGACAGCATTTATGATGTGATTGCGACTGAAGACATAGAGTAATACCATGGTAGCATATGTCATACATTTGCCTCTATATTATCATAAACACACAAAATGACCAATAATATGGAGATAAGATATGCAACAATAAGCAAGACCGGTAGAAGGCATAATAACGAGGATGCTTACAAGGTTATTGATATGCCACAAAACAACCAGTTTATGGGAATAGTCTGTGATGGCATGGGCGGTCATTCCTTTGGAGAGACTGCCAGTGAAACGGTATGCAATACTATATCTGACT
>ENA-OPWL01000123-OPWL01000123.1-human-gut-metagenome-genome-assembly--contig:-NODE-123-length-43967-cov-4.244922_pt1 | contig 43967 bp, 37 predicted proteins | sample MGYA00241508_ERZ502008 | MGnify/ENA primary metagenome ERZ502008 (study PRJEB25962, sample SAMEA2043046) | human gut metagenome | biome: human gut; feature: human-associated habitat; material: faeces... | reverse complement strand
CCAACGGCCAGTTGATAGCAACATCATTAGTACGGCAGCCGACAAGATGAGAAATATCCATAACATCAAACATATGACGCGCACGATTGTTGGCAGCAACAATCACTCTGTTGGCATCTACTACCATAATGCCATCGGAAGGCAGCAGTCGCCGATAGTTGCTGTTATTGCTCACATCCTGGCGCAGGCTGCACAAAAGCTCCAGCGCCTGGGCAATAATAATATCATCAGGAGCAGCACTTTCAAAGCTGACAGCGCCATAGCAATGGCCACGACTGTCGCGCAGCGGGAAAACCTTCAGGCTGCTGAACATACCCAAGGCCCACTCCCGCTTGCCGTTAACAGGCACATTTTTCTGCAGCACACGCGCAACGAGCGGCTCTTCAACCGCACGTACACGTCGGCCAGTCATATCCGGGCGCACATTGCCGACCTGTGTCATCGGCTGCTCCTGCTTATAAACATTAAAAAACTTTTTATTTTCTCCCGGCAGATAAATCGTCACAGCAGCATGTGCTATATCTGCCGCCAGACCGAGTACCTGTGGCATAGCTTGTAAACTGTTTCTTTGTTCTGCTGTTAAATTACTCAGCATGTTTCCCCTCTTCTTCCTGCTGTTGTCCTTTCCACAGCTTTATCTGATTAATCCACTATTTTATCCACTATATCCACAAGCTTTTCCACAATAATAATGCGCTTATATGTGGATATTGCCCGTTTATCCACAATATCCACAGGCTTATGCACCATAAAAGACACTTGTTTAGCCTAATTTCAAAGATGGATTAGCGTTCAAGTCCAATGGACTAAAGCTGCCGGCCTGATACATAAAATAACCGCGGCAGGCAATCATTACAGCATTATCGGTACATAAAATCGGTGTCGGATGCACCAGCTGGGCACCAATCTCCTCCATAGCCTTTGCCAGTGTGTTTTGCAAAGTTTTATTGGCAGAAACGCCGCCGGCCAACACAATTTTATTGTAGCCTGTATGCTGCATAGCATGCACCGCTTCCTTAACCAATGCATCAACAACAGCTCTCTGGAAGGATGCCGCAACATCGCTGCGGTTCACCTCACGGCCTGCCTGCTGCTGGTTGTGCAGATAATTAATTACGGCAGATTTCAAACCGCTGAAGCTGAATTCGTAAGGCTTATCCAGACGTGCTACCGGAAAATCAATAGCATGGTCATTGCCGCCCAATGCCAGACGCTCTATTTCCGGACCGCCGGGATAAGGCAATCCCATAACGCGGGCAATCTTATCGAAGGCTTCACCTGCTGCGTCATCACGTGTTTGCCCCAAAAGCTCAAAGCTGTTATAGCCGGTAACCTTCAGCAATGCCGTGTGTCCGCCGCTGACAACCAGCGCCATGAACGGCGGCTTCAGTTCGCTGTCTGCCAAAAAGTTGGCAAATACATGGCCTTGAAGATGGTTGACACCTATCAACGGTTTATCCGTTGCCCAGGCCAGCGCCTTGGCAGCCGAAAGACCGACCAGCAGCGCGCCGACCAGACCAGGTCCGTAGGTAACGGCAACAGCATCTATCTGCTCCATGCCGACGCCTGCCTGTGACAAAGCCTCGTCGATAACAGGCATAATATTTTCTATATGCTTACGGGAAGCAATTTCCGGCACAACGCCGCCGAATTTGCGGTGAATAACGATTTGGGAGGAGATAATGTTGCTCAGTACCTCACGCCCGTTCTTTACTACGGCAGCCGCAGTTTCATCACAGCTGCTTTCAATACCTAAAATATATACATCCTTCTGCTCTTTATTCATGGCCTGCTCCTTCTTTATACAGCCACATTATAACTGCATTTTCATGATTGTCTTCGTAATAATTCGGACGAATGCCTTCGCTGGCAAAGCCACAGGTCAGATAAACCTTCTGCGCGGCAATATTGCCCTCGCGCACCTCCAGCGTCATCGCCGTAGCGCCAAGCTCCCAGGCCTTATTCACCAAGGCTGCCGTCAGGCGCGTACCATAGCCCTGGCCGCGTTCTTCATCGGCAACAGCCACACGGGTAATCTGCGCTTCGCCTGCCACCAGCCAGAAGCCTGCATAACCGACAAGCTTGCCGGCACATTCCATTACAAGATAGGTAGTCAGCTCGTTGGCTATTTCATTACGCAGCATATTTTCATTCCAGGCATCATAAAATGATTGTGCCTCTATAGCAACCAAAGCCGGAATATCCGCTTCCGTCATTGCTCTGAAGCTTATTGTTGCTTGTGCTTCTTCTCCCACAATTCCTCAGCCTCCGATCTTCTGATATAGTATGGCTCCAGGCCAAAAATTTTCTTATCGTTTTCTGCATTAAATTCTGCCAAAGCAGCCAAAGCCACAGAGCTGCCTTTAGGCATACGCAATGCTTCGGGTGCCACGCTGATAAAATCAGGCAGACCGTTTTTCGCAAGCTTGGTGCACTCGCCCAAAAGCAACGCAGGGGTTCCCTGCAACGCAATTCTTTCTAATGCTTTTTCCGCACTGACAACCTCAACAGGTGCAAGCTCTACAAGCTCACCGCTACGCCATTCATATAAGGCCTGATAAAAATTGCCCTTTTGTGCATCCAGCACCGGTGACAGCACCCTGCCTTCAAGCTGAATATTATAAGCCATAGCCTTTAAAGTATCAACACCGTGCAGACAGCACTGCCAGCTGTAGGCCATAGCCTCTGCCGTTGCCAGACCGATACGCAAACCGGTAAAAGAACCGGGTCCCATGCTGACAGCCAAAAGCTCAATATCCTGCTTTTGTACGCCGGTACGTTGCAGCAGCTGGTCTAATTGCGGCAGCAAGCCTTCACTATGTGTCATCCCCATATTTATCGTATATTCAGCTAAAATTTCCTTATCACGGCATAATGCAATCGTGCACACCTTGGTGGCCGTATCAATTGCCAAAGTCAGCATATTCTTCTACCTCCCGCAGCAGTTTTTCATATCTTTCACCCTGAGCCTGCAGCACGGCACGACGGCCTTCACCATCATGCAGCAAAGTAATCTGCAGATATTCCTCCGGCAGCTCCTCCTTAAACAGCTCAGCCCATTCAATCAATGTTACTCCATCGCCTCCGGCATATTCCTCAAAGCCGATGTCCTCCAGCTCCTCCGGACGGTTGAGGCGATATAAATCAAAATGTCTTATTTCCAGCTCACGCCCCTGATAGACATTCATGATAGCAAAGGTAGGACTGTTGACATCCTCAGCCTCAGCACCCAAGGCCACAGCAACACCACGGCTGAGCAGTGTTTTGCCTGCGCCCAGGTCACCGCTCAGGCAGAAAACGTCACCGCTTGCCGCATGCTTGCCCAAAAGTCTTCCCAAGGCTTCTGTTGCAGCGCTGTCCTGCAAATAAATTTCCATAACCAACTCTCCTCACATTTGGCAAAAGCACTTGCCATAGTAATCAATAATTTGAAAAAGCGGCACCAGACTTACCAGTACCGCTTCTTTGTTTTTTACAATAAAGTTGTATTACGCGTCAGCGGATCCTCAATATCCATATGACCACTCAAGGTAATAGCCTTTTTACCTTCTATCAGAATTTGTACCCGCTTAATTTCCGGAAATTCTGTCAAGGTATTGGTAATAGCGTAGCAAAGCATCATCTCACCATAGGATCCTTGTCCCTTCTTTGCCAGCTCGCGCGTAAAATCAGCATAAGCAGTGCCGTCCTGCTCAATTTTAAGACTGCGCACCTTAGTACCGATAGGTACAACATCATCCATCTTCGCGTCCTGCGGTTTAGTAGTCACCAAGGCAATCAAAGCATTTTCCGGCAAACTTTTGCCGTTATCCTTCATCGTAATTTTTTCCGGTAACAGCTTTTCGCTGCCATCGGAAGCTGCACGATAAACAATAAAGCTGATATCCTTTTTTTCCTGCACTGCAGCAGTTGCCGCATTCTTAGCATCCTCTTTCGGCGGAACATTTTCACTGCAACCGCTTGCTATTACTGCACACAAAAGCAGCATCAATAAAATTAGCTTTCTCATTCTTGCCGCCTCCGTATTATGCAAAATATTTTTCAATGCCTTCAGCAATCAGACGAGCCGTCTTCTTTTGGAACCATTGTCCCTTCATCAAGGTCAGCTCTTTTTCATTGCTGATGAAGCACATTTCTACCAAAACTGCCGGCATACTGATACGCTTGATAACATAAAAGTTTGCCTGACGTACACCCAAATCATCTACACCGAAATTAGCTGCCAGCTTATTTTGGATATTTTTAGCTAAGCGCAGATCATTATCGGTTTTCGGATAGTAGTATGTAGAAAAACCACCAACATTTTTATTGACCGAAGAATTAATATGCAGGCTGACGAACATATCAGAATTATATTTTTCGCCTACGTTTACACGTGCCTGCAGTTCCTCTGCATCACTGGCATTAGGTCCGAATACATCAACATCGGTAGTACGCGTCATATAAACCTTGGCACCCTTATCTTCCAGAATTTCCTTAACTATTTTTGTAATAGCCAGGGTGATATTTTTTTCTTTGGTGCCATCACTGCCGATAGCGCCCGGATCGCTGCCGCCATGGCCTGCATCTAAGGTAATAATTTTACCGTCAAGACCGCCGCTTGTACTGAACCTGCCGTTTCCTTTGATTACCGCAAGCTTATCAGCATCAGATTTATTAACCGGTTTATTTACTGTTGTTTCTGTTTTGGCAGCTGCAGTATTTTTCTTATTAGCGTTTTTCTTTTTACTGCTGCTCTTCTTTTTATCCACTTTCTTATCAGCTGCGGTACTTGTTTTTATAACGGTATTTTTCTTGATACTGCTGTTATTTTTTGTCGGACGATTGCTTACTACCGGTCTGTTGCTTACAACGGTGGTTGCAGCACCGGAACCGCTGTAGGAAGCTTGGCGCGGCGTAACATCAAGCACTACACGGAAGGGACGGCCTGTTGCAGGATCCTTCTTTAAGACGAAAGCCTTATAGCTTTTTTCCAGCAGGCGCTGTTTCAGCGGTACACGCACCACCGTATAGCTGCCTTTATCCACAATTTTCAAGGAATCAGCCAAAGAGCTTTTTACAGCCTTACTATGCGGCACCTGCGCTCCCTTATCAGCATTCACCGTCAGATTCAGCGTATCGCCTTCCATATCAACAGCATAGCCTGCAGTATCCGTTACATCAACAACAATACGCAGAACGTCTGCTTTATTGACACCCCATTTTACATCTGTTATCTGCGCCGCCTGAGCAACCGCGCCTAAAAGCATACAGCAGGCCAGCAGCGTCAGCAGGAAAATCTTGCGCAATAGTTCCACCTCGCAAACTTACATACTCTTACAGAAGATTTTACTTCAACAATTTATTTTAACACTAATTACAGAAGTCTGTAAACAAAATTACCATGAAAGCATTAATTGCCCTTCAGAACCTCACAGCGAGCCTCCGGCAAAAACTGCGCCAGCTCACCTGCTGCCAGTCCGATATCAATACCGCTGATATCTGCAGCCTTTCCGTGCAGATAAACACCGCACACAGCAGCTTCCTGCAGAGTAATCTCCTGCGCTGCCAGACCGGCAATAATACCTGTCAGCACATCACCGCTGCCACCTGTAGCCAAGGCACTGGAGCCGGTGCTGTTTACATAAACAGTGCCGTCCGGGCAGGCAATAACGGTCGGCGCTCCCTTGAGCACCAGCACAGCATTCCATTCCTGAGCATATTGTGCAGCAATATTAATACGGTCAGCATTAATTTCGCTGATTTCCTTACCGATAAGACGTGCCATTTCTCCCGGATGCGGAGTCAGCACCTTTGCAGCCTGCATCTGTGTAAGAATTTCTGTATGTCCCTGTAATGCTGCCAATGCATCCGCGTCAATAACAACAGGTACCTGCACCTGCAGCAGGATATCACGCACTACCTGCTGTGTACTTTCACTTGTGCCCAGGCCGGGGCCAATTGCCAATACATCGGCAGCATTAGCATTTTTCACAACATCGCCTGTTGCGCCGCCGCCAAGGATACCGGGCATACGCTCCAGCAGGCCGTGTACCATAACCTCTGTAAGCTTGCCTGCAAGCACATCACGGCTGCTGAGTGGAGTATAAAGCGCTACCAAGCCTGCACCGGCCTTAACTGCGGCGTAGCTGCTCAAAGCAGCTGCACCGGTGAAGCCGGGGCTGCCAGCACAGATAACAGCACGTCCTGCATCGCCCTTATGCGCATCTGCTTTACGCAGCGGCAGCAGCTCGCGCACAATATCGTCTGTCAGACGATATTGTTTGCTGGCACATTCCTCTACCATTTTTGCAGGCATACCGATATCTGCCAGCTCAATGTCACCGCAATATTCACGGCCGGGATAGAGCAAAAGGCCGGTTTTCAACAAAGCCATCGTCACAGTTTTATCCGCACGTACAGCATTTTCAGAAACAGCACCATTGTCTGCATTTACACCTGTCGGTACGTCAACTGCTACAATATATTTTTCGCTGTCATTCAGTAATCTGCAGGCACGCAGCAAATCGCCCTCAAGATCGCCATGAAAGCCGGTTCCTGCTAAAGCATCAACCAAAATATCAGCTTTTGCGGCAGCAAGCTCAGCTACCACCCAGTCATCCTCGCCGGCAACAGCCTCTACCTTAGCATCAGTTTTTTGCAGCATTGCAAGCTCTGCCGCAGCATCACCGGTCACAGCATCGAGCGCCTTGCCTACGACAAAAACGCGCACTCTCGCACCGTAATTTTGCAGCCAACGGGCAGCACCGAAGCCATCGCCGCCATTATTGCCGCCACCGCAAAAAACAACTACGCTTTCGCCATCCAGCTCATCCAAGCTGTCATTAACAGCATCGGCAACAGCCTGCGCTGCATTATCCATCAATAAGATTCCCGGTACAGCATATTCCGCTGTCGCCAGTTGATCAAGCTGTTTCATTTCCTGTACGTTTACTAATTTCATTTTCCATCCTCCATTATTACATACGCCGTAGCAAGTTCTCTGCTATGGCTTAAGCTGATTTGTATATTTTTTACTCCAAGCTGTTTTGCCAGCATCGCAAAGTGACCGCTAAGCTGTACTAAAGGCTTGCCCAGCCCATCATTGTCTACGGCTATTTCCTGCAGCGAGCCTTCGCGCAGACCGGTTCCCAATGCTTTCAGCACCGCTTCTTTAGCAGCAAAGCGTGCTGCAAAGCTTGCTGCCGCCTGCTGTCCTCTTCTTTGACAATAGGCAGCTTCCTCAGCAGTAAACACTCGCCTGATAAAAGATTCACGCTTTATTGCCCGGGCAATACGTTCTATTTCAATAATATCACAGCCTACGCCTACTATCATATGCTTTCACTCCTTCACACAGCTTCGTAACTATTATTAATTCTTGCAAGTATATCCAAAATCCTTTTTTTATTTTTGTTTTTCACAAAGATATTGCAAAATTTAAAGAGATTCTTCTTTTACCACAGATATCGGCAAGCTTTACTTTTTCATCATTGCAAAAATCCCCGATATCGCGCAAATACGCAATACCGGGGAAATAGTTTTTTATTAAGCTGCTGTTAAATCAGAAGCAGGCAATCTGTCCGTCTGTACGCTTTTCGGTTGCACCGCACAGCACGCCATCCTCATCACGGATAATAATCTGTCCGCGGCCCATATGATACGGGTCTGGCTGAACCACAACGTTATGGCCCATACGCTGCAGCTGACGGATAATGTGGTTAGGAGTATCCTGCTCCACTTCTACAGTTTTACCGCCAATCCATTGCCATCTCGGAGCATCCAGTGCCTGCTGCGGATTCAGGCCGAAATCAATCATGTTCATAGCAACCTGAACATGAGCCTGCGGCTGCATAAAGCCACCCATAATACCAAAGGCACTCACAGCCTGACCATCCTTGGTCATGAAGGCAGGAATAATGGTATGGTACGGACGCTTGCCACCCTGCAAAGCATTCGGATGGTTTTCATCAAAGGAGAAGTTCTCGGCACGGTCATTAAAGGAAATAGAAGTACCTGGTACAACGATACCGCTGCCGAAGCCACGATAGTTGCTCTGAATCATGCTGACCATATTACCTTCGGCATCAGCGGTGCAGAAGTAAACAGTGCTGCTGTAGCGCGGGTCGCCTACAACAGGCTCCAGTGCTTTATCATTAATCAGAGCACGGCGGTCTGCTGCATAGCGCTCGCTCAAAAGCTGCTCGGCAGTAACCTTCATGTAGGAAGGCTCGGCAACATATTCTTTAGTATCAACAAAGCTCAGCTTCATAGCTTCGATTTGCTTATGCATGGTTTCCACAGTATCGCGTTCGGTAAAGTTATAGCCCTTGAGAATATTCAGCGCCATCAGTACAGTAATACCATGACCGTTAGGAGGCAGCTCCCAGATATCGTAGCCGCGATAGTTGACACTCAGCGGTTCAACCCATTCCGGTTTGTAGGCTTCGAGGTCGCTCTTGCGCAGGAAGCCGTTATGTTCTTGCATAAAAGCGTCAATCTTATCTGCCAGCTCACCTTTATAGAAAGCATCACCATAGGTTTCGGCAATCAGGCGCAGGCTTTTAGCAATATCGGGATTCTTAAATACTTCGCCCGGCTGCAGCCAATGACCGTTAGGCTCAAAGGTATCAAACCAGCCTTTGAATTCCGGTCTGTCTTTATATTTGGTATAGAAGCCGTCAGCCTCTTCCCACAGGCGGCTCATGTTCGGAGAAACAGGATAGCCGTTTTCCGCATAGTTGATAGAAGGCTCCATAACAGTTTTGATAGGCAGCTTGCCAAACTTTTTATGAATTTCCATCCACGCGCCTACAGCACCCGGAACGTTAATCGGCTCAACACCATAGGGAGGAATTTTATCAAAGCCACGTTCCTTCAAAGCTGCGATAGAAGCAGCCATCGGAGCCGGACCGCTGCCGTTAATGCCATACAGCTTACCCTTATACCAGATAAGTGCAAAGCAGTCACTGCCCAGGCCATTGCCGGTAGGCTCAACTACAGGCTGACAGGTTGCAACAGTAATAGCGGCATCAATTGCGTTACCACCCTTAAGCAAGGTTTGCAGGCCTGCGGAAGCAGCGGTAGGATTACCTACGCATACCATACCGTTTTTAGCATAAACAACACTACGTTTAGAAGCATACGGATAATTTTGTGCATCAAATTTCATTGCTATTCTCCTTTACCAACTTACAGGAATTTCTCTAAAATACCGGCAGTAATTACCGAGAAGGTAGTAACAGTAGCAAAACCGCCTACCAGATATTTCGGCATAATGGCATCGTTGACAACCTGCCTTTCCTCTTCCGTTTCACCTGTAGCAATCGCAATTTCGTTTGCTACCAGATAGGTTGCCGGGAAGCCCAAAAGCTGCATTACGGCTACGCCCATAGCCAGGTTTCTGTTGCCCAGGATTTTCCACAGCGGCAGGATGTAGAAGAACAGGAAGAGTACAACAAAGACTACGATAAATACCATAATGGTATTAAAGCTCAGTACAAGCAAATCGCTAACTTTAATTTTTGCCAGAGAAGGAATAATTACCGCAAATACACCAACATTAAAGATACCGGAGGATTTTGCATGATCCAGGATTTTCGGCGGAACAAGGCCGGTGCTGCCCATTACGGCACCTAAAATCAAAGCCCAGATAGTAGCACTCAGGCCGGTATATTTACCGATAACAAATGCCAGCCAGCTAAATAAGGCTGCAATAGTCAGAGAAGCAAAAGGACCATAGAATTTTTTGTGCTTTTCAAAGAATGTTTCTTTGGGAGCTGCACCGCCATGAACTTCTTCCTTCGGTGCATAAGGATTAACACCGGTACGACGGAACTCCGCCAAAGCTTCCTTGGCAGCACGCAGGCCGAAATAAGAAGCAACAGGAGTACCAAAGAATTTTTGTACAGCGTACAAAACAGTACCCAAAGCAGCAGCCATAGCAAAACCTTTATCCATAGCAGCGCTGGTCATAATCTGAGTAGCAACAATACCGCCGTTGATAATAGGAATGCTGACAATAGTTTCTTGATAGCCGATTACCGGAATCAGAACAACGCTGCCGGCAATCAAAACAATCATGGATAAAACAGCAACTGCAACTGTGCGCCATTCAGCAATCAGCTGCTTAATATTCAGGCTGGTACCCATGCTGAATACTACGAAAATCAAAGACCATTTACCAATGTCGGTAAGACCGGCGAGCTTGATAATATCTGGCGGCAGAACACCTGTCATAAAACCAACAAGGAAAAGCATCAGGCTGACAAATACAGCAGATACCTTTGCCTTTGTTGCAACACCCAACACATCACCAATGCCAAAAAGCAACAGGCAGATGAATAAATAAAAAAACATACTTGTAAACAAAACAATACCCCTTTCAAAACATACATACTATTTCAGTCCGAAAATGGACCGATTTGTTATAGTATATATGTTTCATAGGTTTTTGACAAGTGAAAATTACATTTTTATATAATTTTAACCACGAGCATTTCTTTATGTAAACTTATTAACATTTGAGCAAAGCACAATTCCAAAATATCTGATTATACTGTTTGATGAGGCAACTTATATTCATAAACCGTAAATTCCTTTGAAATACCGAAAGCATTATGAGGTGTGCTATTTTCGTTTACTACGACTACTGAAACAAAGCGCTTAGTTAAAATTACATTTTCAATCCGAATCAGCTTAGCCCGGAAATACAAAAACTCCGCAACCAAAACAGTTGCGGAGTAATTTGTGCGATTTGTGTTTGTGATTGGTGCTTGACAGTAAACCAAAAATTAACGTTTGGAGAACTGGCTAGCTTTACGAGCTTTCTTCAAGCCGTATTTACGACGTTCTTTTTCGCGCGGGTCGCGAGTCAGGAAGCCTGCTTTTTTCAGTGCAGGACGGAATTCAGCGTCAACTTTCAGCAGTGCGCGAGCAATGCCGTGACGGATAGCACCAGCTTGGCCGGAAATGCCGCCGCCGTTTACGTTAACGAGTACGTCATATTTGCCTTTGGTTTCGGTAACTTCGAGCGGTTGGTTAACAATCAGCTCTAAGGTTTTCAGACCAAAGTATTTGTTCAATTCACGGTCGTTGATAACGATGTTGCCTTCACCCGGAACCAGGCGAACGCGAGCAACAGAAGATTTACGACGACCAGTTGCGTTATAAGTAACTACTGCCATTTATTTGTTCCCTCCCGGATATTATCTAACGTTGATTTCCATTACTTCAGGTTTTTGAGCTGCATGCGGATGTTCGCTGCCAGCATATACATGAAGTTTGGAGAAAATTTGAGCGCCAAGGCTGTTGTGCGGAATCATGCCTTTAACAGCGAGCTCTACCATTTTTACAGGGTTTTTCTTCAGCATGTCGCCAGCTTTTACATAGCTGTCGCCGCCGAGATAACCGGAATGACGGAAATAAATTTTGTGAGTCAGTTTTTTGCCGGTCAGAACAACCTTATCTGCATTGATAATGATTACGTGATCACCGGTGTCCATGTGCGGGGTAAAGGTCGGTTTGTGTTTACCGCGCAGGACTTTTGCAACCTCTGCAGCCAGGCGGCCCAGAGTTTTATCAGCTGCGTCAACAACGTACCATTTGTGTTCGATGTTAGACGGATTAGCCATAAAAGATTTCATCGCTTGTGTCCCTCCTAGATATTTTCCAAATATACAGTTCGTTGCGATCTTCTCACCGTATTTCGGGGCTAGTGAAATCAAGCGGAAAATCACGTAGATATATTATACGCAACTTAAGAGTTTAAGTCAAGTATTTTTGTTAAAATTTTAGCATTTTCCAAGAGTTTTTCCCTTAAAGCTGCGGATACTCCCGATAACCGACCTCCGCCAGATATAAACCCTGTGCCGGAGCAGGCTCGTTCAGAAATTCACAGCGCTGTGCCGTCAGCTCGGCGGCAAAATCCTGCACCTTACGCTTGCCCATTCCCACCTGTACCAGGGACCAGACTATGTTGCGTACCATGTGATACAAAAAGCCGTCACCGCTGATGCAGAAAAGAATCTCTTCTCCCTGCTGCTGCCACTTGGCAGCATAAATTGTTTTTATCGGCGAAGTATCAACACTGCCGCTGCTGCGGAAGGCACTGAAATCATGCGTTCCCAGCAGCAGCTCGGCCGCTTCGTTCATGGCCTTCACCTCAAGCTGCTGACGCAGCTGCCAGGCATAACGCACCATAAAGGGATTGACGTGCTCATTGACAAGCAGCTTGTAATGATACGTCTTCCACTGTGCGCTGAAGCGTGCGTGAAAGCCTTCCGGCATCTCCTCGGCGCTCACAACCACGATATCCTCCGGCAGCAGGCTTGCCGCCGCACGCACCAGATTAGCACAGGGAATGCGTCCGTTCGTAGTAAAGGTCACCGTCTGTGCCAAAGCATGTACCCCGGCATCCGTGCGCCCGCTGCCTGCGGTTACTACTTTTTCGCCGCACAGCATAGTCAACGCTTCTTCCAAAACATTTTGCACCGTCTGCACGTTTTTCTGCTTCTGAAAGCCGTGATAGGCACTGCCGTCATAGGCTACAACCAGCTTTATTGTACGCATACGTTCCCCCAGCGCAAAACTGCGAGGCCAACCGCCAGTATAATAATCAAAGCAAAGGCCAGGTAATCGCGGCCGGCATATACCAGCTCATGCATACGTGTACGTCCTTCGCCACCACGATAGCAGCGAGCTTCCATTGCAACAGCCAATTCATCGGCACGACGGAAGGCACTGATAAACAGCGGAACCAGCAAAGGCAGCATATTTTTCATTCTCTGGAAAATATTACCGCTGGCAAAATCAGCTCCGCGAGAGGTCTGCGCCTTCATAATACGGTCCGTTTCATCTAATAATGTAGGAATAAAGCGCAAAGCAATGGTCATCATCATAGCCAGCTCATGCGCCGGAACACCCAGCTTTTTGAACGGACGCAGCAGATTTTCAATACCGTCTGTCAGTACAATCGGCGATGTCGTAAAGGTCAGCACCGAAGAAAACAGCAGCAGCAGAATCAGGCGAACTGCCATCTTTACGCCCATGTCGATACCTTCGGCAGTTACGCTCAAAAACTTCCAGGTAAAGACAATATGCTCACCGGGAGCGGTAAACATATGAATCAGCATCGTAAGAATAACGATAATCCAAATAGGCTTCAAGGATTTAAAGACCAGCATCCACGGTACTCTTGAAATAAGAATCACCACAGCTGCAAAGGCGGTCAAAATGCCATAAGCCAACGGCGTTACCGCAAAGAAAATAGCAATGATATAAATCAAGGTAGCCAACAGCTTAGTACGCGGATCAAGCTTATGGATAAAGGAGTTACCGGGGAAATATTGTCCTAAGGTTATATCTGTCAGCATTATTTCCACCCCTTTGCTTGCTTAATCGCCTTAACCAGGCTCATATCGTCCTTAATATTCTCTTTCACTGCCAAGCCGTTTTTACGCAGCAAATCTGCCAGCTTGTAAACCTGCGGCACATCTACGCCAACCTTGACCAGCTCATCTGCATGCTGCTTGAAAATATCTGCGGGAGTGCCGTCAAACAGCACCTTGCCGGCGTTGATAACCAGCAGGCGGTCAGCATATTTTACTGCCTCCTCCATGCTGTGCGTTACCAGCACAATAGCAATGCCACGGCTCTTGTGCAGTGACATGATTTCCTTAAATACTGCATTACGGCTGCGCGGGTCCAAGCCTGCGGAAGGCTCGTCCAAAACCAGATAATCAGGGTTCATCGCAACTACGCCGGCAATAGCCACACGGCGCATCTGGCCGCCGCTCAGCTGAAAGGGAGAGCGCTGCGCATAGGTATCATAATCCAGGCCAACGAAGGCCATAGCCTCACGCACCTGCTTTTCTACCTCATCCTCGGCAAAGCCTTTATTACGCGGACCGAAAGCGATATCCTCAAAAACAGTTTCCGCAAACAGCTGATGCTCGGGATACTGAAATACCATGCCAACCTGCTGGCGTGCAGTCTTGGCCTCCGCACCCTTGGCAGTAATATCAATGCCATCAATGCTTGCGCTGCCCTTATCCGGCTTCAGCAAGCCGTTTAAATGCTGTACTAAGGTAGACTTGCCGCTGCCGGTGTGTCCTATAATGGCAACTATTTCGCCCTTGGAAATCTCCAACGACACATCATTGAGCGCCAGGCGTTCAAACGGCGTGCCCTTGGAATATGTATGATATATATTAGAAAGTTTTATTGACATAATGCCTGCGCCAGCTCCTCATCTGTAATAATATCCTGCGGCAGCTTTACACCGCTTTTGCGCAGCTCACTGGCTACCTTCGCTGCCAGCGGAGCCTCCAGTCCCAAGGCCTCCAGCTCATCCACTCTGCTGAAAACCTCACGCGGAGTACCCATAAATCTGATATGACCTTTTTCCATAACAACTACGCGGTCAGCAGCCAGTGCTTCCACCATGTAATGCGTAATATAAACTATAGTCATATTTTTTTCTTCATTGAGCTTACGTACAGTGCCCACGATTTCCTTGCGTCCCTGCGGGTCGAGCATCGCTGTAGGCTCGTCCAGCACAATGCATTCCGGCTGCAGCGCCAGAATACCTGCTATAGCCACACGCTGCTTCTGTCCGCCGCTCAAAAGATGCGGTGCATGCTTGGCATATTCCGTCATGCCTACAGCAGCTAATGAATCTGCTACACGCTTCGGTATTTCCGGTCCCGGTACGCCGATATTTTCCGGACCGAAGGCCACGTCCTCTTCCACAATCGCAGCAACTATCTGGTTGTCGGGATTTTGGAACACCATGCCCACCTTTTGGCGGATATCCCACATTTTGCTTTCATCTTCAGTGTCCATGCCATCTACCAGCACAGTGCCGTCAGTCGGCAGCAGCAAAGCGTTCAAATGACGTGCCAGCGTAGATTTACCGCTGCCGTTAGCGCCGATAACAGCCACAAATTCGCCCTGCTTAATTTCCAGGCTTACGCCGTCCAGCGCCCTTACCTCATTGCCATCAGCATCTGTATAGTAATGCTTCAAATTCTTTATACTAATCACAACAGTGCCTCCATCATAAATTCGTGTACTTACTAATTATATACGTGATAAAAAGATTAGTCAACCTTCTTTTATTGTAAGGTTAACCATAATGCTAAAAAAGTAAACCATAAACGCTAAAGCACGTTTACGGCTTATTTTTTACTTAAATAAAAGCATCAGTCCGCCTATGGTCGGCATACTGAGAACAATATAACGCAAAGTATTGCGCGACGCCAGACGCGTAAGCTTAGCACCCAAATATGCGCCGATAGTCAGTCCACCCAAGGTCTGAAGAAAAATATAAAAATCAAGGTGACCATTGACTAAATATCCTAAACCGCCGGAAACAGAAATCGGCAAAATAACCAGCATCGTTGTACCAATGGCATGATAAAGCGATACACCAAAAAACAGCATCAGGCTTATCTGGATAAAAGCTGTCGCACCGATACCGAAGGCTCCGCTCAAAAAGCCGGTCACTACACCGATTGTCAGCGCATGTGCATAAAAGCTTGCGCCCTCTGCTTTCGATGCATGCTTTGCCACAAAGCTGTCCAGCATATCCTTACGGAAAAGAATAAAGTAAAGCAATACCGATGATGCAAGCATCAAGACTGCTGTCATTTTTGATAAAATATCTCCCGGCAAGGCATCAGAAATACGTGCGCCGGCAAACGCTCCCAGCATACCGGCACTGCCGGTTGTCAGCCCCAGGCGCAGCAGTACATCACCTTCACGAAAATGGCTTACGGCACCGGAAAGCATCGTAAACGACATGGCAGCCAGCGCAACACCAAGCGCAGTATGAATCGGCACACCAAAGCCTACAGAAAGCAGTGTAATCGTTAAGCCTGCACCACCTGCACCGGCAAAGCCAAGCAGACAGCCTAACAGAATCATTGCCAAAAAAATCATTTTCAGTTCCCCCATTATAACTAACAATACTATAACCTTTATTTTACCAATATCAGAAAGTATTTTCCAGTAAAAAGAAAGACTACTGCAAATTTCAATAAAAAAGCAGCAGTCTTGCCAGTAAACGAGAAAACAGCCTGCAGGGGATATTGCAGGCTGTTTCTCTTAGGAAAGCTGTTTATGATGAATTTGATGGGAAGGGTGTAGCAACTTCTTGCTACACTCATAGTATACTATATTGCTGTGACATAGCAAGGGCAAAGTTTTGAAGAAATCGTGAATAAAATTCCTGCATGAACTGCTCTTGCATTCAAATTAAATTCTTACTTATCCGTAATCTGTGCTCCAAACGGCAGCAGTGCCAGCTTAGCCAGCTTAAAATGCTGCATTCCGAAGGGAATGCCGATAATCGTACAGCACAAAATTACAGCAAAAACCGCATGCGTAATTGCCAGCTCGATACCGCCAAAAATCAGCCAAAAAATATTTAACAGCAATGAGGTTGTTTCACCGCTCAAAACTACGTCCTTGCCAAAGGGGAAGAAGCTCAAGCGTCCCAGCTTAAAGCACTGCAGTCCTACCGGAATACCGATAATCGTCAAACACCATAACAGACCTACCAGATACCAGATAATGCCTGCTAAAATACCGCCAAATAAAAACCAGATAATATTACCGATAATGCTCATTGCGCACTTCCTTTCATCTACTGATACTGACAAACCAACCGGCACACCGAAAAATATACACGTAGTTGGTTACTGATACATTTGATTTAAAAGATTGTAAGTAATCTCTCTAAGGCTAGTTTAGCATACCGCTAACTTTTGTGCAAGCGCAAAGGCAAGCGGCACTGTGGGAACTCTGGGGAGAGTCTCACAGTGCCGCTGCCTATATAAAATTAATTGGGAAAACTTAATGATTGGTTTCTTCGGCTAATTTTGCCGGAACCAGCTCAGATTCTTCCTTGAGATGTTGTTGATATGCTTTAGTTTCAGCAACAACTACGCCGGAAAGAGCAACCAGAGCAATCAGGTTAGGCAGAGCCATCAGACCGTTAACGATATCGGACATAACCCAGATTTCTTCCAGTTTCAGGAACGGGCCGCAGGCAACGAGAATGATGAAGCCGATGCGGTACGGAAGAATTGCTTTAACACCCATCAGATATTCTACACAACGTTCGCCGTAGTAGTTCCAGCCAAGGATAGTAGTGAAGGCGAAGAGCACCAGGCCAACCAACAGTAACCAAGTACCAAAGGCAGGGAATGCAGAGCTGAAGGCTGCATTAGTCATGGCAGCACCGTTGAGATCGCCGTTCCAAACGCCGGTAACAATCAAGGACAAACCGGTCATGGTGCAGATGATGATAGTATCAATGAAGGTACCGGTCATGGAAACCAGACCTTGTTCAGCAGGCCAATGAGTTTTTGCTGCAGCTGCTACGATAGGAGCAGAGCCTAAGCCGGATTCGTTGGAGAATACGCCGCGGGCAACACCATTACGCATCGCCAGCATAACAGTTGCACCAAGGAAGCCGCCCTGTGCGGCAGTAGTAGTGAAGGCACTTTCAATAACCAGTGCGATAGCGCCCGGAACCTGGTCCGCAAAGCTAACTAAAATGCCCAAGGTAGTAAAGAAGTAAATTACTGCCATACCGGGAACAACCTTAGAAGAAACGGTAGCGATGGATTTCAGACCGCCAATGGTTACGGCAGCAACAAGAATTGTCAGCGCAATGCCGGTATAGAGAACCGGGATACCTGCAGAGATTTTGGTAATCTCAACGATGGAGTTTACCTGAGCAAAGGTACCTACGCCGAAGTACGCGCACATGATACCGAAAATACAGAACATCATAGCCAATGGTTTATATTGCTTGCCAAGACCGTTTTGAATGTAATACATCGGACCGCCGGAGATATTGCCATTAGCGTCGACAGTACGATATTTTACAGCCAGCAGGCATTCCGCATATTTGGTTGCCATACCGAAGAAGGCAGCCAGCCACATCCAAAACAATGCACCGGGGCCACCGGCCTTAATTGCGGTAGCAACACCGACAATGTTACCGGTACCAACAGTTGCAGCAAGAGCAGTACACAGAGCTTTAAAGCTGTTTACATCACCGTGACCATCATTCTTGGCACAGAAGATCAGCTTCAATGCCTGCGGCAGCTTCAATACCTGCAGCAAGCCTAAACGAATAGTCAGCATAATGCCGGTACCTACAAGCAGCACCAGTAGCGGCGGACCCCAGACAAACGAATCAATTGCATTCAATGTTTCCAACATGATGATTTCCCCTCTCATTTTCAAAGTTCCCTAAGTAAATAAAAAGCCGGAGTATGATTATCTGATACTCCGGTTTGTCAGCGGCCCTGATAGCTATGCTATAATTGTTGTTTTGCTCCGTCCACTGGCCTGAGAGATAAGGATGTGTATACGCACATCTTTGCACCTTCGGCGCCCATTCAAGGGACTCTCCAGAGTTGTGTCTGTACACGGTTCTTGCTTTTTATAAGCACCTGAGAGTTTTGCTCCTTCGGTAGGCATTGCCTTCTCCTATGTACTTCATCCACTCATTATTTACTTATGTATCTGATTATAACACATATTAAACAAATTTCAAGAGCTTACAGCAATGTATACACGCATACATGCAAAACTGTAAACTAAAGTATATTTATTGATTTTTTTTAATAACAAAACGGCGCTGTGGGAACTCTGGGGAGAGTCGCACAACGCCGCTTTGCTATATTAATATGAAAGATTATGCTTCTTTATTCTTTTCTTCAGCCAAATGCTTTTGATAAGCCTTAGTTTCGGCAACAACTACTCCGGACAACGCAATCAAAGCGATTAAGTTAGGAATAGCCATCAGGCCGTTAACAATATCCGCCAAAACCCAAATCTCTTCCAGCTTCAGGAAAGGACCGCAGGCAATCAGGCAGATGAAAATAATGCGGTACGGCAGAATTGCCTTTACGCCCATCAGATATTCTACACAACGTTCACCGTAGTAGTTCCAGCCAAGGATAGTGGTGAAAGCAAAGAGTACAAGGCCAACCAACAGCAGAATGCTGCCAAATGCAGGGAACGCCATGGTGAAGGCAGATTCAGTCATTGCAGCACCGTTCAGAGGTCCGCACCATACACCGCTGACAACCAGGGACAAGCCGGTCAGAGTACAAATGATAATAGTATCAATAAAAGTACCGGTCATAGAAATCAAGCCTTGCTCTGCAGCCCATTTAGTTTTAGCAGCAGCAGCTACGATAGGAGCAGAACCTAAGCCGGATTCGTTGGAGAATACGCCGCGAGCAACACCGCTGCGCATTGCCAGCATAACAGTTGCACCGAGGAAACCGCCTTGAGCAGCAGTCGGAGTGAAAGCAGAATTCAGTACAGTTGCGATTGCAGCAGGAACCTGGTCTGCAAAAACAATCATGATACCAACAGTAGTCAGGAAGTACAGCAGAGCCATAGCAGGAACTACCTTTGCAGCAACAGTTGCGATGGATTTCAGACCGCCGATGGTTACAGCGGCAACAACAACAGTCAGAGCAATACCGGTGTAAACAACAGGAATACCTGCAGAAATCTGGGTAATTTCAACAATGGAGTTTACCTGAGCAAAAGTACCGATACCAAAGTATGCGCACAGAACACCGAATACAGCAAACATAACAGCCAGCGGTTTGTATTTTTTGCCAAGACCATTTTCAATGTAGTACATCGGACCACCGGAAATATTGCCGTTAGCATCGACAGTACGATATTTTACAGCCAGCAGACATTCGGAATATTTGGTTGCCATACCGAAGAAGGCTGCCATCCACATCCAGAACAAAGCGCCCGGGCCACCTGCTTTAATTGCGGTTGCAACACCAACTATGTTACCGGTACCGACAGTTGCAGCCAGTGCGGTGCACAATGCTTTAAAGCTGTTTACGTCACCGCTGCCATCGTTCTTAGCACTGAAGATCAGGCCCAAAGCCTGAGGCAGCTTGAAAACCTGCAGCAGCTTCAGACGGAAGGTCAGCAGAATACCGGTACCAACCAAAAGTACCAGAAGCGGCGGACCCCAGACAAACGCATCAATTTCATTCAAAATTTCCAACATGATTCAAACATCTCCCTTTAAATTCCCATTAATTATTTATAAGCAAATAAAAAACCGGAGTATACAAAAAATACTCCGGTAAAAGTCAATGACATATGATAGTCAATAGCGCCATCACATAAGCTTTGCTCTGTCCACTGGCCTGAGAGATAAGGACACTTCTGAATTTCAGAAGACATCTTTGCACCTTCGGCGCCCATTTAAGGGACTCTCCAGAGTTGTGTCAGCATACGGTTCCTGCTTAAAATTAAGCACCTGAGAGTTTTGCTCCTTCGGTAGGCAGTGCCTTCTCCCATATACATCATCCACTCGTTATTTACTTATGTACGCTATTATAACACACTTTTTGAAGAACGCAAGTCTTTTTTCAATAATTTTTTTATGTATACACGAATACATAAAGGAGTGTAACTTTTGAAGCAAATCACCTGCCGTTTTCATCAGCAAAGCTACGCTCACTTAAAAGATAACAGGGTACAGCAATAAGCTGTGCCGCAACAGAAACAATGATGAAGGTATTCAATGAATAATCATAAACAGCTCCCAACAGCCAGCTGCCCAAAAACCACGCTAAGCCAAAGAAAAATTCGAACGCACCGTAGCTGCTGGCACGATGCTTCTTGCTCGTCATGGTGGCAACCGCAGCCTTCATAATAGATTCCTGAGCGCCCATGCCTACGCCCCACAAAGCAACGCCCATCATAATCATTCCCGGCGAAGTCGCGCCAAAAGCAAACACAGCAAAGAACGCGGAAATCGCAGTAGAAATAACCAATGCCTTCGTGCGCATTTTGTCAAACAGCCAGCCAAAGAAAAGCGCTGCCACCGCATCCACAAGCATCGCACCGGAATAAAGCAACGGCAAAATACTGTCATCAAAAAGCTTATTTTTTGCCAAATGCATAGTCACCAGCGGAAAATCTACAAAGCCGAAAGCAAAACAGCTGATACCTGCAAGATACAAATAAAAGCTTTTCTTGCCTACAAAGCTATCCTTCTTCTCTGTCTTAGCTTCCGGCTCAAAGGCTTCCGGATTCGGGAAACGGCTTTTAGCAAACAGTAAAAAAGCAATTGTGCAGACAGCAGGCAAAGTCAGAAAAGCAAAGGCTGCATTGTATACCTCGTATTCATCGCCATACTTATACAGCATCACCGCATAAAGCAGCAAGGGGCCGATAAAAGCGCCAAGCTGATCCAAGGCTTCCTGTATAGCAAAGCTTTTGCCGACACCCTCCTGCGAAGCTGCAAAGGAAAGAATAGTATTCTTCGCAGGCTTTTTTATCGCCTTACCGATGCGCTCAACAACGAGCAGCACGCAGGCTGCTATCCAGCCGTCACGATGGACCAGCGCCAATGCCGGTACGGCAAAAACATCCACGGCATAGCCTAAAATCATAAAGCCCCAATAATTGTGCGTTTTATCTACCAGGCGCCCAAAAAGATAACGCAGGCCATAGCCTAAAAGCTCGCCTATGCCGGAGATAAAACCGATGGTAGAAGCACTTGCTCCTAAAATTAATAAATACGCTCCCTTAATACTTGTCGCCGCTTCATGCGTCATATCGCTGAACAAGCTGACGATACCAAGCAGAACGATAAACGCCATAGCAGAATTTTTATTGTGCATGCTTACGCCTCCTGTTTAGTTATTATTCCCTTATTATAGCATATTATCATAAACTTAATTATTCTTTAATTTGTTGATAATCTGCCAAATTATTAAAAGTGCCTGCAACGCTTCGTCACAGGCACTTATTATCGAGATATTTATATTCCGGCTCAGCTGTTTTGCATTCTCAGCATAATCCAGCTGCTGTCGGCATCAATAACCTGCCATTTTTTATTCTGCTGAGCAATAAATCTATCATAGCTTTTGGGCGTAACCACAACAATACGATAAGGATTCCGCTCCAGCGTTGCATAAGGCATAACGTTCTTGCCGGTCCAGGAAAAATCCTTGGGAACATAGCCTGCAACCTCACGCTCATGCATCAGCTTAACTACCTTACTGCTACTGTAAAAAACTGCAGAAGTAGGATATTTGCCATATAAGCCTACCTCGTGTACATCATTTTCCGTCAGCATCTCACCCAAATTCTTCGCACTGCGCTGCTCGCTAAACGGCACAGCAAGGCTGAAAACAAGCGCAATATAAAATAATACCGACATCGCCGCAATACCGTAAGCACGCTCTTCCGTCATTAAGCGCAAGATATAATCCAGCATCACGCCGACAATCAGCGCCAACGGCAGCAAAAACAGCAGCTCCGAAGCTATGAGCTTGTTGCTTACCGCAAACCAGGCGCCGCCAAGCAATACAGCAAGACCGCCGCCGACAAAAAACATATAACCGCCGTCTGCACAGTCAGTATATTTTGCCAGCATACTTCCCAGCAAAAGGCTGGCCGGGAAGAGCAGCGGATAGGTATAGGTGATGTATTTCGTTGCCATACATTGGAAGAAAACGAAAACAACAAGTGCCCAAAGCAGTAAAAATTTTTGCTGCTCCCCTAGCTTGCGATGTCCCTGCCGCCACCATTTATAAGCAGCCCAGGGAACAAGTCCGCTCCACGGGAACAGCGCCAGCAGATTTACCAGCGTATAATAATAAATCACATCGTCACGCGGATGCTCCGATACCGTTGCGCGCAGGAAGTTGTGCGTGCCGAAGAAGGTATTGATGAAATCACTGCCGTGCAGGCTGTACATTACAGCATACCAGGGCACGACAACCGCCGCACACAGCAATGTGCCGCTTACAAGATGCATGCGCTTCAGTACGTGCCAATCACGCTGCCACAACAGGAATAACGTAATAATCAATCCCGGCAGCAGCACGCCAATCGGTCCCTTGGTAAGAACCGCAAAGCCTGCTGCAGCATACATAATGTACCAATAGCGCGCCCTGCCGTCACAATAGCCAAGATAGAAAAACAGCAATGTCACACTGAAGAAAAAGAACAATACAGCATCTGTAATTACCGACTTGCTGATAAGAAAAAATTCTACACTGCTCAGCAGCACCAACGCACTGAAAAAGCCGCTGCGCGCATTTTCGAGCTTGCTGCCACCCCACGCCAATAATGCCACGCTGCCCAAACCGAACAACGCCGGAAAGAAGCGCGAAGCAAATTCCGTAAAGCCAAACATTTTATAAGCCAACGCCGTCAGCCAATAAAAGAAAATCGGCTTATCATACCAGTAATTACCGTAAATCTGCGGTGACAGCCAATCGCCGCTCAATACCATCTCCTTTGCCGTCAAAGCATAATTAGATTCTACGCTGTCTGTAATCAGCAGGCTGCCATTACCCGCAAAAAGCAATGCTGCGGCAGCTGCAAAAAGAAGCAGCCAATATTTTCGTGGCATAAAAAATCCCCCTTCGGCAGCAGAGCTTCTATACTCCGCTTTTCATTAAGCACAGTATAAACACCTTCACTTAATGATTACTGAAAGGGGTATTCATCTTAATTTCAGCTTGTAAGAAAGCTTAAGGATTACTTTACAGTCGTCGGCAGCTTCACATACATGATAGTTCCCCGCGGCTTGTTGTCGAGAACCTTTATGCTGCCGCCATGCTGCCGTACAATGGCCAAAGCCAGCGACAGTCCTAAGCCCAGGCTGCCCTGACTGCGGCTGCGCGCCTTGTCCACGCGGAAGAATCGGTCAAAAATTTTCTGCTTGTCCTCATCACCGATGCCACAGCCCTCATCACAGACCTCCAGTACCAGATAGTTTTTCACCTTGACGGCACGCAGAGTAATTTGCGTCTGCTCCGGTGAATACTTCATAGCATTATCCAGCAAAATAATCAGCAGGCGCGATAAAGCCATTTCATCCCCCAGCATTATCAGATTATCCTGAATGGCCTGCTCCAGCTGCAGCCTTTTTTCCGCTGCCAAAAGCGTCATCTGCGCTGCAACCTTTTTACACATTGCCGTCATATCCACCTGCGCAGTATACACCGGCAGAAAATCCTCGTCACTGCGTGCCAGTGTCATAAGATTTTCCGTCAGACGGCTAAGTCTTTCAGATTCGCTTTGCAGCATTGCTACCGACTCTTTAGCGAAATCACTCAGCCTGCTGTCCTCATCCTCCTGCAGTCCCTGTACAGCCAGCTTCATAACGGCAAGCGGTGTGCGCATCTCATGCGAAGCGTCTGCTGTGAACTGCTGCTGCTTGGCATACATGTTGCTTATAGGACGGATATTGCGTTCTGCCAGCCAATAACCGAAATAACAGGCAGCAAAATAGAGTATCAATGCCATACACAAAAGCAAAAACAGTGTTTTATAGGCCGCATGATAATAAAACTCCATATTTTTGAACATATACAGCCTGCCAACCTGCTTATCACCGTCAATAACAGGAGCAACTGCGGCAAGGTAGCGATAGCGTACGCCATTTGCACTCTGCATCCGCAAAAGACGCGATGTATTCAGCTTCTTCGGCCAATCATCTTTATGACTCATCAGCTCCTGACCTGCCTCACCTGTTCCAAGCTGGTTTAAAATTACCTTCGAGCCATCTGCATTCACAAAGTATGCAAGCATCTTCCCGCTGCGAATAGCTGCTTCGGAGCAGGGAGCCTCCTCCGATTCTACCCATTCTTCGCCCTCATGGTAAATTTGCGCTACAAGATTTTCCTTTTCGTGCGCCAATATTTCCCACCAGATAAAGGTATAGGCAGCAGCTACAATAACTAAAATCAAAGCACCGAAGATTGCTGCATATAAACAGGTCATACGCCTGCGCAGCTTTTCAAAAGGCTTATTCCACATAATAGCCCACGCCCCGCATCGTTTTAATCAGTTCTTCTCCGTTCAGCTCCATAATTTTTTTACGCAGCAGACGGATATGCACATCAAGATTGTTCTCCGTCACATCGCTGTCAATGCCCCAGATACGGTCCTGCAGCACCGCACGCGGCATAACCTGCCCGCGGTTACGCAAAAGCAGCTCCAGCAGCTTAAATTCACGCGGGCGCAGCTCCACACGGCGTTCACCGTATGCCAGGCAATAGGTAGAGCTTTCCAAAGTATAAGCACCGTAACACAGCTTTTCCGCGCTGTACTGTCCCTGGCGGCGGCACAGAGCGCTCAGACGTGCCACCAGCTCCTCCAGCTCGAAAGGCTTTACCAGATAGTCATCGGCACCGCTGTTTAAGCCCTGCAACTTATCCGCCAACGTATCCTTGGCCGTCAGCAGCAATATTTTTCCCTGATAATCCTCCTCACGCAGACGCTTGCACAGATCAAGTCCGCTCAGAAGCGGCATCATCCAGTCCAACACCAGCACATCATAGCCGTCGGCATACACAGCATCGTAGGCAGCCTCGCCATCCTGCACCCAGTTCACAGTTATATTTTGCTTTTTCAGTAGCATGCTCAAAAGCTTGCCTAAATTTATATCATCTTCAGCTAATAAAATCTTCATTGCTTCCGCCTCCGTTACAGCTATTGTATCACAATGCAGTATAAGCATGTAAAATTAATTTTAACTGAAAAATCGCTGCCAAAGCTTTGCCTTCAGCAGCGATTGTCTTACATGATATATCTGTTCAATGACGGCACAATTTCCGCATAGGTGCCTTTTTTATTAGCCAGCATAATATTAATGGCCCATACAGTCTGGCCGCGGTCATCCTCCGTGCGTGTGGCCTGCAGCTTACGGCTAGTACCTGTAAAGCATACGATATCTTCCAGCTCCAGCAAAAGCGCCATATCCTCACGTCTGTAGCCTTCAAGGCAGCGGTCGGAAAACATCACCGTCAGCATCAGCATATCATCCATACGCCAGCATTCCAAGCGATAGGCACGGCCATCGCTCAGCTTACCGTTATAATAGCCGACATCCTGCACGCCGTCCTCATCCGGCTCATAGGGAGAAGGAACATAATCAACGCGGCAGGGAACAGGGAATTTTTTTATCAGCATAAAATAGTTCTCCTTAGAGAGCAAAGCGCCTCAGAGCTTGAGGCTTTGAGGCGCGCTTGCTTATACGTTATTCCTTATCGGGAGTTTCCTCTGCTGCGGTATCAGCAGTTGCAACTTCGGGCATCGGAACATTATATTTAACTTTGATATCACGATAACGGCTCATACCGGTACCTGCCGGAATCAGCTTACCGATGATAACGTTTTCTTTCAGGCCCAGCAGCGGGTCAACCTTGCCCTTGATAGCGGCATCGGTGAGTACGCGGGTGGTTTCCTGGAAGGAAGCAGCGGACAGGAAGGAGTCGGTAGCCAAAGAAGCTTTGGTGATACCCAGCAGGATAGCACGGCCTTCTGCAGGAGTCTTGCCTGCTTCCAGCATCTCGGTATTCTGCTCTTCAAATTCTGCCACATCAACGTCTTCACCTGGCAGCATTGTAGTGTCACCGGATTCCTCGATGCGGATTTTACGCATCATCTGACGAACCATAACCTCGATGTGCTTACTGTTGATATCTACGCCCTGAGACTTATAAACTCCTACTACCTGAGATACCAGATAGTTCTGGGTAGCCTTCACGCCGCTGATACGCAGTACGTCATGCGGGTTAAGAGAACCTTCGGTCAGACGGTCGCCCTTAGCGATTTCCTCGCCCTCAACAACAGACAGCTTAGCGCCGTAAGGAATCTGATATTCCTGGTTTTCGCCATCCAGTGCCATTACGGTTACCTTGCGGCTGTTGCCTTCCTGGGTAATATGTACGTGACCTGCAACCTCGGACAGAATGCCGGGATGTTTCGGTTTACGTGCTTCGAACAGCTCCTCGACACGAGGCAGACCTTGGGTAATATCGTCTGCACCTGCAACGCCGCCGGTATGGAACGTACGCATGGTCAGCTGAGTACCAGGTTCGCCGATGGACTGTGCGGCGATAGTGCCGACTGCCTCACCAACATCAACGTTCTTGCCGGTTGCCAGGTTGCGGCCATAGCACTTGCGGCAAACGCCGAACTTAGCCTTACAGGTAAGTACGCTGCGGATTTTAACCTTTTCACGCAGCTGGCAGATACGCTCTGCCATAGGCTCGGTAACATATTCATTGATATGATAGAGAATTTCACCGTTTTCATCCAGAATATCCTCAGCCAGGTTACGGCCAATGATACGGTCATGCAGGGTTTCAATGATGGTTTTCTCTTTTTTGCCTTCGGTAATTGCCTCAACCTCAATGCCGGCAATTTCGTTATTGCGGATACGCAGCTCCTTAACGGTACCGTCAGCCAGAACAGCGTTGATAATGTCTTCGGTCATAGTTTCGCCGGTATGTGCCAGCACCTCGCCTGCACCGTTAACAATATCTGCTGCTATCTCTTTGCCGTTGAAGTTATGCATCATTGCTTCCTTCAGCACATTATGAGCAAAGGTATCGCTGATGTTGATGCGGACATTTTCGATATCCTCACCATTCATATCTTCGTCGGAATAGAGATTGATTTCTTCAACACCGGCATCATTGAGCTTAGCAAAAAGCTCTTCGGTGATGTTGGTATCTGCTTCAGCAATCAGGTTGCCTTCTTCATCAAGTACGCCGGAAGCCAGGGTACGGCCCATAACCTTTTCGCGGATTTTGTTCTGGCTTGCACCAAGAACAGCCTTGCTCAGACGGCTGCGTTCCTTAACCAGGTTCATACCAACGATATCGCAATCATCCTCACGGACAATTACATCCTGTGCAACGTCAACCAGACGACGAGTCAGGTAACCGGAGTCAGCGGTACGCAGTGCGGTATCGGCCAAGCCTTTACGAGCACCATGAGAAGAAATGAAGTATTCCAAAATGGTCAGGCCTTCACGGAAGTTAGATTTGATAGGACGGTCAATGATACGACCGGAAGGATCGGCCATCAAACCACGCATACCGGCCAGCTGACGAATCTGCTGTTTGTTACCGCGGGCACCGGAGTCAGCCATCATGGAAACAGGATTGAACTTGTTCATGGTGGATTTCATCAGCTTATCGGTAACCTTATCGGTTGCTTCGTTCCACAGGTCAATTACCTTACGATAACGTTCGTCATCGCTCATCAAACCACGGCGGAAGAGGCGCTCAACCTTATCAACCTCATGCTCTGTTGCTTCCAGAATAACTTCTTTTTCAGCAGGAATCTGAATATCGGAGGTTGCGATAGAAATACCGGATTTACAAGCATTATCGTAACCCATTTTCTTAACAATATCCAGAATCTCGGCAGTACGCAGGTTGCCGTACAGCTTGTGAGCCTTAGCAACGAGTCTGCCCAATTCTTTCTTGTCAATCAGCTTGCCGAGATGCCAACGTTCAACTTCAACGGTTGTTTCCACAACATTACCGGAAGCATCCAGGCGCTTCTCAACAACCTGATCTTTTTCTTTATGATAGTAACGCATTTCCAAAGGCAGCTCGCCATTGAAAATAGTGTTACCTACAGTTGTAACTACCAAAGACATACCGGTTTCACCGACAGCTGCACCCTTTTCCTCATCATAGATTTCGCTGTTGGGAATATAAACCTCGATAGGTACCTGCAGGTCTACCGCATGGTGGAAGTAAGCCAGCTGAGCTTCGTCCACGCTGCTGTAGCGGGTTCCTTCACCCTTAACGTTCGGGTCATCCTTGCTGGTCTTTTCAATAGTCAGATAGTAGGAGCCCAAAACCATATCCTGTGTAGGAACAGCAACAGGCTTGCCGTCTTTCGGTGCCAGGATGTTGTTTACGGACATCATCAGCATACGTGCTTCAGCCTGAGCCTCAACGGAAAGCGGCAGATGGACAGCCATCTGGTCACCGTCAAAGTCAGCGTTATAAGCGGTACATACCAAAGGATGCAGCTTAATAGCACGGCCTTCGGACAGGATAGGCTCGAAAGCCTGAATGCCCAGTCTGTGCAGAGTCGGTGCACGGTTCAGCAGTACAGGATGTTCTTTGATTACCTCTTCCAGAACGTCCCATACAGCGTTGGTAGCACGCTCTACCATGCGCTTAGCACTCTTAATGTTAGTTGCTTCACCGCTGTTTACCAAACGCTTCATAACGAAGGGTTTGAACAGCTCCAGAGCCATTTCCTTCGGCAGGCCGCACTGATGCATTTTCAGCTCAGGACCTACAACGATTACGGAACGGCCGGAATAGTCAACACGTTTACCTAACAGGTTCTGACGGAAACGGCCTTGTTTACCCTTGAGCATGTCGGACAAGGATTTCAGAGGACGGTTGCCGGGGCCGGTAACCGGACGGCCGCGACGGCCGTTATCAATCAAAGCATCTACTGCTTCCTGCAGCATACGTTTTTCATTGCGGACAATGATATCGGGCGCATGCAGCTCCAGCAGACGTTTCAGACGGTTGTTACGGTTAATAACACGGCGATACAGATCGTTCAGGTCGGAGGTTGCGAAACGACCGCCATCCAGCTGTACCATAGGACGCAGTTCAGGCGGAATAACCGGAACTACATCCATAATCATCCATTCGGGACGGTTGCCGGATTTCAGGAATGCTTCGGCCACTTCCAGACGGCGAATAGCACGTACACGGCGCTGACCGCTCAGCTCCTTCATTTCATGGCGCAATTGCTCTGTCAAAGCTTCCAGATCAATAGCTTCCAGCAGCTCTTTAATAGCCTGAGCGCCCATACCTACACGGATGCCTGCTTCAGGATATTTATCACGTTTTTCCATGTACTCAGGCTCGGTCAGCAGCTGGCCTTTAACCAGGTCAGTGCCTTCACCAGGGTCAAGTACGATGAAGCTTGCAAAATACAAAACCTTTTCCAGGCTACGCGGAGAAATATCCAGAATCAAGCCCATACGGCTGGGGATACCCTTGAAGTACCAGATATGGGAAACCGGCGCAGCCAGTTCGATGTGACCCATACGGTCACGACGAACCTTGCTGCGGGTAACTTCAACGCCGCACTTGTCGCAGATAATACCCTTATAACGGATGCGTTTATATTTGCCGCAATGACATTCCCAATCCTTAGTAGGGCCAAAGATTCTTTCGCAGAACAGGCCATCCCGTTCCGGCTTCAGGGTTCTGTAATTGATGGTTTCGGGTTTTTTTACCTCGCCGTAGGACCAGGCTCTAATCTGGTCCGGAGAAGCCAAACCGATACGCATAGACACAAAATTATTTACGTCGATCAAGAATCATTCGCTCCCTTCTCTTACATATTAGTCGGATCATCTAAGTCACCATCGGGATTATCGGTAATAGTGAAATTACCCATATCGGCAATGATGTCCCCAGAATCACTATCATCCTCGGTAGCGTCATTATCAGCATAATCATCAACAGGCTTTTCAGGTGCATTTTCAACAACCTGGCCATTGATGTCTAAATCAACCTCGCGAGCGGTGGTTGCAATATCGTCATCCTCATCGTCGCGCAAGGAAACCTCTTCCTCGTCCTCGTTGAGAACCTTGATATCCAGACCGATGGACTGCAATTCCTTAACCAGTACCTTGAAGGATTCAGGAATACCAGGATCAGGTACATTTTCGCCCTTAACGATTGCTTCGTAGGTCTTAACACGGCCAACAACGTCATCGGACTTAACAGTCAGGATTTCCTGCAGGGTGTAAGCAGCGCCGTATGCTTCCAGCGCCCAAACTTCCATCTCACCAAATCTCTGGCCGCCGAACTGTGCTTTACCACCCAACGGCTGCTGGGTAACTAAAGAGTACGGGCCGGTGCTGCGGGCATGGATCTTATCATCAACCAAATGGTGAAGCTTGAGGTAATAGGTCAGACCAACGGTAACAGGGTTATCGAAGGGTTCACCGGTACGACCGTCATACAGAGTGGTCTTAGCAGTTTTATCAATGCCTGCAAGCTCCAGTGCATCAGCAATATCCTGCTCATGCGCACCGTCGAATACAGGTACGGAAATCTGTACTGCTTTTACGCTCTTGCCACCGAATTTATCAATTTCAACAGTTTCCGGCATACCATATTTTTCATAATCGTAGCCGTAATGCTCTAATTTCTTAGCGGTTTCGGAATTAGCCAGCTCTTCCTTGAAGGCTGCTTCAAATTCCGGAGTACCTTCTGCTGCGCCAGTTTTTTCAACGGCGTTCAGCTTAGCTGCCAGGTTAGTGGTATCAATTTCCATACCCAGCGCACGTGCTGCCCAGCCCAGATGGTTCTCCAATACCTGTCCGATGTTCATACGGGAAGGTACGCCCAGGGGGTTCAGTACGATATGTACCGGTTCGCCGGTCGGCAGGAAAGGCATATCCTCACGTGCCATAATACGGGAAACGACACCTTTGTTACCGTGACGGCCTGCCATCTTATCGCCTTCGGAAATCTTACGTTTCTGGGCAATATGTACACGAACCTGTTCGTTTACTCCCGGCGGCAGATCATCGCCGTTTTCGCGGCTGAATACCTTAACGCTGACAATCTTACCTGCTTCGCCGTGCGGTACACGCAAGGAGCTGTCACGTACTTCACGTGCCTTTTCACCAAAAATTGCACGCAGCAGACGTTCTTCTGCAGTCAGCTCGGTTTCGCCTTTCGGAGTAACCTTACCTACCAGAATATCGCCGGGGCGTACTTCGGCACCGATACGGATAATACCACGCTCATCCAGATCCTTCAAAGCTTCGTCGGATACGTTAGGAATCTCGCGGGTAATTTCTTCTTTACCAAGCTTAGTATCGCGGGCATCGCAATCATATTCTTCAATATGGATAGAAGTAAAGATATCAGCCTTTACCAGATCCTCGTTCAGCAGAACAGCATCCTCGTAGTTATAGCCTTCCCAAGGCATATAAGCAACGATTACGTTGTGACCTAAAGCCAGCTCGCCGTGATCGGTAGCCGGGCCGTCAGCCAGAATCTGCTTTTCGGTAACCTTGTCGCCTTTGAAAACGATAGGACGCTGGTTAACGCAGGTACCTTGGTTGGAACGTTTGAATTTCAGCAGCGGATATACATCCACTTCGCCGTTTTCTGCACGTACACGGATTTCGTTGCCTACTACGCGGATAACTTCGCCGGCACGTTTAGCCAGAACGCAGACACCGGAGTCGGAAGCAACCTTGTATTCCATACCGGTACCGATAATCGGAGCCTGAGTGCACAGCAGAGGTACAGCCTGACGCTGCATGTTCGCACCCATCAGAGCACGGTTAGCGTCATCGTTCTCCAAGAACGGAATCAGCGCGGTTGCGATAGATACTACCTGTTTAGGAGAAACGTCCATCAGATCAACCTTATCCGGAGTAATGGAGAGGACATCATCCTTAGCACGGGCGGTAACACGCTCGCCCAGGAAGTAGCCTTCATCATCCAACGGTTCGTTGGCCTGTGCTACGATATATTTATCTTCTTCGTCCGCAGTCATGTATCTGATTTCTTCAGTTACACGTTTATTTTCTTTATCAACAACACGGTACGGAGTTTCCATAAAGCCGTATTCATTGATAACAGCATAGGTGGACAAAGAACCGATCAAACCAATGTTAGGACCTTCAGGCGTCTCGATAGGACACATACGGCCATAGTGGGAGTTGTGTACGTCGCGGACTTCATAGCCTGCACGCTCACGGGACAGACCGCCGGGGCCGAGGGCAGACAGACGACGTTTATGAGTCAGCTCTGCCAGAGGGTTGTTCTGGTCCATGAACTGGGACAACTGGCTGCTGCCGAAGAACTCCTTAATAGCAGCAACAACAGGACGGATGTTAATCAGAGCCTGCGGGGTAATAACCTCGTTGTCCTGAATGGTCATACGTTCTTTTACTACACGCTCCATACGGGAAAGACCGATACGGAACTGGTTTTGCAGCAATTCGCCAACACAGCGTACACGACGGTTGCCCAAATGGTCAATATCATCGCCGGTGCCATGGCCATCCATCAGGTTCAGCAAATAGTTAAAGGAAGCAAATACATCCTCATTGGTAACGGTATGCATTTTTTCATCGATACCGGTGGTGAACATCAGAAGCATTTCTTCTTCATGGTTCTGAATCTTGACAGCACGCAGACCGCGTTCGTTATAAATGCCGCTTTCTGCAATCTTATCAAGATTTTCATCGGTCATCTTAGTGCCTGCCGGCAGGATGATTTCGCCGGTTTCTTCATCAGCAATAGCCTCTGCCAGTACGGTACCGCTCAGGCGGTTGCGCCAGCCAAGCTTTTTGTTGAGCTTATAACGGCCAACATTAGCCAGATCATAACGCTTGCTGTCGAAGAAGGTGTTTTCAATCAGCTGTACGGCGTTTTCCAGAATAACAGGCTCGCCCGGACGCAGCTTCTTGTAAAGCTCCAGCATAGCTTCATCTCTGTTAGTGGTAGTATCCTTTTCCAGAGTTGCCAGCAGCGCAGGATGATTGCCGAAGCAAGCCAGGATCTCATCATTGGAAGACAAGCCCAGAGCACGCAGCAGCACGGTTGCCGGAACCTTACGGGTACGGTCTACACGAGCAGAAATAATATCATTAATGTCAGTTTCATATTCAATCCAAGCGCCACGGTTAGGAATTACAGTAGTACCGTAAATCTTCTTACCGCTGGGATCCATAGTTACACTATAGTAAACGCCGGGAGAACGCACCAGCTGGCTGACGATAACACGTTCAGCACCGTTGATAACAAAGGTACCGGTATCGGTCATCAGCGGGAAGTCGCCCATAAATACAGAGGATTCCTTAATTTCGCCTTTTTCCTTGTCTTTGAAAATCAGGCGTGCTTTAACGTTCATCGGTGCAGAATAGGATTCATCTCTCTCCTTGCACTCTTCAACGCTGTATTTAGGAGTTCCTAATTCAAAGCTTTCAAAGGAAAGCTCCAGATTACCTGCAAAGTCTTTAATAGGAGAAATGTCATGCAGAATCTCCATGAGGCCCTTTTGAACGAACCATTCGTAGGATTTTCTCTGGATATCAATCAAATGAGGCATTGCCAAAATTTCATTGATTCTTGCATAACTATACCGAGTCCTATCACCTACTGGAACCGGTTTAAACATGTAATTCCTCACCCCTTCTTGTATTATCAGCACACTAAACTCGGCGAATCATGCGTGACAAAAAAAACAACAAGGTTCTTACCACAAGGACCTTGTCAGTTGTCTTCGATGATCTGCCTCATCTTTCATTATAAGCAAGATACGCCGTTCAACCACTGACCCGGCAGTATTTGTTGTCAAAATTTACACCTGCAAAAATAATAATGATGTAGTATGATATGTTATCATAAATTACGCAAGTTGTCAAGATTTTTGTCAAAAAAAATACAGACACACCATCTTCGATGTGTCTGTATTCGCATAGGCACAGCTTATTCAAAGCGGCCTTTAAGTACAATCTCTTTATCCAGAAGTGCAACCTGGCCTTTAGCAAACAATGCGTCGATATCCAAGTTTTCGTCCAACACCAGCAGGTCAGCATCCGCACCGACTGCAACGCAGCCTTTTACGCCGGTTTTGCCGAGCAGCTCGGCAGGTGTAGAGGTCAGCAGCTTGATAGCCTCTTCCAACGGCAGACCGCGACGCACCAGACTCTTGATAGTCAGATGCAGATATTTAGGAGAGCAGTAGGTCAGACCGATGCAGTCACCGTTTTCATTGAACTTAGGTTGAGAACCGAAAGCATCACTGCTCATCGTCAGGTGGTCGGTGCTCATGCCTTCCCAGCTCAGGATTTCCATAATCTGCTCAGCGCCGATTTCCATATCTTCATCAGTGCTGCCGGCAGTCATGTCGAAATAGCCGCCGCGACGTACCAGCTTTGCGCCTTCTTCCATCAGCTCGCGAGTACGCAGCATATGAGTCGGCAGGAAGTTCTTTGCAGGAACATCGGAATGGTCCAGTGCGTAGAACAGCGGGTCCAGCTTACCAACACCGGAGCCCATGTGCATGGTTACCAGGCCGGCAACGTTTGCCAACAGGCCACCGCGACGGGTTGCGGTAGCAACCTCAATCAGCTCCGGTCCCTGAGGATTAGAGCTACGATGATCGCTTACTGCAATCTTGGTGCCGATAATCGGTGGAACCATCATAATATCTTTTTCGATAGAACCGGTAATGGTCGGCGAAGGGATACCGTAAGCACCGGTCAAGCAGTAGGCGGTAATGCCTTCTTCCGTCAGTGCGCGTGCTTTAGCTACCAGGTTTTCTACGCTTCTGGTTACACCGTCTGTACCCAGCAGGCCCAGAACAGTAGTAATACCGCAGCTGGTAATCTGGCTCAGCATTGCTTCAGGTACGCGGGAAGCAGGGCCCTGCTCACCACCGCCGCCGGTGATGTGCATATGCATATCAATATAACCTGGCAACAGCTTTTTGCCGCTGAAATCAAATACCTCAACCTCAGGCATACCTTCGTAGCCTTCGATTTTATCAGCAATACGCACTACCTTATCTGCAATAACCAGCACATCTTTTTTACCAAGATGCGCAGGTGCATAAACGTCAGCGTTTCTAATTAACTTAATCAAAATGTGTCACTTTTCCTTTCATTGTGTACTAAGCAGTTGCTCAGTACTGCCGACTTGCTTGCGCAACCGGCTTATTTCTTTTCGTCTTCCAGCTTAGCAATACCGATACCGGTGTAGCCGTAGAACAGAGCGATAATGAAACCGGTGTAGCAGAGAATTGCCCACGGTGCATAATCCAGAGTTTCAATACCGGTGCAGGCAGTCATGTAAGCACCTGCTGCAGACCAGGGAACCAACGGTACAAATACGGTACCTGCATCCTCCAAGGTACGGGACAGGTTCTTAGCAGCAAGGCCTCTTGCTTTATAAGCATCACGGAACATTTCACCGGGAATCAGAATGGACAGGTAGGAGTTACCGGTGCACAGGCCCATGGTAATACAGGAAGCAACGGTGGAAGCAATCAGATCGCCGGTGCTCTTAGCAAAGGTCAGGATTTTTTGCAGAACTACTTCCAGGCAACCGGCCTTGCTCATAATACCGGCAAAGCAGAATGCGCAGAATACCAGCAGAGTGGTGCCCATGATTTCAGCCATACCGCCACGGTTCAACAGCTTGATAATTTGCGGAGCAGCAGTAGCCGGATCAAAGCCGGGAGTGGTCAGCATAGAAATTTTAAAGCCTTTTACGGTAGCCAGCAGCAAATTTTTCAGGTTGATGTTTTGGAAAATCAATGCTTCAGCGCCAGCTAAAACAGTAGAAGCCATCATAACCGGCAGAGTCGGTTTCTTAAAGATAGAGCCTGCCAGAATCAACAGTACAGGCAGAATCAGCAGAATGTTAAAGTTGTACATGCCATCCAGCTGAGTCAGCATAGTGCTTACTGCTTCGGAAGAAACATCGCCGCCAATATTGCCCTTTAAGCCTACGAAAGCATAAACAACCAGGGAAATAATAGTTGCCGGAACGGTAGTCCAGAACATGTGCGCAATGTGCTCATAAAGAGTAGAACCTGCTGCAACCGGTGCCAGGTTAGTGGTATCGGACAGCGGGGAGATTTTATCACCGAAATAAGAACCGGCGATTACAGCACCGGCAGTAGCTGCCAGGTTTACACCCAAAGTGCTGGCGATACCCATCAGCGCAACACCCATGGTAGCAACAGAGCCCCAGGAGGTACCGGTTACGATAGATACAACTGCGGTAATCAGGAAAGCTGTTACCAGCATAAAGGTCGGGTTTACAATCTGTACGCCATAATAAATCATCATCGGGATAGTACCGGAAGCCATCCAGGTACCAACCAGCGCACCAACGCAGGTCAGAATCAAAATTGCCGGCATGCCCTTGGCAATCTTCTGGCAGATTTCGTCCATCATTTCATCCCAGGTAACACCAACGCGGTAAGCAATCAGGCCGGCAATAGCAGCTACCAAAAGCAGCAGCGGCTCGGTTGCGTAACCCAGATAACCTTTGCCGACAGTCAGAATAACCATCATGGCAATAATAGGAATAACGGATTCCGTAAAGGTTGGCATACGCCTATTTGTTTGTTCTTCAGTTTTTTGCATATCCTTTGACATAATACCCTCATTTCTGCCGGTCATATAGCCGGCTTAATTTTGCGCAAGCAACGCTATCTATAAAAATTTTATCATTATAGCTTAATTATCTCAACAGTTTTCTTTATCTATACTTATTGGAATTTTTCTTGTATACATAAGCAATTTATTCGCCGTTCTGTATTTTGTATACAAAATTTGTACTATAATCTGTGGACATTTGCTTACTTATACGCTTTTTTATACTAAAAATTTAGGACTTCTTCAAACGCGTTGAAGAAGTCCTAAATTAAAAAGTCAATAAGATTACTTTTCCTGTTATAGTATTTTGATAAATTATTCTTATATAAAGAACAGAAAGTAAATTAACCCTTTATCTTTTCCTGCGACTCTTTTAAAAGCTCCAAAAAGCGTTTCGTAGGCAAGGTAAAGTTAAATTCATAATCATAAAGAACCGAAATAGGCATATTTCCCGAATACTTGACCGGGAATTCGACTAATGTCTCCTGCTCCAGTTCCTTCATTACCTTTACCCGCGGTGTCAAGGCTATACCGAGATTCTGCTCAACTGCCATCAGCACGGATTCCGAATCGCTGAAAGTCAATATACTTTGCAGACGCGTAAAATCAACCTTCGATTTCAGATGCTTATAATATACCTCGCTTGCAGGATAGGCAATAAAGGGATAATCATAAATATTATTGTTTTCTCCCATCTGTTCATACAGTTCTTTGGAGGCGACAAAAACCATCGGCTGATTCCAAAGCTGTACACGCTTGGTATAAAGCGGCTGCACATCAATATGCACAAAGGCAAAATCATACAGCTTTTGTACAAAAGCATCATTTATTGTCGATTCTACCGTCATACAGCGGTTAACCTCTATATCAAGCTCGGGAAATTCCTTTTTGAGCTTCAGCAGCACAGGCAATAGATAAAAATTTATGCCCTGGGTGGAAACGCCTATTTTCAGACTGTAATTCTTCTTTTGAAACTGTCGCATTACCTCCTGGCTTTTCTGATAATCAGCCATCAGCTGCTGTGCTATCGGAACAAAGTTTTTACCTGCCTGCGTCAGATAAACATTCTTGCCATCTCGGGTAAAAAGAATAACGCCGTATTCTTCTTCCAAAGCGTTGATATGATTGCTGATTGTAGGCTGGGTAAAATTAAGATATTTCGCAGCCTGCGTAAAACTGCGGCACTGTACAACAGTCAAAAAAGATTGATATACTTGGATATTCATTTCGGATATTCCTCAAATTCTTATATTTCATCGAGAACAGGTACAAAATATGCTTCCACACCGGTAATTTCTCCCGGCTGCAAACGCACAAAGGTCTCCGACGCTTTACCGTTGATTACAAAGCAGGAATAAGTGTACTTGCCGATTGCCTCACCGTTATCTGTTTCCTGCTGTACATCTGCTGAAGGAACAAACTGCTGGTAAATCAAATCGCAGTCATCGCATTCCTCCGCCTCGTAGCTCAGCGCACCATCAGGCTCTACAATAGCAATGCCTGCACCCTCACGCCCAAAGATGGGCTTCTTAATATAACGCTGTCCAGCCAGCGGCTTGCTGTCCAAATAGGTCGGCGTTAAATGCGCAGCCAACAGTTCTTCCTCCTGCGGTGTCCAGAACAGACGATGTTGATATAAATACCATGCCAGTGCCAGCAGTGCTTTATTCTGCAGTACAATGGATTTTACCGGATTAACCAGATCAACAGCACCGAAATTAGCTAACTCCATAAGCTTTAAGCCAACAGGATAGCCATCCTCGCTTTCATCATCCATCAAAAGCTCCAGCGGATGCAGACGATACAGTATATCAAGCTTATCTTCCTTACTTTTGAAGATTTCATTGGGAATGTAAACTCCGTCATCATGTACAATCAGCTCATCCAGGCCAACAAGCCGACAAACGAAGGGCTGCTTGCTTAAAATGCGTTCACGCAGCACCTTTTGCACGCGCTCAAATAAAAATTTGGCATTAGCCCAGTCCTCGCTGTAGCTTTTATCAGCAGCAAAAGCAATGCGTACTACATCCTTATCTGCATATTTAGGCTGTTCCAACAGCTTTAAAAAGGGCTCTGCCAGCTCCTCACCATCCGAACGCGGCTGCAAATGCAGGCCGTACTCCTTAGCAAAATATGCTTCCGCTACCTTGTTGGCATAAAATGTTTCCGGCAAGGCACAAGGAGTATCCGAATTGATCTCTACCAGCTTATAGCAGCCGTCAGTATTCTTTACAAAGTCAAGACGGCTGATATAGCTCACATGATCAGAGTTATCCGCAAGGATATACGGTGTGAGCTTATCCGTCATATTAAACAGATTAAAGGGCATTGCGCCATTATTATTGGTACGCAAAGCCTCTGCCAGGCGTGACAGTGCTGCTGTAAGGCCGGCACTGATGCGCTGCAGCTCACGCTTATTGGCATTGCTCATAAGCAGCGCACTGATAGTAGGATAACGGTTTTCCCACTCCGGCGCATCCACATACGGCATAATATTCAAATCAATTTTATCAAGCCAGGTATCAGGCTTACGATATTTATACATCTTCATCACCTCAGGAAATTGCACTGCCGCTGGAGCGGCTCATGCCACTGCCGATGCCGCTTTTACCTGTGCTTCCCGTACTGCCGAGCTTGGAATTTTGCGTGCTTCCTGCAGTTCCCTGTTGCACAGAAGAACTGTTAGCTGCGTTACTGCTATCTCTGGCAGTAGCTGAACCTGCAGCTGTATTATCCTGCTTCGCATTAGCTGCAGGCGCAGTTCGCACACCTGCCATCGGGCCTACACCAAAGGTACGGCCGATGAAGTACCAAGGAAAGAAGCCATGAAAAAAGCCGCCGCCGTTATCTTCATCCTTCTTTTCATCTTGATTATTCTGAGCAGAATTATCATTCTTCCACTCACTGTCTTTATCGTTGCCACAGCCTGCAACACCTGTCAGCATAACTACCGCCAGTGCACCGGCCAAAAGCTTTTTACGTTTTTCGTCTGTAAGCATATAAAACTCCTTTATAAAAAATCTCTATCATTTTTACACAGCAATATAGTAGGTCATTTTTTATATTATAGCATAAGAATGTTAGAATGTAATTTTTTTATTAGAAAGCTGAGCTAAGGTGAAAGTATATATTACAAGTGATATCGCTAATTACTTTACAGCCGAAATCCAAGTCAATTATTAATGTATTATCTTGCAAATAAATACTACTTTAAGTCACTTATTCCACCTAGCTTATTCATATACATATCTAGCCAATCCTCCCAACAGAATCCACCTATATTTACAATCACAACATGTTCCCATCTATCCTTAATTGACTTGCCTTCAAAGATTTTAGCTTCTAACATTTCTTTGGCAGTCAAGAATTCCTCACCATCAGGTATGTCACAATACCCCACCCAATATGGTTTATCATATTCACGTAAACAGCCAAGGTAATGTTCCTGTTGATTTTTAGGCTCATCATCAAAATAAAATAAGGTTTCATCAACAAGAAAAACTTCATCATGCTCAAATATTTTAAGAAAAAATTCATATGAGTGAATCTTTTCATAGCTCATCAACCAAGCAAATCCTTTTGCCATGCGCAACGCAGGTTCTTTAAAATGATTTCCCTGATTCCAAACAAAAATACTGCTCAACCTATAATCTTCCAATGATGTATACACATCACGAATATCATTTGCCACCTGTGCCAGAATTTGGTTATGTGTCTTTGCTTCCTTATCGCCAAGACTTAAATAGACTCTATTGGTTAATATTTTGTTGTTATGTACAAAATCAACAAATTTAGGAAACCACACAGACGGAGATACTGCTGCTATACCTTCGAATAAATTTGTTTGATAGGCTGCCCACAATACAAATAATCCGGCTAAGGAATAGCCGCCCGCAAAAATCTTTATATCTTGATGCTCACTTAATAACGGAACAATTACTTCATTTTTTATACGTGTTAGAAGTTTTTCCGCATTGCCGGCAAATGCAGCATCTCCAAAAATCGGCTCTGCCACCCATGGTGAAAGGTCGTCGTTCCAGCTATCAACCTGCACTGTAATAAACAAAAAATCTGTACTTTGCGTTATAGCTTTTATATGAGAAAGCTCCTCTTCGAGCAATGGTAACTCGTGTTCTCCTATTATTTGAAGCAAGACTACTTTTGCGTCGCGATTGCCTTGATAATTGACTTGCATCCTCTACTCGCCTCCTGGTTCCGTTTCAAATATTATATATTCTTTGATGCAGAAAATCAAAAAACTCCCGACACACCTAAGTGCATCGGGAGTCGGATTGCAGACGAATCAACAATCTGATAGTATCACGGCAGTACCAGCTGTTTTTCTAACGCAACATATAGTATTTACATATAAGCTCCAACATGCTCTCGACTTTCATGCCTCTGAGTCCTAAGCTCTTCATATCGACAGGCTCATCAGCTACCTTTGTAATAAACTCCAGCATATCCTCAGCAATCTTATCAGGTAAACTCAAGAACTTACCTTCTAGAAGCAGAGCAGACAAACGAAAAATATCATTCTTATGCTTCTTAATATTCTTGCTGTCTATACTCTCGCCAGAAATTTTTCTCTCAGATAAATCTAGCCAAGCTTTTGCCTTAAACGGAATGATATATTGATAATCCAAAATGCTTATACCATCAATACTAATCCTGCCAGACTTCATGAACTCATAGTACTCATCATTCAGCAAAATAGCTGATAAGCTGATTGACGAATCATCAACATGAATAGGAACAACATTAGCAGCAAAGCTTAACTCCACATTATACGGCGGTCTGCTAAACAATTCTATCATAGCAGGATATTCTTTGCTTATAGGCTTACTGAATCTGTAAAACTCTGGCTTCTGCTTGCTCTTGTCAATATGCTGATATCCAGCCGTCTGTACATACTGCCAAAATTTGCTGACGAACTCCGGTGTAAGCGCTTCTACAATCAGCACAATATCCAAATCCTTAGTAGCCCTAAAAGAACTGTCTTCACTTTCCATATAGATATCACAAGCAGCACCGCCTATGATAACATATTGCTCCATAAAGTCACTAAAACTTTCTTTAAAACTTTTTAATCCAGGTACCATGCTGTCCCTCCCAGACTTCTTCCATAATTCCATCCAGCGCCTGCTCGACGCGTTCATCATGAATATCCATTAGCGACAGAACTAAAGATATCGGATCAGGTATATCCAGCTGCGAAAACAGCAACGGATTATATGACCATAATTGCAATTCACTTTGCTTTTTGTTATCAAGTAATTCGCTATGCAAGACACTTAAATCAACATTCTTTTTATACGTAGCATACTTAGTAGGCAAAGTATTGGCAAGCATACTTTTTTCAGCTAACGCATCTTCCCCGGCCAGCACCATTTCCTTCACGACACATCCATTATCTATATATCCACACTTCCATATCGGTGAATTAAATCTTGCTTTCAATTCCTCAAACAGTTCCTGCTTCGCTAACTGACTGCGCAAAACATTACTCTGTTTGTCCTTCTCTACGTAAAACAATTCGCTGGCTTCAAGCTCACGCATTGCTCGCGTTATACTCATAGCAGAATACGGCAAAAACTCAACAGCTTTTTTTTTATAGAGGAAAGGCTCGCGAGAATAAAGATACATCATTGCCAAAAGCTGTGCGGGCAGGGAGAACCTTACATTTTTATTTCTTTCGTCGCCGATTGCTTGCAAAAACATTCCCAAAAACGGCAGATAGGCTTGCTTGCCATCCACAATAAAAGGCACTTTCTGTTGAAGCAAGCCTTTCATTTTAGAATATGTTAAGCTTCTCGGATGATAAACGACAGGTAAATTTTTCTCACTGCTTATTTTTTTCATATGATTAACCAGTGTAGGAATCGTAGGCTGCTCATATACAGGAGCTATAGCCAGGAATTTCACTTCATTTATTTCTACCAAAACGTAATCGTAAGCCTCAACAAGCAAACGGCTTAAGCTAGCAAAATCGCTAAATTTTTGGCACACTGCGTCTATTCCAAAAATATCTTTCAAAAATTTCTCCATCTCGCTCTCTCCTTTCTAACATATTTTTTATCATTATAACACAAAAATGTTATAATGTCATTTTTTATGTTAGAATATTAAGCAAGGTTGAAACTTATATCTTTATGCCGGTTTTATCGCTGTTTTATTTCTCAACATTAAATTATAAAATGACTGCCTTTACTCCTTAATGTATTCTTCACATAATTCAAGTTCAACTGTTTTATAATAATCGTCTTTAAAAAGCTCATAGAAAAACTCTCTGAGTTCTTTGATGAAAATAGCTTCAGTCAGTTCTCCAAATTTCTTATTATAAGTTTTAGGAGGATATTGCGCATTACAGAAAAACATAATAGTTCCATCATAATCCGAAATCCCCTTAAAGTAGCCGAAAGGATACCCAAACCTATAACAAAACAAACACTCAAAAATATTTGCTGCATCAGAAGAAAAATCATCGCTATAGCTTTTATCATATTTTTTACAAAAAGCTTCCGGAGTCTTTTCATTCAGATTGCTTACAATATAAGAAAGCCGGTAATCATTCTGGGCAAGATATGCTAACTGATGATAGACATCCATACTAGCAAGCCATTCAAGATTCTTTTTGCCAATTCCTCTTTTGCTTTCAAAATATTCTTTGATGTAATCAATAGGAGGCATTTTATAATCCTTGCTGATATTGTCAAAATCCTTGATGATAACGCCTTTTCCAGTGTCGTTTATGTGATAGTAACCCATGATATTTCCCCTTTCAATGTAATTTCAACGGTAACCTTTACTGTACCTAATTTAATAGTATACCCTAGAATATTACCACTAGTCCAAACACGTGTTGTTATTTGCAAACTTGTTATAACGTCTTACGAACATAATTTCAATATAAAAATCATGACCACCCGTCAAACGGGTGGTTTGACGACGGGCTATAAGCCCTTAATACTAG
>ENA-OPWL01000120-OPWL01000120.1-human-gut-metagenome-genome-assembly--contig:-NODE-120-length-44377-cov-14.323902_pt1 | contig 44377 bp, 30 predicted proteins | sample MGYA00241508_ERZ502008 | MGnify/ENA primary metagenome ERZ502008 (study PRJEB25962, sample SAMEA2043046) | human gut metagenome | biome: human gut; feature: human-associated habitat; material: faeces... | reverse complement strand
CTACGGCACGAAGCAACAAGGTTGCCGTCTGCTTGGGCTTCCAGGACTTCTCGCAGTTGGTTCGCGATTATGGAGACAAGGAGGCTAAGGTGGTTATCAATACGGTAGGTAACATCTTCAGCGGACAGGTCGTTGGCGAGACCGCCAAGACTTTATCCGAGCGTTTTGGAAAAGTGCTCCAAAAGCGCCAGTCTATTTCCATCAATCGTCAGGATGTCTCTACATCCATCAATACCCAGATGGATAGTCTCATTCCGCCGAGCAAGATTAGCGGACTCACCCAAGGTATGTTTGTCGGCTCTGTTTCCGACAACTTCACCGAGCGCATAGAGCAGAAGATTTTCCATGCCGAGATTGTCGTTGACACCGACAAGGTAAAGCGAGAGGAAAGTCGTTATCAGAAACTCCCCATCATCAACGATTTCTTGGATGCGGATGGCAACGACTGCATGAAGCAAGCTATTCTGGACAATTACAACCAAATCAAGGAGGATGTCAAGCTGATTGTCAAGGACGAGCTGGAGCGCATCGCTGGTGACGAGAGCTTAAAGCATCTCATACAGAAATAAACAATAAGGCGAGTAACTTTTAGGAATTGTCCTTTCTGTTACTCGCCCCTGCATACATATATGGGATTTATCGTTTTTTATCGTCTCATTCTTTCCAATTCATCATCCCTCCGCATTTTCTCATTCAACTTCTCCTGCATCTTGTCCAGAAAATAGGTGCGACTATAGTTCTTGCGTCTTCTGATGTCGGTATAGAAACGATAGCAGTCCTTGGCTTTGATGCCAAAGAACTGGTACATGGCTTGCGCCAAGTCCTTGAACTTCACATCGCCATCGTTCACGCTTCCCATGACGCAGATGCCATATACCATTTCTACAAGGTCAACGGCATTGCCAGTCCATTTCACAAATGGCTTTGATTCTGATGATACTGGCGGAGAGGCTTCTGAAGTGGATGTGGTCACATGAAGATGATATGTTGCTGCCACATGGTCTTGCATCCTTCGGACAAATGCAATTGCTTTGCGCACATACAAGCCTACGGTTCCCAAACAATCCTTTATATGGGGCATTGACAGATGAAAGTCAAGCTCGGTCTCTGCGTATGACAGTGCAAAGACCGCTTGCTTCACGTTGGTGCTGCATAAATCAACCACAACCTTGATAAACTCACGATATGAGTTCTCCAAAGCGTTACCACCTTTGTTCTTATGACCTGCATTCAGCAAGTTGAAAAAATCAGTCTCTATCAATATGTTGTATTCCATGTTGCTGTCTCTTTTATGGGTTTGTACTAATTTGATGTTTCTGTGCGCACATCATTTATTAGTCCAATACCTATGCCATTCCAAGACAGACTAAACAATAGGATGATGATATTTCCTGATAATCAGCAACTTTATCAAGAGAATAAGATTTTCACAAGGAAATTGCAAGCAGAAATAGTGTAAGGAAAACCGGACACTCGTCCAATCTTCCTTACACGGTTCTTATACCGTTACAACTTGTTAGTAGGAATACCATACTCTTTCATACGGGCATAGAATGTAGTATGGCTCATTTCCAACATTTTTGCCGCATCACGCTTGATGCCATTGCATTGCTTCAAAGCCCACAAGATACGCTCTCGATTGATCTTGCGTTCTTGTTCATCAAAGTCCAAAGCCTCTTCTGTCAATGCCGATTGTGACAACTGCAAGTCCTCGACATATATTATCTCATTCTCGCATAACAGCATAGCTCGCATGATACATGATTTCAACTCACGCACATTGCCTGGCCATGTATGGCTTACAAGTGCCCTTTGCGCTTCCTTACTGATACATTTTATTTCTTTGTCCGTATGCCTATCATATAGTTTCAGGAAGAAGTTAGCTAATGGCATAATATCTTCCTTGCAATCCCGCAACCGTGGAATCTCAATAACCGCTTCGTGAAGTCGATAATACAGATCGCTTCTGAATCGTCCTTCCCGAACTGCCTCTTGCAGGTTTTCGTTGGTGGCGGCAATAATGCGCACATCAGTCACTTTATCTTTTGTAGCTCCCAATGGTCGGTAGCTCTTGGATTGCAACACACGCAGCAGCATCGCCTGTACGTCTTTCGGCAGGTTGCCAATCTCGTCCAAGAACAGCGTACCTCCAGCAGCCAATTCAAAGTAACCTTTTCTTGCTGCGTCTGCACTTGTGAATGCTCCTTTCTCATGTCCGAAGAGAGCGGAAACGGCAAGTTCCGCAGAAAGCGTACCGCAATCTACTACTTCAAAAGGCTTGTCGGCTCTTTTGCTTTGCAGATGTATCTTTTCCGCTATATGTTCTTTGCCAGTTCCGTTGTCGCCCAATATCATAACAGCCATGTCGCTTTTGGCAAACAATTCTGCCATTTTGTATATACGGCGAAACTTCTCACTTTTGCGGTAAACAATCTTGTTATTCAACTCTACGAGTCGTTTCTGCTTGTCTATGATTTCTTCCAAACGTTCATAAACTACATCAAGCAACAATTTCTTCGGTATATAGTCATCCGCTCCCAATTTCATAGTCCTCACGGCACTCATGCTTTCATCGTAAGATGTCATGATGATAAATGGATTCTGGTAGCCGTTTCTACGCATCCATTCCAACAGGTCGATGCCGTTATCATTCCCCAAGCGCATATCCGAAATGACAACATCCCATTCAGAGGATTCCCTCACAGCTTTCAGACCATCTCTGTAATTGTAGCATAAGATTGTTTTCCAGCCCTTCGCTTCCAACTTCTTGCCCAACATATTGCAAAATGTAGGGCTGTCTTCAATGATTATTACTTTCTTCATGCTGTTACCTCCTCAATTTTCTTTTGTGCGGCTTTGATGATTGCCTCACCATGTGCGAAAACATCCTCAACCGCTTGGTTGATAACATCGTCTGATGATGTAGAATCTTCAATCAGATCAAAGAGATGGTTCAAAGACTCGTCAGATTGTACCATCATCCACGAGCTTCTTGCGTGGTGAATGGCATCGGACATTTTCTTGCGGTTCTCCTCTTGGGCTGCATTACGGATACTGCCCAATGTATCAGTCATTTCCTTTACGAAATTCTCCAAAGTCTCTTTTTCATTGCCGTAGGTCAGCAACATAGAAAAGTCTATTTGTTTTTCTGCTATCTTGCCATTCACACACTTTCTTGCAGTGTTTATCAAATCCTTGTCAGACATCGGCTTGAACAGGCAAGCGACAAATCCTGCGTCAAGCAGTTCTTGCTCACTCACATTTGGTGCTGCTGTCATAACGACAACAGGAATGGTCTTGGAGTTACGCACGTTCACCATACGCATCATTTCCAGAATCTCGATACCATTCACTTCAGCCATCTTCAAATCCGTTATCAGCAGATCATAAGATTTTTTGCGCATCATATCCAATAAATCCGTGGCATTATTACAAGTGTCACATACGATGCCGTTTGATGCAAACGCCTCACGGATGGTACTCAGTTGCACATGGCTATCATCAATGGCAATGACAGTAAACGAATCTTGTCGTTTCGTTCTATAATGGATTGGTTCCACATTCTGCTTTTCGGCTGCAGCCATAGGAAGACTAATGGCAAAGATACTTCCAAGCCCTTGGTGACTGGACACATCGATTTTCCCTTTCATAAGTGAAACGAGGTTCTTGACAATGGAAAGCCCCAAACCAAATCCCGGTTGGGTGACCGCATTTCCCAATCTTGCAAATTCCTTGAAGATTTGTTTTTGTTGCTTGTCGTCCAATCCAGTTCCTGTATCCTTAACCATTAGCATGAATACACCGTTTTTATAGGTTGTGGACAATACAATCTCACCTTTTCCCGTATATTTGATGGCATTGGAAAGCAGATTGCGTCCTATTGTAAGCACCTTTTCTTTATCTCCATTGACAACACCATCTGCCTTATTGCTGACGCTCAATTCCAGTTGCTTCTTCGCAGCAAAGGGTTCATACTCCATCTTTAATTGCTCGGCAATGTCCATCATACGGAAAGGGCGTTCCTTGACGGTCGCCTTTCCATTTGCTAATTTGGAGTAAACCAGGAAACTGTCTATCATAGAAGTCAAGCCTTTCGATGTGTCAACAATCAAGTCCGCATATCGTTTGCTTTCATCCGTAGCATCATCAAGTCCGCTAATCTTGCGAGCATAATCCTTGATGGCAGACAAAGGACTGCGCATCTCATGTGTTACTGTCAGCATCACCTTTCTTGTTTCTTCCTTGCTCTTACGTGTCTTGAATGCGAATCGCCACACCAATAGGAATAATACGAAAAACACCAATATCAACAATCCTATCATCCCTATATAATAATAGGTATAATTGCCTTCCAAGTCTGCGATTTGTCGCTCACGAACTTTTATGCCTTTATCCACATTCTCATCAGCTATGCTGATTACTCTTTGCAACTGCTTATTGATACCTTCATTTCTGTTTCCAAGACTATCCAATATCTCCACAACCTTACGGCTTTGCTGGTGATGTTTAGCAACAACCGTTTGGTTTAGGTTGGTGAGCATCTTTTCAGTTTGGGTTAAACGGTTACCTGTTGTTACTGCATTTTCTTTCTTGCCGAACAATCTGCTGAAGAAACCTCGCTTCTTTGGCTTTGCCTGCTGTGGCATAGCTGAAAGTCTTTTGCTTTCAGTCTTATTCTGCTCTACAATTCTCGGAACTTCTGCGGTCAGCTTTTCTTGAGTGGCATTCAGATCCTGCATGGCATCCTTTATATCCAGAAAGAGCTGTTCCTTTTCTGCAAGAAGACGGCAGATCGTATCAGAATCTTCTTTCGGACAAATACCTGCGATGCCTTGAAGCATACTGTCCACTTCCAATCGAAGCGAATGATACTCATTTACATCTGTTGAGTCCCAATCCGCAACCATTTCACCAAGCAGTGACAATTCCGTTATGTGCAAGTTTAAGTCATGCACATTCTTTCGCCACCGATGCAGTTCTGCATTTCTACACTCAATCTCCTTTCTGTCGCGCCATTCAAATAGGCCGATAACAATGGTACATCCTACGATGACGATGGCAGTCATGATGCCTAAAGCCATCCATCTACAGATATGCCCGGTCTGTTCTTTGCGTTCCATGTTGTTTACTTTTTACGTTTCTATTACTTCATTATTGCTTTGCACTAACATTTTAATCGGCAAAGATAATGGCAGAAAGCATCAAAGACGAATATTTACATATATTATAACAACTTTTATGTAATTTCTTGATGAAAATAGCATATTGTCAGAAAAGAGCCGTTGTTGAATAATAAATGTTGACAACAAAGTCAAAAGCTGACAAAGTGCAGATTGTGGAACTTAAATCGAGTAGGAGGAAAATCACGCTAACTCAGGGAACCTTGTAGCACACTCACCATGATGCCCTTTGACAGCGTGTGTAGCGGATATTTGGTATCGGTACCATCCGACCGCTACCATGGTACCATTGGAGTGATATTTTCAGATGATTTTGTCACAAAAAAAATCTTGGCAACAGAGGCTTGTGGGATTTTTCTTGTAATGGCATATTACCTCATGTCGCAGTTTAGACAAGTGCCAAAACGGAAAAAGGATGGCAAGCATTAAACTCTTGCCATCCTTCATAAAATGTGTCAATTGAATGTTTTATAGTTTTGCTAAAAACTTTTTGATTTTCCCTTTTAACCCAACCCTACATTTTGCACTATTCAAAGGTAGTGTTGCACACAATACAATACTAATATTATCTTGTCCACCTGTATCAAGTGCATTTTTCAATAATGCTTTTTGGCACAGTTCCATATTCTTATAGTTTCTATACATCGTTTTCTCAATCAAAGAGTCTTTACAATACCCACACAAACCGTCAGAACAGAGCAAGAAAATATCCCCCTCGCAAATCTTATAAGTGAGAATTTCAGGCTCTGGATCTGCATCAACATCTCCCAAGCATCTGGTTATAATATTATTGTCGGGATGGTTAAATGCTTCTTCACATTTAATCTCACCTTTGTCAATCAACTCTTGCACCAAAGAATGATCCTTGGTTAGCAATCGAAGTCCACTATTAGGATTAAAACAATAACATCTGCTATCACCACACCACGCTATATATACATATCCATTTAATATCCATGCCAACACTATTGTCGTTCCAAGACCTATAGAATCAGGCGAATGGGTTACATATTCAAGTATAGCTTGATTTGCTTTCACAATGCTTTTTTTTAGAAAAGAGTATATGCTCTCTTTTGTCATATTTTGCATTACATATCCATCTTTTCCAAGTGAATCTTTAATACTTTGTATTGCCAAATTTGATGCTATTTCACCGGCATTGGCACCTCCCATACCATCTGCAACTACGAATACAGCTCCTTCGGTAGGTAGTGGAATATAATCATTTGTGGAACTTTGATTCCACAAATGATTTTTCAAATCAAAGCAAAAGCCCACAGCATCTTCATTGTTTGTGCGCTCTATACCTATATCGCATACAGAACTAACATTTATCTTCATAGCTACTTTATTACATAATAACTCGTGGTCTGCTTTCGTTTTCAATGACACGTTTCGGAGTTCTTTCCTTTTTCTTGATAGTAACTTTCTCCTTTTCTGCTGGCTTGTTTTTACTTCTTGCAACAGGTTTATGATATTCAACTTCAAATGGGAAAGATGCAGGTGGACATCCTTGTTCTAAAATTTGAACAACAATATTGTTGACACCTTCCCTTAATGAATGCACCTTGCATTTATGGCGAACCTCTGACATTTTTTCATACTCATAAGTAAGCGAATCTGTAAGTATGTTCACCGTCGTTGGATATACACCGTCACTTGCTATTCTTTCTGCATTAATATTGAAAACAAAAGAAACCGCTCCATTCTCCAACGCTGTTTGTGAATCATCTATATCCACAACAAAATACTTATAATGCCATGCGTTTACTTTGAATGGTATTGTGGAAGATTTTATCCCTTCATATAATATCGTAACAGGATATTCTATCGTTGTTAGTTCATCAGGCAAATCTGCCGGAATGTTAAGAACACAGTTGTATTGAACATAATTTCCACTTTCTGTATTCTTACTTTCCTTAGATGTCTTATCGATATCACATCCTGTTTGATTATTGATTTCTATATTTACCTTATTTGCATTTAGGAATGTTGGGAAGTCAGCACGAATATTAGTTTCAAATTTTTGATGCCTGAAGGCTATATCATCGCCTTTGTTCATTTTCAATTTAAAAGTCTCATCCTTTAGAATTTCCAACATTCCCACCTTTCCTTTTATCTTTACTAACGCCTTGTTGTCAAAGCAAGAAATGACCTCTTCAAATTGTGGCGGTAGAATTTCTTTTCCATTATTCCAATATAGACCTATCAAGCCACCTTCCTTGGATATTTTCAATTCGGAATTTCGTAATTTTGTTTCTTCCTTTATATTCTTATAGTAGTGTTCCACATCATTTCTCTTAATGTACTGAGGGCGTTTCATTATGTCAAATACGATAGACACGACATCGCTTTTTCCACATTTTGCAGTTAAAGTATATGTGGAGTCTACATTCTGCAAAAAGCATTGACTAATATCGGATGTTATCTTAGCCTGTTCTTTAAGGTTAGGAGATTGTACATCTTTTATCATGACGGGAGTCAACATCTTTTCTTTGGCATTATAGAAATAAACTCTCTGTTTTATTACAGTTATGGCAATATCCTCGTCGTTAACAGACGAAACAAATTGTATGTCATCTGTATCAATTTCTTTCCCTTGGAAAGAAAATTTACAAGGTTTTCCATTGTTGTCTATAAGCAAATGCACAATATCCTTTTTCTTTTCCATATTCAAGTATGTGTCACAAGCTGCATAGCCATTATAATAAGGATAAGCACTTGCATAACTTCCAGACAGGATTACTCCATTTGAGTCTATATACTTATAATCATCCCCCTGCAAGACAAGAAGTTTCCCATTAGAGTAATATGGGAAGGCATGAGCAACACTGCATCCACTGACATTTACAGACTCTCCATTTTCTTTATATATAGTAGTGATAGAAGCTGTACCACGTTTTAAAGCCAGTGACAATCCTTCCTTAAAAGGAAACAAATCGTCTTTTGAAGTTATAAGTCTCTTACCTGAAAATGTCCAAACAGTTTTTATGTCGGCAGAATCTGTCATTATCGCATCAATTCCGCTGACCAATGAGATTTTATCATATAAAGGAGGTATTAACCATTTTGCTATTTGTGCATCTGAGCTGATATAGCCACAAAAAAGCATAAAAAAAAGTAATAATCTTTTCATATTTCTGGATTTATTATTTAAATGTTTCAAGTGATTGTTTTATCTTGAAAAGAAGGGTAGTGTCATTTGACAGCTCTGCCCATTTTTTTGATTGTTCCAAATACTTTTTCCCTTTAGCCATGTTAGGCTTGATTATTTGATTAGGATTTACATAATAGCAAGCAAGTCTATATGCCGCTTGTGCATTTATTTCTGCAAAAGTTGAATCATTCAATTCTAATATTTTAGAGAACAAAGCTAATGCTTCATTGCTATATCTGTCAATCTTTGGTAAGTATAAGCCGTCTTTCTCGTTGTTAAAGACTTCTATGCCCAACACTTTCTTTCTTTTTAGCGATTCATCCTCAATGTACCATCCATAAGTGTATGCCATTTGGTAAATTGCTGGTATATATCGCTGATTACTTAAACTGTCCATCAATGATATGCCACGTTTTACAATAGTAGCATTATCACTTTTCATATCTGCTAAAGCATCATCATACACTTTTTCAACAGGTATTTGAGGTGTTTCTGTTGGCTTTGAGGGAAGTATAAAAAACAGCATACAAATTATAAAAACTCCAATGCCTCCTAAAAACCAAATGAGTTTACGTTTTGATTTTATCGGGTAATGTTTCGCTAATGCTGCTTCTTTTATGGAATTAGCAGAAGGACGATTTCCTGGTTCAAGTGATAAACAATCGGTTATCAAACGTTGTATATCCGATGGTATGTTATTGTTCTGTGGAGGTAGAGCATGATTTTCCATTTGAAACCTGCCTCCTTCTTCTCCAAATGGGACATTGCCAGTCAGAATTTCATATAATGTAGCACCGAATGCCCATATATCGCTTTGGCACATTGGCTCTGCACCCTCTTGAAATCTTTCAGGAGCCATGTAAGCCATCGTTCCGCTATTACCATCGTCATAATAGTAGTTGTGAGTACCGTTGTGTTTTGAACTGATACCAAAATCCGTGATGGCGTAATCCTTCGAATTATCTATAAGGATATTCGCAGGTTTTATGTCTTGATGGATGATGCTTGGCTCATTTGTATGCAATCTGTTTAATCCCGAGGAGACATCAAGGATGAATTTCCAAATATCAGCCGAAGTGAGTTTCTTGCCAATTAACTGCTCTGACGAACCATATTTGCAATAAGGTAATACCAAATATGGAATACCCTCAAAGATCGAAAAGTTTGTTGGTTGGAGTAGATTTTCGTGACGACATTCATAGACTATTTTATACTCGTCTCGAAACCTTTGTTCACCGTCAATATCCAAAGCATTCTTTGGACGATAAATCTTGATAGCCACGAGCATTCCTGTGTCTTGTTCTGTCGTTTTTTCTTCCTCATCAACAGATACATCTACCGTATTGACATCTATTGCCAACCATACATCAGCAGTACCACCATCGGTACTTAATGGACGTAATAATTGGTAGTGTCCATCGAAAAGTTTATCTGATTTAGAAAAGTTCTCTATATCAATCATAATTATCAACGTAATAATGTTAGTGGCAATAGATACCACTAACATTATAATCAATCACATATCATTTAATACCCAAATTTTACTTGATGCTTTTGTGCTTTTATTCCAATAGTATTATACGAAGCACTTGCTGGAGTGAATGGAGTTTGCTCACTATCGGTATAAGAGACATAACCAGATGCATCAAAAACAATTTTCATTCGATTCAATTTATCATAGAATACCATTTGAGTATTGCTACTTTCCTGCTTATTTAAAACATATTTAGACTTTAGCCATGTAAGTATATCATTCACATTATTCCAAAAGTTCTCATTTAGATATACCCAGTACTCACACATTTTCCCTTCAGAATTGAATACAAAACCAACTAAATATGCATCATTGCTATCATTGATATTGTAATAATCAGAACCATCTTTTGAATAAGAATTGTCAGAAAAACTAAACGTATAATTCCATTCATCCATTTCTGCCTTTACGAATTCCTTTGTTTGACCAAACAGACCTGCGAAATCTGTCCATCTGTCAGATGGCAGAATTTGCCCAAAAGAGATAATTGAGGAGTTTGAATCATATATGGCAGCAATTGGATTACCATCAACAACCTTATCGGTAACATAAGAATATTTATTATCAGTTGAAGAAAGCAGTTCATATTTTCCATCTAAGTATTGCTTAATCTTAGATTTGGATATATTGTCATTCAAATATAATTGTACAAATTCGACATGGGTCTTATCATAAGCACCGGTGATGTACTTGACAGTATCTGTCAGATAATCTGTAGAATAATAAACTAATCCATTTTTATCATTGCGATAGAGATAGTCATTACCTTTTAAATCAACAATTTCTTGTATTGTTTTACCAAAAGCAAAAGAGTAATCTTCAAACATATTTTCATCATCAAACACAATAACCTCATATACAGCAGTTCCTTGGTCTGTTACTATATCTATATATGTATGCCCTGCTGAAATTGCGGTTATAGTACCATCATTACTATTGACTTTGGCAATAGTTTCATCATGAGATGCATAACTCTTGATATTGGCTTTCACAGATTGCGAATAGCTGGGGGTGTAGGTTTCATTTGGCTTAACAGTAATACTTCCAATCTGTTTGGCATAGGTGAATACACCGACAGAAGCATTTCCATTCGTATATTCTGCAGTATAAGCATAATCTGTAATCTCCAAGACCTTTAACATGAGTTTGGTAGTAACTCCTCCCAAGACAACATTCATTGTTACCCTGTTATCACCTTCTACAGAATATCGTCCGTCTTTCGTGTCATTTGAAAATTTCCAACCTCCTAAACTTGTGTTTGAGTAATAGAAGACACCAGATGACATGAATTTCTGTTTCTCCCATATACCTTCTTCAGGATGGTCATAAACCCATTCACCGACAATATCCTCAACATTCAACTGTCGTGAGCCATTTCCTTCTGTATCGTCTGACGAGCATGAAAACAAAGTTGTAATGCCAATTAACATCAGCAGCAAAAATAAATTCTTTTTCATTGTTTAGTAATATTTAACGATTAATATCTAAAAGTATAACCTATATGTAGTCGCAAATAGTTGTTACGCTGTTTATATCCAGTCATAAGATTTTCACCAGTGTAGTCAAACAGTGTCCATCGTTCTCCTTCCCAATATCTTTTGTTTGCCATATTAGAGACCATATAATTATAGTCCAGACCAATGTTCACTCCCATGTATTCATATGCGACACCCATTCGTACACCCAGATTTATTCTTTTTAATGGGGATGCCTCAAAATTCTGAGACTTATCTACTTTGGCATAATTTTGTTCTACATATGTTTCTGTATATGTCACACTCTTTTTGTAGAGATTCATAGTACCAGAAGCTTGAATATGATGTGGATAAATTTCAATGTCATCAACTTCATTATCAGTCAATCCCCATTTATCCATAGCATAAGCTTTTAGTTTTTCCCCATCAGACGTTCCAGACAGCTTCATTTTGGCAGACAAACCTATATTGACAACAGGACCCAAATTTACTTGTATATGACTTTTTTTTGTAACAGGAAAACGATATGACGCAAGAACTGGAATTTCCAAAGAACTGAAAGAATAATCTTCTTTATAATTATCTTGGATTTTTCCTTTTGCATAATATTTATCCGATGCCAACATTACATTCCTAACATCATTGGCTTCATAATTATTGCTATATTGATAGTGGATAAAGTTTAGACCTGCTATTAAGTATAAATTTTTATACATTCTAATATCAGCAAAACCACCAAAGGAGAAACCATAAGAACTTGAATAAGAAACCTCCTCTAAATTAGTTCCCTTTCCATAATTCACAACACTTCCTGTATAACTACCTCCAGATGATGCATTTATCATTGGAAATAAATATCCAGCATTAAAACCAAAAGACAATGCTCTTCCACCTATACCAGATACCGGAATGACAGCAACCAATGGCTTGGCTTCCTGACAGACATTAATACCTAATGTTTGCTTACCTGTCGTAACATTCACACTAGCTTCTCGATTTAAGTTGATAGGCTCATTTGGTGTACAATGTATCTTCAACAGATTGTCTGCAACCTTTGTAACTTGACACCAATGAGGGAAATCACCAAATCTCCAATCTTGTGCATCTGTTAGTATTTGCACATACTCATCGCCACCATCAGGTCCGAAATGAAGGTCATTCTTAGAGAACGCAAGATGGTCAAGTCCTGCTCCTTGATAAAGGTTTATGACGACTGTCTTAGTGGAACTCTCAACCTTTATTTCTGCCGATCGGTCTACATTATTGTCGTTTGCGAGAGCTGTCAATTTGATTTTTCCATTCTCTTTCGTTGAAACAACCCACCCTGGAACATCAGTAACTTTCCAGTTCGTATTAGACCGTATCTCAATCGTGTTTGTCTCACCTTTATATGGAAAAGTAAGATTTTCAACAGACGGCACAAGCATTTCCGGCGCTTTCTCGTTCTTGACAACAACGGTTCTTGTTTTACCACTCATTCTTACAACAACCTCGCAAGAACGGTCTGTATTATTCTCATTAGCTTCGCTGACAATATATATCTTGCCTTTCTCTTTCTTAATTTTACACCATCCAACATTCTTGTTGCTGACAAAAGCAGTCCAAGAGCCATTTCCATCAACGGTTATGACATCTTGTCCTCCTTGGTAAGGTATAACCACTTTGTTGTCTGACAATGAAAAAGGCTTTGCCGTACTTGGCTTTCTAAGTACACGGTCTATCCATGCAATTCTTTTCTCACTGTCAGGAACATATAGGTTGTTGCCACAGTGAATAACTTGTTGGAATTTAGACTTCGCTTTTTCCAACTTTCCTTGGTCAACCAACGTGTTGCCTTCTTGATACAACACCTTGCAACTTTGAGCGGACATTGGTAGTCCACCCAATAATGCTAAAGATGTCATTAAAACTAATGATTTAATCATAAATTATTTATTTTATTTTTTAATGTTTCAGAAAATTTCTTTTTTCGCTCAGAATAAACTTCTTCTTGGATTGGCAAATTATCATGTATTGCAATGTCAAGAGTATCACAAATGCCTTTGTATGCCTTTAAATCAATAAATAGATTCTGTATGGAAACGATGCGCTTGTTGATACTATCTTTTGCCAATTTGTTTTCTGTTTTCTCACGCACCGCTTTGATATATTTGACTTTTGCTTTATTCAACCTACTGTTTGTAAGTTCATAATTTATAAACTTCACAGCTTGGGTTTCTTGTTTCTGCAATGTAATGATGGAATCGCCACTGTTTTTGTAAACTAAAAATGGCTCTATTTTTTTTGTTCTTGTATTCCATACAATCATTGTTGACACCATTATACATATGATGGCTATGGATGCCACAAGAATGGCAACGTGATTCTTTTTGCCTTTCCTTTTAGAGTATTCTTCAATATACTTTGCCGTTGGACGTTTCTTAGGGTCAGCATCCAAACAGGCATATATAATATTTTTTATTCGTTTGGAAATGTTTTTATTCTTTATTGCTGGTATTTGTGCACCATCCAATTGAGCTGCACCACCATCATTTCCAAATGGAACATCTCCTGTTAATACTTCATAAATAGTTGCGCCAAATGCCCATATATCGCTACTTGCATTCGGCTTATACCCCTCATTGTACCTCTCAGGAGGCATATAGATAGCTGTTCCACTGCTTTCATTCTCGAAATATCTGTCATCCTCAACACCCGATTTGACACTGATACCAAAATCAGTAACACAATAATTCTTATTTGTGTCTATCAGAATGTTGGCAGGCTTAATGTCTTGATGGATAATAGGTGGTTCTAAACTGTGAAGATAGCCCAATCCAGAAGAGACATCTGCCATAAGCTTCCATACATCATCCTCGTCATTTAATTTACCTATTAAGGACTCAACAGAACCATTATCACAAAACGGCATGACCAAATAGGGCATTCCGTCGCATATAGAATAGTCAGTTGTTGGTATAAGATTGGCATGGTGACAATTGAAGATTGTTTTGAATTCAGACCTAAAGCTCTGCTCACCATCAACATCAAGAATGTTCTTGGGACGATATATCTTTATTGCCACAAGGACTCCTGTTCCATCTACCCGTATGACATCATCATTATCTTCTGACAACTTAGTGTCTATGGACTCGTAGTTTTCTGCCAACCATACGTCAGCAGTACCACCTTCTGTACTTAGCAGTTTGATAAGTCGATAATGCCCATCAAACAACACTCCGTCATTTTTATATTTGCTTAAATCTTGCATTGCTTATTGTAAATACAAAATTTCTCCATTTCTTAACTTGGAAAAGATGTCAATGTCATTCAATTTTGCCAAAGACGCTAATTGTATTCCGAATTGTTGGGATATTTCATACAAGGTTTCATTATCTTTCACCCTATATGTGTCTTGAAGTCCCAAGTATTTCTTTTTCTTCTTTTCCAGATATACAATATCGCCTTCTTTTACTTCTTTAGAAGAAGACAACTCATTGTATTCTAATATTTTAGTCTGAGGAATATCGTATTTTTGTGCGATTGATGCCAAGCTTTCCCCAGGATATAAGATCGTACAGCGAACGCCATTTATATCAACTACAAATCTCTTGACAATGCTTGCGATTTCCTTTTCTTCATCACTTTCTTCTGCATCCGACATTGTATATTCCGCATCGAAAACAGGGATTGTTGTCGATATGTGTTTTGTTATTGTCACAGTTTTTCCTGCACGTAGCTTTACACCACCATTTACGGCATAAAGTTTATAGGCATCTATAAAACCTATCAATGCTTTAGCATAATTTCCTGCCGTAGCATATCCCGCCCTCTGAAGACCTATTGCCCATGCCCGATAGTCATATACACTGTTAGCAAACAAACTTCTATACCTACTGTTGTTTCTAAGAAAAAGGGCATGGTCTCTGAATGATTCCATCGCTGAAGAATACTTGCGGAATCGGCTTTTCTGACGCTCGTCGTCCCATGCAAGATAAATATCTCCAGTCCAACCGCCAAAGGCTTTGACCCCAAAGTGATTGTTAGCATTTCTTGTCAACATACTCTTTCCTGCACCAGATTCCAATATACCTTGTGCCAAAGTAATAGAAGCTGGTATGCCATAGCGTCTTTCTTGTTCCAATGCAATTTGCTTATATTGGGTGATATAGGATTGGATATCAGAAGAAGACTGTGCATAACATGATATGTTATGTATTAGTACAAATCCCACAAAAATGCCCCAAGTCTTTCTCATTAATATTATATATTGTAACCATTGATACCTTTTGTTGCTATACCCAATGTGCCAGAATTTCCTTTGGTTATTCCTTTCTGTATCTTAGAAACTTTTCTTGGCATTTTTCGGCTCTACCGATATTGTCCGTGGATGAGAGGCATGGCTGCTAGCTAAAATATCCTGCAACAACGGAATAGATAAAGAAACTTTTGTACCTTTGCATCATGGCAAAGAAAAGTAATACAGTATTGGCATACGAAAACCTGTTGGGCATCATACTTCCTGCGGGTATCCTTGAAGCGTTTGAAGTCAGCGAAGTTACAGAAGAACATACTGGCATAATAGAGGAAACAGGTTTGGAACGTCGCATCATCCATATCCATCTTGATGAGCGTGACCTTCGTTCAAAGGAATGGCATGACCTCCGTCCCAACGGCTTTACCGAAGCGCATTGCATCAATGACTTCCCCATCCGTGACCGTAAGGTAGTGCTTCACGTCCGCAGACGCAGATGGCTTGACGAGAACGGGAAGAACGTGATACTTCCACATGAGAGTCTCACTGCAACAGGCACCAGCTACTCAAAGGAGTTCGCTGATGTCTTAAAAAAAATATTTGGATGCCTTCCCGATACCGGCCCGCTCTCTGGAGCGGTACTATAAGATAAACGGTGAAACACTGGAAAAGAATTACAAGGAACACTTGAGCGGATTCCGCGAGTGGGACCAACTTGAACATGCGGACAACTGGGTACTGTTGGAAGAGAACATAGGTGAGCATCTGAGTATAGACGAGAGTATGCATGCAAGGGATTTGTTCACTTTCCTCTCCAACAAGGACGGCCATGGCAAGAAGGGTACCCTTGTCGCTGCTGTACGGGGAACAAAAGCCTCGGAAGTGGTTGCCATATTGATGAAGATACCAGAAGAGAAGCGATTGGCTGTCAAGGAGGTGACGATGGATTATTCTGACTCCATGTATTCCATAGTTACGCAAGTCTTTCCCAATGCTTCGATTGTCATTGACTGTTTCCATGTCATGAAGAACCAGTGCGATGCCCTTGACTGCATACGCATGAGATTCAAGCGCAAGGCCATTGCCGAGCAGAGCAAGGAGAAGAAGGAATTCAACCGGAAAAAGAGAGAACGCAAGGCAGCAAGAGCCAGATACCGCAAGTCCCATCCCAAGAAACGGGGCGAGAAACGTGGAAGGCCAAGAAAGCGTGCCAACGAGAAATATGTGCCTGCCGAATTGTCCAATGGTGACACCAAGGTGGAACTCTTTACTCGTGTAAAGAGGGTTCTTCCCCAAAGCGGTGAAAAATGGAGCGAAAGCCAGAAGAACAGAGCTAATATGGTATTTGAATTTGCACCTAAACTGAAAGAGGCATACTCTTTGGTATGCAAACTCCGTGCTGTTTTCAGAAATAAGAAATTGACAAAAGAAACGGCAAGGACAAAACTGCATGAATGGTATAAGGAAGTGTCTGCCAGCAGGATAGCAGAGATGATTTCTGCCATGAAGACACTCAAATCAAAGGAAGATGAAGTGCTTAACTACTTTGTCAATCGTGCCACCAATGCCGCTGCTGAATCACTCAACTCTAAAATGAAGGGATTCAGGTCTGAACTCAGAGGGGTACGTGACTTGCCTTTTTATCTATTCCGTTGTTGCAGGATATTTGGCTAGTAGCCATGCCTCTCATCCACGGACAATATCGGTAGAGCCAGCAATAGCCAATGAACTTAAGCCGTTTGAGCCAACGCACCCAGGTGAAGTCCTAAAGGACGAGATAGATTGTCGTGGGATATCCCAAAGGCAACTAGCTCACGAAATCGGCGTGTCCAGTTCTTTACTCAACGAAGTGTTGAACGGCGAAAGAGCCTTGAACACGCAATTGGCTCTTCTGTTGTCCGCAGCACTCGATATAGATGCGGAACCCCTGCTAAGATTGCAAGCCAAATATGACATGCTGACCGGCTATAAAACACCATCGTTCATCCAACGTCTTAATATTTATTCGTCTTAAAATTATGAAAAAAATCAATTACTTTCTGGTCTTCTTGTTTGTGATTATCGCATCGCTGAAGGCCAACGCCTTCAACATTACTGTTAATGTTGATGATGCGTCTAGAGTTACAGTGTATTTGGGCTCGTCCAAGCTGGCATTGTCGAATGGAGACAATGCGTTCGATGTGAAGACCGGCGACCGTCTCTACTTCTCCGCTAACACAGGCTATGTGTTGAAGTCGGTGATGAACGGTAGCACGGCCGAAACCATCAGCTCGCTGACGAGCTGCATAATCGGTCTCGACGAGGCCACCCATACAGACGCAAAATGGGTAGTGACAACCAGTCCGCTCGATGACGTGCGTACGGCAACGTGCAAGGTAATAGTGGACGATGCCTCCAAAGTGACCCTCGGACTGTCGGGAACATATACTACGGTTGTCCTCGTGACAGGCGAGAACAATGTGAAATTCGTTCCTGATGTGGAATCTCCGTTTGCCATTTCTGCCAAGGAGTCTTCCGCAACTCTCTACAGTGTGAAGAAGAACTCCGAGCCTGTCTCGCCGTCGTATGGCACCTATAGAGTAGATGTGGCAGACGGCGACATCATCGAGATCCAGGCTAGCTTCCCGGATGAGGACTACAGCGTGAAGTTCAATCTCAGCGAGAAGGCAGCGGGCTTTATAACCAAAGTCCAGGTGAACGGCACAGAAGTGGAAAACTACATGGACGACATCTTCACGGTGAAGGCTGGTTCGCAGGTTGACGTGGAGGGCAATACAAACGATTACACGCTTGAATCCTTCAAGGTGAATGGTAGCAGCGTGGATTTCTACGGTAGCTACAGCTTCATGGTAACAGGGCCTACCACGGTGGACATCGTGGCACGCAAGTTAGGCAATCTCAGTGCGATATTGGACATCGACGACGCATCTCATGTGGAAGTATATAAAGGCTATTCCTATTACGGTAACAATGTAGAGGTAGTAACGGGTAAAAACACCATCGAGGTGCCCGAATCTGCACCGATCATCGCCGTAAAGGCAAAGGATGGATATGCACTCGTGAGCGTGAGCGACGGAACGACAGACTACGTGGACCGAGACGGCAACAGCGAGGTGAACGTGAAAGTGACAGACGGCATGATGGTGACAGTGAAAACCACAGAACTAGTTCGCGACAAGACTGTGATGTTCTATGTTGACGATGCTGAAAGGCCATCGAAAATTTTCCTAAAGCGTAAGGACTATACCATGATAGACCTGGCTACGGGCTATACTTCGGTGGCGTACTATGCTGGCGACCTTCCGCTGACTGCTGCTTTTTATGGCGTGACAAGCATGTGCCTCTACAAAAACGACGAACTCGTTTCGCCCGATTATGATGGCTCAACCACCTATACATTGACCCCAGAGGACATGGACGTGTTGAAGGTGTTCTTCACCAAAACACCTTCAAATGTGATGACAAATATCAAGGTGACAGGCAATGCCGAGGAACTGGTTGTGCTGAAAGACAGAATCGTACCTGTAACGGATTTCTCACAGTCGATCATGGCACTCGAAGACACAGAAATCTCGTTTAGAGCGAGCGGTGCATCAAAGATCAAATCGCTCAAATACGGTATGAATGCCGTTGAACCACAGGAGGACGGTACATACCGTGTGGTGCTCACAGTTGATAGCGACATCAATGTGGAAGTGGGCGTAGCCTCAGGCATCGAGAACGTGATGCCTTCAGACGAGGAGGCAAATAACGTTTATACGATGGACGGTATTTTGGTAATGAAGAATGCCTCGCGCAGTCAGATTGACGGATTGGCAAAGGGCATGTATATCATCAATGGCAAGAAATTGATACGTTGAAAAGAATATGAAAAAACAGATTTTTTTTGCGGGACTAGCATTGTGCTCCCTCGCCTTGGGCGCACATGCCATATCCCCTGACGATGCGCAGGTGTGTGTCGTCATGAAGGACTGGAGTACGAAGAACTACAAGATCAGTGATCTGAAGAGGATCGTATTCCATGAGTCAGAATTAGGCATCATCGACCGTAGTGACAATGAGACCAAGTCGGCATATTCCGATGTGCGGAAGCTCTGGTTCATCGCAGACCCAACTGGAGTTAAGAGCGCCACGGCGAAGCACCTCACTGTGGCATACAGAGACGGGGTCATCTATGTGGACGGTTGGACGGAAGGTAAAACCGACGTGATTTTTTATGATCTAAGTGGAAATATGCATGGCAGGATCAGCGCATGGAACGGCGGACAGATAAACGTCAGCCACCTGCCCAAAGGCATGTATATTCTGAAAATCAGGGGTTATTCAATGAAATTCATCGTAAAATAAAAACAAGGAAAAGAAATGAAAATACGTTATTATATCATTGCGTTTATCGCATTGTTCATGTGCAACACGGCAGTTTTTGCGCAGGAGCGCAATCCGAACAGAATGGTCTTCCACAAGGGCGATAAGATTCTGAAGACCTATTCTGTGGGCGAGCTTGACGACATCACCTTCGACTATGTGGAGAACAAGGAAGTGGAAATATCTATATTGAATGTGGGTAACAATGGCTGCAAGGTGAAGTTTACTATGCCGGACAACTGCACGTCATATCTTGTTGGAGCGATACCGGCCGATTCCAATGAGGATCTTGTGGAATATATCCAAAAAAATGCTTCGGGGAACTTTACGGAGAGCACAGAATTTGAGTTCAACAACCTGAAGTCGGGAATTGATTATTATATTATGGCGTTGCCATTCGATAAGTATGGATTGTCCACTGTGCTTTCAAAGCAGATGGTGAAGACCAGTTCGCTTGAATACAAGAATGAAACGTCGAATTTCTTCGATGTGGATTATTGGGGAGACTATGCCTCTCTTGGCTATCAGAACTTCGTAATCCGTCTGGGTGATTGTCCGCACGATGGCATCAACCCGAGAGGTAACGGCAAGATCTATAGCTTCAGCATACACTGCAAAACAGCCGACGGCACAACCGAACCGATGCCTCTGCCTGGTACCTATACATATTATATTGATGGAAATCCCACTGACATGACAATGGATGGCCAGTGTGAGTTGGATAAGTATTCCAACTACCAGTCAGAGACCAACTATACAGGTGAGGGCATGAAGTTCAACCAGGCTACTCTTACGATAGAGAAGAATGCAGACGGTACTTACAAGGTGATAGCTAAGATACAATTGCAGAATAACGAGTGTGTAGCCGTAACATATACCGGAGTTTGCAGCGTATATAGGGACAAAACATTCAAGGGTTATACCGGACCAAACCTTGACAGAGATCTCGAGTTCACTTGCGATTATGCCTCTCCATACGACCTTGACGGTGTCTGTTTCGAAATAATGGATGGCGGCAATCCTTATGCAGAGGGAGCTTCATGGTACAAGCGCAACCGCATCATGATTTTCATGGAAGATGATGGTCATGGCAAACCGCGCGTGGGTACATTCCCTGTGACAGAAGATGGCGCAAACGGCACTGTGGCTAAGGGCTACTATAAGATTATGGGTGCTGGAGTATATGGCCAGGTAGGTACATGTTATCAGTATTTGGACAATCCAGCTGTTATGGCAACATTTGGCTTCGTGTCGAGCGGTTCTATCACAATCAGCAAGGATGAGGCGACAGGAGATTATACAATCTCTACAGACTTCGTTACAGACAAGGGCAAGTCTATCAAGGCCACATACACTGGTCCGTTCATCAGCAATGGAAAGGCTGCACCACGCAAGCAGCGTGAGGCTCGTATCAGTCCACTCAACAAATAGAACCCCGTTGGGACACAGACAATACCGACCGACAGTTTATAGTTGGAACGTATTAATAGCGATATGATAATTAGAATCTCATCCTGTGATCAAGGGTGAGATTCTTTTGTTAGTATGCTCGGCACGAGTATTGTCTAACGGGTGCAAGTCCCAAGTAAGCCCTAATAGCGGAAATTACATAGCCAAAGGCAAGGGTGTCCATCGTGAGTTGGAATCTGAAAGAAACCGGCGGCAAATGCCTTTTATGATTAGCATTTACCTCCTACCCGATTGTTTCCAATACGGCCTGCTGAATTAGGAAAACAACTTGAACAACTTTTACAACAAGTGACAACGCTTCGCGGGGATTGCCTCTTCGAGGCCCAAGCAGACCAAAGGTTGCTTGTAGCGAAACAACAATATACAACGCTTTGCCAGGACAATCAGCAGGAATAGATATAGCCCTGACTATAACACAACTTCATGTGTCATTACAAATATCGGATGAACCAAAAACCAAGGAGGTAGTGCGGTTGCTACTCCCCGCCGATGGTGAGCGTCTGGTCGCAATAGTCCGTGACGGCCATTCTGTGGGTGACGAAGATGATGGTCTTGTCCGAGTCTTTGAGGACGTTGGCCAGGAGCTGTCGCTCCGTTTCGGGGTCGAGGGCCGAGGTAGCCTCGTCGAAGAGCATGATGCTACGGTTGCGGAGCAAGGCACGGGCGATGGCGATGCGCTGCGCCTGTCCTTCGCTTAGTCCGCCACCCTGTTCGGTGCACGCCGTGTTGAGGCCGTCGGGCAGGTCGAAGACGAAGTCGGCACAAGCCTTGCGTAGCGCCTCCACCATCTCCTCGTCCGTGGCATTGAGTTTGCCCAGGCGCAGGTTGTCGCGTATGGATCCGCTCAGCAGCGTGTTGCCCTGTGGTACATAGGCCAGGTTGCAGCGTGTGCGGGGCGAGAGTTGGCGCACGCGCTTGTCGTCATAAAGTTCTATACACCCGTCCTTGGGCGAGAGCAGGGCGAGCAGCAGGCGGACGAGCGTCGTCTTGCCCGCTCCCGTCGGACCGAGGATGGCCGTGCAAGATCCCGGGCGGAAGTCGAAGGATAGGTGGTCGATGACATTCTCCGTGCCGTCGTCGTAGCAATAGGTTGCCTCCCGGAGGCGGATGCCACAGGGGGAATCCATCCACAGAGGAGCTCCCTGCTCCTCCGTTGGGTCCTCCTCCAGTTCCATCAGTCGCTCTGCTGCCGTCATCACGCCGACGAAAGCCGGGACGAGACGCGTCAGCTGGCGGGCAGGCGACTGGATGCGCGCCACCAGTTGCAGGAAAGCCGTCATCCCGCCAAAGGTCAGCGATCCCGCCGACATGCGTATCGCAGCCCAGGCGAAGGCCACCAGGTAGCAGAGCGAGAAGCCCAAGTTGAGGATGAGATTGGAGAGGACGGAGAACTTCGTGCGGCGCACGACATTCTGTCGCAGCTTGCGCTGCTCGTCCTCCAGTCTATCGACCGCATGGTCGGTGTCTTCAAGCGTCTTGATGAGCGTCTGGTGCTGGATAGTCTCCTGCAGGACGCTCTGGACGACGGAATCGCTCTTGCGCACCTCGCGTGTCAGTCGGCGCATCTGCCGCATGTAGATTTTGCTGAAGAGAGCGAAGAGCGGAATAGCCAGAACGATGATGATCGCCAGGCGCCAGTCCATCTGCAGCAGGTAGAAGAACGCACCACAGAATAGCAGCACCTTGCTGAGCGTGTCGGGGATGGTCTCGGTGAGAAATGAGACCACTTGCGTCACGTCCGTCTCCAGACGGTTGAGCACGTCGCCAGAATGGCGCCGTGCCTTGCCGCGCCAGGTGGAACGCAGGATGCGGTCGAGCATCTGCTGCTGCATGCGGTTCTGTGCGCGAATGCCCAGCAGGTTGCGCACCCAGACCGAGGCGATGCTCAGCGCAAACCCCATCAGGACGAAGGACGCCATCACGGCCACCGAAGCGAGGATGCTGCCCTCTGCGGCATGAGAGGCCACGTCGATGGCGTGCTGAATGGCCCAAACCGACCCGAGCGATACCGCCACGTCGCCCAGTCCGATGAGGGCGTTGAAGAGCGCCTGCCGACGGTTGCCACGCCAGGCATGCCAAAGCCACCGAGCGATCATCGTCGCTGGATACTGACGGTTGGCCTCTTGCAGCTTGCCGCCGGAGAGTCGGTCGAGAACCCTCGCTATTTTCCCCGTTATACTCATGGTGCTATCGGATATGTGATTTTTGCGCCCCCTGCTTTATTGTCTTGGGTCAGCCCCCCACATCAGTTTTTCGCGTAGGGTACTGAAGTAGGTGATATCTCCCCGCACGACCATCTTCGCCTCGTAGGGCGCGCGGCGGATGGTCATCACCGTCCCCTCGTGGAGTTTGGTCGCCTCGCCATCGATGGCGATCATGAAGTTGTGGCTCCGGCTCTTCACCTCCAGGCGTATCTCGCTGGTGTCGGGGAGCACGATGGGGCGTGTGCTCATGCTGTGGGGAGCCACTGGCGTGAGTGTCAGTACCTTCGACTGTGGCACGACGATTGGTCCGCCATTGCTCAGCGAGTAGGCCGTGGATCCCGTCGGCGTGCTCACGACGAGGCCGTCGGCCTGGTAGGTGTTGAGATACTGCCCGTCCACGGTGGCGCGGACCGTGATCATCGCGGCAAAATCGCGCTTGAAGAGCGAGATGTCGTTGAGCGCATAGGGATAGATGCCGAGCGGCTCCCCCTCCGTCTCGATGCCGATGACTGACCGCGAGTCGATGCGATAGCGCCCCTGGTAGATGTCCTCCACGGCCGTGGCAAACTCCTCGGGCAGCACGCTGGCCAGGAAACCGAGCCGTCCCATGTTGATGCCGAGCATCGGGATCTGCTTCTCGCCGACACGACACGCCGCCTTGAGTACCGTGCCGTCGCCACCGAGGGAGAGGGCGAAGTCGGCCTCGAAGTCACGCCCATCGATCAGCTCATCGATATCCAGCCGGTAGCGGAGGATCTTCGAGAGTTGCCGGGCGAACTGCCGCTCCATCAATATCGTGGCCCCATGCTGGCGCAGGACGCTCAGTATCGAACCGATGCGGGCGGTGTCGCGCGCCTTGTAAGTGTTGCCAAAAATGGCAAAACGTAGCCTTTGCTCCGTCATAATTGGTCGATTAATCATTCTTTTCGCTGCTTTTATACGCCGTTTCAAAAGGTTTTCGTATATTTGCAGTTGGAAATTTTCCGCAAAAATAATTATTTTAAACGAGAAACAAGACTTTAAAGCAGAATATTATGGCAAAAGTGTATGAATTTCTGGCCGACGGCTTTGAGGAGATCGAGGCGCTGGCGCCTGTTGATGTCCTTCGCAGGGGTGGTGTGGAGACTGTGACGGTGAGCATCATGGGCCGTCGCGAGGTCGTTTCCGCCCATGGTGTGACGGTCGTCGCTGACCTGATGATCGAAGAGGCTGGCGACTTCTCGGATGCTGACATGCTCCTGCTCCCTGGCGGAATGCCCGGCAGCACCAACCTGCGTGACCACCAAGGGGTGATAGCGGCCCTTCAGCGTCAAGCGCAGGCCGGAAAGCGCGTCGGGGCCATCTGTGCCGCTCCCCTTGTCCTGGCCCATGCCGGCCTGTTGCATGGTCGCCGTGCCACGATCTATCCCGGCATGGCTGCCCACCTCGGCGACGCTATCTACGAGGAGAAGTTGGTCGTGGAGGACGGACTGATCACCACGGCTGAGGGACCTGCCGCCGTGCTGCCCTATAGCTATCGTCTCGTCTCCTACTTCCGTGGCGATGAGGCTGCGCAGAGCATTGCCAAGGGAATGGTGTATGACCGTTTGCTTCGCGAGGGATGAAACGCTATGTCGTGATCGTGGCTGGTGGAAAGGGCACGCGCATGGGGACGGACGTGCCCAAGCAGTTTCTGCCCATCGGCGGACGCCCCGTCCTCATGCGGACGCTGGAGCGTTTTCATGAGTTTGATCCTGAGATGCATCTTGTTGTCGTCCTCCCTGCCGATCAGCAGGACTACTGGCGGGCGCTGTGCGAACGCTATCAGTTTGACTTGCCCCATGCCTTGGCCACGGGGGGTGCCACCCGTTTCGACTCTTCGCGCCATGGACTGGCTCTGATCCCCGACGACGAGGCCGCCCTGGTAGCCGTCCATGATGGCGCACGCCCCTTTGTCTCCATCGAGACGATCGGCCGCTGCTTTGCCAAGGCAGAGGAGGTGGGAGGTGCCGTCCCCGTCCTTCCCGTCACGGACACGCTCCGTCGCAGAACAGAAGGGGAGGGGAGCGAGACCGTAGATCGGAGTCGCTACTTTCGCGTGCAGACCCCGCAGGTCTTCGACGTGCGCCTCCTGAAGGAAGCCTATGCCCAACCCTACCGTCCGGAATATACCGACGACGCCAGTGTCTATGAGTATTCGGGCGCGCATCGGGTGGCCCTTGTCGAAGGCAATGTCGAGAACATCAAGCTCACCACGCCCTTCGACCTGCTGGTGGGTGAGGCTTTGGCCCATGAGGCGTCGGCAGAGTAACCATGCCGCATGGGATAACCTATTAAGATAAAAGAAGAAATGAACCTACTCGAACAAGACATCATGTACCTCCCCGGGGTTGGGCCGCGTCGCAAGGACCTGCTCAACAACGAACTGGGTGTGGCTACCTATGGTGACTTGCTGGAGTATTTTCCTTATAAGTATGTCGATCGGACGAAGATCTATCGCATCTCCGAACTCACGGGCGACATGCCCTTCGTCCAGGTCAAAGGCCATATCCTTAGTTTTGAGAGCCACGAACTGTCGCCGAGGAAGAAACGGCTCGTGGCCCATTTCACGGACGGGACGACCATCTGCGACTTGGTGTGGTTCAACGGGGTGTCGTATGCTGCCAAGACCTATCTGATAGGAAAGGAGTATGTCGTCTTTGGCAAACCGGGGGTCTATAACGGGCGCATCCAGTTTACGCATCCCGATCTCGACGATGCCTCGCAGTTGCAACTCAACGATATGGGGATGCAGCCCTACTATGTCACTACCGAACGCATGAAGAAGGCAGGGGTGACGAGCCGGAGCGTGGAGAAACTCACCAAGACCCTGATCGGAAAGTTGTCACAACCGCTACCCGAGACGCTGCCACCCTATATCACGGGACCGCTGCACCTTATCTCCCGCGATGAGGCCCTGCGCAAGATCCACTATCCCAAGACCGCGGAGGACACCCAGCGGGCACGCCTCCGACTGAAGTTTGAGGAACTCTTCTACGTCCAGCTCAATATCCTCCGCTATGCTTCCGACCACCGCCGCAAGTATCGGGGCTATGTCTTCGGAAAGATTGGCGACCGCTTCAATGGCTTCTATGCCCACCACCTGCCCTTTGCGCTGACCAATGCGCAGAAGCGGGTGATGCACGAGATACGCGAGGACGTGCGGTCGGGACGCCAGATGAACCGCCTCCTGCAGGGAGACGTGGGGTCGGGCAAGACGCTGGTGGCGCTGATGGCCATGCTGATTGCCTTGGACAACGGGTTCCAGGCCTGCATCATGGCGCCGACGGAGATCCTGGCCGAGCAGCATCTGCAGACTATCCAGGCGTTTCTGCAGGGGATGGAGGTGCGCTGTGAGCTACTGACGGGCATCGTCAAGGGAAAGCAGCGCAAGGCCGTACTGGAGGGTTTGGCCGATGGGAGTGTGGATATCCTCGTGGGTACGCATGCCGTCATCGAGGAGACGGTGCAGTTTTGTCGCCTGGGCCTTGCCGTCGTTGACGAGCAGCATCGCTTTGGTGTGGCGCAGCGGGCGAAGTTGTGGGCGAAGAGTAGCAATCCGCCTCATATCCTCGTGATGACGGCCACGCCGATACCGCGCACGCTGGCCATGACGATCTATGGAGACCTCGACGTGAGCGTCATCGACGAGCTGCCGCCGGGACGCAAGCCCATCGTCACCCTACATAAATATGACAACCAACTCACCTCGCTCTACCAAGGGATCCGCAAGCAGATCCAGCAGGGTCGGCAGGCCTATATCGTCTTCCCCGTCATCAAGGAGAGCGAGAAGAAGGACCTGAAAGACTTGGAGAGTGGTTTCGAGGCGCTGAAGGAGGTGTTTCCAGACCTTCGGCTAAGTAGGGTGCACGGCAAAATGAAGTCGAAGGAAAAAGAGGAGGAGATGCGACGCTTCGTTAGTGGCGAGACGCAGATTCTGGTGGCCACTACCGTGATAGAGGTGGGGGTCAACGTGCCCAACGCTTCGGTGATGGTGATCCTCGACGCCCAACGCTTCGGCCTCTCCCAGCTCCATCAGCTCCGCGGGCGCGTGGGACGAGGCGCAAAGCAAAGTTTTTGCATCTTGGTGACGAAGTATGAGCTCTCGCGAGAGACGCGGAAGCGCATCGACATCATGTGTGAGACCAACGATGGGTTTGAGATAGCGGAGGCCGACCTCAAACTGCGTGGTCCGGGCGACCTGGAGGGAACGCAGCAGAGTGGCATGGCCTTCGACCTGAAGATAGCTGATATCGCGCGGGATGGGCAACTGGTGCAGATGGCGCGGGAGCAGGCGCAAAAGATCATTGATGCCGACCCCACCTGTGACCGGCCAGAATATGCCATGTTGTGGGAAAGGCTGCGGGCGCTGAGGAAGACCAACATCAACTGGGCGGCTATTTCGTGACCCCTTTTCAAGGGGACTGGGGGTGGAAAAAGAATGGATTTTAGAATATTAAAAACTGTTCATGACCTACTTTTGACTGTTAAAAACTTCATAAAAACGGTTTCCGCCGTAACCTTTTTGAAATCTTTTTGTTACCTTTGCAATCGTGCTTTTGAGTTTTAGAGAAGGCATTTCTCGCCTTCCCTTGTCTTTTTGGAATAGAACTTCGTCTTTTCCTTGCACAATCATTACAGAATAATGACAAAAATAGAAAATGAGTTTTAGAAAGATAGTACGGACATTCGCAATAGCAACAGTCATGGCATTCTCCTGCCATAACGCATCGGCTCAAGACCTGCTTGCTCGTCAAGCACCCGTCGATCGCCGTGCGGCAAGTGTTGACACAATGGTTTTCAACCGTTTGAGAATGAAAGAGAATGCACAGATGCCAGCAAGCGACTTGTACGACACGTGGAGCAACTCCCGCGTACACGTCTCTGGTGTCCTCCCCGATGAATACCGTATCGATCTCCGAGGCTTCCACATGCCGACGCCCAGTCGTGTCGTCACCAGTAATTTTGGTCGCCGTTGGGGTCGCGCTCACCAAGGTCTTGATATCAAAGTCTATATCGGCGACACCATCCGTGCCGCATGGTCGGGCAAGGTGCGCGTTGTGAGGTATGACGCCCGCGGCTATGGCAAATATGTCGTGATCCGTCACCCGAATGGTCTGGAGACCTACTACGGCCACATGTCGAAGCAGCTCGTCAGCGCCAACGAATATGTCAAGGCAGGTCAGCCTATCGGCCTGGGTGGCAACACGGGACGTTCCACGGGTTCTCACCTCCACTTTGAGACCCGCCTTTGCGGACACGCCTTGAATCCCGCGCTTTTCTTCGACTTCCCCAACCAGGATATCACGGGCGACTTCTACGCCTATCATAAGAGCAATGCCGCCAGCGAGTCGGCTCGCGCTACTGCACTCCGTGGTACGGCCTCCAGCCGTGGTTATAGCCGCGAGAACATCCAGGGTGATGGCAAGGGCGCCAGCTACAACAGCCGCCGTGGGGTAGAGGCAGAGCGCCAGTCTGCCCATGAGACCTCCTCCAGGGAAACGCGTCAGGCCCGTCCTGCCGCTACGGGAGAGATCCAGTATCACAAGGTACAACGTGGCGAGACACTTCAGTCGATTGCCACGGCTTGCGGAACGAGCGTTGAGCTGATCTGTAAACTCAACGGCATCGGTCCCTACACCCGCGTAAGTCCAGGCGACCTGCTGAAGTATCAGGCCAACTGATACGTCCCTGATCTCACCATGATCTAATCTCTAATAGAATCTTCCTTGCGGGCCTGCTGGCAAAAGACCGCTTTTGATAGCCCTGCAAGTTTCACGAATAGCACATCCCCTTCTCTTTGATATCTGTAAAGAGAGGGGGATGTGTCTTTTTTATGGTTCGTCCGAAATGAAATGGTGGTTTGTTGGTGTTGTTTTCAATAGGACCGGCTGAATTGGGAAAACAACCAAAACGTCCAATACAACATATTACAACGCTACCCTTGCTCGTACCTTTCTATTATATGTTTTTCCTTTATGACTATTCTTCGGCTTTGCCCTCGGTCTTATCCTCGGTCTTGTCTGCGACCTTGTCCTCGGCCTTTTCTACCGTCTTGTCCTCGCTTTTGCTCTCGGCTTCAACCTCCCCTTTCTCTTCGATATTTTCCTCTACCTTTTCTTCTGCCGTGGCCTTTGGGCGGTTGAGGCGCATGCGGATCATCTCTTGGGTGGCAGAGATCTGGTTGGTGGCATGGCGGTATGCGCTCCGGATCTGGTAGTTATAGACCAGGCAGGTGGTGAGCATATAGAAGACCACTTGTGCCCACAGGGCGTTATACTCCACCTGGATGTCCTGGATGGTTGCCCCCATCGCGTTCATGCGGACGAAGCCGCGTATGCCGAAGGTGGAGGGAATGAGCCAGCCGATCGTCTGCCATGCGCCAGGAATGCCCTCCTTGGGCCAGCTGACGCCACTGAGGAAGAGGAAGGGAACGGAGGTGAAGACCACCAGTAGCATGATGTTCTCCCTGTAGCGGACCACACACGAGATGGTCATGCCAAAGAAGATCGTGGCGAGCAGGAAGGGGACGATGAACGCCAGGTAGTCGGAGAAATGGAGCAACTGCGTGAGGTGGAACATCCTGGGCACGCCCAGCAGGACGTAGCAGGCGAGCACCATGTAGATCATGAAGTAGCACATCGACTTGCCACAGACGATACGGAAGATGCCGTTGTAGTGGCGGCTGACAGGCACGAGGTCGCGGTAGCGGTTGTTCTCTCGTGCCGTACCGGCAGAGAGCCCGATGCCCAGCAGGAGTGTCTGCTGGAGGATCAGGACGAGCACGCCCGGCAATAGGAAGTTGCCATAGCCCCCTGTGGGGTTGAAGATCTGTACCGCATCACAGACCAAGGGCTCGGTATTGATCTCCTCGTCACGTTCCGTGGTGCTCATCGACTTGGGCTTCTGTATCTCGCTATTGATCTCTGTCGCCACGGTCTGGGCAGTTTGATAGATGGCCTTGTAGGTCAGCATCATGCTCATGTCGCAATAGACACTCAGGTGTGACTGTTCGCCACGCCCTATCTTCTGTTCGAAGTCGGAGGGGATGTAGAGCACGCCATTGGCAGCCTCCTTGCCAATGAGGTCATGTGCTTCCTGCAGGTTGTTGCAGTAGTAGGCCACGCGCACGTCGGGTGAGGCATCGACCCGTCGGAGCAGTTCGCGGGAGAGCTGCGAGTGGGAGTTGTCCACGACGGCTACGGGCACATCGTGGACCCTTTCGTTGTTGTAGATCCACGAGTAGAGGATCGGATAGCCCAAGGGGACGAGGATGAAGAAGATGAGGACGCCTTCGTCCTTGAAGGTGTTCTTCATCTCCAGCCACCAGATATAGCAGGTGTCATGGATGGATTCGGACATCGCATGGAGGATTCCTTTGATTCTTTTCATGCCTTTAGGGTATGTAAACGTATTCGAGCATGGCCTTCTTCGTGCGGTACATCGTCAGCAACGGGAGCAGGGCGAACAGCACCAGGCCCGCTATGTGGACGTAGCCGTCGGCGAGCGGGAAGCCCTTGAAGATGTTGAGCTGGTAGATCATCCAGTAGTGGCGAAGCGGGAAGAGGTAGGAGAGACCCTGTATGATGGGGTCCATGGCGGCGACGGGGAAGGTGGCGCCGCAGACGCTCACCCCGAGCACGCCCCAGAGCGAACTGATACTCATCGACATGCGCAGGGAGGGCATCAGTCCGAAGATGAAGATGCCGAAGCCTTCGCTCGCCAACACCATCAGGAGCGTGAGCAGCAGGATGGAGGACAGGCCGCCAGGGTGGGGAAAGTCGAGATGGCCGAAAATATAGATCATATAGCCGAGGAAGACCGTGGTGAAGATCAGAAACTGTGGGAGAAACTTTCCCGCCAGGGCCACGACAATATTATAACCCGAGAGGCGCATCCAGTCACGCCCCCGCCCGAACTTCAATTCCGTACCGATGGAATAGACGGTAATGAGGAATATGAAGATGCCGAGGATGCCCGGCACCATGATGCTGGAGAGGTAGATGTTGTAGTTGGACCACGGATTGCCAGTCATGTGGAGGTCGATGGTGATGGGCTGCAGAAAACTCATGATCTCCTCGCCCGACTTGCCCAGCATCTGGAGTTTCGCCTGGCCTACCGAGGCAGCCCCGAGGGCCGTGATCGTCTTGAGGTCGCGAAAGACCAGGTTGCCCGGGAGCATTATGGCCGCACTATAATAGAACGAGACGTGCGGCTGCTTGGAGGCCAGCAAGTCGGCTGTCATGCCGTCGGGAAAGAGGATGAAACCATAGATCTCGCCCCGTTGGATGGCCTTGCGCGCGTCCGCTACGCTGGGGTAGTAGTCCTTGACCTGGGTCGTCTGGAAACTGTTGAGGCGGCGCACCATGGCCCTTGTCACCTCCGACCGGTCTTGGTCCACGACACCCACGGGCAACTTTGCAGGCTGCCCCTCGTCGAGGATGGAGGTGAAAAAAAACGTCACCACGATAGGGAACACCACCATGCAGAACAGGTAGATCGGATTGCGGGCTATCTGTCCGCATTCCCGTGCCGCTACGCGCAGCGTCCGCATCAGTATCTCGCCCGGTTTCATGCTTGCTTGCGATATGGAGTAATGGTCGTTATGCTTCTATATTCTGTTATGTGTCGAGGAAGGAGCCTGTGTCGAGGAAGAATCCTATGCCGGATGCCTTCGGGATGCCTTCGGGAAGACTATCGCTTGAGGATGATGGACATGCCCGGACGCAGACCGTCGATCTTCGTCTCGGGGCGCGCCTTCACCTCGAAAGTCTTCAGGTCATACTGTCCCGTGGTCTTGGTGGCCTTCCATACGGCATAGGATCCCTGGTCCTTGATGGCATAGACCCGCATCTTGATCTGCTTGTCGAAGGCAGGGACGTAGGCAGAGAATGTGTCGCCGACCTTGAGACCCTTCAGCTGGTCCTCGCGCACGTTGAAGGTGCCCCACATGTCGTCCATCATCTCGACGCTCATGATCGGACTGCCCAGGCCGACCAGTTCGCCCACCTTCGGATAGATGGTCGATACCTCGCCATCGTGGGTAGCGATCTGTACCGTCTCGCGCAGCACGGACTTCACGACCTTCACAGCCTCCTTGGCAGCCTGCGCCTGTTGGCGTGCCGCCCGTTTCGACTCGTCGCGCGCACCCTCCTTGGCCAGTTCCCATTGTGCCTTGGTGGCAACACATTGTGCCTCGGCCACCTGCAAGGCCGCCTGTGCCTCGTCGCGCTTCTGGGCCGATACCACGCCCTCGTTGAAGAGCCTGTTCAGACGTCCATAGGTCTTCTCGGCCACCTCCTTGGCCGCTACGGCCTGCTGGTAGATCTGGTAGGCGCTCTCCACGGTCTGGCTACGGGTGGGCGCGGAGGTGAGGTCGCTCAGGGCCGTCGTGGCATTGGCCGTGGCCTGCGCCACCTTCTCCTGGGCGTCCATCTCGGGTATCTCGAGGATGGCGAGTGTGTCGCCCTTCTTGACATGGTCGCCCTCCTTCACTTTCAGATCGACGATGCGGCCCGGCAACTTGCAGGCCACGCGGTATTCGCTGACCTCTATCGATCCCTGGATGACCTCGGGGTCTTCTTTGAAAAGAAAGTAGCCCACGAGGCCCACGATGATGACGACGGTCGTGAAGCCCAGGATGGCGAGCAGGATGTTGTTATGCTGTGATTTTGCTGACATGATAGTATATATGAGCTGTTAAAATGATTATTTGCCGATTGTTCCCATCGCCTTGTGGAGCGAGGTCTGTGCCAGTCGCACGTCGATCTCCGCGTCCAGATGCTGTGTCTGTGCCATAAGCCATGCCGTCTGTGCGCGTTGCACGTCCGTGACGGTCATCACCCCCTCCTTGAATCCCAGGTTGGCACAACGCAGGTTCTCCTCCGCAGCTGCGAGGTTCTTGCGCGACTTCTCCAGTTTGAGCGTTGCCTCCTTCAGTTGGAAGCGACTTTGTTCCACCTGGAGGTTGATCTTGCTGCGCAGGTCGCTCAACTCCAGGTTGGCGATGGTCGTCATGGTCTTGGCCGAACGGGTGCGATACTTGCTCTCTCCCCAGTTCCAGATGGGCACCTGCATGACGATACCGATATTCCATACGCCCGCAAACTTCTGCTCAAAGCCGTTGAAGACATTCGGATTGGAGACGAGGTAGCCACCCGTGAGGGCGATGTGGGGCTTGTAGAGCGACTGGATGAGGCGCGTGTTGAGTTCGGTCATATCGACCAGGTTGGTCAGCATCCTCACCTCGGGGCGTGCGCTGAAGGTGGTGTCTGTGGCATAGGCCCCCATGCTCATGCGGTCGGGCATGGCCTGGGAGACGCCCTCGTCGGCCAGACGGAGCTCGCCATTGAGCGGGAGGCCACAGAGTTCGCAGAGTGCCATCTTCACCAGGGCCACACCATCCCGTGCGCGTGTCAGCTCGAGGTCTGCCGTGTTGACCGCCACATCGACCTTCAGTCCGTCGGATCGTGTGGCCACGCCCTCTTGGATCATCTTCTGCACGTCCTGCTGGAGCTGCTCCACCAGCGACTTGTACTGTTCTGCCAGCCGCTCCTTGTTCTTGAGCGAAACGGCCATCCAGTAGGCGTTGTCGACGGCGTAGAGCACGGTCTGGCGCTTGTTCTCCAAATTGTTGTGTGCCAGTTCTTCCCCCTTGGCTGCCAAATCGTTGGCCGTCTTGATGGCTCCGCCCATATAGACGGGCTGCGTCACCATGATGGCTCCCGTGTACATGTTCTTGTTATTGGTTCGGAATGCGTCGCGAACGGCTTGCCCGATATTGTTCAAGGCCTCCGTGGCGGGCGTGCCGGCTCCCGAGAGCATGTTGCCAAGTCGCTGAGCCACTTCCGGGCTGATGATGCCCTGCTGGGCCCACTCGGAGATGTTGGCCGACAGGTTGTTGCTGAGTTGCCCGATCGAGTTGTTGCCCAAGTTGCTGAGGCTCGACTTCTGCTCGCTATTGAGGAGGGACACCTCCTTGCTGAAATGCGTATAGCCTGCCAGTCCATCCACGCGGGGCAGGTATTTGGTCTTGGCCACGTTGTGGGCTTCTTCGGCCACTTCGATGGCAAGGCTCGACACTTTCAGTTGCCGATTGTTCTGCAAAGCCAGTTCGCGGCACCTTTCCAGCGAGAGAACGCCTTGTGCATACGAGCCAACCATACCGAAAAAGCAGCATGCCGTGATAAGAAATTTCTTCATAGAACTATAATGACCTGTCGTTATAACAGTTGCAAAAGTAAGTTTTTTCACCCAAAAGAGGGTATAAAAATAGATTACATTTCCTTTAAAATATGAAAATAGGAGAGAGATGAGGAAAAAACGGACAATAGATTCCCGTCAAGTCCTTTCCTCCCTTCCTATGGAATCCTATTCGACAGGGTAGAAATGGAACTGATGGTCTTCGAGGCGCATCTCCGCCAGTCCGTAGCGCACGAAGCGGGCCAGCAGAGTGATGCTGGCGCGTCGGTTGACCTGCGAGAGGCGCATCAGGCGGTTGAGCGTCTCGCCAGGGTGTTCGGCCAGGGCGCGCATCATCTGCTGGGCTGTCTCGCCATACTCCATCTGGTTGGAGGCCCGTTGCTTCTGCTGCCACATCTCCAGGTGGACGGGAGAGGCGGCAATGTTCTCATCCTTGATGCGGACGTAGGCGTGAGGGGTGCCCTCCTCGTCGATGGCTTTGATGGGTTTGTGCTGGGCCGGGGGGATGGTGGCGATGACGACCGATCGGCCCTCGACATGCAACGTGTCGAAGCGGATGGCACTCTCGGGCGTGCAATACTTGAATGCGGCTGCGTGCATCATGAAGATCTCCTCCTCGCTCTTCACGCCGCTGATATGGCCGTCGTCGCGCACGCCAATGAGCAGGCGTCCGCCACGGGTGTTGGCGAAGGCCGAGACCGATCGCGCCAACTTGGCCGCCTCCTGTATCTTGTATTTGAAGTCCTGCTGGTCGTGCTCGCCTTCTTCGATGAGCTTGCGCAGGTATTGCTCGTCTGTCATCCTTTGATTCCTTAGTTGGTTTGGAAGTGCAAAGGTAGCCAATTCCACCCAAACGGCCAAACGGAGGATGGGCGAACTGCCGCCTTGCCGAGGGGTGATCAGCCTTTTTAAGCGGTTGCTTTGTGAGAATGCGGAAAATTCTTCGTACCTTTGCCCAAAAATAACGACAATATGCAACTGTATCCCAAATTGATTACCGATGCCCTGGAGAAAGTGATCTACCCGGGCACGAAGAAAAATCTCGTCGAGAGCGAGATGTTGGCCGACAGCATTCGCATCGATGGCAACAAAGTGAGCTTCACGTTGATATTCCCCCGCGATACCGACCCGTTCATGCAATCGACCATCAAGGCTGCCGAGGCTCAGATTCACTACTCCGTTGGCGAGGAGGTGGAGGTGACGATCCATACGGAGTTTCGCTCCGCCAAGCGTCCCGAGCCGGGCAAGATGCTGCCCCTGGTGAAGAATGTCATTGCCGTCAGTTCGGGCAAGGGTGGCGTCGGCAAGAGCACGGTCTCTGTCAACCTCGCCATCTCCCTGGCCAAGTTGGGCTACAAGGTGGGTATCCTCGATACCGATATCTTTGGCCCCAGCCTGCCCAAGATGTTTGGCGTGGAGGGCGCTCCTATCTATAGTGTGGAGAAGGACGGTCGACAGCTCATCGAGCCCCTGGAGAAATATGGAGTCAAATTGCTCTCCATCGGTTTCTTCGTCAATCCCGAGACGGCTACGCTCTGGCGTGGTGGCATGGCCTCCAATGCCTTGAAGCAGCTCATTGCTGATGCCGACTGGGGTGAGCTCGACTATTTCGTGCTCGATACGCCACCGGGCACCTCCGACATCCATCTCACCCTCCTTCAGTCGCTTGCCATCACGGGCGCCATCATCGTCTCGACCCCGCAGAAGGTGGCTCTCGCCGACGCACGCAAGGGTATTGACATGTACCTCAACGACAAGGTGAACGTCCCCATCCTTGGTCTGGTGGAGAACATGGCATGGTTTACGCCGAAGGAGTTGCCCGAGAACAAGTACTTCCTCTTTGGCAAGGACGGCTGCAAGAATTTGGCCAAGGAGATGGAACTGCCTTTGCTGGCCCAGATCCCTATCGTGCAGGGTATCTGTGAGAGTGGCGACGAGGGAGTGCCTGCCGCGGTTAATACCGAGTCGATTGTGGCCCAGTCCTTCCTCAGTCTGGCGCAGAGTGTCGTGACGGTAGTCAATCGTCGCAACGCCCGTCTGCCGAAGACGAAGATCGTCGAGGTCAACAACAAGTAGGGGAGGGAGTTTCCCCCTACTTTCCACCCCTGCTTCTTGGGCCAAGCCGTGGTGTTTGTGCCTTGGGCTATAAGTCGTGTTGCTTGCGCTTTTGGCCATAAGCTTTTGGCTTGTTAAAAACAATGGCGCCTATGTCTTATCAATTCAATAAATAAGGAAAGGAGAAAAGATGATTCACATAGCCAATCCGATTTACGACTCCGTCTTCAAGTATCTGATGGAGGACGAGCGCGTGGCGCGTACCCTTCTCTCTGCCTTGCTCAAGAAGGAGGTGGTCAGCGTGGAGATGCGTCGCAACGAGTATGCCAATGTCGGTCGCAGGGACATCTCCATGTTTCGCATCGACTTTGGCGCGAAGGTGCGCGAGGCCGATGGTCGTGTCCACCTCGTCCTGATCGAGTTGCAGAAGACGTGGCTTCCCACGGAGACGCTCCGCTTCCGTCAGTATCTTGGCGCGCAATACAGCAACCAAGAAAATATGCTCAAGGAGGACCTTGCTCCCTCTCGCTATGCCATTCCTATGGTGGCGGTCTATCTCTTGGGCCATCTGGTGGGCAATATCACGGAGCCTGTCCTCTATGTGAAGCACAAGGCCTACAACTACGAAGGCCATGAGGTGACGGAGGGCATGCCCGATCCGTTTGTGGAGAGCCTGACCCACGACAGCATCATTGTGCAGATTCCACGCCTCCATGGCCGCATCAACAACCGGCTGGACCGTGTGCTGAGTGTCTTCGACCAGACGCAGAAGGAAAAAGGCAATCCCCGCATGATCCGTCTGGACGAGACGCTCTATGCCGACGATAGCGACATGCGCCACATTCTCCATCGCCTTACCTCCGCCTCTACCGACGAGAAATTGAGGCGCGACATGGAGGTGGAGGACGAGTTTCTCTCGGTCGTCGAGGAGTATGACACGACCATCATGAAGCAGCAGGAGGAGCTCAAGACGATGGGTCATCAGTTGGTGGCTCAGGGTAGCCAGCTGGAGAAGGCAAACCGACAACTGCTGGAGCAAAGCGATAGGCTGCAGGAGCAGAATGATAAGCTGCAAGAGCAAAAGGACAAACTTCGCGCCACGGCACGTCTGTTGCGCGAAAGCGGGATGAACGTGCAGGCTATAGCCGAAGCCACGGGCTTGAGCAGCGAGGAAATAGAAAAGATCTGATGAGGCTTTGCTATAGATAGCAGGTTATGCTAAAGCAGGTTATGCTAAAGCAGGTTATGCAAAAGCTGGCAACGCTAAAGCAGGCAATGTAAGTACTGGCAATCTAAGATTGGCAACTATCGCTTGAGGTAAGAGTGCGCGAGGAATGCGTTCCGGAGTCAACGGAAGTTTTTTCTCGCGCATATTCTTTAATCCTTAATTTATGCAACCCGTTGCGCAAAAACGAGGCGATTTCATCCCGCCTCTGAAACGTCCCTAAAAAAGAAAAAACGTAATTTTGAATCGAAAATAACTGACCCAAGTAATGAATATACGATTCAGCGTAGAATACCGGACTGAGTACGGGCAGGAGCTGATGCTCCATCTTTCGGAGGCTGGAAGCGGTGGTCTGAAGACTGCCGTAGAATATCGGATGCACACAGATGATGGCCAAACGTGGCATTGTGACATCCAGAAAGACTGGCCTTTGGGTACCGTTCTCTCCTATTATTATAGTGTGGAGCGTGGCGGCACGACCGAGCGCCAGGAGTGGTTGGTGGTACCCCATCGTCTGGAACTGACGGCAGGTGGCACCAGCTACCGAGTCTATGACCATTGGAGCGACCTTCCCGAGGATTCGTTCCTCTATTCCTCTGCCGTGAGCGACTGCCTCATGGAGGCCCGCCTGTCGGTCCCACCTGTGACCCGCTTTGTGCGGACCGTCCGCATCAGGGTGCGTGCTCCCCAGCTCCGCAAAGGCCAACGACTTTGTGTCGTCGGCCAGCAGCCCGCCCTGGGCCAATGGAAGATGGAACGTGCCGTCCCCATGACCGAGCATGCCGTGGGCGAGTGGATGGCCGATATCGACGTGTCACGCCTCTATGGCAGCCAGATGGAACTGAAGTTTGTTGCCGTGGAAGGCAACGACTTCAGCAAGAGCCTCTGGGAGTCGGGCGACAACCGTACCGTCACGTTGCCCCTGATGAGCGATGGCGAGGTGGTGGTCTATGACCTCACGGAAGTCTTCCTCCCCCTCGCTCCGCTTCGCGTGGCCGGCACGCTCGTCCCCGTCTTCTCCCTGCGCAGCAAGAGCAGTTTTGGCGTGGGCGATTTTGGCGACCTGAAGAAGATGATCGACTGGGTGGCCCTCACCCGCCAGCGCGTCTTGCAGGTGCTCCCCATCAACGATACTACCCAGACCCACACCTGGACCGACTCCTATCCTTATAGCTGCATCTCCATCTTCGCCATCCATCCACAGTACGTGGATCTGTCCGCCCTGCCCCCGTTGGCCGACAAGAAGGCGCGCATCGCCTACGAGCAGTTGCGAAGCGAACTCAACGACCTGCCGCAGATCGACTATGAGCGCGTACAGGAGGCCAAGACGGGCTACCTCCGCCTGTTGTTCGCCCAGGACGGGGAGCGCGTGATGGCAACCAAGGCCTATCGGCAGTTCTTCCAGGAGAACGAGCGCTGGCTCGTGCCCTACGCCCAGTATTGCAGCCTCCGCGACCGCTACGGATCTGCCGACTTCTCTACCTGGCCCGCCCATCACCAATGGGACGAGCACGATCGCAAGTCGCTCTCCACGCCCGGCACGAAAGCCTATGGCGAGGTGGCGTTCTTCTACTACGTCCAGTACCTCCTCTTCTCCCAGATGTCGGAGGCCCACGCCTATGCGCGCCAGAAGAACGTGATCCTCAAGGGCGATATCCCCATTGGCGTCAGCCGCTATGGTTGTGACGTATGGATGGAGCCCCGCTACTTCAACCTCAACGGCCAGGCTGGTGCGCCCCCCGACGACTTCTCCGTCAACGGGCAAAACTGGGGACTCCCCACCTACAACTGGGAGGAGATGCTCCGCGACGGATGCCAATGGTGGGTGCGTCGCTTCCAGAGCATGGCCAGTTTCTTCGATGCCTACCGTATCGACCACGTGCTCGGTTTCTTCCGTATCTGGGAGATTCCCATCCACTCCGTCCACGGTCTGCTCGGACAGTTTCAGCCCGCCCTGGCCCTGACGCGCGAGGAGATAGAGGGCTATGGCCTCCATTGGCAGGAGGAACTCTTCACCACGCCCTTTATCACCGACTGGGTCCTCGACCGGGTGTTCCATGAGAAGGCCGCCTTCGTCCGCGACCATTTCCTGGAGCGCAAGACCGACTACTATTATCGGATGAAGGAAGCCTTCGACACCCAACGCAAGGTGGAAGCCTTCTTTGCCGCCCTTGCTGCCGACGACGGCCAGCGTCGCGACTTCTTTGGCATGGAGACGACCGTGCAGGACGCAGAAAACCTGCGCGACGGCCTCTATGCCCTGATCAGCGACGTGCTCTTCGTCCGCGACCATCGCGACCCCAACCGCTTCCATCCGCGCATTTGTGTGCAGCTCGACTTCGTCTATGAGAGCTTGTACGATAGCGACAAGGCCCTCTTCAACCGCCTCTACGACGACTACTTCTACCGTCGCAACAACCAGTACTGGTATGGCGAGGCCATGCGCAAGTTGCCCCGCCTCGTGGAGGCCACGCGGATGCTGGTCTGTGCTGAAGACCTGGGCATGGTGCCCTCCTGTGTGCCTTGGGTGCTCGACGCCCTGCGTATCCTCTCGCTCGAAGTGCAGAGCATGCCGAAGGACCCGGCCGACGAGTTTGGCCATACCGATCGTTTCCCCCATCGCTCCGTTTGCACCTTCTCCTCCCACGACATGCCCACGCTTCGTCAATGGTGGGACGAGGACTGGGACCGCACCCAGCACTATTACCAGACCATGCTCCATCGCCCAGGTGGCGCTCCCCATCCCCTCCCCGGATGGTTGGCCCGCGACGTGGTCGGCAGCCAGTTGGCCTCCCCCTCCATGCTTTGCGTCCTGAGTATCCAGGACTGGATGGCCGTAGATGAGAAGTTGCGTCTGGCTGATGCCGATGCCGAGCGCATCAACATCCCGTCCAATCCCCACCACTACTGGCGCTACCGCATGCACGTCGCTATCGAGGACCTGATGCACAACCAGGACTTTAATGCCAACATGCGGGAGATGGTCGCTGAGTCGGGCCGCGACGCCTTGTAGGGCTTGCTGTCCCAAGGATGCCGGCCTGGGCGTGCCTATATGGATCGACCAGGCCGACATCCCGACCTCATGACCTCCCGACCTCATGAAGCCCAGGCTGAGTTTTTTTAGGGTAAAATACTGAGCGCAAGGCCATTGAGAGCCTTCAAGGCTCTTGGGAAATGTTCAAAGCCATTGGGAATTTTCATGGTCCCTTGAGAATTTAAGGTTAAAACTGAACTAAAGAAAATACTTTTTTAAGGTAAAAAATACTGTATCAGAATAATAAGAATGAAGACAACACTCCTATTTTCCGCCCTGCTGCTGCCCCTTTCGGTAGCCGCACAGACGGTCTCCTCGCCCAATGGGGCCATCAGCGTTTCCTTCTCGCTGGCCGATGGAGGCAGGCCGACCTACGAGATGACCTACAAGGGACGTCCCGTCGTCAAGCCCTCCCACCTCGGACTGGAGCTCGCCAAGGACAAGCACGCCACCAAGGGCTTCGCTGAGACGAGCCTCATGGACGGTTTCACCGAGTCCCACTCGGAGGTTTCCTCCTTCGACGAGACATGGAAGCCCGTCTGGGGCGAGACGGCCACTATCCGCAACCACTACAACGAGCTCCTCGTCAGTCTCTCCCAGGACCACACAGGACGCCAGATGAACATCCGCTTCCGCGTCTATGACGACGGCATGGGCCTCCGCTATGAGTTTCCCCAGCAGGACAGTCTCGTCTATTTCATCGTCAAGGAGGAGCACACGCAGTTTGCCATGACTGGCGACCATACCGCCTGGTGGCTGCCTGGCGACTACGACACCCAGGAGCAGGAGACCCAGGAGAGCCGCCTCTCCGAGATCCGCGCCCGTTTCCATGATGCCGTCAACTGGTCCAACTCTTCCGTGGCCAACTTCTCCGAGACGGGAGTCCAGACCTCCCTGCAGATGAAGTCGCAGGACGGCCTGTATATCAACATCCACGAGGCCGCCTTGGTCAACTATCCCGCCATGCACCTCAACCTCGACGACAAGCACATGGTCTTCGAGTCGTGGCTCACCCCCGACGCTACGGGCAACAAGGCCTATGTGCAGGTGCCGTTCAACACGCCCTGGCGTACGGTCATGGTCAGCGACGACGCCCGCGACATGCTCTCCTCCAACCTGATCCTCAACCTCAACGAGCCCTGCAAGATCGAGGACACGTCCTGGATCCACTCCACGAAGTATTGTGGCGTGTGGTGGGAGATGATCGTCGGCAAGAGCTCGTGGAACTATACCGACGACCTGCCCAGCGTCGATATCTACAAGGTGGACTGGAACCACGTCCGCCCCAACGGACGCCATGCGGCCAATACGGAGAATGTGAAGCGTTATATCGACTTCGCGGCCAAGAACGGCCTGCAGGAGGTGCTCGTCGAGGGCTGGAACATCGGCTGGGAGGACTGGGCCAACCGTTGGAAGTGGGACGTCTTCGACTTCGTCACGCCCTATCCCGACTTCGACATCCAGTATCTCAACGAGTACGCCCACTCCAAGGGCGTGAAGCTCATGATGCACCACGAGACCAGTTCGAGCACGATCAACTATGAGCGCCATCTCGAGGATGCCCTCAATCTGATGAACCGCTACGGCTATGATGCCGTCAAGACGGGCTATGTGGGCGATATCATCCCCCGTGGCGACTTCCATTTCAGCCAGTCGATGGTCAACCACTACCAGTATGTCGTCGAGCAGGCTGCCAAGCACCATGTGATGGTCAACGGCCACGAGGCCGTGCGCCCCACGGGTCTGTGTCGCACCTGGCCCAACCTCGTGGGCAACGAGAGCGCCCGTGGCACCGAGTATGAGGCTTTTGGCGGAAGTGCTCCCTCTCATACCGTCATCCTGCCCTTCACGCGTCTGCAGGGTGGTCCGATGGACTACACCCCGGGCATCCTCGAGACACAACTCAGCACCTGGAGTGACAACCCGAGTTGGGTGCGTACCACGCTCTGCGGTCAGCTCGCCCTCTATCTGACGATGTACAGTCCGCTCCAGATGGCTGCCGACCTCCCCGAGAACTACGAGAAGTATGACGACGCCTTCCAGTTTATCCGCGATGTGGCGACCGACTGGGACGACAGTCGATACCTTGAGGCCGAGCCCGCCCGCTACATTACCGTGGCGCGCAAGGCCAAGGGCACGGACCGCTGGTTCATTGGCGGCAAGTGCAACGAGGACGGCCACCAGTCCGACCTCCGTCTCGACTTCCTCGACAAGGGCAAGAAATACGTCTGCACGGTCTATGCCGACGCCAAGGATGCCGACTACGAGAAGAACCCCAAGGCCTACACCATCAGCCGTCGTACGGTGAAGCAGGGTGACCGTCTTCGTCTGAAGATGGCCCCGGGTGGTGGCTTTGCCGTCTCGCTCTTCCCCGTGGCCAAGTAGTCGTCCTCGGACCGAAGTGGGCTGGTGCAGGCGCCAATACCCGGTTCCTTGCCCACTTGTTTTTGATTTCAGCATAAGATTTTCGACTTTGCTACGTTATAAATAGTAATGATGGGTCTTGCCTGGCCGTCTCGTGGCACACGCCAAAGGATGCCCCGGGTCTCGGCCGGGCAGGAGTCCATCCTAACAAAGTTACCAGCAAGCGTATGATGAGAAAGTTGATGATGGCCGGTTGTATGGCCCTGTTACTCTCCTCGCAGCCCCTGAAGGCGCAGGAGACGTTTCGCGAGATGCAATATTCTCCCCAAAGTACGGTGTTCACCCTCAATGCCCCGTCCCGTCCCACGCTCCGCCTCTACCGAGCCGGTCGTGGCGGCAAGCAGTATAAGAAGATGAAGATGAAGCAGGTGGGCGACAACCGTTGGTCCATCGAGGTCAAGGGCGACCTGAAGGGCGTCTTCTACACCTTCGACATCGGTCGGGGCGAGACCCCGGGCGTCTTCGCCAAGGCTGTCTCCTGCAATGGCGGGCGGGCTGCCGTGGTCGATATGCGCGACACCAACCCCGCGGGATGGGAGAACGACCGACGCCTGACGACGAAGAGCATGGCCGACCTCGTGCTCTACGAGCTCCACCATCGCGACTTCTCCATCGACCCCTCCTCAGGACTGGTCAACAAGGGCAAGTTTCTCGCCCTGACGGAGAAGAAGGCCATCGCCCATCTCAAGGCCCTGGGCGTCAATGCCGTCCACATCCTGCCTTCCTACGACTTCGCCTCTATCGACGAGGCCAAGTACGACACGCCCCAATACAACTGGGGCTACGATCCTCTCAACTAC
>ENA-OPWL01000119-OPWL01000119.1-human-gut-metagenome-genome-assembly--contig:-NODE-119-length-44596-cov-18.526728_pt1 | contig 44596 bp, 29 predicted proteins | sample MGYA00241508_ERZ502008 | MGnify/ENA primary metagenome ERZ502008 (study PRJEB25962, sample SAMEA2043046) | human gut metagenome | biome: human gut; feature: human-associated habitat; material: faeces... | reverse complement strand
TATATAATATAATAAAAATTGAAAAAATGAAAACGCACAACCCTCTTAAAAATAACTGAGACTATTGAGACTGAGACGGCAGATCACTTAGCTTCTTCTCTAAAAGGCTAATAGTCAGCCATTTATCAAGAAACGAAAAGGTAAATATGAAGTATGACATCTCAAAAAGACAGCTCCAAAGGTGCTAAAACTGGGAAATATGAACGAAAATAGTGCCATTTTTACTCTCACAGGCGTCAAAAATCACTTTCCCTCAGTTGGAGGCAGTAAACTGTCCAACTGGGAATTTCCTTTCAAATATTTTAGTACGCATTTCATTTGTTTTCCAAATTATTTTCTTATCTTTGCATAAGATAAGCTACACTCGGCAATTTGAAAGCAAGCTTTCATTGCGCTCATTTGCATTATCTTTGCAAAAGATATAGCAAGAATTTGCAAAAAACATACACAATAAAAAGCAAGAGCTTGCAGAAAAACTACAAATAGAATACAAGAAACAAAAAATAAACTTTATGCAAAAAAATCAGTTTACCCCTAGTGCTTGCCGCTGGATTTTGCTAGGTTGTTGCCTCACCCCTCCATCCCTTGCCTCGATACAGGCACAGAATGTGAATGGAAACGGAGCAGCCCAAACAGAAATTGCTGTCAAGCAAGGAGTGATAGAGGGAAAAGTTTTCGATAGCGGGGACCATGAACCCATGATTGGTGTAACCGTAGCTATCGAAGGTACAACCAACGCCGTAACGACAGACATCGACGGACACTTCGAACTGCCTGTTAGGAAAGAGTGCAACATCGTACTCTCCTTCATCGGCTACAAAAAGACAGTCATCCGATTTACAGGCAGCAACCATGCCGACTTTGCCCGCATCATGATGAAATCTGAAACCCAGAGTATCAAGGATGTGGTGGTTACAGGTGTATACCGACGCAAGAAAGAAAGCTTTACCGGTTCTTCGGCTACCTTCAAGGGCGATGAACTCAAGAGCGTAGGTGCACAGAACGTGCTCCAGAGTCTGAAAACCCTGGACCCATCTTTCAAGATTATGGACAACGCACTCTCAGGATCCAACCCTAACAAGATGCCGGATGTGGAAATCCGTGGTAAGTCGAGCGTTGCCGGACTGAAGGAGGAATACGGTTCCGACCCTAACCAGCCGCTCTTTATTCTGGATGGTTTCGAAACAACCCTGGAAACCGTGATGAACCTCAACATGAACCGCGTAGCATCGGTTACGCTGCTCAAGGATGCGGCATCTACAGCCATCTACGGTTCAAAAGCTGCCAATGGTGTGGTTGTCATCGAGACCAAGGCTCCGGTAAAGGGTAAGCTGCAGATTTCATATAAGGGCGACTACAGTCTGGAATTCGCCGACCTTTCAGACTACAATCTGATGAACTCCCGCGAAAAACTGGAGTTCGAAAAACTGGCAGGCGTATACAAGGACAATACCAACGATCCGTTCAACCAGATCAAGTTGGATAATCTCTACAATTCCCGTCTGCGCGATATCGAGCAGGGCGTAGATACCTACTGGCTCAGTGTGCCTCTGCGCACCGGATTCACCCATAAGCACAACGTATATGCCGAAGGTGGAGAAGGCAACGTGAGATACGGACTGGGACTGAACTTCGGACAGGTGAACGGCGTGATGAAGGGCTCAGACCGCCAGACTCTGGGCGGAAACCTCGACCTGATTTACCGCACCGGCAAATTCCAGTTCAGTAACAAACTCTCCATCGACTATCTGGAGACCAACAACCCGACCGTTAGTTTCTCGGAATATGCCTATGCCAACCCATATTACAAGAAGTATGGCGCCGACGGCAAGATCAACAAGTATCTTTACTATCCGGAAGAGGGGCTGAATGACAACCCTGTATCAAACCCACTCTGGAATGCGCATCTCAACAACTACGACAAGGGACAGCGTTTCGGCTTTACCAACAACTTCATCGCCGAATGGTTTGCTACAGATGATCTCCGTGTGCGTGGCAAATTCGGTATCACCAAGTATGATGATACCCAGGACAAGCGCCTCTCGCCAGAGCATACCGACTTCGATGACCAGGAAGCAACCCAGAAGGGACTGTTCAAACACAGCCTGCAGAAATATCTCTATTACGAGGGCGACCTTTCTGCCACCTACGGCAAGCTGATAGCAGAGAAGCATCAGATAAACGCCGTATTGGGTTTCAACTTCAACAATACCACCAGCAAGACCAATGGCTACTCAGCCACCGGTTTTACCGACGACCAGTTTGATGCCCCATCCTTTGCCAACAACTACCCTACAGGCGGCAAACCAAGCTACAGCGAAAGCATCAAGCATGCCTCCAGTTTCTATCTGAACGGTGGCTATGCCTACGACAACCGCTATCTGCTGGACTTCAACCTGCGCAACGATGGTGCCTCAATGTTTGGCACCGACAACCGGTTCCGTACCACCTGGTCAGTAGGTCTGGGTTGGAATATCCACAACGAAGAGTGGATGCAGGAGAACGGCATCTTCCAGATGCTCAAGCTGCGTGCCTCTGTGGGTAATCCGGGCAACCAGAACTTCTCTGCCTATCAGGCTTATACCACCTATATGTTCAACAGTCTGATGACCAACGTATTCGGTACCGGTGTCATCATCAACAGCTTGGGCAACAACGATCTGGCATGGCAGGAGACCATCAACTACAACGTGGGAGCCGATATCACCACGCTGGGCAACCGTCTGAATCTGACGCTTGATTACTACATCAAGAACACCGACCCATTGCTCGCCATCATCACCACCCCAGGTTCTATGGGTGTAACGAGCGAGGCTCTGAATGCCGGTAAGCAGAAGACCAACGGATGGGAAGCCACCATCAAGTTCTCTCCTATTTATATGCCTCATGAGCGTATAAACTGGAATATCTCGCTGAGTGCCACCCACTCCAAGTCGAAATATGCCAACATCGGCAATGCCTTCAGCGCACTGAACGAGAGCGGAAAGACAGGACTCCACAACACCACCCGCTATTACGACGGCGGAAGTCCAACAGCCATCTGGGCAGTACGTTCTGCAGGCATCGATCCAGCTACCGGCAAGGAGCTGTTCATCAAGCGCGACGGCACCTATTCCTTTACCTATGATGCCAGCGACGAGGTAGTATGCGGCGATACCGAACCGGATGTAGAGGGACTGCTGGGAACCACCTTCTATTACAAGGGATTCTCATTCAGCTGCTTCTTCCGCTACCAGTATGGCGGCCAGCTCTTCAACAGTTCGCTCTTTGACAAGGTAGAGAACATCGGAACAGCCGACATCTACAACAACCAGGACCGCCGTGCCCTCTACGACCGCTGGAGCATCAACAACCGCAATGCCCAGTTCAAGGGCATCTCGATGGTACAGAAGACCGACAAGTCATCCCGCTTCGTAATGGATGAGAATACACTTACGTGCGAGTCAATCAATCTGGGTTACGAATTCCCGCTCAACATCGCCAAGAAGTTTGGCATGCAGGCACTCTCAGTTCAGGCCAACATGAACGACATCTTCCGCTGGTCTACCGTTAAGGCAGAGCGAGGCATCGACTATCCTTTTGCCCGTACCATATCATTCTCAATAGGTGCAACATTCTAAACAGAACGCAATGAAAAAGATATTATATACAATGATTTTAGCCTGCAGCACGATGATGGTATCGTGCGACAGCTGGTTGGAAGTGAAACCATACGACAAGATATCGGAGGGCGAGCTTCAGAAATCAGAAGAAGGCTACCAGAAAATGCTCAATGGTATCTACATCGACCTCAACAGCGATGCACTCTACGGCCAGTCGCTGTCGGTAGAGATGATTGAGGTGATGGGTGGTGCATACGCCATCGGTACCGACAACAGCGTATGGGGCAACTACAAAGACCTCTCCAACTACCAATATGGCACAGAATACTGGCGCAACCGCCTGGACCAGACCTGGAACAAGGCTTATGCGCTGATTCTGAACTGCAACAAGATTCTGGAAAGTATCGACCAGAACCAAGATCTCTTTACAGGCGGCAACTATTATGCCGTAAAGGGAGAAGCACTGGCGCTGAGAGCGATGCTGCACTTCGACATGCTGCGCCTCTTCGGTCCGGTTTATGCCAAGGAAAGCGATAAGAAGGCGATACCTTATTATAATAAGCAGACCAACAGTCCGGAGCCTATCCTCACAGCCAAGGAGGTGGCAGAGAAGGTGGTTGCTGACCTGGAGGAAGCCCGCATCCTGCTTGCCAACGACCCGGTGAAGACAGAAGGAACCCTGATGAGCGGTTCGCAGGACGGTACCAGCAACTTCATGCGCTACCGTGCTCTCCGACTCAACTTCTATGCCGTAGAGGCCCTTTTGGCTCGTGTGAATCTCTATATGGGCAATAAGACCGAGGCGTTCAAGTATGCCACCGATGTCATCAAGACAGCCGACCAGGGCATTTTCCCATTCGTAGACAAGAGTCTGGTTATAGGTTCGCCAGCCGACCCTGACCGCATCTTCTCTTCAGAGGTACTGTTTGCACTGACCAACACCAGCCGCAGCAAGATTCACAAGAATTTCTACGATCCGTCACGATTGCCAAACTATGTGTTCCGCATGGACGATAACCTGATGAGCAACATCGTGTATGGCGGTGCAGCAACAACCGGCGGCTATCAGGACGACTACCGTTACCGTGCCAACTGGATAGCAACAGGCAGCAACCGTTATTTCTACAAGTATAGCGATATGGTAGCTAACGGAAGCATCCAGAACACGATGATTCCGATGATACGTCTGGGTGAGATGTTCCTCATTGCAGCCGAGAGCCAGAGCGACAACCTGGCTAACGGAGTACAGTATGTCAATGCCCTACGCAGAAACCGCGGTGTAGCGAACCTTCAGACTCTGACTCCTGATTTGCTGAAGTATGAGTACATCCGCGAGTTGTATGGCGAAGGCCAGCTGTTCTATCTCTACAAGCGATTGAACAGCGACATCATCACCTCTTCTAACGCGAACAAGAATCCAAAGGCAAGCGACCTCATCTTCGTGGTTCCACTGCCTGACTCTGAGACAGAGAACTAGTTAATAGTTTATAGTTAAGACTAATTATATACGATTTTTATATGAAATATCAGATTAAGACTCTATTGATTGGAGCGATGGCGGCCCTATCTCTAGGCTCATGTAGCGAACAGGAACCGGATGTTTTTCAGAACATTAACGGCGTTTACCTGAACAATCGCTCCAACACAAATATCCTGCAGGCAAACACCAATGTGACCTTTGTCTATCAGAAAGGCGATGAGATGCAGGTGCCTGTCAAGATACAGCTGATAGGCCGTCCTACAGACCACCCTCGCGAGATAGCCCTCATGGTTAGCTCGGAGGATGCACAGGAAGGCACAGACTACATCCTGCCAGAAAAGGCTGAGATGCCAGCGGGCGAAACCGTACTGGAATATATGATTACGCTGAAACGTACTGCCATCCTGAAAACTCAAGAGAAGCATATACAGGTAAGTCTGCAGCCTAACGAGAACTTCACTCTTCCTGTTACCGAAGAGACGACAGCCAACGGCGATGTGGTTTCAACCCTTTCTTATCAGATTATCTTCTCTGACAAGTTTACCACGGCACCAAAGGCATGGAAGACCGATCTGCTCGGCGATTTCACCCAGCAGAAGTTCGAACTGGCTTGCAAGGTACTCGACCTGGACCCAGCCGATTTCAACGACGATTCTAAGATGACGCTTGCCATGCAGAGCTATGTAAGTTCTGAGATGCAGAGCTATGTGAGAGAGCAGCAGAAACTTCGCAACAACGGCGAGGCGTACGATGCCGATGCATTCGATGCAAAGGGCAATGCGCTGGCTTTCTATGGAGAATAAAAAAAACTGGAAGATTATGAGAAATTATAAAATAATGGCAGCGGCTCTGATGATGGCTACGATGATGGCAGGATGCTCGCAAGATGAGGGCAACTACGATTATCACAGTCTGAACGAGCCTACTATCACCGGCGTGCCTGAGACCATCTCGGTACTCACCCATGCCAACATCGACCTCGACCCGAATCTGGGCGATAACATCACCGACCTCGATGCCTACAACTACGAGTGGAAGGTCATCAATAAGTCGGGCGACAACGAGGTGACCGTGCTTGGCAACGAAAAACATCTCGTGCAGGAAATGACGCTTCCTGCAGGAGAATATACCCTCTACTTCACCACAACAGAGAAGAAGACAGGACTCTTCTGGCAGCAGAGCTATACACTCACCGTGAGCGATACCTCTTCAGAAGGCTGGATGGTGCTCTGTGATGTGAACGGCAAGACCCGTCTCGACATGATATCGAAGGTTACAGGCAAAACCTATCTCGACATCCTCAAGACCAGCGGAATGCCTGAGTTGAATCATCCATACAGCATCCAGTATGCGCCAAACAGCGGACATTCCGACTCTCCTTTCTATCTCTTTACTGCCGACGGAGCCACCCGTCTGTCAAAGAACAGTTTTGTATGGCAGAAGGATTACGACTTCAAGTACGAGGTAGCCAAGCAGACCAATCTGAAGCCACAGAGCATGGTATGCGACCAGAGCGGCATGATGAGAATGATTGTGAGCGACGGCTATGCATATTCGGCATCCAACATGGGTATCCAGGGACTCTTCGCTGCCGTCAACAAGCAGCCTGTTCTTGCACCAGCCGTGGGAGCCAACATCGGAGCATCCTCTTACGCATCCATCTATCTGCTTTATGATAATGTGAACAAGTGCTTCATGTCCTGCTGTCCATTCCTGCCGGGCCTTTCGCTCTCTGATGTTTCCTATCACAGCATGAAGGATATGGAAGAGATTGCTACCGGATACAAGGGGTCGGATATGGTAACCGGCAAAGCCTTCAGCGAATATCCTACCGGCATGGATTTCGTCTATATGGAGAATACGAAATATGACCCGGGAAACGCCAAGATGGGCATCACCTATACTATCCTGCGCAGCGGAAAGAAGTTTGAACTGTATGGCATTCAGCTGGGTGATATGCTCTGCTATGCCGACTGCACCTTTGCACTGGGTAAGGCTTACTACGGCGACTTGAGCGACTGCAAAGACATCGCCAATGCCTCTTGCTTCGCCTTCAGTTCACAGAAGAACTACATGTATTATGCTGTAGGCGGTACCGTTTATCGCGTGAACCTCTCGGAGAAACCATTGAAGGCAGAGCGCCAGTTCAGTTTCAGCGGCGAAACCATCACGATGATGAAGTTTAATTTCTATCAGAATTCAGCTTCAGCCCATGATTACGATCTCATCGTAGGTTCAGAGAACAGCAATGGTTCGGGTACACTCCGCATCTACGACGGCATGAGCGCAGAGGGCGATTTCTCTAAGGTTACACCTACCAGCTATTCAGGCTTCGGCAAGATAGTAGATGCTACTTACCGTGAGCGTACCAACTAATCATCAACTTTAAAAAAGAAAATAAAAATGAAGAATAGAATATTATCATTGCTTCTGTTCCTGCTGGCAGCAGTGAACATGCACGCAGCTGAGGGCATCACCGTTAGATTTGACGTCAAGAATCCGGTGCTCTCCAATGTGGTACTCGTCTATCACATGAGCGTCAACGAATTTCCACTGACCGACGGAAAGGCTACCGTGCAGCTCGACGGCCTGGATGCTCTCTACGCCAATGTTTATTATGGCGAGAAGACCAAGAACGTATATCTGCAGAAGGGCGACGATGTAACCATCTCGTTCGATGCCAACGATTTCGACAACACCTTCGCCGTGAAAGGCGGCAACGAGAAGGCTATCGATTACTTGAACAAGATTCAGTTAACCGGCTTGTCTAATGAGGTTTACATCCAGCCTTGGAGCGAGTTTAAGGCTACCGTTGACAAGAAGATAGCTTCGATGAAACGCCTACTGAAGGCACGCAAGTTTGCTGCCGACGACAAATTCCTGAAGATGGAAGAAGGCAGAATCACCTACTTCTATGCCAATGCCTTCCTGATGTATCCGGTAAGTCATACTTATCTCACTCAGGATACCACTCTGGTATTGGGTAAGGACTATTACGATACCCTGCGCCAGTATGTGAAGGAGGATGATGATCTCGCCGACAACGATGAGTATCGCAACTATATGATTGAGACAGCCCACGTATTTGATGAAGCGGGAAAGAACATCCGCCAACTCTATCCTAAGGTGCTTGCAGAGATGAGCTATATCGGCGAGAATACGAAGAGCGACAAGGTGCGCGAATCGCTGATTCATTTCCTGGCTTTCACCTATGTTGAAGGTAATGGCGTGGAGAACATCACCGATCTGCAGAATCTGTACTATACCTATGTTACATCGCCTCGCCTGAATGAAATCTTCAAGAAGGCATGTGCCAAATGGGACAAAGCGGCTGCGGGACGTCCATCACCTATGTTCAAGGGTGTGGATGTAAACGGCAAGGAGATGACGCTCCGTGATTTCCGTGGCAAGTACATATATATAGATATGTGGGCTACCTGGTGCGGACCATGCCAGAAAGAGTTGCCATTCCTCAAGAAACTGGAAGAGAAGTTCAAGGGCAGAAACATCGTTTTCGTAGGTCTTTCTATCGACCAGGACAAGGCGAAGTGGGCTGCCAGAGTGAAGAGCGGTGCACTGAGCGGTACCCAACTTCATATCGGTAAGGGCAGCAAGTTCCAGAGCGATTACCGCATCAGCGGCATTCCTCGCTTCATCCTCCTCGATCCTAACGGCAGAATCGTGAATCCAGACATGACCCGTCCTTCAAGCGAGGACACAGAGAAGATTCTGAACAGTCAGCCTGGGTTGTAAGAATAGAGTTTAAAAACAATATATTTATTAATTAATTAAAACACAGCACTATGAAAAAATTGATTTCAATGATGTTGATGCTTTGTGCATTCATCACTTTCTCAGCGTGTTCGTCAGACGACAATGGTCCTACTAACCCAGTAAGCAATGCAGTGGTTCCAACTTCTGCAAAGATTGGTGCCGAGGTCACAGTACAGGGTAGCGGTTTCGCTGCTGGTCAGACTCTTTATCTCCAGCCTGAGCAGGGAACTGAGGTTAACACCAATGCCAAGATGTCTTCTAACGGTGCAACCTTCACCATTCCTTACACCATGACTGAAGGTAAGGTAAACGTAGTATTGAAGACAGGTAATGATAGCTGGACATTGGGCAGCATGACTCTTCTTGCAGCTGACAACCCAATCTCTACCTTGTCATTGCCAGGCGAAATGGGTATTGGCGAGGAAGTAACTCTTACCGGTATCGGTTTTGCCCAGGGCGACAAGATTGTAGTTGGTGACAAGACATTAGAGACAACAGTTACAACTGATGGCGTAAAGGTTACAATTCCTGCTGATTTGGCAGAGGGCGAATATGCCGTATCTCTGGTTCGCGGCAATGCTTCTTGGGAGTTGGGTAAGGTATATGCCTTCCTGCAGCGCCAGGTAGAGAGCATCACCATTACAGATAATGCGATGCTCAATATGTATGCTCCTATGTTGGGTCTTCAAGAAGGCATTTTAACTCTCAACATGTCTTACAATGAAGATGGAACTCTCAAGGAAATTACTTCTAATGGTAGTCTTGGTTGGGTTTTCAATTACAACGGGAAAACTGTTTCTGTAGAGAATAATCCTTATACTTATACTCTTGATGACCAGGGTCGCGTTATCAGCAGTACAGGTATGGATATGATGACAGGCGAAGATGTAACTTATACATGGAGCTACGATGCAAACGGTTACCTAACAAGCGTTAAGCAGGTAGGTGCAGCAGATGATGCTGATGTAAATTTCCTGAGCACTTATACTGATGGCAACTTGTCTGCTTATACTCTAAGTTTAACTAACGAGTTCACAACAAATAAGAGTATCCGTACATGTCCAAACACCGTAGAGCCTTATTATTTGCTGAACACCTTTAGCTGGTTAATGAGCCGTGATGACTTATTCCTTGGTTTCCTTCTCAACCGCAACGTAAAGGTATCTACCTATGTTCCAAATCAGGTAGTTGCTGATGATCAGTCTATGGAGACAGGAGAAATGATCAAAGCCACAACAGGTATTGAGAGTTCATTTGAGAACAACGCTTTGACCATACAGAGCACAGGTGCTGCCATTTCACAGGCACAAGGCATTTATGCCAACAAGGTAGTTGTCAAGTACAAGAACAAGTAATCGGTTAAGCCTTTAAAAATCGCTTAAACGATACACAATAATCAAAGCCCGACAGGAAGCAGCAACGCTCTCCTATCGGGCTTTGATTATTGTGTAAAGAAGAGAAATTCAAAAAAAATATGGAAAAGGCTTGCAAGTTTCGGAATATTGGCGTATATTTGCAGAAAAAAAAAGAAAGGCTTATGAAATATTTGGATCCTAAGGCCGATTTGACCTTCAAAAAAGTGTTTGGCGAACATCCCGAGTTGGTAAAAAGTTTGCTTAACGCCCTTCTTCCTTTTAAGAGTGAGGAAGAGGAAATCACTTCTGTGACATATCTTACGCCTGAAATGGTTCCCCAGACACCCACACGAAAATATAGCATAGTGGATGTGAGATGCGAGGATGCCCAGGGACGTCAGTTTATTGTAGAAATGCAAATGGTTTGGTCTGCGGAGTTTAAGCAGCGAGTACTCTTCAATGCTTCCAAGGCATATGTAAAGCAGCTGAACAGGGGAGAAGATTATTCTCTTCTGAAGCCAGTCTATTCTCTCAACTTGGTTAATGAAGTATTTGAGCCTGAACTGGATGATTATTACCACTATTACCATCTTGTTCATGAGGAACATACCGAAAAAGTAATTGATGGTTTGCATCTGGTATTTGTTGAGTTGCCGAAGTTTACGCCTCATACGTTTACAGAGAAGAAAATGCAGGTTTTATGGCTTAGGTATCTGACAGAAATTGATGAGAAAACGAAGGAAGTTCCGGCAGAACTGCTGGCTAATCCGGAGATAGCCAAAGCCGTATCAGAGATTGAAGAATCAGCCTATACCGAGGAGGAACTTCTGGGTTATGATGAATTCTGGGATATGGTGAGCGTAGAGAAGACGCTTGCCGGCAGGTTGGAGCGTTTGACGAAGGCTAATGATGATACTGAGGAGAAACTTAAGGCAACATCTAGTCAGTTGGAGGCAACATCTAGTCAGCTGGAGGCAACATCTAGTCAGCTGGAGGCAACATCTAGTCAGTTAAAAGAAGCTGAGGAGCAGAGAAAAGAAGCTGAGGAGCAGAGAAAGGAAGCTGAGGAGCAATTAAAAAGAGCTAATGAGGAAAAATTGCAATCAGCCAAAAAACTTCTACAGGCTGGAGTATCAGCTGATATTGTGGCAAGTACTCTTAACTTAAGTATGGATGAAATAAAAAAAATGATTCAGGCTTAAGATACAGTAAACGTAACTATAGTAATAAACAGAACCCACTTTAATAAGTGGGCTCTGTTAAGATAATATGCAATCCTTTTTTTTCTTCTGTCGTTGCGCATATTTGAGAGATTTGTGCAGTTTGCAATCCTTTCCACATCTAGCCGATTTTCGGAAAGGATTGTATTGTATTTATTTTTTTAATTTGATTCAAGTTTCGCAAGTTCAGAAGTTTCTCGGGAGTAGTCTTATCGGCATTCGCCTCTATTCGGCTCTTCATATCGCCAAAAAATAAAGGTTAAATCCGATAAATCTTGTTAAACAAATTCTATCTTGTCTCTTATGTTTATACCTTTGCACGCAAATTTATAATCACAAAGGACATTTTCATGTCCTAAAAAGGATAATATTTAATTTAAATAAGAGAAGAAAAATGAAAGAAAAAGCAGAAAGTTCAGTAGCCTGCAATCATCACAGAGTAGGCTTCCTGGGATTGCTCGTTACATTAGGCATTGTATTCGGAGACATCGGAACATCACCTCTCTATGTGATGAAGGCTATCCTGCATACGGGCGAAAGCATCAGCGAGAGCACCATCCTGGGCGCACTGTCATGCATCATCTGGACACTCACCCTCCAGACCACCATCAAATATGTATGCGTGGCGCTGCGTGCCGACAACAATGGCGAGGGAGGCATCCTCGCCCTCTATGCCTTGCTGCGCCGACTCAAGTACAAGTGGATTTACCTACTGGCCATCATTGGCGCAAGCACCCTGCTGGCAGACGGAATCATCACCCCTGCCATCACCGTGACCACAGCCATCGAAGGACTCGAAAGTATCAGTCCCAACCTGCCAGTTATCCCCATCACCCTGGGCATCATCACCATCATCTTCTTTGTGCAGCGGTTTGGCACAGAGAGTATTGGCAAATCATTTGGCGTATTTATGCTGCTATGGTTCCTGCTGCTGGGCGTGGTGGGAGCTTTCAGCATCACGTCTTACCCATTGATACTGAAGGCTTTCAACCCCTATTATGCAGCCATGCTGCTGGCAAAATCGCCTGAATGGTTTCTGATTCTGGGTGCCGTATTTCTCTGTACTACCGGTGCAGAGGCTCTCTACTCCGACCTGGGACATTGCGGCAGAAAGAACATCGCCATCAGCTGGGGCTTCGTAAAGACCATGCTCATTCTCAACTATCTGGGACAGGGAGCATGGGTGCTGAATCATGCAGATACGGCACTGGCAGTGAATCCGTTCTTTACCATCATGCCGCAGAGCATGCTGTTCTTCGCCATCATCATGGCCACGGGTGCGGCAATCGTTGCGAGCCAGGCACTCATCAGCGGAACCTTCTCCATATTGAGCGAAGCCATGAACCTGCACTTCTGGCCGCGCATGCGAATCAAGCATCCTACCCATGTTAAGGGGCAGCTCTATATCCCGATGATCAACCTCGCCATGTATATCGGCGTGGTTCTCATCATCCTGCTCTTCCGCGACTCCTCGCACATGGAGGCAGCCTACGGACTCGCCATCACCATCACCATGCTGATGACTACCCTGCTGCTCGGTTTCTACCTGCACAGCAAGGGAGTGGCACGGATTTTCACGATGCTGTTTATGGGCGCATACTGCATCATCGAAGCCATCTTCCTGACTGCCAATCTGTCAAAGTTTCTTGCAGGTGGATGGTGTACGATGCTCATTGGCGGAATCCTGTTCCTGATGATGTACGTGTGGGTGAAAGCCATGAAGATACGACGCCATTATATCAGCACCAAACCGCTGGATGATTATTATCAGATTATCTCCGACATCAAGGCCGACGAGAGCATCCCTAAGTATGCTTCCAACCTGGTTTATGTGAACCACGCCAACAAGGAAGGTGCCGTAGATGACAAGTTGCTCTACTCCATCATCAACAAGCAGCCGAAACGTGCTGACCATTACTGGCTTATCAACATGGAGTTTGTTGACACACCTGACACGCTGGAGTACAACTGCGAGACCCTGATTCCCGACACCCTCTACAGCGTAACCATGCACATCGGTTTCCGCATAGAGCCTAGGGTGAGTCTCTATCTGCGACAAGTAGTGGAAGATCTGGTAGCAGACGGAAAGGTAGATTTGCAAAGCACCTATCCTTCGCTGCGCAAATACGGAATTCCGGGCGATTTCCGATTCATCATCATTCACCGCGTATATTACCCGGAGAGTTCAGATAATCGCCAACAGAACCTGCTGATGAGTATCTACGCTCTTATCAGCAAGATAGGTATTGACGAGCCTAAGGCATTGGGTCTCGACACTTCCATGGTAGTGGTAGAAAGAGTGCCGCTCATCATCAACCATCCGGTCATTAAGGACAAGGTCATTAAGGTTATTAAGGATTCTGAAACATCACAAAGCAGACAATAAGCAAAAAGGCGAGGCGCTTTCACAAGCACCTCGCCTTCCACCTATTAGCTCAAAAAATGCTAACAACTAACACAAAACCTTATAACTATTTTCAAATCTTAATCGTTATTTGAACCTATGAACGAACATTTTTTTTTAATTAGAGGATAGTCTTAACAGCCTCCAGCATGCCCTTCTCCTGAATAAGGTCAAGATCTTTCTTAACCAACTCGGTAAGGCCAGGAACTGTCTTGTTCAAATCCTCGTGCCAGATATAGTCGAAGCCCAATACGCCCTCAGCTACCTTCTGGGTATCGCCGGTAGCCCAAAGCTCGGTGAGCTTGTCCATAATCTTCTGGTCATCCTTTGGCTGGATAGGAGCGCCATCCTCGCGAACACCACCCTTATAGTAAGTGATGATAGCAGCGAGACCGAATACCAAACCCTGTGGCAACTCGCCCTTACGCTCAAGATAAATCTTTACACCTGGCAGGTCGCGAGTCTCAAACTTAGGGAATGAGTTGAGCATGATGCTGGTTACCTGATGATCTACGAATGGATTCTCGAAACGCTCCAATACGTCAGAAGCGAACTTCTGGAGCTCATCCATAGGGAGGTTCAGAGTCTGCATCAACTCATCGAACTGTACCTTGTGGATGTACTTGCCCAATACTGGGTGCTCGCAAGCATCGCGAACAATGTTTACACCGCTGAGGTATGTAACAGGGCTCAATACGGTGTGAGGGCCATTCAGAAGGGTAACCTTACGCTCGTGGTATGGCTTCTCGTTATCTGTGATAAGCACGTGGAGACCTGCCTTGTGAGCTGGGAACTCCTCCTGCATCTGCTCTACAGTCATATTTTCTGCCTTCTCGATAACCCAGAGGTGGAAGCTTTCTGCCTTAACTACGAGGTTGTCCTTGTAGCAAATCTTCTGCTGAATCTCCTTGATGGTATCGCGTGGGAAACCAGGAACGATGCGGTCTACCAATGTAGCGCAAACGTAGCAGTGGTTGGTGAACCACTCCTTGAAGCCCTCGTAATCAGCACCCATATCGCCCTTCCAGAGCTCAATATACTGATAGATGCACTCCTTGAGGTGGTGACCGTTGAGGAAGATCAGCTCACATGGCATCAGGATCATACCCTTGGTTGGGTCGCCCTCGAAGAACTTGTAGCGGTGGAACAAGAGCTGAACCAACTTGCCTGGATAAGAAGCTGCAGGAGCATCTGTAAACTTGCAAGAGTCATCGAATGCGATACCAGCCTCTGTAGTGTTAGAGATGATGAAACGCATCTCTGGCTGCTCAGCCAAAGCCATGAAAGCCTGGTTCTGAGAATATGGATTCAGTGCACGGCTGATAACGTCGATACGCTCCAATGTGTTGATAGCCTGGCCGTTCTCCTTACCCTGAAGGTTTACGTGATAGAGGCAATCCTGACCGTTCAGCCAGTCAACCATACCACCCGCCAATGGCTGAACTACAACGACAGAACCGTTGAAGTCGGTCTTCTTATTCATATTCCATACAATCCAATCTACGAATGCACGGAGGAAGTTACCTTCACCAAACTGAATGATTTTCTCTGGCGCTACGCTCTTAGGAGCAGTGCGCTTGTTCAATGCTTTAAGCTCTTTCATGATCTGTTTATATTGTTTGTTATTTGTTTTATTCGTTAGTTCCATGATAGAATATCATCTATTTCTTTCTCGATACCTAAATCTTTCTGAAAAGGAATTTGAACCTAATTAAAAAGGAACCCGTACCTGTTAGAAAAGAAATTCTTATCTTTCTGAAATCTGATGCAAAGGTATAAAAAATATCGGTATCTTATATCGAAAAACCCGAAAAATCGTGCGTAAAGGTTTACGCTTCCAGTGCAGAATTTTCAGAGGATGGCGGGGAGAAACTAAAACAAGGGAGGAGCCTTTACGGGGGATGGAGCGAGATACGGGAGTCGAACCCGCCTCACAGGCTTGGGAAGCCCGTGCACTACCGATGTGCTAATCTCGCGAAGGAAAATACTAACTCCTTTCACAAGAAAGAGCCACGAGCGGGACTCGAACCCGCGACCCACGCATTACGAATGCGTTGCTCTACCAACTGAGCCATCATGGCTTTTCTCTTTAAGTGAATGCAAAGGTAACCAAAATTTTCTAATTGAGAAAATAATTTGTGAAGAGTTTTCTTTCGGTTAACTATCATTAACAAAAATGGGGGCCTGCCTTTACAGACAAGCTCCCATAAGTAAAAGTATCTATACCAATTTAATCTTTTATCATATTTTTGAAAGTCAATTCGTCTTTCTTCGGATTCTTTCCGATGCTGATGACGGATCCTGGCTTCAGGTTGCCTTCCATCAAGAGTTCGCAGAGTCCGTCCTCCACGTAGTTCTGAATAGCCCGCTTCAATGGGCGGGCACCAAACTGCACATCGTATCCCTTGCTGGCTACAAATTCTTTTGCCTTGTCGGTCATCTGGAAATGATAGCCCAAATTCTCAATTCGCTTTACGAGAGATTTCAGCTCCAGATCTACGATGCTGGTGATGGCAGACAAATCGAGCTGGTCGAAGGTGATAATCTCATCGAGGCGGTTGAGGAACTCCGGAGCAAACTGCTTGGACAGATGCTTCTGAATGACGCTGCGAGCATACTCCTTATCCTTTTCGTCGATAGGCATCCCGTTGCTGCCGATTCCGCCTGCATTGAAACCAACGCCTCTGCCGAATTCCTTGAGCTGTCGGGTGCCGGCGTTGGAGGTCATGATGATGATGGTGTTACGGAAGTCAATCAAGCGACCGTTTCCATCTGTCAGTCTTCCTTCATCCATTACCTGCAGTAGGAGATTGAACACCTGGCTGTTTGCCTTCTCTATTTCATCCAGCAAAACGATGCTGTAAGGCTTGCGGCGTACTTTCTCTGTCAACTGTCCACCTTCATCATAGCCAACGTATCCTGGAGGCGAACCGATGAGGCGTGAAGTGTTGAATCCTTCAGCATACTCGCTCATGTCGATTCTGAAGAGTGCATCTGCCGAACCGAACATCTCTTCTGCCAGTTTCTTGGCGAGGTAGGTCTTTCCAACACCTGTAGGACCAAGGAACATAAACACACCGATAGGGTGGTTAGGGTCTTTCAGTCCCATGCGGTTGCGCTGGATGGATTTCACAACCTTGCCGATGGCAGCGTCCTGGGCAATCACTTTTTCCTTGAGTACCTTGCCCATATTTCTCAGCCGGATATTCTCGCTCTCTGCCATTTGCTGGACAGGGATGCCTGTCATGTTGCTTACTACCTTGGCGATTTCCGTTTCGTCTAGGGTGACACGGTGGTTCGGATCGCCATGCTCCCATTGCTTGCGCATCATCTCAATGTCGTGTTCCTGCTTTGTCTGGTAGTCTCTCAATGTTGCAGCCATCTCGAAATTCTGGCTTGCCACGGCAGCCTGTTTTTTGGCGATGGTTGCATTGAGCTTCTTTTCAGCCTCTATGAGTTCGTCAGGGACGGTTGCGCTGTTGATGTGAATGTGAGCACCAGCCTCGTCCATCACGTCAATGGCCTTATCTGGGAAGGAACGGTCGTGCATGTATCTATCTGCAAGCTTTACACATGCTTTCAGTGCTTCATCTGTGTAGCTCACATTATGATGCTCTTCGTATTTCTCCTTGATGTTATGCAGAATCTCCAGTGTCTCTTCTGCCGTAGTAGGTTCTACGATGATCTTCTGGAATCTACGTTCCAAAGCACCATCCTTTTCAATACTCTTGCGATATTCGTTGAGGGTGGTGGCTCCGATGCACTGGATGAAGCCACGTGCCAGAGCTGGTTTCATGATGTTGGCAGCATCCATACTTCCTTCTGCGCCACCCGCACCAATCAGAGTGTGGATTTCATCGATGAAAACGATGATGTTCGGGTTTCTTTCCAGTTCCTTGATGACACCCTTGATGCGCTCCTCAAACTGACCTCTATATTTGGTGCCGGCAACAATGCCTGTCATATCGAGACTCAATACTCGCTTGTTGAAGAAGAGGGAACTCTGGTCACCCTTGGCTATCATCTGTGCCAGTCCTTCTACGATGGCACTTTTGCCCACGCCAGGTTCACCTATTAATACTGGGTTGTTTTTCTTTCTTCTTCCCAGAATCTCCATCAGACGGGTAATCTCCTTGTCTCTTCCTACTACAGGATCCAGGCTTCCGTCCTTGGCAGCCTTGGTCAGATCGTAGCTGAATTTGTCCAGATATGGAGTATTCGACTTGGTTGGCTTGGCGCCCACTACATTGCGTGCATTCTTGCCACCCTGCTTTCCGTTTCCGGAATTTTGATTTTCACTGAAGTCAAGAGGTTCCTCCTCTGGATCCAGCAGATCACCCTGGTTGTCCTGGGCTGAAGCTGCACCGTCAAGAAGGGTAGAAGTATCGGCTTCTTCCTGATTTTCTGGAAGCTGTTGCTTATCTCGCAGGTCAATCATGTTGATGTCGCCTTCGGCAGATTCTTGTTCCTGCTCTGGCGCAGTCTCCGTTTCTGGCTTTTCATCAACAGCTTCCTGTTCTGAATCCCCGTCAATCTGATTGCGCTTGTAGTTCTCTACTTCTTGGTTCAACTTATTGAGTTTGTTGTCAATGTCCAGGTTGATACCATTGATATAGTCGAACAGTTTCTTATAGGTCAGACCTTGTGTGATGAGCAGTTTGGCAGGGTCGCACTCATCCTTCTTCAGGATGGCGAGCAGCAGGTGCTCCGGTTGTACCAAAGCAGCCTTTCCCTCACAGAGACGAGCTTCGATAATGGCTTCGCTGATCACTTCGCTGGTCTCCTTGTCGTACTTCAAGGCTCGTCCTTCTTCTGTTTCCGCAATTTCCTCAGCAGAGATTTTGTCTATCGCCTGTTCCTGCGAATCGTAAAGCGTGGAGCGGAGTACGTCGGTGTTGATGCCAAAATGCTCGAAAATATCGTTCACCTGCTTGTTGTTACAATGCAGGATTCCCAACATCAGGTGCTCTGTGTTCACCTGATTTCCCAACATACGGTAGGCTTCTTTGCCACTGTAGTTGAGTACGTCGTTGATATGTTGAAATGGATTTTGCATGTCTTACTCATTAAATTATAATGCAAAAGTACACATTATTTTGGTAACAAACAAGAGTTTAGGCAACTTTTTTACTTCTTTAAAACACAATTAATGCTAAATTATCGTTTTTTTTCGATTCTATGCCTTTTATTTCATTTTATTTTTGTACCTTTGTCGTGATTTTGCAGAGGCTAAAACGGCTTAAAACGCAAGAAAAAGCCCTTAAACGCAATTTCGAGCCATTTTTGCGAGGTTGGTTGGAAGCAATCGCTGAAGCTTCTCCCTTGGATGGTGGCAAATACCTGTCAACGCCTGAAAATAGAAGGTAAATAGGTATATATATAATAAGGTATAAATAATTAAAATTTAAATATGGACGAAAATCAGACAATGGATCATGATAGAATCATGAAAATAAACATTGAGGAGGAGATGAAGTCTAGCTACATCGACTATTCGATGTCAGTGATTGTGGCTCGTGCCCTCCCTGATGTACGCGATGGTTTCAAGCCTGTGCACCGCCGTATCCTCTATGGTATGCTGGGCATTGGAAACACCAGTGACAAACCTTACAAGAAGTGTGCCCGCGTAGTGGGTGAGGTACTTGGTAAGTACCACCCACATGGTGACTTTTCTGTGTATGGTGCCTTGGTTCGTATGGGTCAGGAGTGGAACATGCGTTACACTTTGATTGATGGACAGGGTAACTTCGGTTCTGTGGACGGTGACTCTCCTGCTGCGATGCGTTATACTGAGTGCCGACTCTCCAAGATGGGTGAGCACATCATGGACGACCTCGACAAGGAGACCGTTGATATGATGAACAACTTCGACGACACACTCCAGGAACCTTCCGTAATGCCTACCAAGATTCCTAATCTGCTGGTAAATGGCGGTAACGGTATTGCTGTAGGTATGGCTACCAATATTCCTACCCACAACCTGGGTGAAGTAATTGATGGCTGCTGTGCTTACATCGACAATAATGATATTGATACAGACGGCTTGATGCAGTATATCCCTGCTCCTGATTTCCCTACTGGTGCTACCATCTATGGTATCCAGGGAGTGAAGGATGCCTACGAGACCGGTAAGGGTAGAATTGTGGTACGTGCTACTGCTGAGATCGAGACTGGCGAAAATCACGATAAGATTGTTATCACAGAGATTCCATACGGTGTCAACAAGGAGCAGCTCGTGATGGCTATTGCTGATTTAGCCAAGGAAGGCAGAGTAGATGGTATTGCTAATGTCAACGATGAGTCTGGCCGTCAGGGTATGCGTATCGTGGTTGATGTAAAGCGTGATGCGAATGCTAATGTCCTCTTGAACAAACTCTTCAAGCTGACAGCTCTTCAGAGTTCATTCTCAGTTAATTGCATCGCTCTTGTTAATGGCCGTCCACGTCTCTTGAGTTTGAAGGAATGCGTGAAGTACTTCGTTGATCATCGTCATGATGTTACAATCCGTCGTACTCAGTTTGAATTGAAGAAGGCACAGGAGCGTGCTCATATCCTCGAGGGATTGATTATCGCCTGCGACAATATTGATGAGGTGGTTCATATCATCCGTGCCAGCAAGACTCCTTCTGATGCTCAGCGCAACTTGGAGAAGCGTTTTGAACTCGACGAACTGCAGAGTAAGGCTATCGTTGATATGCGCCTCAGCCAGTTGACTAGCTTGCGCCTGGAGCAGTTGCATAACGAGTTCAATGAGTTGATGAAGACCATCGACTACTTGAACCAGATCTTGAACGATCCTGAACTTTGCAAGAAGGTGATGAAGGATGAACTCAATGAGGTGAAGGAGAAGTATGGCGATGCACGTCGTACTATGATCAAGCCAGACGATCACGAGTTTAATCCAGAGGACTTCTATCCAAACGATCCTGTGGTTATCACAGTCAGTCATCTCGGATACATCAAGCGTACTCCATTGTCAGAGTTCCGTGAGCAGGCTCGCGGTGGTGTTGGTGCCAAGGGTGCCCGCACCCGTGATAAGGACTTCACAGAGTATATCTATCCTGCAACCATGCACCAGACTATGCTGTTCTTCACCAAGAAGGGCCGCTGCTACTGGTTGAAGTGCTACGAGATTCCAGAGGGCGACCGCAATTCAAAGGGTCGTGCCATCCAGAACCTCCTCAACATTGAGAGCGATGATCAGGTGAATGCATTCCTCCGATTGAAGGGATTGAATGATGCAGAGTTTATCAATAGCCACTATGTAGTCTTCGCTACCAAGAATGGTACTGTCAAGAAGACCTGCCTGGAAGCATACTCTCGTCCTCGTGCCAATGGTGTGATTGCCATCAATATCGTTGAAGGCGATGAGGTGGTAGATGTTCGCCTGACCAATGGCCATAATGAGTTGATTCTCGCTAACCGCAATGGTCGTGCCGTTCGCTTCGATGAGAATCAGATTCGCACCATGGGACGTACTTCTACCGGTGTTCGTGGTATGCGTCTCGATGAGGGTGATGATGCATTGATTGGTATGATTGTAGTCAATGATCCTGATAAGGAGACAGTCATGGTAGTAAGTGAACAGGGTTATGGCAATGCGCTTCTTCACGTAAGCAAGATATTCCTCTACCTCGGCCTTCTGACGTAGTTGATTACCGTGTAACCAACCGTGGTGGCAAGGGTGTAAAGACACTCAACATCACCGAAAAGACCGGTCGTCTGGTTGCTATCAAGAACGTTACTGATGAAAACGACCTGATGATCATCAACCAGAGTGGTATCGTGATTCGTCTTGCAGTGGCAGACTGCCGCGTGATGGGTCGTGCAACTCAGGGTGTTCGTCTCATCAATCTGGCTAAGAAGAATGATGTCATCGCCAGCGTATGTAAGGTGATGAGCTCAGAGCTTGAAGCTTCGGTAGAGGAGGAAAGCCGTTCTGCCTGGGCCAAGAAGAGCGAGGAGATTGAGAATGACACAGTGGGTGCCAAGACAGCAGAAGAAGTAGTCGAGGCTGAAACTGAATTAGAGAATCTAGAAGACGAGAACGTTCAGGAGTAACATCCTGAACGCTCGTTCACATCATATTGAAGACGCGTAAAGAATTATAAATTTCAACTTTTTAAACTTTAAACAAAATGAAAAAGTTAATCGTTGCTGCAATGATGGTACTAGGTACCACATCAGCATTCGCAGGAGACAGCGATGCCCTCAAGGCAGTGCTGAAAGCTAAGACTTATGCTGAGGCTGAGGCTTTGGTTAAGCAGAATTTGGGTCAGTTGGCTAACGATGCTGAGAAGGCAAAGGCTTACAACAAGCTTGTTGATCTCGGAATGAAGGCTTTCAATGACCAGCAGAGCATCCAGCAGACCAATCAGATCATGAAGAAGAATGATCCAGTGGATGAGAATGCTATGAACGAGGGTGCTTACAATGCATTGATGAATGCTATTGAGTGCTATAAGTACGATCAGCTTCCTAACGCTAAGGGTAAGGTGGCTCCTAAGTTCAATGGCAATGCATCACGTGTTTGGGGTGCTCGTCAGCAGCTCGTAAACGCAGGTCAGACTGCTGCTCAGAACAATAAGGCTGATGAGGTATTGAAGTACTGGGGTGCATTCCTCGATACTGATTCTGATCCTCTCTTCGCTGGCATTGATGCTAAGCAGAAGGATGCAGAGAAGGATTATATCGGTCAGGTAGCTCTCTTCGCTGCTCGTTATGCTTATCAGGCTAAGGATGTTGCTCGTTGTGAGAAGTATTGCGACATCGCTATGACAAGCGAGAAGGAGGCTAAGGATGCTCTCAACCTCAAGCTCTATGTAATGAAGGATGGTTTGAAGACTAAGGAAGATTCTCTGGCTTACGTTAACAAGTTGAAGACTCTCTTTGATAAGGACCAGACTAACGAGGTTATCCTCGACGGTTTGAACTCTATGTATTCTTCTTTGAAGATGGAGAAGGAGCAGATGGAGCTTTTGGATGGTGCTATCGCTAAGAATCCTAAGAACTTCGTTGCTCTTGCTAACAAGGGTATGATGTATATCCAGAAGAATGATGCAGACAAGGCTATCAGCTGCCTCAAGCAGGCTCTTGACGCAAAGCCAGACAACGTTGTAGTTTTGGTTTACCTCGGTGCTTGCTACAACAGCAAGGCTGGTAACTTGCAGGATCCTAACGGTCGCAAGGTGGTTTACCAGGAGGCTATCAAGGTTCTCGACAAGGCTAAGGAGCTCGACCCAGAGAAGGCTCAGGCTAACTGGGGTTACACTCGCTACCAGGCTTACTATGGCTACTATGGTCCAACAGCAGCTGAGACCAAGAAGGCTGAGGCAGAGAGCAAGTAATATTACCTGAACTCTTTTAGAAATAATGATTATTGCTCCGGGAAAGGTTCCAAGACTTTTCCCGGAGCATTTTTTTTTGCAGAAAACTTGTCTGGCTTATTTTTTCTTTGTACTTTTGCAGACAGATTATATAATTATGTTCAATGATGAAAAAGATATTTATCAATCATAGGATTTTTAAGGCAGCTTTGTTCTTGGGGATTGCTTATCTTCTTGTATCCTGCCAGGTGGGTAAGACGCAGGCTGGAGATAATGTAGATGCAGGGGATACCATCCCGTTAAAATATGCGCAGCATCTCACGATGGTGAAGCACGGAGAAGAATATACTGAGGTGATTCTTGCCAATCCCTGGAAAGAGGGAACTCTTCTGCATCGCTACATTCTGGTGCCTAAAGGGAAGGAGGGAAATGAAACAGTAACACGACTTGCCTTGCGACGTGCTTCTGCTGCCAGATGCGCTACAGATACAGTCCGCACACCGGTAACGAGTAGCGTGGTCTTTACGGGACCTCATTGTCAGCTGATGTATGAACTGGGCTGCAAGAATGCCATCAGTGGTGTATGTGATATGAATTACATCAATATTCCAGATATTAAGAAGAGAGTGGTGGATTGTGGTTCCAGTATGCAACCGGATATTGAACGTATCATCTCCTTGAAGCCGGAGGCTCTCCTGGTTTCTCCTTTCGAGAACAGTGGAGGATATGGTAAGCTGGATAAGCTTCATATTCCTCTGATTGAAGCTGCCGATTATATGGAGACTTCGCCATTGGGGAGAGCTGAATGGATGAAGTTTTATGGGATGCTTTTTGATAAGAATGCGGACTCGCTCTTTACGCACATAGAACAGGATTATCAACATCTGAAGGCTGTTGCCAAGAAGTTGCCGCAAGGTCTGTCGGTGTTGACCGAAAGAAAAACGGGAAGCGTATGGTATGTTCCTGGAGGACGGAGTACTATAGGTATTTTGTTAAAGGATGCCAATGCCCGTTATGTCTTTGAAGACGATTTGCACAGTGGAAGTCTTGCGATGAGTCCGGAGCAGATTCTTTCAAAAGGCAAAGATATTGATGTTTGGGCATTCAAGTATTTCGGTGGTGCGCCATTAACCCGAGCCCAATTGCTTCAGGAGTATGATGGTTACAAGGCTCTTCATTGCTTTGCCAATCCGCAGATTTACGAGGTGGATACCAGTACAGAACCATATTTTGAACTCACCAGTTTTCATCCTGAAATCCTGCTTCGTGAGTTTATCCTCCTTTCACATCCTGCTGATCACGCTAAGTTCTCGAAGTATGCAAAGGATATCAGAATGTTGGGAGCCTTGAGATTCTATCATCGTCAATTACAATAGAAACCATGAACAAAGTCATTATCTCTATTGTCTTGGCAGTTGCCATCATGCTGTTGTTCTTCGGCAATTTGGTATGGGGTAGCGTCAGCATTCCATACAGGGAGGTGGTAGGTGTATTGACGGGGGATCAGACAGTCTCTGATACTTATGGCTATATTATCCTCGAATCGCGTCTTCCGCAAGCCATCACAGCTTTGCTTTCTGGTGCAGCTCTTGCCACAAGCGGTTTACTGCTCCAGACAGCTTTCCGTAATCCTCTGGCAGGACCGGATGTTTTTGGAATCAGCAGTGGAGCAGGATTGGCTGTTGCCATCGTTATGTTAGCCTTTGGAGGCAACATTAGTCTGAATAATCTCTGTCTGGGTTTTCTGGATGAAGAATGTGGTTATGCTATTGGTGGATTCATGGCTATTCTGGTGTCAGCCTTTGCAGGTGCAATGCTGGTGATGGGAATCATCACAGCTTTTTCTGCCATTGTTAGAAGTCATACTGTCCTTCTTATTATCGGTTTGATGGTAGGCTATCTTGCCAGCAGCGCCATCTCGTTATTGAATTTCTTCAGTACGGCAGAAGGTGTGAAATCCTATCTGATATGGGGAATGGGAAGTTTCGGCAATGTTTCTATGGACGAGGTGAGATGGTTTGTGCCATTTGCCATCCTCGGTCTATTGGTCTCCCTTTTGCTCATCAAGCCGCTTAATGCAATGCTGTTGGGGGAGCAATATGCGGAGAATTTAGGTTTTCCTATCAGGAAACTCCGAATAGCCCTGCTCGTCATAACGGGTATGCTTACTGCAGTAGTTACTGCCTTTTGTGGCCCAATAGCCTTTATAGGGCTTGCCACTCCTCATATAGCACGTCTGCTGGTTGGTACAGAAAATCATCGACAGCTTCTGCCAGTTACAATGCTGATGGGGGCGGCTATTTCCCTTCTATGTAATCTTCTCTGTTCGCTGCCATCAGATGGGGGAATCGTTCCGCTCAATGCTGTTACTCCTCTTTTTGGTGCACCTGTTATCATCTATATTCTGGTAAGAAGACGATAGATTCCAGTGAGACAGCTGATGAAACCGCTTATCCCCCATAAAATCTAGGGAATAAGCGGTTTACCTATTTTATCGAAATAAATATACAATTTATGGGTTCACCACATTGATAGGGTTTCCCTCAAGAAAAGCCTTTACGTTAGCAGCTACCTGCTTATTCAAGCGCTCGCGGGCTTCAAAGGTAGCCCAGGCAATGTGAGGAGTGAGATAGGCATTAGGCTCCTTGAAAAGAGGATTCTCTTTAGAAGGTGGTTCCTGACTCATCACGTCCGCACAATAAGCACCGAGTTTTTGGTCGTGCAAAGCCTTTGCAACAGCCTCTTCATCTACCAATGGTCCGCGACCGGTATTCACCAGAATGGCCGTATCCTTCATCTTTTCGATACTCTCCTCATTGATAAAGTGATAGGTGTCATCTGAGAGAGGACAATGCAGGGAGAGAATATCACTGGTGGCAAGCAGACCATCCTTGCTGACCTTTTGAATCCATTCCGGAAGGTCGCAAGAGCTCTTGCTGGTGCAGGCGCAAATGTCCATACCGAACTGACGGGCGATATTGGCAACCTTCATACCGATGTTGCCCAATCCCATAATGCCAAGCTTTTTGCCTGCAAGTTCCATTAAAGGTGTATCCCAATAACAGAAATCCTTGTTGCTTGCCCATCGTTCGTTTCTGTTTTCCTGAGTGTAATGCTCTACACGGTTGGTTACAGCGAGGATGAGGGCAAAGGTCATCTGTGCCACACTATCCGTACTATAGGCAGGGATGTTGGTAACCACGATGCCTTGTTTCTTGGCAGCAGCTATATCCACAACATTGAAACCTGTAGCCTGGATTCCGATGTACTTCAAGTTTGGAAGCTGCGCCAGTGTTTCTGCATCCATCTGTACCTTGTTTAACAAGATGATGTCTGCATCCTTGGCACGTTCCACTTTTTCTTCATCAGAAGTGCGAGGATAAACCACTACCTCGCCCAATAGTTCCAACAGATGATAATCCAGATCGCCCGGATTGGCGGCATAGCCGTCTAAGATAACAATTCTCATATTTATTTGTTCATCAAATAATTCTTGAATGATGCAAAGTCCTTGGTCATCTGGATGCTCTTCTTCTCACCCTTCATGAATTCAGCAAGACGGGCTGGAATTTCGATGTCGGTTCCGAGGATGCTGTCCACCTTCTCCTTGAACTTGGCTGGATGAGCTGTTTCCAGGAACACACCGACCTCGCCTGGCTTCAACTGTTCCTTCAGTGCCTGATAGCCGCAAGCTCCGTGAGGATCAAGTACATATTTAGTCTCGTTATAGCACTTCTTCATCGTATCTGCAATCTGCTCATCCTTATATGTAGCTCCGCTGATGTACGCAGCGATGGCATCGTGATTACCCTTGTAGAGGTCATAGATGCGGGCAAAGTTTGAAGGGTCGCCCACGTCCATGGCATTGGCGATGGTCTGCTTGCTAGGCTGTGGATTGTACTTGCCAGTCTGCAGATACTCATAGAAGATATCGTTGGCGTTGTTGGCTGCGATGAAGCGGTGGATTGGCAAGCCCATTTCATGGCCGAAGAGTCCGGCTGTGATGTTACCGAAGTTACCGCTAGGTACGCAGATGACCAGCTTGTCTGCCAAGCCCTTCTCCTTCATGCGGGCGTATGCATTGAAATAGTAGAATGCCTGAGGCAAGAAGCGGGCTACGTTGATAGAGTTGGCAGAAGTCAACTTCATGTGCTTGTTCAACCCCTCGTCCATGAACGCTGACTTAACCAGCGCCTGGCAGTCGTCGAAAACACCATCTACCTCGAGGGCTGTGATGTTCTGACCGAGGGTAGTGAACTGGCTCTCCTGAATCTTGCTCACCTTGCCCTTTGGATAAAGCACGTAAACGTGGATTCCCTCTACACCGAGGAAACCATTGGCAACAGCAGAACCCGTATCACCCGATGTTGCTACGAGCACGTTGACCTCCTCTTTACCTTCCTGACGAACAAAGTACTGGAGCAGGCGAGCCATGAAACGGGCACCTACATCCTTGAAGGCGAGAGTAGGACCATGGAACAACTCCAGGGAGTAGATATTTGGCTCTACCTCTACAACAGGGCAGTCGAATGCCAAGGTATCATATACAATCTTCTTCAAAGAATCTGCATCTACATCCTCGCCGAAGAAGGCATCAGCAACCTGGTATGCAATTTCCTGGAAGCTCAGCTTCTCGATATGGTCGAAGAAGTCCTGTGGCAACTTCTTGATGATTTCCGGCATATAGAGACCACGGTCTTCTGCCAAACCTTTAACTACCGCCTTGTGTAAATCGGCGATCGGTGCTTTCTTATTTGTTGAATAATATTTCATTTTTACTTTGAACTTTGAGATTTGAACTTTGAACTAGATGATTAGCTTTCGGACGCTATCATTAATTAGCTTTCGGAAACAATCATTAAGTTGTTATTATTTAATTGATTGCCATAAAGGCTTTCATGAAGTCTTGCAGCTGGAGCAATCCATAGCTTCCGCTTACGCAACTTACCTCATCGTATTCCTCTACCTGATCAGGTTCGATACCCGGATAGTAGATGAGGAAAGGAACTGGTTCCTTCACGTGAGTGCGGACCTCCACTGGAGTAGGATGGTCTGGCAAAACCGAGATGCAGACAGGTTCTGTCCATGTGCTCACCTCATCAACGATAGGTTTGATCAAGCGCTGGTCGAGGTACTCAATGGTCTTGAGTTTTAATTCCAAGTCACCATCATGGCCTGCCTCATCACTTGCCTCTACATGGACATAGACAAAGTCGTCTCCATCCTTCAAAGCCTGGATAGCCGCAGCAGCCTTGCCCTCGTAATTCGTATTAGAAAGGCCTGTAGCGCCCTCTACGATGATGTTGCGAAGACCAGCATAATGACCGATACCACGAATCAGGTCAACGGCAGAAATCACAGAACCCTTCTTGATTTGAGGATACATCTGCGAAAGAGTCAGCATGTGTGGACGGTAACCACCGCCCCAAGGCCAGATAAGGTTTGCCATACGCTCGCCACGCTTCTTGCGTTCTATATTGAAAGGATGATTTTCCAGGAGTTCCTGACTCTTGATAATCAACTCGTTCAGAAGAGCGGCTGTATCGCTGCATGAGATATGTCCCTCTTCTATTTCTGATTCCGGCAGGATAGGTTTTACGAGCAAATCATGCCAGTTCTCGTTAGGATGATCATGAGGTGGAGCACATTCTATGTGCTTGTTGCCATGATGCACCACGAGCAGATGGCGATACTGGATACCTGTTACGAATTCTACATCAGGATAGTCCTTTCCCAGGGTTTCATTGAGATACTTGATGAGTACATCAGCATCTTCTGTCTCCAGGTTACCACCATTGTGCGTAATGATCTTGCCATCCTGCACGTTGATGATGTTGCAGCGAAGCGCCAGGTCGGTTGGCTTCAACTCGTAGCCGATGCTGGCTGCCTCCAGTGGACCGCGTCCTTCGTAAACCTCATTCTGGTCGTAACCCATGATAGAGCTGTTGGCTACCTCTGAACCAGGCAGAAAACCATCGGGTACAGTAATGAGTCTTCCAGTCTTGCCTTTCTTGGCAAGCATATCCATATATGGTGTATGGGCGTATTGAAGCAAGGTCTTGCCACCCAGTCTTTCTACTGGGTGGTCGGCCATGCCATCGCCTAAAATAATAATATGCTTCATAATTGTTATCCTTTATTGATTGATACGGTGAAATTAAACGTTGGCAATACTCATGATGTTGGCAAAGACACCGGCTGCTGTTACGCTGGCACCGGCACCATATCCCTGAATCATCATAGGGTATTCCTTGTAGCGCTCTGTGGTGAGCAATACGATATTGTTGGAACCTTCCAGATTGTAGAATGGGTGCTCAGGACCTACAGCCTGCAGACCTACACTGGTCTTTCCCTTGTCAAGGGTGGCAACGAAGCGCCAGCGCTTGTGCTCCATATCCAGAGTCTTGCGCTTAGCCTCAAAGTCGGCATCGAGCTGTGGCAGTTTCTTCCAGAACTCTTCAATGCTACCCTTGAAGAAAGAGTTAGGTACAAAAAGATTCTTTTCTACATCTTCCTGTTCTACACGATATCCAGCCTCACGGGAGAGGATGACAAGCTTTCTGATGACATCCATGCCACTGAGGTCGATACGTGGATCTGGCTCACTGTAACCCTTCTCCTTTGCCAGTTTCACTGTCTCAGAGAATGGAACAACACTTGAAATGGCATTAAAGATAAAGTTGAGCGTTCCTGAGAGAACTGCCTCTATCTTAAGGATTTTATCTCCGGAATTTCGAAGATCGTTGATGGTTCCGATGATAGGAAGACCTGCACCCACATTCGTTTCGAAGCGGAAGAACACACCACGCTGAATGGCAGTCTTCTTCAACTTCTCGTAGTTCTCATATTCGCTTGAAGCTGCTATCTTGTTGGCTGCAATTACACTTACGTTATGCTCCAGAAGACTCTGGTATAAGGCTGCAACATCCTTGCTTGCTGTACAATCTACGAATACGCTATTAAAGATATTCATGGCGAGGATGGTATCGCGAAGGAGTTCCGGTGTGCTAGGCAAGGAATTCTTCAGTTCTGCCTGATAGTTCTCCAGGTCGAGTCCCTCACGGTTGAAGATGGCGTTCTTGGAAGAAGCAATACCCACAACATTCAACTTCAACTTGCTGCGTTCCATCAAGTCTGCCGACTGCTTTTTGATCTGTTCAATCAATTTTCCGCCTACGGTACCTACACCGCAGATAAAGAGGTTGAGAACCTTGTATTCTGAAAGGAAGAAGCTGTCATGCAATACGTTGAGAGATTTTCTCAAGTAATCGCTCTTGACAACAAAAGAGATGTTGGTCTCAGAAGCACCCTGAGCGCATGCGATGACAGAAATACCGCTTCTACCCAGTGTACCGAAGAGCTTACCGGCAATACCGGCAGCATGCTTCATGTTCTCACCCACGATGGCGATGGTAGCAAGTCCTGTTTCTGCATGCATAGGATACATGGCTCCATCTGCAATCTCATTGTGGAATTCGCGGTTCAATACGTTTACTGCTTCATCTACATCCTGCTCACGTACACCGATAGAGGTTGAATTCTCTGAAGAAGCCTGTGAAACCATAAATACAGAGATACCCTCGTTGGCAAGAGCAGTAAAGATACGGCGGTTTACACCGATGACACCCACCATGGAAAGACCGGTTACGGTGATGAGCGCAGTACCATTGATGGAAGAGATACCCTTGATAGGTTTCTGGTCACTATCTATCTTATTCTTGATGATTGTACCAGGAGCATCTGGGTTGAAGGTATTCTTTACCTTGATTGGGATATTGTTGACACAAACTGGGTAGATAGTAGGAGGGTAGATAACCTTTGCACCGAAGTTGCAAAGCTCCATAGCCTCAATATAACTCAGTTCGTTGATCGTATAAGCTGATTTGATGACACGTGGATCGGCAGTCATGAATCCATCCACATCAGTCCAAATCTCAAGGACTTCCGCATTCAATGCTGCAGCAATGATAGCAGCAGTATAGTCACTACCACCACGACCGAGGTTGGTGGTACGTTCTGTATCTTTGTCGCGGCTGATGAAACCCGGAACGAGAGAAATGCGAGGAAGGTCAGCGAAAGTATCCTTCACCAATTTGTTAGTCAACTCGCTGTCGAGGGTATGTTTCCCCTTGCCATTGAGGCGAGCTGTCTTGATGAAGTTACGTGAGTCAAACCACTTGGCGCCACGAATCAGTGTGGCAACAATCTTCGAGCTGAGTCTTTCTCCATAGCTCACGATAGCATCCTGAGTCTTCTCGCTGAGGTCGTGAATCAGATACACACCGAAGTAGATGCTCTTCAACTGTTCGAAGAGGGCATCAACTGATTTAAAAAGATTTTCTCTATCCGCTGTGTCGGTGATGATGGTATCTATCATCTTATGGTGGCGATCAACCATGGCATCGAATTCGACTCTCCATGATTCATCACCCTTGAGGGCAAGCTGAGAGGTTTGCAAGAGTTTGTCAGTGATACCGCCAAGTGCGCTCACGACAACCACTACACTCTGTTTCTTTGCCTCATTTTCAACGATACGTTTTAAGCTGAGGATGCTTTTTACGGAACCAACTGATGTTCCGCCGAATTTTAATACTTTCATACGTTATTGAATTTTGCGTTGGTATTGTAATGCTCCCCCCGAAACGACCGGGGCCGAAGCAGAACTTGTGGGCAAAAGTACTAAATTTATAGCAAACTGCCAAAGAAAAGTTTAAAAAAGTGGCAATATGTAGGCGATTTTCCTTATTTTGTAGTTTTTTATAGCTTAAAATACTTTCTATACATTATTATATATGATAAAAGCGTTAAATCTTCTCGAAAAGTTTGGAGGTTTCGGATAATTTGCGTACTTTTGCGGATGTTAAATTGAAACAGAAACAGATATAGATAAGCACAATGAAGTATTTATTATTCTCTGATATTCACGGCTGCTTGCCAGCCTTGGAAAAAGTTCTCGATTTCTTTGAGAAGGAAAAGTGTGATATGATGTGTATCATGGGTGACATCATCAACTATGGTCCGCGTAACAGAATCCCAGAAGGTATTGATCCTAAGGGGATTGTGGAACGTCTGAATGATCTGGCTGACAAGATAGTTGCTGTCAGAGGCAACTGTGATGCAGAAGTAGATCAGATGCTCCTTGATTTCCCTATGATGGAAACCTATGCTCTGCTGGTAGATGACGGTAAGCGCTATCTCTTGACCCATGGACATATTTACAATAAGGAGAATATGCCAAAGGGTCCTTACGATGCGATGATTTATGGCCATTCGCATCTTTGGGAACTGTCTCACAATGACGAAGGAAAAGCTATTGTCAACACGGGTAGCATCACCTTCCCTAAGGGTGGTAATGTGCCAACGTTTGCTACACTGGAGAATGGTAAATTCACAATGTATCAGTTAGATACATTTGACGTGTTGGCAACTATGGAAGTATAAACTTGTCACTCATCACTTTCATAAAGCTAATCATAAAGTTCAAATTTCAAATTTCAAAGTTCAAAGTAAATGATTCAGGAATATCAGATTAGAATTCTGCCAGAGCAGGCAGCCAATGAAGAGGGTATCAAGCGCTATCTGGCTAAAGAAAAAGGATTGGATGCAAGAACCTTGAATAAGGTGCGTGTATTGAAACGCAGTATTGATGCCCGCCAACGTACCATTTTCGTGAATCTGAAGGTACGTGCCTATATCAATGAAATGCCTCAGGATGATCAGTATGTCCATACGGAATATCCTGATGTAAGTTCGCGTCCGAGAGTCATTGTGGTAGGAGAGGGACCCGGCGGTCTCTTTGCTTCCTTACGTTTGATAGAGCTGGGATATCGCCCTGTTGTCCTGGAGCGTGGCAAGGACGTGCGTGAGCGTAAAAAGGACCTTTCCAACATCACTAAGACTCAGAAGGTGGATAGTGAGAGCAACTATTGCTTTGGTGAAGGTGGTGCAGGAGCGTATAGTGACGGTAAGCTTTATACCCGAAGCAAGAAGCGTGGTAGCGTGGATAAGATTCTGAATGTCTTCTGCCAGCATGGTGCCAATACGAACATCCTTGCAGATGCACATCCTCATATCGGTACAGATAAGTTGCCTCGCGTGATAGAGAACATGCGCAATACTATTATCAATAGTGGCGGTGAGGTGCATTTTCAGACCAAGATGACTCGTTTTATCCTGGAAGGTGACCGTGTGATTGGGGTTGAAGCTGTTAACCTGGCAACAGGTGCAGAGGAGAATTATCGTGGACCGGTGATTCTTGCTACAGGTCATAGTGCCCGGGATGTCTATCGCTATCTGGCTTCTTCGAAGATTGAAATAGAAGCCAAGGGTATTGCCGTCGGTGTTCGATTGGAGCATCCTTCCCAGCTCATCGACCAGATACAGTATCACAACAGGAATGGCAGAGGAAAGTATCTTCCTGCAGCCGAGTATAGTTTTGTAACTCAGGTAGATGGACGGGGTGTGTACAGCTTCTGTATGTGCCCTGGCGGTTTTGTGATTCCTGCTGCTACAGGTCCTGAGCAGCTGGTGGTGAATGGTATGAGTCCTAGCAACCGTGGTACTGTCTGGAGTAATTCCGGCATGGTGGTAGAAACACATCCCGAAGATGTTGTACAGTCGGAAGAGGAATTGAAGGATCCTCTGGCTATGATGCATTTCCAGGAAAGGGTAGAGAAGCAGTGTTGGCAGCAGGCGAATATGAAGCAGACTGCTCCAGCGCAGCGTATGGCTGATTTTGTAAACAACCGTTTGAGCTATGATTTGCCAAAGAGCAGTTATGCTCCTGGTTTGATCAGCAGTCCGCTTCATTTTTGGATGCCATCTTTTGTTTCCAAGCGCCTGCAGGAAGGCTTTAAGACTTTTGGAAAGAATGCGCATGGTTTTCTCACCAATGAGGCTACTCTGATTGCGATGGAAACCCGTACCTCTTCACCAGTCCGCATCGTACGTGACAGAGAAACGTTGATGCATGTCCGTATCCAAGGTCTCTTCCCATGTGGTGAGGGTGCCGGATATGCAGGTGGCATTGTCTCGGCAGGTGTGGATGGTGAAAGATGCGCAGAAATGTGTGCAGAGTATCTGAAGCAACAATAAAATGTCCATATAATAATCAAAGAACAAGGAAAAAGTATAAAAAGTATAAGAAAAAGCAGGTAACGATTTTCCGTTACCTGCTTTTTTGTTCTTTGGATTTTCATTATCGTTATTTGCTGAGATTAGCAATTGTTGCAATCATGGCAGCAATGCTGGAAAGACTACTGCCCATGCTCATGGTTTCAGCCACAGTCATCTTGCGTTTCATCTTGGATGGAACAACAATCTCACAACCAGGTTGAGCCTTGGCACCATGCCCCACCTTAGCTACCTTGCCATTCATATAGATAATATAAGCCTTGCTCTTGTTGGCATCAGAGGCAAATCCACCCGCTTCATCTATGTAGCTGGCAATGCTCTTGCCCTTTTCATAGGCTACCGTATTGGCGTACATCACAGAGCCGTTGATTTTCACGGTTCCATTGTATTGTGGAACAATCAGCCTGTCACCCTCTCGCAGAATCATATCTGCATCACTGCCCGGATGCTTGAGCGCTTCGGCTAAGTCGATGCCTACAGGATATTCTTCAGGAACACTGAACTTCAACAGATCAGCATTCTGCGCATCTTTTGCAGTCTGAGTAATGGCACTGGCATTATTACTGCTTGCAGCCAACTGCAGAAGATTTTTCTGTTGTTGTTCTCTCTGCATTTTCAGAACAGCCTCCATGCGTGCTTTTTCAGCTTCATTTGCCTTACGCATCAGACGGGCACCCTTGATATATGCCTGTTCTGTGCTTCCTCCAGCCTTCTTGAAGAGATCGCTTAATCGGGCATTGCGGCGATCCAGGGTATAGGTGCCTCCAAACATGACTTCGCCTTCTATCATCACGTTCTGCTGCTCTGTGTAGGCAGGACTCTTGCGGATGCTCACCTCATCAAAAGGCATCAGCTTGAATCCTGGTGTACCGTCCACCACAAAACCATCTTTCAGGGCGAGCGTGTAGGTCTTGGCTATAATGCTGTCTGGTCTTGTAGCCTTGGCGTCATTTACTCTTCGGCTTACCAGAACATTAATCGTTGAAGCCTTGTCGGTCAATCCACCAGCCTGCAGCACGAAATCCTCAATCGTTTCATTTTCTGCATATTGATAGATTCCCGGATATTGTACTTCTCCGCGGATGGTGAGCGTTCTCTCTGAAATCTTTTCCTGTCTTGTCGGAATAAAGAGAACATCATTTTCCTTGAGTGGAACGTCAGCCACAGTACCATTCATCACGCCTGCAATATCTACAGCTATTACTTCCAGCGATCTGTCAGATTTCATTCTATGCATGACAGCACGTGCCGTAAAGGCATCCTCTGTCAATCCTTCTGCGTGTTCTACCAATGTGCGGACACTGTTGATCTGATCTCCTAGATTGTACATACCAGGTCGGAAGACGGCTCCCTTGATTTCTACGGTGTTGCTGTAGCGAGGAAGAATGGAATCTACGCTTACAGAATCGCCATCGTCGATATGGAAACTGGAGAAGTCGAATTCCTCTACATTATATACAGAGTAGTCTCTGCCTGTCTTGCGATGGATGCGAACCGATTTTTTGTAGGCATCTCCCGTGAATCCGCCAGAATATTTAAGAAGAGAGTTCACGCTCTCATTTTTCTTCATTTCATAAATCATCGGGCGCTTTACCTTTCCGGTAATCGTAACCAGACAGTCGTAGGCTCCCACAACGATAACATCATTATCTGCCAGACGTACATTGCCGGTCAGTTTGCCATTCAGAATGTAATCATAGATATCTACCACGGTAACCAGTTTGTTATGGCGATAGACCTTGATGTTTCGCAATGTACCCAAGTCGTTGGTGCCACCTGCCATATAGAGTGCGTGGAAGACGGTGGCAAAGGCAGATAGGGTATAAGTGCCTGGAGTTTTCACTTCGCCCATCACATTGACCATAATGGTCTTGGTTTGTCCTACAGTGAGTTTTATCTTGCTCGAACGGTATCTGCTACCCAGTGTATTGCGGAGTCGGGCATTTGCCTGAGCTACGGTTAAACCAGCTACAGATACTGGTCCAAAACCTTCTATGGTAACTTCGCCATCAGGAGAAACGGTACTTTCTATGGTTTTCTGTGATGCACCATAGATGTCAATGATAACCGCATCGCCAGGTCCTAAGCGATAGTTCTGCGGAGTAGCTATATTCATATTAGGCTCGAAACTCAACTCCTTGTTATTGAAGATGTCTCTTCCGAAAACCTTCTTGATTTTTGCTTCCCGTTCAGCAAGGAGTCGCTTGATCATCATCGCTGTATCTGGAATAATACCATCCATCTCGTTCTGGAAATCCATATACTCCTCATCATCCTCATCGAAAGTATGCTTGTACTGATCATCCTTCTGTGCAGTGATGCGATAGTTACTGTAGTTCTTCGATTCTTCGCTGATACCCTTACCATAATCTTCACGGGTTTTACCATTGTTGGTGCGAAGACGAGAGGTTTCCTTTCCTTGCAGTTGTGCCGAAGAGCCAGTTACACCGCCCTGTTTCATCTGGCGCTGATACTTGTCTCTTACGCGTCGAATCTGGGAGATATCTACACCCTGCTGCATCAGTTTGGTAACTATCTGAGCATTTGATGACCCTTTTTCATGCTCTCTCACTACCAGACTCATCACCTGATCGTCTGTCATGGTGGAAGTCTGTGCGAAGGCAGAACCTGCTGCCGTCACAAGCAGAAGGAAGAGGATGAACTGTTTCCTCATTTTATTTATCTTCATCTTCATGATTTTCCTATTCATTTATGATCCTATAACTAGCTATTTATTATATAATAACTCATTTTTACGAAATTTGTTGCAAAGATACGAAAAAAAAAGTAATATACAATGAAAATAACTGGGAATAACCATGACTGGGAATACCGGAAATGACAATGACCGAAAATTTGCAACCCGTTAGGCGTTTCGGCGGATTTGCAATCCGCCGTTAAAAAAACGTCCTAACCTCTTTGGCTTTGCGGATTTGTAATCCGCATTACGATGCTGTAGTTAATCATACTCTGTTCTGTGTTTAAGAGTTCTTAGAAATCACAACTACCCGGAAGCCCCTGTTTTCAGCCCCGATTCTGGGTCTTCATTGATGACCGGCGCCTGCCATCATTTAAGCCCCGCCCCGGTCTTCATAGATGACCGGTTTTCGGCACAATAGGCTGTTCTTTCGATTGCCGGTGCAAAGGTACGAAGAATTTCGGCATCTACCAAATTTTGGCATGTGATAAGGAGCGATTTTCAGCAACTACCAAATTTGAGCATGTGATAAGGAGCGATTTTCGGCAAAACACTTACGATTTGAAACTTCGTTAAAAAACAAACTCTATTTTTTATGGGGCGCATCTCTATGTTTTTGCGGGTCGAAAACTATGTTTTGCCATATAAATCAGCATATTACATAGTGATACCCGGTTATATGGAAACGTATTCAGTATTCAGTATTCAGTATTCAGTTTTTTTCGCTCTAGTTACCATCCTCTGTATAGATAGTATATTATATATATATAATTATATATATATATAATATAAAATAATTACTTATAATTTGTAACCACAGAAAGGGTAACTATCCCGAAAAAAACTGAATACTGAATACTGAACACCCTCTTAGGCACCCATACGCCCTGGGTAACATAGCAGCATCAGGGAAAAGATAGTACTAGTACGCGTACATAGTACGTACTAGGTAAATACAAAAATATTTTCGTACCTTTGCACCCGTAATCAGGCAAGTAAAGTCTGGTTGCGGGCGTTTTTTGTTTATAGGAATCCGGTGCCGTTACTGAAACAGAAATTTGGTGAATATCTCGCAGTCCAATCCTTTAACATTATATATTAATATGGTAAGAAATTTTATTTTTCTTTGGCGCAGGCATAGTCAAGGCTAATCGATGATGCAGAGAAACTGGTGAACCGCCATTACATCGAGAAAAATCCTCCGAAGGGAGCAAATGCCGACGAAGCTGACGGAAAGCAAGGCGGAAAGGTGTTCAGTATTCAGTTATTCAGTTTTAAGAAGCTATTATCGTGAACTCCCACATCTGGCTCACCCGCCTGATGAAGCGGATAGATGAGGCGCAGCAGCAGGGAGAAACGGTATGAATCACGATTGTCTGATGGTGGGTATGTGAAGATTGTTGGATGAAACAGAAGCATATTCTGTGAATTTGTTGACCAGTGGTTGGTAAAAACTTAAAAAGGTAGATTTTGGTAGATTTTTTGCGTGCGCGTGCAAAATCTACCAATTGTTTATATCTTGCCAGAGTCCGTGTGAACTTATTCTGATTATGCTAGCTATTAATCTAGATAATGTGGAGCATATATTAGTGATAAGATGATCACTTTTGACTTAAGGACTTAAAAATAGGCATTTCCCTCTTCTATAATCGTTTGGTGAAATCCTGCTTTTACCATCAAATTCTTGTTTATAATTTTCGATATCCCATTCCCAGGCTTCCTGCATTATATAATGTTGGTCGTAAAGAATCCAAATCAGTTTATCCCAAAGGTAATTGCTCGCTTTAGGAACCATCGTAACCTTGCTGCCAGGCTTACCGCTTGGTCGATTTGCTTTTATCTGGTATCTCTGATGTTTGAAGACAAAATCCGAGCCTTTATTCACTGCAGTTTTATCCTGCATATAATCAGAGTAGTCTTTTTCTGACATACCAACCAACATCGCAGCATCATACTCTGATAAAACAGAGGTAATTTGTGGTGCAACACCATATTTTGCTTGCCATTGCAAGGCAATCTCTACAAGTTCGTCTCTTAACATATTTTTTTTATAGTTTATATTGTGTAGTTGTCTGATCCTGATTTTAATGTCTATTTGATCAATGTATTCTTTATCATATATATGCTATTTGCATTTTACCATGTTCTGAAAGTTGGTGGGCTTCATAAAATGAAGGTCACCAACTTTTCGCTTATGCATTGCATTAACCCTTGGCATGCTATCGGCTAGGATAATATTTTCTGTATTTTCTCCTCTCCGATATTCAAAGTCTTTGCTATCATTTCAGCCGTCATTCCTGTTTTTGATAATGCCAGGACGGCTGCACGCAAGGATGCCTTCTGCTCTTCAAGCGCCGCATCTTTCTCTTGAAGTGCCGCATCTTTCTCGTCAAGCTCCGTCTTCTGCTTTTCAAGTTCTTTTTTCTGCGTCATGATAGTAGCATCCTTTTGTATAATGGCTGTATCCCTGTCTTCCAATGCCTGGAAGAACTCATCTTCAGCATTCATCCTGTTTCTGATGTCAGGATTAGCGGCTGCCGACTGGAGGCGATGGAGGATATGCGCCATTTCTGCATCATCCGCATATTTATTTTCATCCAACTCTAGCATTCGCTGGTCGTCTGGATAAATTTGCGACTGGTCGAATACGCTCAGTATCTTCTCCAATCTGTTGTTCACTCTTCCTCTCAGCAGCGGTATCTGAACTATGATGCTGTCGTGCTGCAGACTCTCTACAAACGGGTCAGGCTTCTCCTGGATTATCTCATTTCCTTCGTAGTCATATACCTTATGCTTGGCATAGATTACGGGTTCCGTAAATTCTCCCACGCAATGGCCCAGCAGATAAACCGCCACAGTTGGCAGAGCGAATTTTCCTTTGGTCTCCTTGCGCATATTCTCCTTATTGTTATACTGTACAGCCAGATATTGGCGGAAACGCAAGGTCTCCGTCTCCAGCCAAGTTTTCTGCAATTCTATCAGAATCAGATTCTTACTGCCGTCATCTTCCAATACGGTTGCAGCAAAGTCAACACGAAACATGGAGATGGCATCGCGGGAAATGTTAGGATACTCGTGACGTCGCATTTCTACAGCAATCACCGTTTTCTGCAAGAGTGCAGAAAGCAAAGTCTTGGCTATTCGCTCGTCTTCCATCATATACTTGAAGACGGCATCGTAAAGTGGGTTGGCTACGTATATCTTCATATTCTATCCTCCTGATAAGTTGAACTATTGCAAAGGTGATGCCAGCTCGGCGTAATGAAAGCCTGCTTTCATTACGCCGAGAACCGCTTTGCTTCTGCAAAGATACGCTGAATATTTGTAACTTCCAAATTTTTATGGCGATATTTTATTTATTTTGTAGGCTATGATGGGGCAAATACAGAAATCTGGTGGGCTTTATTTTATGAACCCCACCACAAATCCCCAACCGAAAACGAAGAAGCCCGATTCTGAATCTCTATGATTCGGAACCGGGCCCCAGGACTTAGTATCGAAAAAAATTAAAAATAGTCTTACTTGAAGAATCTCTTGTAAAGACCTGCGAAACCTGCACAGTGGCGAGCCTCGTCCTTAGCCATCTCATGAACAGTATCGTGGATAGCATCAGAACCCTGCTCCTTGGCAAGCTTGGCAATGCGGAACTTGTCCTCGCAAGCTCCCTTCTCAGCTGCAATGCGAGCCTCGAGATTGCTCTTGGTATCACCCAAAACCTCACCCAGCAACTCTGCAAAGCGAGATGCATGGTCAGCCTCCTCGAAAGCATAACGCTTGTAAGCCTCTGCAATCTCTGGATAACCCTCGCGGTCTGCCTGGCGAGCCATTGCAAGATACATACCTACCTCGCCACACTCACCTGCAAAGTGATCCTTCAAACCCTTGATAACCTCCTCATTGACGCTATCCTTATATGCCTGACCGAGAACGTGTACAGTAGCGAATGTCATATCATCATCCACTGTATCTTCCATCTCCTTGAACTTGCTGGCTGGAGCCTTGCAAATAGGGCACTTCTCTGGTGCCTCTGTACCCTCATAGATGTAACCACAAACGGTGCAAATAAATTTCTTCTTCATAATGTTAATGTATTAAAAATGTTCTTGTATTGTATTATCTTATTACTATTAATTCGTCTTCTTCTCCATCTTCTTGGCGCAAGCTGAACAGATGCCCTTGTAGTAGAGTTGCTTCTCCTGTACGATATTGCCATTAATCACCAGGTTCTCTGGCTTTTCTGGTGCTGGCTCCTCGAAGAGGTCGGTAATCTTACCGCACTTCTTGCAATAGAAGTGTACGTGTGGCTCGATGTTGCCATCATAGCACACGTGATGCTCATCGATGGTAATCATCTGAGCTGCATTCTGCTCACTCAGCAATCGGAGCGAATTATAAACTGTGGTGCGGCTCAGTGTAGGCACCTTGTTCTCCAAAGCATTGTAAACATCTTCAATGTTTGGATGAATAGGATGCTTGAGCAGAAAATCCATGATGGCAATTCTCTGTACTGATGGTCGGATGCCTCGCTCTACTAATCTTGTGTAAGCTTCTGTTTTCTTCATTTTCTTACTTTTGTTTGATTTACATGTGCAAAGGTAATATATTTATTTCTATTTACCAAATAATTCTGTAAAATATCCAAAATAAAAGCTGTTATTTTTAGATAATTTACAGAATTAAATGTTTATTCACTAAAAAGACTGTTTATTTTTCGATGAAAGCCTTCATCTCTGCCTCGTGTTCCTTCGCTTTGAGGAAGAGATGCCACTGGTTCTTGGCTCTTATGAGGTTGTGCTCAGGATACTTGCACTTCCAGTAGTGGTCGCCGTTGAGGTAATCCCAGAGGAAGCGTACTGCCTGCATGTATGGGAAAAGCTCGGCTGCATGAGGAAGCAGGGAAATCTCCAATGGAGAAAGGAAGGCTGAGGCGGACTCCACATATCCGCGGGTGAACGACTCGAAGATGTCCATGCGGAAATCTATCTTCTCGAACTCTGGAGAGTCCTCGGCGATGGTATTCGCTGCCGTGCGGAGGAAATCGCCGTAGTCGCTCACGAAGAGAGATGGCATCACGGTATCGAGGTCGATGACGCACAATACGCGGCCCGCTTCATCAAACATCATGTTGTTGACCTTGGTATCGCAGTGGCAGACATGCTTCTGCAGCTTGCCCTCGCGGAAGAGGCGCTGGCAGAGACACATCTCATCCATATAACTCTCGATGTCGGCGATGAAATCCTTTACGCCTTCTGCGCGTCCGGCACGGTCTTCCTTCACTGCCTGACGGAGCTGGTCGCGGCGCAGTTCCATGTTGTGGAAATCAGGGATGGTTTCGCCTAGGCGGTCGGTGATGTCGGTGAGCTGAGCCTCGAACTCTCCGAAGGTCTTTCCTGCGTAATAGGAGCTTTCCGGGTTGACAGCCTCCTGGGTGATGGCACGAGGAATGAAGACGGAAATGCGCCAGTACTGCTGGTCTTCGTCTTTTACATAGGTCTTGCCGTTGCTCGCCTTGACGAAGGTGAGTACCTTGCGGTCGATGTCGTCAGCGCCCTGCTTTTCGAGCTGCTGGCGGATGTGGGTAGTTACTTCCTCGATGTTGTGCTGCAAGAGATCTACATCGGTGAAGATAGAGTCGTTGATGCGCTGGAGAACATAGTCTGGTGCATCGTCTTCTATGGTTGTCACCTTGTAGGTGTCATTGATGAGTCCATTACCGAGAGGCTTAATCTCGTTTACGGTTCCGATGATGTCGAACTGTGAGATGATAGGTTTGAGATCTTTCATTTTAGTTTGGTTTTAAATATATTTTTAAAGCTTTTGCCCTTACAGGGCGTAGTTTCTTATTGGATTTTTAACCCAGGGTGATACCCTGGGTTGTTTGGATGCAAGCCTGTCGCCCTGTAAGGGCAAAAGCTTTCACATTATCTCAGGTCGATGACTTCTGCTCCTGGGAATTCCTTGCTGTTAAAGACGAAGGAATTGTTGGAAACACTCTTTGCCTTGAAACCGGAGATGTTGATGGTGCTCCAGGTAGAACCCTGGCGCATCTTTACCTGAGATGGCACGTGGGTGTTCTTGTTGATGGTGATATACATCTCTGCCACGGTACGCTTCTGGTTGTTGGCTACGAGATGCACCTGATAGTTGCTGCCCACAGTCTTGAGGCTGCTCTTATATCCTGTCTTGTAGATGTGGATGAAGGTATAAGGATTCATCGACATCTGCTTGGCCTGGGTAGGGTTGCTCACGTTCACCTCGTTGGTCTTCTTCATATAAGTCCACTGGGTCTTGCCGTTATACCAAACGATGGCTTCCGGTGTGCGGGCATTAAACTTGTTGCCCTTGATGGTGATGGTACCGCTTGCCGAACCATACTTAGGGCTAGACTGTTTGAAGTTGGCGGTAGCGCCCTTCTTGTTGCCGATGACGGCAGCGGTCTTGTCGAGCACCTGCTGGGCGGTCTGCGCCATGGTGCCCAGGGTCATCATCGCTGCGAAAGCGATAGCTAAAATCTTTTTCATATCCTTACTGTTTATTGTATTATTCAAATTATGAGTTTCTCAATTGCATCAGCAATGTATTGAGCTGGTTCTCATCCTGCAGGAGTACCTCTCTTGGCTTGCTGCCCTGAGCGGCTCCTACGATGCCTGCTGCCTCAAGCTGATCCATCAGTCTGCCGGCACGGTTGTAGCCGATGCTGAAACGGCGCTGGATCATACTGGTGCTGCCCTGCTGTGAGAGAACGATGGCGTGGGCTGCCTCCTCGAAATATGGATCGAGGTTGCGGGCATCCACGCTGCCTGAACCTCCTGCACCGCCATCCTCGCTGGCTGGTTCAGGGAGTTCCATTGGCTCGATAGGACCAGGCTGGTTGCAGATGTATTCGTTGATGCGCTCAATCTCTGGTGTATCTACGAAGGCGCACTGTACACGCACCGGTTCGTTGCCGTTGAGATAGAGCATATCACCACGACCGATGAGCTGGTTGGCTCCCGTTCTGTCGAGGATGGTCTTGGAGTCGATGGCCGAAGTTACCTTGAAGGCGATACGGCCCGGGAAGTTCGCCTTGATGTTACCGGTGATGATGCTGGTGGTAGGTCGCTGGGTAGCGATGATCATGTGGATGCCCACGGCACGGGCCAGCTGGGCGATGCGGGCGATAGGAAGCTCCACCTCTTTGCCGGCTGTCATGATCAAATCTCCAAACTCATCGATAATCACTACGATGTATGGCATAAATTCGTGACCATCAGTCAGTTTCAGTCTGTGGTTCACGTATTTCTGATTATACTCCTTGATGTTTCTGGCTCCCGCCTTCTTCAGCAGGTCGTAGCGGCTGTCCATCAGCACACAGAGACTGTTGAGCGTTCTCACCACCTTGGTTACGTCGGTGATGATAGGCTCCTCCTCATCCGGAACGGCAGCCATAAACTTATTGGTGATGCGTGAATATACGCTGAACTCCACCTTCTTAGGGTCGATGAGCACCAGCTTCAGCTCGTTAGGATGCTTCTTGTAGAGCAGGGAAGTGATGATGGCGTTCAGACCGACAGACTTACCCTGACCGGTAGCACCGGCAACGAGCAGGTGAGGAATCTTTGCCA
>ENA-OPWL01000115-OPWL01000115.1-human-gut-metagenome-genome-assembly--contig:-NODE-115-length-45584-cov-6.198928_pt1 | contig 45584 bp, 58 predicted proteins | sample MGYA00241508_ERZ502008 | MGnify/ENA primary metagenome ERZ502008 (study PRJEB25962, sample SAMEA2043046) | human gut metagenome | biome: human gut; feature: human-associated habitat; material: faeces... | reverse complement strand
TAATCGTTCCGGCGCCCAGAAATCCAATGCCCGAAACCACCTGCGCAGCCACACGGGAAGAATCCTTTAAGTCAAATCCGAATCCATACTGGGAAACGACACAGAAAAGCGCACTTCCCAATGCCACGAGGAAGTGAGTACGGAAACCTGCCTCCTTGGCACGGTATTCTCGCTCAATGCCTATCGCACCTCCCAAAAGCAGGGCGAGAGACAGGCGAATGGTAAGATCAATATAGGTTGCATCCATATTATTCCTTTCTTTTATAGTTTGCTTGCAAAGATAATATAATTCGAAGACTATACAAAATAAAACTATCATTTTTATTACGAAAACATCATTTTTCTTTGGTTATTCAGGAAAAAAAGCGTATCTTTGCCACGAATGATATTCGTATCAATATACATGATTCACCTTTTTTAAACGACAAAAGATATGAAGATAACATTATTTTTGCTCTTGGCAACAGCTGTTGTCGGCAGAGCACAAACAACCACAGAGTTGCTACCAGTTGGCACTGAAGCACCTGACTTCCAAATCACCAATGACAAGACAGGCGAGAAAATATTCCGTCTGTCCGATTGGAAGACCAAGACCGATGCAGACGGCAAGGTTGTACCAGGCGTATGGACAGTACTCGACTTCTGGGCTTCATGGTGTCCAGACTGTCGCAAGGACATGCCAAAGGTAAAAGAAATATCAAAAAAATATCTCACGAAGATACAGCTCGTCGGGATTTCATTCGATACCGACAAGGAAAAGATGAACAAATATCTCAGCAGCAACCACTACGACCAGTGGATGCAATACTGCGAGGGAAAGAAATGGAAGGAAACTCAGATTTCCAAGGATTACCACATCTCATGGATTCCAACTTCCTATCTCATCGACCCTGAGGGAAAAGTATACTTCTCTACCGTCAAGGCCGAGGAAATGATGCAGAAACTGGACTCGCTCAACAATTTAGGTAAGCTAACAGCCTTTATAGAGATGCCCCACTACCCTGGTGGAGAGGCGGTCTTGATGAAGCACCTATCCGTCAATACCAAGTTTCCAAAGTTGTGCCAAAAGTATAAAGCCGCAGCCAAAGTAAAAGTGGAATTTATCGTCGAGAAAGATGGAAACGTCTCTGATGTCGGAATAAAAAGTTACCAGGTGTTAGACAACCCTAACGGCAAAGATTTCAACAAGCTGTCAGGAGCTGAGCAAACCCAAGTCCGCTCACAAATTCGCACTCTCTTCGAACAGGAAGGCATCCGTGTTGTGAGCACATTGGGGAAATGGACACCCGGCAAAATAAGGGGCGAGGCTACACGCGTACACTATACCGTTCCCATTGTATTCAGACTACATTAGAATGGGCTGACAAATTTCAAAACACGTGGTATGACCAAACAGGAAGTCATCGACATTCTTGGCGACCCCAAGACCAAAAGTTTCGATGAATATGGAGACAAATAGAAATTCTATAAATTCACAAATACACATTAATTTATATATATGGCAACAGTTGACGACAAGAAGATCATCCTCTTAATTACATAAAAGATATTCTGACTGATTATCAGTAAGTTATAAATATAAGCTTATTATATTGCTAGCGAAAATATCCCTAAAAACCCCGTAAAACGGATAAAAACTAGGTGTTTTTGCAAGCAATATGCAAGCATTTAGAAGGAGAATAGGATATGAAGATTTACATCGACAACAGAGACTTCAAGGTGTACTTGTCCGTTACCCACAAGTACAAGAGATTCTACGTGTTCACTGGATTACAGACAACAGAGAAGTTTGAAGGAATGATTTTTCCTCGTTCCGACAAGTCGGCAAAGTCTAAGACCAATAGACTTGCGCAGATATATAAGATGTGTGATGATTACATCAATGAGCATAGCAATGAAGACGTTGATGAACTCAAAGAACATCTTAAAGAACTGATTGTAGGCAAGCGAAAGGACAATAAGAATACCATCGTGGCGACAATCGAGAAGTTCATCGACACCAAGGGCAATGATGGCACTAAGAAAGCATACCACACCTTGCTCACGGACATAAGCGAGTACGATGCGGACGCTACCATCGGCGGCGTTGATTTCTCTTGGGTAGAGACGTTTTATAAGCATGAAGAGGAAAAGGGACGCTGCAACAATGGCATTATCAACGACATTGACAAGCTAAAGTCCGTATTCAACTGGGCGAGAAGAAAAAAGCTCACCACTAACTATCCTTTTGAGCGAGCAGCCTTCAAAAAGGACAAGACACGCAAGCGCAACCTCACCGTGGAACAATTACGAACTATCCGCGATATTGGCACAGACGCACACGATGCACCTTATAGGGACTTTTTTATGCTTGGCTTCTACCTCATCGGAATGAACCTTTCAGACATCTTAGACTTGAAGAAAAGCGATTATAGGGATGGTAGAGTTATGTTCAACCGAAACAAGACCAATCGATTGTATGACATCAAAGTTGAGCCAGAGGCGCAATCTATAATCGAAAAATACATGGAGAAAGATAAAAAGAAAGAAAGCTTGCTGAACTTTCTTTCTATCACTCACTCGGCAGGATATGCTCAATTCACCACGAAGCTGAATCATTGCCTACGCACATTGGGCAAGCGAGCCTACGATGGCAAGCACTATGATTGGAAGGATAATGCTATTGAGCCAGACCTTACAAGCTACTGGAATCGCCATACGTGGGCAACGTTTGCCGCAAAGATAGGAATACCGATGGAGATTATCGGAAGGGCATTAGGGCACTCTATTTGGGATAATTCGATAACTGGCGTTTATGTAGAGTACGATACATCTAAGATTGACGAAGCCAACAGAAAGGTTATTGACTACCTGAATGCCGATTTAGAGTGTGATAAAGGCAATAAATAAAACCCAAATGATGTTTTTAGTTTTCCAAAAGGGCAAATAAAAAGGGAGGCTGTTAACCTCCCTTTCTTGCTATTTATCCGATAGAATAGTTTCTATCTTCTTACGATAGTCAACAGAGCCATCAATGAATGCGTGCATAAACAGACTACTATCGTTAATTGGTACGCTGATAGGCTCGTTGATGAAGTCCTTTGTGACTTCTGAGTTATTCACCAATGCGGCAACAAGACGTTTCTTTTCGTAATTGAAACCTTGTGTAAATCCTGCGGCGAATGGTGTAAGCGAGTGAAAGAATGGTGTTGGTTCTTCACTCAGATTTTGCAGTCTCTGTTTCAGAGTTAGTTCCTTGGTCTTTTCCATCATTATTCTTCTTTTCAATTTCTTTCTCCATTTCATGCAAGCGTTCAACCTCTTACTCATAGAGGTTATCAATAGCATCAGAATACTTTAAGTATTGAGTAAGGCTATTCTTACGCTGCATGAACTCAGCCTTATTCTTGTACTTCATACCTTGTATTGCGGTCAGTCTGTGGCGTTGCATTTCAAGATGTAGCTCATCGTAAGCCCATACAGTTGTCTGCACAGCTTTTTTCTCATTACTCTGTATTTCTTTTGAGAGATTAACCAGAGCCTTGTATCTTCTGTTTTCCTCGCTTATTACCAGCTTGAATATTCCCCAACTGAATGAGAATGCAAGCCAAACCAACGCAAAACTCCAACTGCCAGTACAAGCATTCATTATGGCAAATGCTATACCTAATAACATTTCTGCATAGTAAACATCAAGCCAGCCAAACCATTTCTTAATCATTTTCTTCATATTTTTTGTTTGATAAATTATTGTTGAGACGAATATAGAAATCCTCATCACTTTCTCCATTCTGTTTGAAGCTAAGATTATTCTCTTCGATAAAGTCAAGAATAATCCATATACTCTTTTTGCCAAGATTTCTAATCTTATCCAAATCAGACTTACCATGGAATTTGCGGAGTAAATCGCCTACGGTATATACGTCGCACCATCTGAACATATTCAGAATGCGAACAGGAAAGCCACAGTCGTTTACATCTTTACCAAGTATTAATGGTGGAAGTATTGTCCCACCGATAGGAGTATCGCCTTTTGCACGTCTGTATTCATCATAACTCGTCTGCACCGCCTTTAACTTCTTTTTGAGATTCTCAATCACGATTCTCAAATCTTGATTTGTAGCAATATCGGCAATGACAGCATTCTCGTTGTACGTCAGCTTATTGCACGTCTTGTCTACAATCTGTCTGATTCTAGCAGGTGTCAGGTCGTATTTAAAAGACAATTCATCGTAGGTTATTCCGTTAATGATGTCCTTCAACATCTGAGATTCACGATAGCTGAGTTTTGGAGTGATGTTGAGATACGACATTGTGTTGATAACGCCAAAAAGCATACCAACAGCATTGGCAGCCAGTTTGCCGTTAGCGGTCGCTCTGTTTCTCAACTCGGTAAGTTCAACGTTTATTGCACGCTTATGCGCTTCAACTTCTTTGAGCTTATCATCTATCATCTTTTCGTTGGCAGCAAGCATCTTGTACTTCTCGGCGTATTTCTCAACGTCCTCGCTGTTTACATACAAGATACCATGCTCGCCTACACAACTGCCAATGAGACCTTGCTCGATGTAGTTACTAATAGTCTGCCTTGATAACCCTAGTATCTCGGCAGCTTTGTTTCTTGTGATTCTAGCCATATTACTAACTCTTTTATTGTTTCAGATTTTAATCTGCCAATCTCAGCTCTAACTGCTGAATAACGTTGTCGATTGTCTTTCCTTTGTAATCAAGAGCAATCTCCTTCAATACTGCAATCTGAGCCGTAATTCTAATTCTATCTGCTGCTGTCATAATAATCAATATTTAATTAAGATGCGGTACTTGAAAAGTTGTAGTGAACAACATAAACATAACCGCCATACATCTTTCCGTAAGTAACCTCTATGAAGTCAAAGATAATATCTCCACAATCCTTGTATGGAATCAAAGTTTCAGTAGGGACGCTTTGTATTTCGTATAGTGGCGGCTTACTTCTTGCGAAAGCAACTGCTTGAAAATATCCACTTCGCCATACTTTGTGAATACACCTTTGAACTCGTTTTCGTTGTCTATAGCAACAACTACTCCAAGTTCTTTCTTGATACGTACACCATTGCATTCCTCATCACTACCTACGGTTGATGTGCAAAGAATACCTTTTATCTCTTCCATACGTCATTTACTTAAAGTTGTCAAACAATCCTGCTGAGTAAAACAGATAAACCAAAATTGCGTCTGCAAACAACGTAACCCAGAAGTTATATGTCTTAACTCGTTGCTGCTTATGTAAAGCCAAGTTGCAGCCTAAATCTATGCAGGTTAATACCAAAAGAATAATTGTTGCAATCATATCAGTTTCTTAAAATGTGAACACTAACAGCCTTGTTTACTGCATTAGGCTGCGAATCATTAAAACTCTCAACAAACTTACGTTCCATTTCGTCAGGGAACATAGCCTTTTTCGGTTTCGGCAGCGATAACGTGCCTACTACTTTGTACCCCCCCCGTAGTGTAATCACACACTTACGAGTGATTGTTTCTTCTCCAAACATATTCTCTAAATTTAAACGTTATTTTTTAGCATTCAGTAATCTTGCCTGCTTTTCTTTCATAGACTTTATGATAGTGTTCTGCACCTTTTCGAGTACGAACTTTGGAGTCTCATTATCACGAATGAAAATCGGGAAATAATACTTGTGACGATTGAAGAATTTCGCATCATCATCACCTGAAATCTTAATAAAGATACTAAATTCCGACAACACAAGGTCACTATGACCTTTCTTGCCCTTATGTTTAGGTTCAGAGTACTTGATGTTATTCTCATCAAGGAACTTCTTCACCTTTTCTAACTTTGTTTCATTCTTCATAATCAAATATCTTTTTAATTAAACAATCATTTTGCTCACACGCACGTTAGTATGATAAACTTTCTATATATTACCACTAACTAATAGTGTGAAAGCGTCAAAAATAGAAATAATAGTATTTAATCAGGCAATCCGCATCCATTATTCATTGGAATAAAACTGCCTTTACTAGATGTTTCAGTACCTTTCTGACTTTTCTTTCTTCTGCATCCATATCCGTATATGATGTGCCGACCACAACTTCTTTTTGCGTCTCTGCTTGTTATCTCGTATGAACATGGTATGCAAACATAAACGTTATCACCAATCTCAAAAGTTGGATTCTTACGTCCGAACCTAATCAGCATTGATTCTACTTGATTTGGCACACGCTTGTCTGCCATGTGTAGTTCGGCATAAGTTGATTTAATCTGTTCTTTCTTGATTAAACGTTTCTTGATACCACTAACAGAACCATGTGACACACCGATAGTACTCTGTAATTGATTCATTGTGATAAAGGTTGAGCGACACAAGCGATTTGACTTCTTATTACCACTAACGTGTGAGCTGTTCGCCTCCTGACTACCAATCTGAAACAAAAACAGAAGTTCATTCAGTCTGTTATATATATCCTTTAGTGTATATTGTTTGTTCACTTCAAGTGTGAACATCTTTGCACCTTTAAAAGTTCTTCCGTTTCTATCTAGCTTTCTTGTATCATCCTTAAATGATGTAACAATAAAGCGACCATCTTCTTTAACAGAGAATAAATCATCTGTCTTGATGGCATTGAGCAACAGTTGAGCTTTTGGTTGTGAAATGTGAAGGGTACGCATCAGTTGTCTTGTACCCATATCAAACATTACGGAATTGCTATGCTGCATCTTACACCAAATAGCAAAGCACAATATAGTCATGCGCTTACTCCTTTCTACCTTGGAGTAACCGCAAGCATATCGCTCTACAAGTTCAACATTGATATTTAGATGTCTCCGCATAACAAAAAAAGAAAGGATTCCAATAAGTGTAGTGGCACTTAATGAAATCCCTATATTTTTAATACCTTCGGTCTCTTTCGAGCACCTACTTAAAAAATATCCTTATGTTACAAGCTGTAATTTACCACTACATCACGCTTTTTCGAGCACAAAGGTAAGCATTTTATTTCAGACTAAAAAGTACATATTTTTTCGTTAAATTCATTAACGTGGATATTTGATATTTAGATAGAGATACGGGGCAATTTAACACTATATAAATAAACTTAAAAATAACACGAAAATGCCCCACACCACCAAAAATGATGATGCAGGGCGATATGATAGGTATAAAAGAAATGCGAAAGTAAAGCCCCACCATTGAGCACCAACGGCAGGGCTGAGATAGATAGATGAGTTCCAATGAATAATTGCTTTGCAAAGATAGGCAAAATATCTGAGAACTCAAAGAGATAGTGAAAATTTCTTCTGTAAGCGGTTAAAATAGTCTGTTGGTATGATTTATCGGTGTGATAGTTTAAACGTCTTGTATGCGCCATAAAATAAATCCTCGCCTACCATAATTGATAAGCGAGGAACTATATATGCACGATTACTTAGTCCTTAATAGCCTCATTGACCTCGTAATCCATAATCTTTGCCAAAGTGTTGCTGATTAACGTGCTCATTACGTTCTACTGGTTGGTAAACTTATCGTCTATTCTGTCATTCACAAGCACACCATACTCTTCCTTGGCTCTATCGACCTCGCTCATAAAGTCCACGTATACCTCACGTAACTTGATAAGGGTCTTAGCCAACTTTGGCTGCTCCACGTTCTGCAACAATGTTGCATTGATATTCTGTCCGTTCATATTCTAATCTCCTATTAATTTAAATTGAGTGATGTCTGGCTGTTCAATCCAACGATGGTGAGCAATTCCATAAATGTAGCATCATACCAACGTATCTGTGTCTGCTGCTGAAACTTAGGGTCTTGCTGATTCTGTCCGTACTTATCAAAGGCTGGAGTGATAACATACCAGCTATGCACCTTTCCTCGCTTTCCTGGGCGAGTGGCGTGCTTTACTACTCCTTTGAGTTCAAGCATACGATTGAATGCTTGTGCTGAGATACCAACGTTGTGTGACTTCAATAAGTCGGTGGCAGCGTGCGTAATCGGCTTTTCCGTTCCTGCGTTTACAGACTGAGGAAGAGCATCATCCAAGCCTACCATCTTACCAATCTTCTGAGCGATGCCCAATTTGCTTGCGTCATTCAGGTTGAGGAACTTTGCGCTCCAATCGGCAAAGACTAACTTTGCTTGTATCTGTTCCTGCAAAGATGGCTGCTGCTGAACTTGCGCAACTGCGTGATGGAACACTCTACGATAAACCTCGAACACTGGGCGAACCTTGCGGGCAACAAAATACTCCAAACAAGCGGAAGTGAGATAATAGAAATCAACTGGTCTTCCTTTTTCGCCATTTTGGGCGATAACTATAAAGTCCACATTTTCAATAAAGTTAGATTTTAATGCCCTAACCGCTTTACTTTTTTCAGAGTAAACCAACTGCCAAACATCATCAAGGTTTACGGAAAATACCTTGTCTTGTTGGTCTAATGCCAACACACCGCGGAAGTAGCGTTCAATATCCGATGGAACACTATCCTTCGTTAAAATTAAATTTTCGTTCATTTCGATATATTTTTGAACGTTAAACAAATGTTGGGTTGATACACGAAAAGGGTGTACCGCTACCCTTTGTTCAATGCCTATATCGGAAAGCACGCACACACCATTACGATATGTGCAAGGGGCGATACACCTATATCTTTGATATGGATATATCAGTCTCGTAAGATTAAGAGCATAAAAAATGCTCCACCGAATTGACGGAAGAGCTTCCTATTTCTCTCCCGATATATTTATTGAACGCTGCAAAGATACGAAAAATATTCCAATCTTGCGTGTGCTAAGTAAACCTTTAACCAAACTTTAACATTTGGCAGTTATTAATTCTTCGATTAATTTGTTTTTTGGGTATAATAAATCCCCACCTATGCTTGATAGATGGGGAAATATATGTTATCGTTTCATGTCTTTTTCTAAGCTATCCTTTAAATCTCTAAGGGTAATACTATAGCCTGTCAATATAGAGCAAGCTGTGTTATATTTGTCATTATAGTCTTTCCAAAGGGAATCAACCTTACCTTTCTTTTCGTCTTTTGGCTTTCGATATTTAGGGGTGTTATTCATTTGTTTTGAATAAAAGTTGATGTTAAAATATACGTGTTCTATTGAACAATCGCCATTATACCCCATAATATCCTTTAACGCATTGCTTTCAGCGAGCATATCATCAAGAATGACAGATGGCGTAAATCTATTAACACTATTCATTCTATCAGTAGCAGTACACTCGAACTTTCCATTTTTCAAAAACATTGTGTATATTCCATCTTGTACGACAATATCTATTGTTGTTGGATATTTCACTACCCAATACTTTAATGGACTATAATCAGGAGAAAGTGTAACCTTTAATATCATTTCCCCAGATTTCTCATCTTCCATATCTGCAACAAACTTGTAGCTATTAAAGTTAAGGGCAACCCATCTCTTTAAATTGCGCCACAAATCAGATTTAGTCTTTCCTTTGCACTCGTATTGTTGTGTACTTGTTGCAGATGAATATACTACCGTCCAATCATTTTGGGCATCCATTGCAATGGCAAACAGACACACCATAAAAGTAAAAATAAACTTCTTCATAATTCTTAATTTGAATGTTCTTTATCATATTGTTTTGTTTTCTCCTTATCTATCCAAGCCCAAACTTTGATTTTCTTGTTGATTCCATCATAGACGCAAATATTCCAATTATTAAAGTCTATGCGAATAAGACCGCCACTGATAAGCCAAGTAGCTACATTATTTTCAATATCAGGCTTACCAACCAAAACGTATTTCTCCTTGATGTTCATTTGTGGGTCAAGGAATTGTGCATACTCTGTTGTGGCTTGATAATAGCGATAGATATTGTTTGTTTCATGTCGCTCGCCATTTATCTCAATTCTGCCATCTGTCAAGACAAACGTTGCTTGTGCTTTTATTTGCACGACCACGGCAATCATAATTGCCATAAACATTAAAACCTTTTTCATAATTGTATTTATTACAGAAAACTAATAATTTCTTTTGGATTTCACATTGATTAATCGCAATAAAACTGCTCTGTTTCGTAAACTGGGTCTTTGAAATCAACAACGTCACCATCCTCATCTAGGATTTCCTTAACTCCATCATATACTTCATAATGAAAGTTATTGCTGCGACCTTCCCAACAGTTATCATTGTCGCATACCTTATCATACCCTTTTGTATTTTCGGTGCAATATTGCTTTGCTTCATCCAATGTATCAAACTCTGCAACATTGTTTATCTCCACAGTATTATTGTAATATATCTGATATTTCTTCATAATTTCTGACTTGACCGTGATGTCGAGGGCTGAATTTGTTATTTATTCGCAAAACTCCTTAAACTCCTGCTCTGTAATATCCTCAAATACGTCTCTCTGCTCATCCGCAAAGAATGGAGATGTGCGCTTGATATATCGTTTATTGCCTTCTTCGTCAACAAACATGAATGCATCCTCATACTCTTGTGTAGGGTAGTCCTGCGGTGTGTGTAGTGGTGCTTCGTACACTTTTCCACAGATAATATGAGCGTCCGTCACACATATCTCATCTGTATTGATACCATGTTCAATGTCAATAAATGACCGCTTGATATCTGACGGAATCTCCGACAACTTGCGAACAGCGATTTTATCAAAATCAAAATCGCTATCCATATATACAGTGTTGTCATCCTCGTTACATGGTTGAACTCTCTCGTACAAATCGTCAAAATAAGCCTCGCTGTAATTAATCTGCTCGTTAGGCTGCATAAGTAAGCCGTTATCGCCCTTAATAAGGATGTCATAATCACACAAATCATTACCAAATACACCTTGGTATATGTCTGATTGCTTGCATAGCAACAAATTATCGTCTATTTCGATAAGTGTATCAAAAAACTTTGAAAGTGATAAATTGCTAATCATAATTTTCCGCTTGACCGTGATGCGTAGGGCTATATATTTATATTATTTTCAAAAGATAACGCAATATTCGTCATTATATTGTGTATGTAGGGCAGAAATTTAATCTTTATTTTTGCCCATGGCGCAATCGAACAATGTGCCGATTAGCCAAATTGCTATTAAGAATGCCATAACTTATTCCTCCTCCGTATTATTATTGTTGTTATTCAGTTCCTTATAATACTGCTGAATCTCTTCATCAGTCATACCCTTTTCTCGCATTACACGGTAGTTTGCGGAACCACGTCTGAAATAAACCTGACTGCCATAGACTGAGCGTAGATTGTAATATGCACTTCTTACCAGTTCTTTGGTCAAAACCTTGCCTGTGGACGAATAAACACCCATCTGCTGCAACATCATAGCTGCATCGGCAAAGTTAGGTGTAGTCAATTCGGTGAAGTCATTGGTACACTTCTTAACCACATTCCATATAGCCTTGTTACAAGGTTTCTCAGCAGCCTCTTTCTTGCGCTTTTCCGATGCAGCCTTCTGTGCATTTGATAAGTCACATTTTCTAGGTCTGCCCAACTTCTTTACGACCTTACCTGACTTTGAGATAAATTCTCCGTCTTGCGCCAACTTCTGCTTGCGTACTTCCAATGCACTCTGTGTACGTTCTTGAATGAGTTCACGCTCCATCTGTGCCGAGAATGAGAAAGCAAACAACAACATTTCGTCTATCGCTTTCAGATGGCTGCAATCAAGGTCAATGCCCATCTGTACGATTACCAAGCGCACGCCACGTGGTTTCAGTTCGTCATTAACAAACTTATTGATGTCGCTCATAGAACGACCGATACGGCTAACCTCTGACACGATAAGAATATCACCCTTATCAAGCATCGGCAACACTACCTTACCAAGGTTTCTATCCTTATAAGATACCTTACCAGATACTCCTTCCTCCTTCACTTCGTGAGTAGCTTTCAGATTGTGACAATTCAACCATTCGTTGATTGTTCTTTCTTGCTGCTCCAATGTCTGCTTTTCAGTAGAGACACGACTGTATATTATTACTTTCTGCTTTGGCTCATCATCATCGGTCATGTTTGCCTTTGCGTTGCAGCTTTTGTCCGAACGGCAAAGGTAGTGACCTTCTGCCATCATGCAGTAAGGGCAATCCTTACATCCGATGTTCACGATGTCGTATTTTACAGATGCGCCACCTTCATTCTTGATTTCTATTGTCTTCATTTCTCCTATATCCTATCCTATCTCTTATTACTTAAAACGTTACTTTCTGTTATTTATTATCCACGATAATAGAATGATACATGAAAATCGCTACTTTTACGCTCTCGGTCATTCTCAATCACCCCAAACATATAAGTATCAATCACGTAATCTACATCATTGTTCTTATCATGTTCAATTCTCTTTACCCATTCCTCAACAACATCAGGACACCAAGCATCGCCAAGGAATCTAACCAATAATTTGTTATCGGTTTCCTGACGTACTAATACAGGATTGTTTCCGACAAATCCAACCATTTCTGTATTGTCTTTATTCCAAGCGCACTGACCATCATTGAACAAGTCTCTTACCAACTCATCAAGACAAAGGTCTTTTCCGTTGATAGAGCAATGAGCTGCATTCTTAATCTCCATAGTCTTATTACTTTAATTCTTGTTCCACAATATCGAAATTGTCCCACGTCTCACCTTCGTTGTCTGAGATATGATAGAAGAAATCTGAAACGCTGATTTGGAAATCATCACAATCCAATGCTTGTTTGTAGCTTTCCAATGTGTTAAGTCCTTTCTCTCCCATCGCTTTTCTAGCCTTGTCTCTGGTTGAGAATACTTCTGCTTCAACTTCAACTGCTTCACCCAATCCGTGTTGGTATGAAGAGATAACTACATATACTTTCATAACTAGCCCTCCACATTAATAATTCCACGTCTTACCAATTCCTTTACAAAATTCTCTAGCGACAATCCTCTAGTATAGCTTTCGCCACCACTTATTCCGTAATTCCAATTGATAACGAGAGGCTGCTCGGTATGGTATCTGTAAACACTTCTTCTCTTTCCTGCGAAATCCTCATATCCCTTAACCAAAGCAACTTCAATTGTTCCATGTTTCTTTGGATGGATAAGGAATGCCCCACGTGAGCATTTCTCTTCAAAGTGACAATTGTAATTCTCTAAGAAACGTAACTTATCCATTGTTTCCATTTCCCAATTGTCGTATTTATCATCCTCGCATTGCTGCTCGTCTTTGATCAATTCATCGTCAATAGCCTTTTTCTTTGATTCGGCTATCATCAACTTTTCCAATTCGTTCATAACTTTATCCTTTCTATTTTTAAATTACACCGATAACATTAATCGGTTCTTCAATACTCGCTACCAAAGCAGCGTTATTACTCACTGAATAATCAAGGTTATCAACATCTAAGAAGATAACCTTTGGTAATGATGTATGTTTCATTATGAATTATAGAAATTAATCGGTTTATATTCTCTGTTTCTGCTATCATATCTTTCTATCTTTATGTTATTAATTGTGCCGTACCAAGTCGCAAACTTGCGTACCTCATAGGTAAGTACGGCTATATATTAGGCGTATTTTTCGATAGTCTCATTACATTCATTTATGATAGTTTTTATATCACTACCATAAAAAAGACTTTCTGCCATACCCCAAATTAACTCATCCCTGCACTCTTTAATATCAGAGTTTGAAAACTCTTCTTTTGTAGGTTCATTCTCTTCTTTGCCCGAATTGAAATGTTCCCACAAATCATAGCCATCAAACATGTGAATAAAGTGTACCTTATAATAAGTACTTTTATTGTTAGAATTTGGATAAAGTCTAGCATATACGACATTATACCATTGATTCCCTATCTTTTCAGACTGATACAAGCCTTTTCCGTACTTTCTAACCTTTGTTATTTTGTATTCCATATTGCTAATTATTTAATGCTACTTTGTGGTGCAAACGGAATCGAACCGCTACCAGATACCGACTATCTTTGCACCTATCCAATATGTTTAATTTACCTTTGCAACAAGTCTATTTTTTGCAAGTCTTCTTTGGTATATATTGCCCGAATCATCGCTTTTTGTTTCAAATAAAATAGACTTTGCAGATACTTTTATTATCTTTGTAATAGTTGAGGTATATCCCCAATTCCACATTAAAACATCACCAACTTTTAATGTTTCTGCTTTTACTGCTGGCTTGTATCCAATATGTTGCAACCATATTTGATTTTCCATTTTCTTTGCGTTTTAAAATGTTATTTACTCTTTTACGTACTTATTCCAATTGCGCCCTACAATAATGCCTAATACGTAAGATATAAGGGCGAAAACGAAAGGTATTGTTATATCCATATATCCAATTAGTTTAAAAGAAAATCGAAGTACTTTGCAGCACGCAATTCATATTCATTTGCCCACATTTGACCGTAAGGCATACCAAGTAAATCTATAAATTTACGTGCTTTTGCCTTAAATACAATGTAATCGGCAAACAGGGCTTTAGTCTCCTTTGCTATTTTGTGAAAATTTGGCTTTTCGTCTTCTTGTTGTGCCGTGGCTGCCAAGACTGATACACGATTTGCAATATCGCTCAATTTGCTAGTATAGAAATCTATCAAAATGTTTATTCTAATCTTTTTCATATCTTATATTATTTGTACCTTTGCACCAACAATAAAAGCGAGCGCAAAGGGTATTGTTAGTTACTTGTTTACTATCTCATTAATTTTATTTGCCGTATCAATCAAAGAATAAGACTGACCGACAAAACCGCCTCCGTACCAATTGGCACGATAAACAGAAAAGCCCAAATCATTTGCACGCTTTTTGGCAATTGCATACAATTGGCTTTGGCTCAAATTGTCGTTTTTCATTTCCTCATCAGTAGTAAAAGCGAGAAAATGCACTACATATCGGGGATTTCCGTTTATATCATTATTCACACGGCAAAAACCGATGCCGTTAACTACTCTATAGCTATTTCTATAGCTTTCAATCTCTTTATTAGTCATATATAGCCCTCCAATTAGTTTAAGTTCAAATTATCCTTTGCAGTATTAATGATAGTGCAAGCGAGATAAGCGCAAGCCTGCTTTCTCTCTTTTCCTGTTGGCATTTCTCCATCATGCTTAAAATGATACTTTGCAGACTTGAAAACTAAATCTTTCAAAGTATCATTATTCATTAATCTAACAACACTAACAAATTTGTTAGCTTTCAGATATTCCTCAATAAACTTTGTTATTTCACACTTAATATCGTAAAATTCACGTGTATTGTTTACGTACAAAACCATTCTTTGTGCGTTCAAAGACAATTTCTCAAAAACTACCATAAGATAAATATTTAAAAGTTACTAATTAATTTTGCTAATTCGGAAAAAACTAATAACTTTGCAGCCGCTTTAGATACCAAAGTTAAAAGTTTATCTTTTAATTAAAGGTAGCCTCCACTGTTTTTTGCAGTGGAGGTTTTTTGTTTAAACATACTCTATATTTGTTTTGATACGCTCAAGCAAAGAATAAATTTCTTTTTTGGTATCATCTATAAATTTACGATTTTTATCGTAAGCGTCAGGAGTATAGTTTTCACTATATGTTACAACTTCTGCATTTTGAGTCAGTTTTAACAACTCCTGCAATCTAGCAACCTTTTGGAGTGCCATATAAGAAACTGTTTGCTTTTTTGTTACCTTTTTCATATTGCTTTATTTTTGTTACTAATTTGTTCCCTTTGCAAGACTCGAACTCGCAGAAAAGCCGATGTTTTCGCCTGCATCTAGTATGGGTATATATTTCTTTGGTTTTCATTTATCATCTAATTTATTTCGCTACTCCAACTTTTCGCTACTCACTTTAAGATGTTTCAACGCTGAATATATAATGTACTTTGCAGCTACATTCTTTATAAAGGGATAACCGTTATAATTACTACCTTATGTTATTTTATTGTTGGTTAACATAAAAACCGCTTAATACTACTATATCGTATTATTACACTAACATTTGTTAGATTTCTGATAGTGATTTATAATAGAGCCTATAAAACGTCTAATGCTATATATTGCTATAGTCACGGCAAAAGATAGTTTTCATTTCTCTATTACACTAACATGTAAGCATTTTAAAGAGCGAATGATTAAAACGTAATAAGGATTATTCTTGCTTTAGATACCCTTGTTTGTTTTATCTGCTGCAAAGGTACGGCTTTTATCTGAAACTACAAAACTTTTAAGCAAAAAATATGAGATTTTTTGTGTTTTTTCTCGCTTTTTCTTGTTGGTAATAAATAAGGACACCGTTTTGTTATCTCAGAAAAAGCAAAATAAGGGGTTAAATGTAGGGTTGTTGTGTGATTACATAGGTTTTACCTATCTTTGCACCTTTGCACCCTCATAAAATCATATTTGCAGCCGTTTTCTTATAATGTAGTGTGCGTGCGTACCTTATATATAGGGAAAACATCTAAAACGCTTTTATTTGATGTTTGCAGCCGTTTTCCTGTTTGCTAGATAGAAAGTATCTGTTTTGCCGTTTGAGTATCTTTGCAGTCGCTTATTTTCCGTTTTCGTTTTCACTCGCTTTTTGTTTCACGAAAATTGTACGTGAAACATTATGCAAGTTTCTGTATGTTTATGCAAGTTTGAAATGTATATTTATGCGGTGTATTATGATAAATAGAAATGTTTTGGGATTTTTACAAGTTTTCCGCTCTTTCGTTTAAAACGTTCTATCTTTTTACTTTTTATTCCTTTGCTTTTTCTCTTATTTTGGATAATTTACAGAAAATGAAAACAGAAACGAAAAAGCCACTTTTTGGGGTGTTTTTGCCCGAAAATGTCCGTTTTTGTCGCAAATAAAGCGCTGATTTTCTGTGTTTTATAGGTATATAGGGCAAATTACACCACACCCCCCGTTTTTGGCACTCGCAGGGTGGGTCAGCTCTCGTCCGAAAATTTTTTATTTTTTTATTTTTTATTTTTTGTAAAATACTATGATTTTACCAATTCCGCTTTTCTACCGAATTTTGAGCATTTTCCAGAATATCATATCTACTTTTGATTTTGCATAAGTTTTCGAGATATTCATTTTCGCTTATTTTCGTGCATTATGGAGCGTTTTATGCTGCTTTGTGGTATAGTTTATCACCTGAGTATTTTGAACGTCTTAGAACTCAATTATCGAGCTTTTTGCATCAATTTTTGTTTTTGCGGAAAACTAGGCTATATTTGAGTTTAAGACACGTTTTTGCTATATACGGATTGCAGTTTTCACTAGACTATCGTCAGGGGTTGTGCGCGAAGCCTTTCTTCTTAGGGGATGAGTATATAGTTTACTATATACAGGGGTTGACATCCCCTACTACGGCTGCGCGCGAGGGTACAATAGTTTATTTACGTGTTATTATTATATGGGAATTGCTTCAAATGTTAAATTTTCAATATAAAAAATCTGATTTATGCGGATAACATATATTTAATTGGGGATATGGGGAAAATGGTACAAATTTGCAATTTGTTAAACTATGTAAAGTTCGTTTTCGGATTGATTTTTTGGCGTATATTTGCAGCATAAATGTTTGATTTACGAATTACCGACTTTGGAATATGGCAGAAAAGAAATTCTACATACAGCGTTACTTGAAGTCCGAGCAGGGAGCTTGGAAGGCAGACGGATTGCGCAAGAGTCTGGAGGATGATTTCGGCGGCTGTTCTGTCCGCTACAAGTCATTGGACGGATTGAACTCAAAGGGTAAGCAGAAGGGTGTATATACCGAGAGCTATCCTGAGAGTGACGCGTTGAGAGTGTTTGTTGACCCGAATGCTAGGCATGAGAGCACCAACGCTACGTTGTCAGTCTGCGTGTTCGGGTATGATGTTGACGGAACAACCGAGCTTTCCGTTACTGAGCAGATAAAAGCTGCCGAGAAAGCATGGGATAGTCTGTATGCCTACTTGGAGGGTGCGCTGATTCTCTGGTATGACGATTACAGACAGAAGAAAGCGTTGTTTTTGGTACAGGATGCTACAGAGCCATCAACGGACAACATCAAGAACATTCCGTATCTGCTCTGTTCTGTCAAGTTGGTAAACGTCTTCGGTCAGTCGTTTGATGGTGACAGTACCACGATTGAGGATTGGTTGAAGAATGGCGGAAAATAGAAACAACAGCATCCGCAAGGCGGTAGGACGTGTCTCTTAGATACAAGTCTAGGCAAACAGAAGGTTCGAGTTCCTTCTACGGTCGGTGGATGCTTTAAAATATATGCGAATTATGAACAAATACAAGACATCAATTGAGGTCAAGGGCGAAAACATCAAGGCATTGTTCGACTGCCCTATCGTTACAGACATCAAGAAAGCAACAGATGCGGTCGATGATGGTTTGGACGTTACCGATATGCTTTATAGCGTTACTGCCGTCAATATGGCAGGTGCTCACGAGCAGGTGAAGCGCGGTTCTGTATTGGCGCAAGACGTTTGCGGTCATTGGGAGATTATGACTGCCGATGAATGGGAGTTGAGGAAAGACGATACCATTAGCGATGGTTCTTCCGAGGAGTTGTAATCATTTAAAAGTTGAGAATATATGCGAATAAAGGAAGAATCACTTGATAAGGCGTTGGAAGCGGCATCGTTGCAGACGAAGGGATTGCCGAAACGCTACACGGATGGTAAAGACCCATTCTGGATAATGGCAGTTGTGCTTGTTCAGAAGCGCAATTTGGAGGAATGCTACTGCATTTATCAGCAGAATGCGGACAAATACATGAATCTTTTGCAAGACTTCGGCACACCGAGTCCTATCATGTCTATCAAGAGCATTCATCCTTATATGTATCTTGATGAGGCTCAGTTTTTGCCGAGTGGATGCATCGAAGCAAAGAAGAACTTTCTGAAAAACGAGCTTGGCGAAGACCCTATGGCTTATGAGGTCGATGAAATGACGGAATCGGACGTTAATCACGCATTATTGGAGATTGCCATTGACAAACAGATGAAAGCTGATGAGGAAAACAAGAAAATCAACGTACTCAATGAGGGAAGCGATTTGGACGGAACGAGATTTGAGGACATTGAACGTCAGAAGTTCGAGTTTGAGTTGGCTGAAATGAGGAAAGATGGATGCTCTAAGAAGGAAATAAAAGAGTTCATTGACGAGTATAATGCCAGTCATAAGCAGAAAGTTGATGATGAGCCGTACATTTCAGATGAAGACCGCATCCATCAGGAAATGGAATCAAAGGACGTTGAAAAAACTTCCGAATGCAGTGTTGAAGGTGAGTTTGATGCACCTGAGATAGACTACGATAAGCTTCATGAGGAATCAGAAGCATTCAAGAAAGAGCAGTTGAAGGTTGCCAAGCGCAAGTGGAAGCGTGCCTATGATGCCGATTCTGAGAAGCGTGAAGGAAGAGAGTTTGAGAACGAATTTGGCGAAGATGAGGAATGTGAGACGTTGCAGTTGCCGAATAAAGAAGTTGTTCCTGTAAAGCGAAAACCAGGCAGACCGAAGAAATCGTCATTGGATTATACTGCTAGCAAGCGCGACACGACAAAGAAACGTGGTCGCAAACCATCATCAACTAAAAAATAACAGATTATGACTAAATCAGAGCTTTTGAATAACGTGTTCTTTGAGAATGCAAAAGGTGATTTGCCTATCATATATATAACATCAGATGATGATGTTGTAAAAGTCGGTGGCATTATCAATGCACCTATGGTTGGAAGAATTTATTTTAGTGAGGTTAAGAAAACCATTACGAAGGATGAATTGCTTGCCAATAAAGAGTTTATTTGCGCAAGTGAGGATTCTGAGATACTTATTGATTTCGGTGGTTACAGACGTGAAACACTTGATTGCTATATCGCGATTGATGATAGTTGTATTAACATCATTGAGTTATGAGAAAGAATCATCACAATCCCAATAAAGTGCCACCGTTTAAGCCAGACCCCGAACATTGGACTAAGAAAGTTCACTCTTGGAAAGCGAAGGTTGCCTATGAGACTGAGGATGATGCTTGGGAGTTTCTGAATCAGAATCCGAAACTGAAGGCGAAAGACCCTGTAGTTTACAGGTGTTCTGTATGTAACAAGTTTCATATTTCAATACATCATAAAAATAACAAGAAATAGCTTATGATTAATAAAGAAGATATTAAGGTTGGGCTGCGATTTTATATCACGCGTAATGATTGCTTAAGATGCAACTTTGACCCGATATATATTCAGGACGGTAACACCCCTATCCTATTCATTATAGAGAGAAGGTGTGATTACAAGTGGTTATGCACATCTGTTAGTTTCGACAATAAGCTTTTTGCTTATTTTACTACAGAAAACATAATGGAGTTTGGTTTAAAGTTCGATATAGTATCGAAAGATAAAATAGAGGCTGCAACAAGTGGAATGAAACATCTTATTGGCGTTAGCGTTTTAAGTACGATAGTGCCAAAAAATGATTGGATAGCAAATTATGCTTTTGTTGGTGGTAGTCGTGGTGGAAACAAAAGAAACTTTATGAGTTGTTATCTTGGCAAGTTTAATATTCCGCAATACGAGAATAATGTTGAGCAGCCAAATGAAGATTGCAAAGCATTCAAGGCTATCACCGACAAGATGAGCGATACATATAAGCGCAAGAATCACGATTATGGGAATGCATTTTCAGAAATGTATGATGAGCTTGGTATCAACTACGGCTACGGAAAGATACGTGAGAAAGTGAATCGTATCAAGACGTTGAAGGATAATGAAGCACAAGTTGCCAACGAGCCATTGGAAGATGCTCTTCTTGACTGCGCTAACTATTGTATCTTGACATTGGTGGAATATCAAAAGCGTAAGGAGCATGGCACAGACTAAATACACCTGTAAGGATTGCGTATTGTTAAATGACGAAGATTCCGAGTTCCCATATTGTATGGGCAAAGACTTATATACATACGCAAATCCTGACGATGATGCTTGCGGAGACATCATTCCATTGGTATATACGTGCAAGGATTGTTTCTTCTTCAAGAATGATATTTGCCACAATACCACAGAGAAGAGATATACATCGGAAGAAAATCCTTCATGTAGAAACTTCGAGTACAAAACGATTGTAGAACAAAAATAAATATATAGTTATGGCTAGAATTGCAAAAAAGAAGACAGTTGACAACAATGCAGGTTTGCTTAAAGTTGTTGTCGGAATCAACAAAAAAGATGTTGAAAGCGTTACCGACTTCGGTCATTTCTTCATCGTAATTTTGAAGGATTGTGCTATTTTCCACACACATATTGGATTTGAAGCACGTTTTAAGCGTTGGGGAGGTGTTGATATGGAAGGACACGCGCTTACCACTACAACATTCGCGTGGCTTGAAAATCTTGTCGCGATGAAGAACGAAGTAAAGGGAAAAGAGAATGATATTTTCCCTGAGACAGATGTTACTTATCAAGATATGCTTGATAGCATGGTTATCATCACAGAAGCCAACATTACTCATCCGATTACAGCGTTCACTGATGCAGATGATGCTGCAAAGTTCGCAAAGAACAAGATGGATTACATCGGTCGTATGCAGAAAGAGTTGGAAACTGTAATGAACACTCCAGTTTCCGAAGAGACAGAGGAAGACTTGAAGAAGAACTTTGAGCACGGTCAGCAAGCAATATTGGCAGAGCAAGCAGCCGAGGCTCTTAATCAAGGAAAGGAATAGCTTATGTATAATGAATGGTATATAGAACTGAAATACGGACTATTCCGAGATTACAGAATTGTAAGGATGTGTGATGCTAACGGAGTGAAGCGAGACGGTATCTTTATACCATTCATTCAGAACGGAATCAAATGGGATGGTGTAAAGGTTAAGAATCCTGTTCAATATCTAAAGCCGATTTGGGCTGCCGCCGATGGCTCAAGACTTCACAAGTTAGTTCCCATGGTTTCTGTGGATTTCAGACAAAAGATGGAAGATGCAGGTGTATTGTCACCAGATGATAAATACCCTTGTGATACGGTAGGTTACGTTTATAAAGATAAAAATAAGATTTAACGGCTATGATATACTTAGGTAATGATACGATGGATAAGGTAGAGCGGATGGTTTGCGAACAAGTGAACACGGCTATGAGTACTGAGGAAAAGGAAGGAGTGAATGCAGATGATTTATATGTCGGCAATACTAACATTCCTTTTGCGAGAGCGGTAGCAAGGAACTTTGTTCTTGACGTTCTACACAATCGGTATGGTTTTTCCTATGCCGTTATTGCACAGCGCGCGGACATCAACGAGAAATCTGCTATGCGATGTGTCCGCAAGTGTCACGAACTTGTCGGGTACGATAAAACCTATGCGTATGTGAACACTTTAATTAACGATAGATTGAGAGAATGGTATGGGGAATAGCAATGAATTATTGACGTTGAAGCGCAATGCCCTAAGATTGGGATTGTGCGGAGAATATAAAGGGAAATGGGATTCTGCCGCGAGTAAGCGAGAATTGGTAAACATGGCTCTTGATTCAAACGGAATTGAGTTTATGGCTGATTCTATTGCTTTCGGATGGGGATTGTCAAAAGAGTACCTTTTGAAAGAGTTTGGTGAGTTTGCCAATGGATTCTACCAATGTAACGAGCACGGATATACCAGCGAAATGTATATAGGTGCTCATGGAGTTATCAAGGCGCGCTCTACGATTATTCTTGTCGCATACTGCAAGGATTTGGAGATTGAAGTTCCAGAGAATATGATTACTCTTACTGATATCATTAAAAAGAGTGAAGTTCGCATCGAATGCAAAGGAAAATGTGACCTCATAGAGTACGGAGAGGATAATGATGTTAAAATCATTAGCTACGATGACGCAAATATGACGCTAGGAACGATTTATGTGTCAGAGTGGAATAGTTGTAAGGATGAACAGAAATAATGCCTTACAGCTCATTTAAATAGCAAAGTTTGGTAAAAATATTTATATTATTTTCTTGTTTACAGAGTGTACGGCGGTACACAGACATAAAGTGTAATTTTACTTTTTGTATTAGTTAAGGTTTAGTTAGATTTATGTTGATTAAAAAGGGCAAGTTCAGTTGTGAAACCGAGCTTGCCCTAATTTTATGATGTCTGTTCAATCTTTGGCAGGATGTCGTGCTGCTTCAAAAAGTCATAAAGGAAAAGTCTTCCCTTTTGTGTCCATTCAGTATTGTATTTTATAATTTTTCCATTACTGCGTGGAATATCGACAGGTCTAGAATGAACATAACCTTTATCTAGGTAAGGTTGATATAATATCCACTGCCCACCAACCTTGCGTTGCAATTTCAATTCGTGTAACTTCTTGTTGAATGCTCTTGCGCTCATTCCGTAATCTTGCGCTACTTGTGTTACAGTCACGGTTGACTTGTTAGCTAATATCATATCGTAATAGCTAACCTTTGGCTGCATCTGGGTAATTGTAGCACTCAATGATGCAACCTCTTGATTTGACTTTTCAAGTTCTTCTTCTTTGCGCTGGTTTTCCAAAACTAGCTGTCTGTTCTTTTCGTATTGGTCTGCCCACGCTCTAGCTGCCGCTACTGGGTCGTTAAAGTTCGGCATAGCAAGAATGCTTCTCCTAGCCTCTTGCTCCTTTTCGATGAAGTACTTTCGGATAACTCTACCCTTTTCGTTGTTCTCCACCATAGCCAACTCCTTTGCCATATCTATTGATAAGGCATACTCAATAGTAGGTCTTCCACCATTTGGGTTTTCCCCAAATTCGGTGAAAACCTCAAAGTCCTGATTCTCAGCGAATCCATACTTGGAAATTCTCTCTTTAATCCAAGAAGAGAAATCCTTCTTAACTCCAAGTGCATCGTGCAAATCTCTTGCACTTACTGCTTGCGCTCCATTGCGCTCTTCGATTTTAATGATTTCTGTCATTTTTTTACTGACTTAACAATTAAACACATTTTCTTTAGAATAGGTCAAGTCAATCGTCTTATGACATTCTTGGGCATAAAAATGCCCAGCCGCTAAAGTGAAGGATGCAGCCAGGCAAATATCTTGTGTTTAATATTAAATCCGTTTGATATGTATGTACCGAAAGCCTTCACTCAATCAGCAATGCAAAGATACGAATATTTATTGAAACGGCAAAGAGAAAGGTGAAACTTTCACAACTTTTAATGTTTGCGAAAATCTCACCTTAAATATATAGAACACAGAAAACTAATTCATAAATACCTTGATACCATTTCTTCCTTGCTTGTGACCGCCCTTCACACAGCTTGCCAAGGTGTCGCGAATATCAGTAAGTATTGTTGTCTGCAATCTCAACTCAATGAGTACAGGACTGCTTGATGTGTCTTGCGTTATCGCGCTGATACTATTTCCGAGCTTTTCTAACAGAGTGTCGCGGATGATGCGGACATCTGCTTGTTGAGTAGCTACATAAAACCTGAGAGAATTGAGTATCGATTCCAACGCCTGTGCGGTTGATTCCGTTACAGACTGAATACCTTGCTGCAAAGCAGAGATATTTGAACTGCCAGCAGGTTTGACGTTGAGAACATCCATCAAGTTCTTTGCATACTCATTGAATAATGCAAGGTTCTTGTCTTTCAGTTCCTTGATACCTTCGAGTTCTTTCTTGGTAACGTCAAGACCATTGTTTCCACCTTCGCTGCCCTCAGATACCGCTTTATCGAATGCTTCAAGAATAGGCTGAATGTACTTTGATGTAGCTCTATTCATCAACTGCTTTGTGAGCATCGTATTGAAATACTCATCAAACTTATTGTTGAGAGCTTCGAGTGCATCACTGCCCTCATTGAAAGCATCTACCCACGCCTCCGAGAAAGCTTCAGCAGCAGATTTGTAGTTAGACTGAGAACCGAAGCCGCCAAGTGCCTCTGTCATAGACTCGCCTAATTCTTTAATGGTCGTGTTCAAATCATCAATCTGCTGTTCCCATTCTTGAATCTTACCTTCATCGGGCTTCTTGCGACCGCGCTCTGCGTTAATCATTGCTTGGTACGCCTTCTGCTGCTTTTTAAGGGCATCGACCGATTTTTGGTTATATTCGTAGAGCCTTTGTGTATCAAAGGCATCGTCCATACTCTTTTTAAGCTTTTCGTAAGCGTGTTGCAAGGAATTTACAGCGCGTTCTTGGCGTGCAATTTCCTTATCAATCTTTCCTTCGTTGCTAAAGAGTTTAGCTACGCCCGTAAGCGCGCCCATTGCGCCCGATACGACACCTGCATAGTTTCCGCTATAGTACGAACCGACCGCCTGACCGATGTTGCTGACAATATCCAGAGTGTTCTCCAAATTTGCATCAGAACCGCTAAGTGCTTCAAACAGAGCATTAAACGAGTTAGCCATTGTAGAAACTACATCTGTAATATCCGTCACGGATTTTGAGAACTTTGACTTTGCCCGCTCTTCCTCAGTCATAATCGTTCCGAGCTTTGCAATCTGCTCATCTGTGAGGTTTAACTGAGATTTTAAAGAGTCGCGAATGCTTTTGTTGGTTGCTAACTTCAACTTTAAGGTTGTAACAACGCTTTCGTTCGCATCCTTATTCTTTGTCAGTTCGTTATATTCCTGTTCCAAAGACTCAACATAAGCATTTTGGTTCTGCAATTTGCTCGTCAAATCTGCTCTAAGTCCGTTAAGCTCTACATACTTTTCTACGCCACCCGACTTTTTTAAGTCTTTACCAGCCTTAATCATTTCTTTAAGTCCGCTAGTGAAAGCCTTGAAAGGATTGCGTGAATTGCGAACTTCATTGACCTTATTAATCTGTTCCGCAATAGTCTTCAACTCTGTTGGGTCTAGGTCTCTAAGCTCTGTACGCAACTGTTGCAGTCTTTCTGCCATCGCATCAAGTGCCTTAGAAGAAACTTGGTCTAGATTATCAAACAGACGAACATACATGTCACTATTTTTAAAATCTTTCCAAGTATTTTCGCCAGTCTTCTTTTTGTAGTCCAAGTCAATATTATCAAGTAATTTCTTCTGAGTTTCAGGGTCAGAGAAATTCTTCATTATTGCTATTCTATCCGCGATATATTTTCTATCAAGCTGCAACTGGTCTGACAGGCGTTGCTTATACTCTTTGAAGAGTTTTTGAGCAGTATCTGTCGTGTCTTGCTCGATTTTCTGATTGAGCTTTTGTGTCTGATTGAGATATTCTTTTTCGACATCACTTCCAGAGAACTTTTTCCTTATGACTTCTGCGGTATTCTCCAAATCAGAGTTGTATTGCTGAATAACCTTATCGCCCCATTTTGTGAAATCTTTACCATAATGAGTTTCGTAGTCTTTGATGATATACTTATTAAACTCATTATTTATGTCTTCCTGTACTTCATCAAACGACTTCGTGAGGTCTCCAAACATAGACTTAATAAGCTCATCAGACATACCCTCATCTTTCAGTTTTTTATACAAGTCCATCTGAGAGAATGCATCATTGACATTTCTAGATATATCATCCTTTAATTTGTTGTATTCCTTCTCAGAAACTTTCAAATCAATGTCTGCCGAAATGCGGAATGCGTTACCTCGCTTTGTCAATTCCTTGTACTGAGAACCAATCTCACGAATGCGTTTTGCCACAGATGCATCGTCTGGCAGAATATCAGAGGCTTTCCATCCTACATTTTGCGCTGCCTCTTTAAAATACTTACGAGTAGCAGATAATGCGGTCTCTTTTGATTCCGTCTTAATCAACTCGTTGTATTTAGAGTTCATATCCTTTAACAGGGAAATACGCTCTTGCAAGATGTCTCTTTGTGCCTTATCTTGCTTGATTCTATTTTTTTTAGCATCACCCTCAAAAGGGTTAACACCCAAAGCTAACGCTTGCTGAGTCGCGGCTTGCTTCAATTCCCTAACCTTGGCTCTCACCTTGGCTACAGAAATTACCATTTGGTTTGCTCCAATTTCACCAGCCTTGAATATCTTTCTGATAGTATCATCAACTGTTATTGTAGGCGAGTTTTTGCCAACCGCGGCGAGTCTCTTTTCAACTTCTTTCCAAGATTTTGCAGCCTTTGCTGCTTGGTCTCCTTTCCCAAGGAAGCCTTCAAAAGCCTTATCGTCATCAATTTCTTTGACAACGAGGCTAATACCATACTTTTTCTTTGCAAAGAAATCATTAATATAATCATCAACCCAAGATACTTGCTTCTCCATATTGGCTTTATCAATATATACATTGATACCAAAGTGTCTATAAGCAAGGTCTCTCTCGTATTGACTCCAATCGCGCTCGGCTGCAATTCTGTCAATTACGCCCTGTATCTTTATAGGGTTATTGCTATATTTTTTTCTAAGGTCTCCAAATACTGCATCAAATTCGCTGTTCAATTCTTGCGCCTTATTTTGCACGCTGTTCATTGCACGGATAAGGTCATTGAAATCTGCTTGCGAAGTACCAATAAAGGATGGCATTTTATAGTCACTGCCGCCTTGTGCTATGTTGATTTTCTTTATCAACTCATACATACGTGTCATATAGTCAATGTTGGATTCGTTATCCTTTTGACCTGCACGTATCTCATCAAAGTATTTCTTTGTAGTCGAAGTGGCTTGTTTGTAGTTCGCGTTAATGTTTGCTACAACTCTCTCCATTTGTGAAGACTTTGCGAGAGCATCAATCACAGCATCTTTGTAATCGTCTGCATCATCATCAAGTCCATCAGTAAACCAAGTGTTCCAAGCATCATTCTTGGCGTAATTTCTTCTGATAACCTCAATGCTATCAATGAAATCTTTATACTCTTTTTTAACCTTACTGAAAGTAGCGTTAAGTTGGTTTACATCGAGACTATCTACATTGATTTTAAAAGTCAGTCCGTCTTTTGATGCGGCATCAATAAGCTTTTGTAACGTTGTACGTCTATCTTCGACATTCTTTTCTAAATCCTTTCCTTCTAATTTGCCATTTGCATTTGTGGCTGCATTTGCTAGGTCGTTGTACGTTCCAGCCAAAGCACCTATTGCACCCTTTGCCTTTATGGTTTCTTCTTCGGCTTTACGTACATTTTCGTTGTACTTGGAAATTTTATCATAAACAGTAGTTATTACTTCTGCTACAGCGTAAATTGCAAGACCTACGCCTATACCTGATAATGAACTTTTAACGAGACCGCCAAAATCTTTAAGAGCTTTTTTCATTCCATCTAAGGAATTTACGAAAAGAGCCTTGTATCTCACGATACCTGTGCCAGATGCTTGAGAAAAAGCTTGTCCGAGACTAGTCTTTGCAAACATAGAGTTAGCCTTTATAGCAATAAGAATAGGTATAAGAGCTTTTCCTATTTCTGCAAGTGCTTTCCAATTATCAAGCATAGAAGTACCCCAGCTTACCATCCCCTTCATTGTGCCTTCGTTAGCCTTGCCAATATCATTGAGCATCACATCGAAAGCATCCTTCAAGTTGGAAATCTTACCTTGGAGAGTTTCAGCCTGAATCTCTTGCATATTGTAGAATGTTCCACCCTTATCGGTCATGCGTTGGAATATTGCCTCAACATCCTCAAATGTAACCTTACGCTTGGAAATCATATCAACAATCTGTGCGGTCGTGTACGCTTCTCCCTTAACTTCCTTAAAGTATTGTTGCAACTCACCATACATATTGATGCCAGCCTCAGTAAACTGACGAACCTCAGAACCGCGAAGGTATGCAGCAGCCTTGACTTGTCCGTATGCAAGGATAAGTCTTCCCATATCAACGCCAAGACCTGCTGAAACATCGGCAAGTCGCTTGGTCGTATCATAAAGTTTATCAGACTCAATTCGGTAAGCGGAAAGTTGTCGTGTGTAATCCACCAAGTCCTTGATACGGAAAGGTGATTTAACGGCAAGTTCTACAGTCTTATTGAAAATCTCGTCTGCCTTTGGCTTGTTCTGCAAGATAGCTTCGAGTGAACGCTCTGAAAGTTCAAACTGACCTCTGACTGATGCAATCTGCTCGACAAAATTCTTGACAGAACCCACTGAGAATGCAAATGCCATACGCTGTGCCCAACGTGACATATATCCAGCCATATATGATGTTTGTTCTGTCAACGCGCGAGAATTAACACCAGCCTCTTTCAAGTTTTTGTTATGTTGCTCAATTGCAGCATTAAGAATATCCAATTTTCGCTTATAATCAGCATCGGTTTGAGACAACTTCATACGAGCCTCTTTCAGATATTCTATAGCGCGTACTTGGCGGTTGAGCGTATTTGCAGAAGCAGAGAAATCAAGCGCGCCTTGATATGTAGTGTTTGCCTTGTTATTTCTCTTCTGATAGTCTTTTGCTCTATCAGCGTATGCCTTTCTCTGTTTGTTGTTGTAAGATTGTTCTGCACTAACCATCTTGTCAAGAGCCTTCTGAAAAGCAACAGCACGTTCATTATACATCTGCTGCTGGTATCGTAACTCATCCTGTAATGACTTCTTTCGCTTAATAAGTGCATCTTGGTCTGCCTTGGTGAGATTTTGTGTTGTATCTCGCAACATACTTTCAATAGAACCAATTTCTTGCTTTAACTCAGCAATATTCATACCGCTAGCACCCTTTGCAGATTCCTGTAATCTCTGAAATGCAAGTGCCGCTTGCATAATACCACTAGTGCCAGAACCATTCATCTTAGATAGCTGTGCTACCATATTTTGAATGTTCTGTGCAGCTGACGTAATGTTATTGTTCATGTTACCTGCACTCGCACCTACGTTTGAGATACCACTGCTTGCATTTGAAGCAGATGCGTTGATTGTTGCGAGTTTTGCTATAACTTGGTCTAAAGAATTAAGGAACGGCTTAGTACCAACAGACATATCCTTGAAAGATTGTGTTACACTAGACGCGGTATTTTTAGCCGTATCTTGTAACTTCTGCAACTTATCATCAGCCTCTTTGATTTTCTTCAATGCAGACTCTGGTATAATAAGAGCACTGCCTAATGCTGAATCTGCCATAATTCAAAAGTTTAAGAGTTTATAAAATAGGTATTCCAAGGTCATTGAGATTTCGTAAATCCTCCGCACCATTGATTACCTTTGCATTCTTTAATTTGTCGTTCTTCTGATTATTGCCTTTATCTGACGATATGTACTCTATATGAGTAAAATCCATAGACGCAAGGCGAATCTGCGGAACGGTCATTCTCCACTTATATTCTTCTTGCGAGCACCATGTGTTGGCACGTAAGAAATCTATCATTTGTCCGTATTCTGTTCGTGATGGGATAATTCGGTTGCTTGTTTCTTCCTCATCAGAGCTTGATTGCGGACGGTCTGAATCACATTGGTACTCGCGAAGAAAAAATCCACATCTAGCAAATTGAGAATTTCAACGAGTAATGTTGCCCAATCCTTGATGTCATAGTCTCCCCAAAGCAACTGGTCGTAAACTTGTTGGTATTCCTCAGAATCAATGCGTTTCTTGTCATTGAGCAAGGATAGTGTGATTACTCTTGCCACCGATGGAATATTGATAGCAAACTCCTTGATAACGTCACCCATTGATAAGTTTTCGCCCTTGACTATCTTGCAAGCCTCCTCTGCAATCATCCATTGAGTGCCTGGCTTTAATGCTCTTATCTCCCACTCTGTACCTTGTAGTTTTACGATTGTAGGAGAATCATTCATGATTTGCGCCAGACGTTCCATTGCTGCGTCAGATAGAGGAGAACTAGGTAACACCTTATTCTCGTCTTCTACAGCTTGTTTCTTAGCCTTATTCGGGTCTTTTTGTGCTCTATATACTTTTCCCATATATATGAATTACTTTCTAATCATACTTACTGTTCCATTATACTTCTTGGATAGGTTTTGTAGCTTTTGAAACGACATTGAAATAACTCTGTAAGATTGTTTCAGATTACCACCGCCATCTTCCAATATCTTAGCGTATGGCATGGTAGCAACAACTGCCAAATCAATTACTCCACTAGGGGAATAATCGTTTTTGAGATATTCGTTTATCGCCTCACGACCTTTAATTTCTTCTCCATACCAATTCTTGCCTTTGGATGCTTTTGGTGAGGATGATAAGTAACCTATCTTTTCAAGCTTGCCTTCGACATAAATGCCATATCCGTAAGAATCATAGAGGTTGTATGTTCGATGTGTGTACGTAATCTCTTGAATACATTCTCTTAACACATTCTTTGCATCCTTGTCTAATTCCTTCGTAATAAGCTTTAATGCTTTTTTGTATAATGTTTCAGCCATAAATGATAAAACTTAAAAAGGAGCGGACAGCATTAAAGCCGCCGCCCCTTGTATATAGTCGAGAATTGTTGAAGAATCTACACTATGCACCAGCAACTGGCAATGTGTATGCAGGGTCAATGTAGAATGGTGTCTTGCGAGTTACACTGCCATTTTTAACCTCAACCAACTGACCTGTGCCAGCCAACGCAACCTTTGCCAAGTTAGAGTTCAGAGACTCAATGGTTGTCTTGGAATTGAGCTGCAACTTAGGCAGAATCAATGCTGTGTGTGTAGTACCGTCTGCGTTGTCAAAAACTACTGCAACCTCTGCATACATCAGCTTGTAACCAGATGGAGCGTAAATCTTACCATCAGTACCCTTTGTAAAGCCGCACAATGCAGTCAATACAGGAGCTTGAGTATCTGCAACCTCGGCAGCAAACTGATACTTACCAGTTGTCACGATAGACATGATAGGAGTATCAGAAGTCTCGCGCTCAATATCGGTAGTATCGTTATCGTCCTGAGAGATAGATGTGGTGTCGCGAACAACATCGTCCAAATCGTAGTAATCGTCACCAGCCGCATCGCCATTGAACGGACGAACAATAATGTGTGAAGGCTTAGAGAGCTTGATTGCACCTGCGCCTGTACTTGTAACTTTCGTTGCCATATTGTTATGAGTTTAAATTGTTATCCTAAATAAATGAAATAATTAACGTACAATAACCGAAACAGAAATAATCTGAAAATGGAACTGACGGTTTGAATCATATCCGCTATCTCTGTATAATACACTAATTGTATAGTTTGCGTCTCTTGATTCATCAATGATTTTGTCAAGAATACCTTCCATCTTGTCAAGTAACTTTACATTCTTTCTCAGTGGAGTTCCCTTTGGTCTTGCATAGAGATAAATGTTAGCATAGCCAGAAGAATAACCGCCATAATCTCTTTGCTGACCTACGTCAACATTGACAAAATCATCCCAGTTCTTACTAGTTGTAGGTGGTAATTCTCCGACAAATATGTTGTCTGAGATTTTTCCCTTAGTAAGAAGCATCGAAAAGAAATTCTCAATGCGAGATAATCTGCGATTAATCCTCTGTGCCATACCTTGTTATCCTAAATACATTTTACCTTATGATGAAAAAACTAAATATCAGTACCCTTGATGTAAGCTACACATCCATGCATTTGTGTCGGATAAACGCCAATAACCATTCCGTCAACGTCCATTCCGTACATTTTTCCACGGAAACGAATGCCAGCATTCAAACCTTCAGGAATATATTCTTCATCTTTTCCGTCTTCTCCTTCTTTCGTTGGCATCGGAAAATAGATTGTATATCCTAACGTAACAACACCCGAATTAAAGAGTTTGTTGGTTTCCTGAATATCGCAATCAGTTTCAAAAATGATAGTTTCTACATTTTCTGTTTCTGACTCACCTGCACTAGTATCAGTATCGCCTAACATATCCCCATCGTTTCCGATAAGGTCACCGTCTTCTTTCGGTTTTTGTTCCGAGCGGTAGAACACGCCATGATATGCGTATTCATCCAAAGCATTTCTGTCAGTGTACATAGCTTACCAATCTGTTTCTTTAATCCATTTAACCTCTCCATCGGTTTCATTGAGAGCATCAAGTTTCTCATCCTCTCCATACTTCTTGTAAAGTCTTTTGAGTTCTGATTTGATACTCAGCAATGCAGCCGATGTAATGGTCTGAGCACCTACCGTAAGAGTATATGCGCCATGTTGGTTTGTGGTTGATGCAGTCTGATAGACACCGAACACAATCTTTTCCAAGAGTGCAATCTTACATCTGTCTTTCTGCTCTTCTGTCAAGTCTAGATAAGACTCAACATCAGAAACGCCGCAATCCAAAGCGACATTGTTTAATGCAGACTTGTCGAAGACAAAGTTAGTCATGCCGCTCAGATAGTCCAATATGTCAAACTTCGATGCTGCCATTGAGAGATAAATGAATTAAATGTTATCGTATATTGTGAGTGAACCACCATTAATTACCTGCTGTTGAGGTATCAATGATTACGTGATTCATAAAGTCGAGAAGTGCAGGGCAAGCCGACATCATGACCTTAGTCTGCCACTCGCGGAACTGACCGTTATCCATTGCGTAGTTTCCTACGGTAACGAGTCCGTCAGCGATTGAAGCCCAAGAAACATCAATATTCTTTGCGCCATACTTCTGTTGAAGTGTCTGGTCGTAGATAGGAGTCCACTTGAACTCAACGCTATCACCAGTAGGGCAAAGTACAACAATCTTATCATCCCAACCTTGCACGAATGTGTCAGTTGTAACAGTCTTGTTGCGCTCCTTCTCAACGACAATCTCGATAGGAGAAAGACCTGTCATGTCGGAAAGTGATTTCTTGAAGTCCTCGTCCAAAATCTGCATGTTAGCAGTATATGCGCGGTCGTGAGCCTTGCACCAGTTGATATACCACTCCTTAACTTCCTTGTTCTGCAAGAATACATCACGGTACATCTTGCGAGTCATCTTCCATACGAGAGAAATCTCAGTACCGCCACGCTCATCGCGATAATCGTCTTCAATCTTTCTCATCTGTGAGATAAGGTTGCAGTCTGGGTCAGTCCAAGCCTTTGCACCAGCCTTCTTGCGGTTCTCTGTTGGGAATGGTTCAACCTTCTGCAAGAACTGCTGCAAACCTTCACCCTTGCCCTTCCAACTCATCTTTGCAGTTGTCATAATCTGTGCTGTCAAGTTAGAGAGTGTTGCCTCTGCTGAGTTCTTACCTACCTGAACAACATCGCGCACCCAAGCAGCCATAAGGTCTGCATCGTTGCCGAACTGCTCAAAGAGTTTCTCTTTGTACTCGCGTTGTCTTGCGTTCTCAGACCACTTGTAACCGATAAAGTCTGGAATTGTACCTGTGTACATCTCCAAGCCCTCGTTATCCATTTCTGGAGCATCACCAAGTGGAGCGCGAAGGTGCATCAAAGGAGCTGCCTCTGCCTTGCGAGACTTGATGCTGAATGAAGCCACGCCATCGTAGTCTGTAGGTGTAGGCATAGAAGCTCTACGACCTTGTGTGAGATACCAGCCATAGTTGGTATAGAGCAACCCCTTGGTGTTCAAGAAGGTTCTCAGAAAGTTGATGTTATCCTTAGAAGAGAACAACTTGGCGTATCTCGAATTGTTAAAATCAAATTGTTGCATATCCTGAATACTTAAATTAATGATATGTTATCCTATTGTTATCCTATTGAATTGGAGCGGTTAGAATCCGAACCATCCGTTCTCTGTTCTTGTGTTAATCGCAAGTACGGCTGGTGGAAGCTTGTTGCACTTTGCCAAGTTCAAGATTACTCTTGAATCCTTAATCAATGCTGGTGTGTAAGAGTACTGAGCACCCTCACCATCCTCAACATTGGTTGACAAGTTAGGGTCATAGAAGAAGTCGTTATCGCGGTCGAAGTAAGTGTTAGGATTTGTAACCATAGGAGCTACGGTTGCACCTGCCTTTTCTGCCTCTACGAGAATATCGCCAACCTTCAATGCAACTGCAAGAGTCGCTGAAAGAGTGAGCTTCCAAACATCCTTGCCACCTTCGGTTGTTTTCTCTACAGCTGTAATGGTAACACCCAAAGACTTCTTTGTAAAGTCTGACTGTGCCACCATGATATTATCACCTGCAAAAGGAATGTGATGATAGCCATCATTGACAACCAAAATGTCGGTATCAGTGTTTGTAGCCGCCTTTGCCAACTCGTAATACTTCAAAATCTTGACGGTCTGACCGCCATTCTTGCCGTAAGTGTCTGGGTCATACTCGCAAAAATCACCTGCGTAAGCCTTAGCGCGACCCTTGAACGGATTTGTGATAACACCACCAAAAGGAGGGTAAACGAATGCGTCCTTGTTGCCGCTTACGAGGTTAATGAAAACGCTTCTATGACCGCCAATCTTACCATGTGCTTGGATGAGTGTACGACCGCCAAAGTGACCGCCATATCCATGCTTCAAATAGAAATCATCTGCTGCTGCCATAATTTGTAAATTTGTTTAATAGTGAATGAATAATGTTATTCGCCTGCGTCAGGGTTCACGATACCCACAACATCAGAGAAATCGTCAGCCTTGTCATTGTCACCACCGCCAGCACTACCTGGAGTGTTGTTGTTTGGCTTTGAATGAGAGAGATTGTAAAACTCTTCCGCATCCGTAAATTCCTGCTCGATGTCCGAGTCCTTAGTGAGGTTCAACTTGTTCATGTATTTTTCAATCCACTTACTATCGTTGATACCTTTCTCCTTGAACTTTGCGAGAAGTTCACTACGTTTCTGTGATACAAGCTTAGATGCTTCGTATTCTGCATCCTTCTTCTCTAGAGCTTCCAAGCGTTCCAAAAGCTTCTTTTCTACAGCCGAAGGCTCTTTGTCATCGCCCTTTGGATTTGGCTTAATGTCGGGATGCTCATCGTTCCATTTCTTGATGAAGTCGGCATTGTCCTTCTCGTAGTTGCCGTTAAGGGAAACATACTGCGGCAAAATCTTCTTCACCAAATCATCTAACTCTGTATCTTCACCACCTAAGAGGTCAAAGTGGGAATCACTCAAACTCTTGATTGTCTTTTCACTGATGGAAAGGTGTTTTCCGTTTGCAGTGAGTTTTGCTTTTAGGGTGTCTAAAAGTTGTTGTTTTGTAAACTTCATATTACTAATTTTTAAAATTCTGCTGCAAAGATAATTAAATAATGTGGTGATTTTTAGATTTTTAGAAACTCTATTTGTTACGTAACCAATATAGAATTAATTTCACGCTATTATATATTATAAATTAGGTATCTTTGCAGCATGAACACGAATAAAGATATAGAAATCAGACCACAAGAGGGCTTTCAGATGTCCTTTGTAAGGTGTAATCTAGACGTGGTTTTCGGCGGCGGCGTTCTTGCCAGCGGCAAAGCCGAGACCTTGGATAGTCAGATAGTTACGCCTTTTGGACTCAGAAAGCTTAGAGATATTAAGGTTGGGGATATAATCTCCAATCCTGATACAGGTGGGCAAGAACGTGTAATACAATTACATCCTATAGAAGAACATCCGTATTACAGAGTTACATTTGTTGATGGAACACATGTCGATTGTTCAGAGGGGCACTTGTGGAAAATTCGTGTTGCAGGCAAGAAGACAAAGAGATACGATAAAGATGGAAATCGTGATGATTGGAGAATTTGGACTACAGAAATGATGTTTCAGTTCTTTGAGAAGAAGAAAAATGGCAGTTATCCATATCGTGGAATTAGCGTTCCTTTAAGTGAGCCTATACAATTCACGAGACCAGTAACACCAACAACGCCAAGACCAATTTCTCCATATATATTAGGTGCATTGATTGGAGACGGATGTTTTACAAGTTGTGTTCTTGATAGAAATCACGTTGAGTTATGTACCCCAGACGAACATATAGTAGAACGATTCTCGGATAGAGGGTACGATATGACTCATTTTCATAAAAATCAAGATACTGAGTGCTCGACATATAGAATATATGACAAGGCTCTGATTGATGGATTGAAGGTTTTAAAACTTGCAGGTCATACAGCACTACACAAGTTTATTCCTCAGTCATATAAGTTTGCAACTATTGCAGAACGAAAAGAGTTACTGCAAGGTTTGATAGATACGGATGGGTATGTTGATGTTCGAGGACATATTACATATACAACGATAAGTAAACAGCTTGCAGAAGATGTAGCTTTTGTTGTTCGGTCACTCGGCGGACTTTCTTCTATATCAAAGAAAAAGGCTGGATATAAAGATGAGAATGGTGTTTTTCACGAATGCAATCTTGCATACAATATATCTATTTCGACTCAATTCAATGACGAAATTGTTTCTTTGCCTAAGAAAAAGGAAAGAATCAAGCCTATTGGATATTCTGATGGGAAGAAATACTATTTCGAGAAGTCTATTGAAAAAATAGAGTTTCTTGGCAAAAAGAAGGGTAGATGTATCACTGTTGACAATCCAAGTGGATTATATGCTACTAACGATTTCACGGTTACACACAATTCATTTGCGTTAGTATTAGCTATGGCAGAGCCGTTGCTTACAGACCCAGATTTTCGCGCAATGATTTCGCGCCGTTCACTTGGTAATCAAAAAGCAGGTGGAGGATTCGTAGAGAAGTTTAAACAGATATTCGGTGCTGATTTTATCAGAGTTAAAGAAAGTGATTCTCCACGTGTATCATTCCCTAACGGAACATTCGTTGATTTGACGTATCTTGACGATTCTAATATGGATAAGTTAAGAGAACGTGCAAAAGGTTGGGAGTACGATATGATAGCCATTGATGAGTTGACTGAAATGTCATGGGAAGCATTCTCATACGTTATGACCCGAAACAGAGGTCAGAGTAAGACATTTACAGGTAAGTTCTTCGCTACGATGAACCCAAAACGCAGTCATTGGACGCGAATATTCCTCGATTGGTATATTGGGGCAGATGGATATATTATCCCTGAGAGAGACGGAAAGGTAAGATACTTCTATGTTGCAGGACCGACTGTTAAAGATGTTGTTTGGGGTGACACCAAACGTGAGGTATATGAGAAATGTAAGATTGATATTGACAGAAAGCTGAAAGCTGTTGGTGGAAGTTTCACTTACGAGAACATGATTAAGAGCTTTGCTTTCTATCAAGGTCGATTAAGCGAAAACAAAGGATTGATTGGTGGAAACGCTAACTATATCGGTTCTGTAGCTGCATCTGGCGGTAAAATGGCGCAAGCGTTGTTGGAGGGTAACTTCAATGTTGACCCCGAAGAAGAAGAGGATATTCCGATTCCAAGCCAAGCGGCAAGAGATTGCTTCGTAAAAGACCCAGCCGTAAATGGTGACAAGTGGATAACAATCGACTTGGCAGACTACGGTAAGGATAACACTCTGATGTTGTCGTGGAACGGATTCCATATCGTCAATTACGAAATCGTAATGCATTCGACACCGCGAATTAATGCGGAAAGAGCTAGATTATTCGCGGCGAGTGAGGGAGTAGCAGAAAGCCATATTATCTATGATGCCACAGCAGGTAGGTATTTCAATGACTATATACCCGATGCTATCCCTTATATATCAGCAGCAAAGGCAATGGGAATTTATTATTTGTCTGCTATGACAATAAAAGACCTATGTTACTTGCGACTGAGCTACATGATTAAGCGAGGACAGCTTACATTCTCTGATAAGGTTGCAAATGCGGTTTACACGCATCAAAACCTCAAATACAGAGTTACCATACAGAATGAGTTCATGGAAGAATGCGCGGTAGTTCGCTTTGATAAGATGCAGAGTGGAAAGAAGAAGTTGCAGAGCAAGAAGGAAATGAACAGAAATCTCGGAAAAGACCGTTCTATGGACTTGCTTGACCCTTGCGCAATGAGAATGTACCCATGTTTGAATATGGAGTATGGTAGCGAGCTACAGGAGGGATTCAGACTTGCAGAGAAAGAAGTTGAAGAAAAAAATCCTAATGCTCAGAGTATTTATGATGATACGTTGTACTATTAATTTTAGAATATATGCTGAAAAAAGAAAATATAAAAATGATTCTTGAATCCGTGCGGATTGACTGGGATAAATGCGATGAGAAAGACATTGCATTTGCTATCCTCTGTGACGCATTGGAAGATAAGACTTTAGCGTATCGTCTTGCTTATCGTAAGAGTGAAAAGGATGCCGCGAAATTCTACGAAACTCCACGATTCAAGAAACTGCTAGATGTTCTAGAACCTTTCGGTATCGGCAATGTTAATAACAACGCTATTACCAAGGAAGAGAACAAAAACGAGCTTCTTAAAATGCTTGACAAGATAGACCAAGCTCTTAGTGACGGAAATCTTGAACCGAAAGATGCATTGAAGATGCAGACTGATATACGTGTAAAGCTGAATGACAAATTCGAAATGGAAGAGTCACAGAAGCAGAAGCGAATCATCGTAGTACCAAGCAAACACGATATTGTTTGTCCTAATACAAACAGAGAATGTAACTACTGGGCTTCAAAAAAAGCTTGTTGCAGACATTATGGATTGATTGACCCACAAGAGAACAACGATTCACAAAATAGCAACGATGTTGAACCATCATTAAACGACAATAACGATGAGTAGAAAGAGACAAGATATAATTAATGATTTTTTGGAGAATCCACAAAAGCTGCTTCTGAAAAAGCCGTTTTTGAGGGGTTCGCGCTCTATTACCATCAATGACTCTTCTGATGGTTCTGATATTAAGACAAACTTCTGCAAAGAGGCACAGCTTCCGAATATCAGCAAGATAGTTGTTAGCCAAGAGCGTTTTGCGAAGGAGTTAGACCCTTATTCTCACAGGGTATTGTTTGATACGAACTTACCTTCTATATGCTGCAAGCTTGATGATGGCAGTTATTGCGAGATTGAGTTTAAGAAGTTTGGCATTCCTATGCAACGGCGTATTGTTGATAAGAAGTCTCTATGTTTAGGTGGTAACAAGCGCAACCACATATTGCATGACAGCAATCCGACTGATAAACTCAAAAAGAATTTTGCAGATTTCAAGTGGCACTGGGACGAAACGAATCAGGATGGTATCGAAATGCAAGCTATACGCATTCAACAGAGCTATGGAGACGTAGGATTGCTCGTTTACATGAATGAGGATAACGAAGTGAAATGCAGATTGTTCTCGTATGAAGATGGCTATCAGATTATCACACACAAAGACGATAATGGAGAACCGCTTCTTGATTGCGTGTATTATCGTACAGAGGATAATGTAAGACACATTGATGCATACGACAAGACATATCATTATCATTTCACAGATGTATTTGTACAAGACGTTGATACAAACGAAGTACTGAAAGGATGGTGTTTGGAAAGCAAGGAAGAGCATGGATTCTCAGAGAGTCCACTTATCACGAAACGTGGTGATGTTGCTTGGAATAACGGTCAAGACCTTATCGAACTGTTCGAGATTATATATAATCTGTTTGCGGTCATCCAAAAACGTCACGGATGGGGAATCCTTTACATCAAGGGTAAGCTCAATGAAACCGCAAAGAAGATTGCTGGTTCTATCATCCTGAATGATACAAGCATTGAAGGAAATGGCAGCGCAGAGTTTAAGACTCCACCTTCTCCACAGAACATGATTGAGTTTATGCAGTCAATCCTCGACCAATTGCAGATTGCTACAGGATGTACATTTATCTTGCCAAAGGATATTAAGTCTAGTGGCGATATAAGCGGTTTGGCAATTCAGATGACACGTTCTTTGGATATTGAGGAGGCTAACAATGCAGCTATTGAATGGCAGAATTTCGTCAGCAAACATTCTAGACTGTTCAAGGAAGGATTGGCAAAGCAGTTGGTTGCAAGCGGCGAGAATCCTACTGCTATCACTGAGTTTAAGCAGATGAGAATCAGCACATCATTTAAGCCTTGGCAGCCATTCGATGAAAGTGCATGGAATCAGATGCTTTGTACATTGAGCGGCGCAGGTTTGATTTCTACTAAGACTGGTGTTGAAAAGAATACTGTTTCTGCACCTGACGAGGAAGTAAGATTGCAGACTCAGCAAGAAGAGGCAGATGAACGTGCCGAAAAACAAGCTGAGATTACCGCAAGGACAAAGAATACAGACAACAATAAAGAATAAACATGAAGGCAGAATCATTATACATACAGAAGTTGACTTACGATGAGAACACTGGTAATGAGATTATCGGTTTGTTCCCATCGGAAGCTAACCCTGCTATTGTATCATCATATACATACGATGCAAAGCGTATGGGTGGAGCACCTACCCTTACTGCTACAATATATTCTTCTGAGCCTTTGCAATGGAAGAAGGAAGAGTTCGTGGAGTACAATGGCGATAGATTCTTTGCATCCTATACACCAAGCTCTACAAAGGATAATTCGTCTAGAATGTGGAAGAGTGAAATCACTTTCACATCTAGAAGAGAATTGCTTGATAACACTCTGTTCTTTGATGTTGTCGTTGATTATGTTGATACACAGAATAAAGACAGATACCGTTCAAACCAGACAAAGTTCACGTTTGGTGGAACTATCCATGAGTTTGTTGCTCGCGTCAATAGCTCAATGGCATATTGCGGATTGTATCGTCCTACAGATGAATACAAAGGATATTACGTTGTTGTTGATGAAGGATATGGAACAGATGAAGTTAAGGAATTGTCATTTGAAGACCAATATTTGACTGATGTATTGCAACTTATCAATACAACTTTCGAGCTTGATTACTATTGGGATGGCAACGTTTGTCATGTCGGCAAGGTTCAGCATGATTTAACCGATACACCTATTAAATATGGTAGTAGCGATGCACTTATCTCTGTATCTAAGGAGAACGCGAACTACAAGATAGTTGATATGATAACAGGTTACGGTTCATCTGATAACCTGCCATATTACTATCCTAATGATGATGAGTTTGGAGAAGCAGTATTCAATACGGAGAATTTTAGCAAATCTCTTGTTTCGTCAATATCACTTGGTGATGTTTGGAAATGGAATAGTGATGTTTACAACAACACACTGATATTTAGTAAGAATAGCAAGGATTATTATACTGCAAATGTATTTGGAACATCAAGCTATCTTATAACAAACTTCGGCGGTAAAGATTACAAAGGAAAAGGAGAAGAATCTAAAAATGTTATCCCTACTTGCTCTATGGGAGAAGAATACACAGAGCATAATTCTACTGCTGTTTCTAGGCTCATAGGAAGTACTACTATATGGACGTTGTTTGAATTTACCAGTTCTGCAAAAGAAGATACTGTTAAAATGGACGGATTGTCTTTTGTAGCAAAGGAAGCTGATAGTGCTCTTAAATTCGGTTTAGAATTTAGCTACGAATATGCTTACTATGTTGGAGAAAATACCAATATAGATACTGCTTACAAGAGTATTCAGAGTGTCCGTGGGGGAGGTTCAATGTCAGGAAAAGGCGGTAGCTCTTTTGGTAATAGTGATTCGGATGTAAGTAATGGATGGGCTTTTGGAGATAATATAGATGGGCTATCTAACTACACAAAGAGTAGCAAAAAAGAACATACATTTGAGCGTAATTCTACAAGTACTATTGTAATAGCCTGCAAGATAACTGCAACAAATATCAAAAAAGCAAGTGGAACTCGCAGAATGAATACTGTATCTACGAGTATTTCAGGTAGTATAGAATTAACGCGCAAGCCGAGCAGTGTTTATTACTTTGAAACATCAGATGGGCATACTCAACCATACGATGAAAGCGGAATCAATATTAATGGTATAGGTGATATTCCACATAAAGATTTGACGTTTTCGTTTGATGGTACATATTGGAACGCAACAGAAGGTGGAGAAAATAATGCCGCAAAAATAACGATTACAGACCGCGTATGGCTTGCACCATCATCGGTACTTATGCCTTCTATATATCGCAACACGAAAGGTGCAGAGCGTTTCTATTATGCTTTGAATAACACCCACAAGTTGCCAATCGGTAGTGGATATTACGAGTTTGTAAACTTGTACAAGAAAGGAAATCCTCATCAAGGAACTGTTACTTTTGGTAATATAAAGCCAACTATCAATGGAATTGTAAATGCAGAAGGACAGTTGTTTGGAGAGATTGCAGATGTTGCATTTGATAGTTCTGATAGTGACGTAAAGGATAGCGATGGAAAATATATTCATAGCTATTTCTATATAAAGTTGCATAAGTTTAATGGTGATTTTGGCTTTGACTTGTTTGCTCATGCTTTGGCTAGTGAACCTGCAAAGATAAACCTCATCAAGAGTAACGGATGCCCTGCATGCTCATTTGTGATTTACAATCAACCGAGTGCTGACAATTCGAAGTGCTACAACTGTGTAAGTGTCGATGAAAATGGAAACTTAAAACCAGTTCGCACAGATAAGAATGACTACATCTTTGCTAACGCTAGCGATGCTTACGAAGATAAGCTAAACCAAGATTCAACTCAGAAAGAGTTATGGATTGCAGTTCAGAAGGACACATCAACATTAGGTATCGTGATGCCAAACGCAAGTGCTGGCTTTAAACCGCAAAAGGGAGATTTGTTTGTCATCACAGGCATCAAACCACCAAAGGTTCTTGTAACGGCAGCAGAAAAAAGACTAGATGATGCTCTTGTCAAGCACATGAGCGAAAACAATACAGACCAGTTCAACTACTCTGTTAAGTTTTCTCGCATATTCTTGCAAGAGAATCATGACTTTGCAAGTAAGCTAAACGAGAATGCAAAGCTGTCAATACAGATACAAGGCGATTCGGATAGCGATGGAAATCTTATTAGTCACGAAGTTTTCGTCAGCAACTACTCAGTAAAGGTTGATAACGATGAGCTGGCAGAAGTTGAAATCGAGCTTGTAAATTCGTTGGAAGTTACAAAGAGTGATACAAAGCAGATTATAGATGCGGTAAAAGGAGAAGCGGTTAAATCTCTATCTAGTATGGTTGGGGGTAGTAATACCAATAGCTTTAATGCTAGCATAACCGATAAGATGTATCTCTCTAAATTAAATGACGACACCGCAAAGGGCACAGTAACTTGGGAGAAGGTGCAGAAGCTGCTTAAAGGTTTGGATATTGGCGACAATAAGGGCGCATGGTCTGCTGATGGTACTCTGAGCCTCTTCCGTCTTCTTACTAACAACTTCTCATCAGGTCCTTACGGTCAGGGTGCGCAGATTGATGAAAAGGGTGACATGGAGGTGAACAGCATCTATGCTCGTCAGTTTATTTCTGCTCCTAAGTTCGTCTTCAATGAGATTTCTGTAACAAAGGCAGAGCAATGGAACACGAACGGATATGGTACTATTGAGAGCGTGGACGTGAAGAATCGTATCATTACCCTTCATCTTGAGGAGAATGATTATGGCTCTTTGCAGGTGGGTGATATCTGTCGTGGTCTTTATGCCGATATAGATAATGCCCATGAAGCAGACAAGATTGAGGAAGGAGCATTGGATGACTGTAACTTCGTTCAGCACAAGGGCTTCTTCTCTACCTATTTCTATGTGATGCATATTATCACGAATGAGAAGGGTAAGTTCGTCTTCCAGTACGGCAAGAAAAGTTCCGTGACTCCAGACCCTTGTGCCTATATGGACTTTGCGCAATACGGTAGCTTCACTGATGAAAAGCGTCAGAGCAGCATGTATTTCTCCTCAAGGGGAAACAGCTTTATCGAGGTATTGGATGGAGTCAAAACTTGGGAAGTGCAGTCTCAGAACCGAGTCGCAAGATACGGCTGGCTGGGTGGTCTGCTCCTTGTCAAGAAGGATGGCTCTACCGTGCGACCAGAGGGTAATGGTATCTACGTTCAGGATAATATCTACTTCGGAGGTAACATTAATTATCTGCAAGGTCTTTCGGGATTGGATGACTTGCGTGAGGAGGCAAAGGCTTACGATGTAAGTCTCTCGCAATACCAAAGCGTCATCACGGTAGATGATATGGGCAATGTCATTAACGGTCTCTACACCGAAGACGAAGCGAAGACCACCAAGCAATACCGCATCTCTACGGCTGTATTCGTCCGCAAGGGAATGGATATATTGCTCGAAGAGGATGGCAATACTGAGGACGTGACAGCAGGTCATTATCGTGTGCATGCCGTGAGCGAAGATTGTGAGGTGATGGTACAGAACTCTACCATCTTTGTCACCGCTATCCGCAATATCAAGGACGGAGTGGCTGGAACAAATGACGATGCTAACTTCGATTATGATGCAATGCGTAAGGCTACGGATGCCATGGTAACGATTGTGGTAGAGCTTGAAGGCAAGATCTCGAAGACGGTGCAGATGCCTATCCGCATTCAGCACGATACCCTGCCATTCATGGTGTGCGACCTGAGCAATGAGAGCGCATCGGTTGCATGGAATACCAAGACTGCTAAGTACATCGGCTTGCCTATCAAGACTAAGGTTTCATTGATGTATCATAACGAGCCATGGGCGATTTCTTCGCTCAATATCTCTAAGGTAGCAGGACTGAAGACTTCGATGAGCATTGAGGGCAAGGCGAAGGTGATTACCATTGATGCTGATAATCTAACTGCCGATACCCTTGCTCAGGTTACAAAGATGATTATCACGGTAGTTGGCAGATATGCAGGTGCTAATTATGAGTATACAAGAGAGTTGACTATTCTCAAATCGTCTGACACGGTAGTCTATGAGCTGATACCTTCTGCGGACAGTATCGTAATGGATAAGGACGGAAACAAGACGGTCAATTCCGTAAGCTGCGATGTCTATGCAACTTCATCAGACGACAAGCGATATAAGCTCACTGCCCTTCCTTCGGGAATGACATTGAAATACGGCAAGAGCGAGAATGCTACGACTGTCGTAGGTCTCGGAACAGCCATTAA
>ENA-OPWL01000108-OPWL01000108.1-human-gut-metagenome-genome-assembly--contig:-NODE-108-length-45836-cov-2.730696_pt1 | contig 45836 bp, 40 predicted proteins | sample MGYA00241508_ERZ502008 | MGnify/ENA primary metagenome ERZ502008 (study PRJEB25962, sample SAMEA2043046) | human gut metagenome | biome: human gut; feature: human-associated habitat; material: faeces... | reverse complement strand
AGTAACAACGCTTCGCGGGGACATTGTCTCTTCGAGGCTCATGCAGACCAAAGGTTGCTTGTAGCGAAACAACTAAGAACAACGCTTCGCCTTGGACAAACATTTCCAGCTGATTGTCCTGGCGAAGCGTTCCATCTCATGATACCCTTTCTCCCCATAACATAACTCGAGCAAGCACGGTTTGCAAGCGTTGTATCATGTTGTTTACCTTGCAGCAGGAATCTGTCACACGCGTAGCGTGTAGGTTGTTATATGTTGTAAATATTGTATTTGTTGTTTTTCATTATACAAGCTGATGCTCGCCCCTAACAACTAGATAAAGCAAAAGAAAACCCAAACAACGCATACAGGAGGGACAACGGCAGCCGATGAGGCTGGGTTGGACTGTATGGGTTGTTTGGGTTTGTCGTTATAGGGGACCGGTGGCTTAGAGCGTCTGCAGATAGCGCTCAGCCTCGAGGGCAGCCTTGCAGCCTGCACCAGCAGCCACGATGGCCTGACGGTAGGTCGGGTCGCAAACATCGCCTGCGGCATAGACGCCAGGGATGTTAGTGGCCTGAGACTTGCCCTTCGTCACGATGAAGCCCATCTCGTCGAGGTCGATCTGACCTCCGAGGAAGTCGGTGTTGGGATGGTGGCCGATGGCGAGGAAGAAGCCATCGATCGGGAGGTCGTAGCGTGACTCGTCGGCCTCGCCCTTGCGCTTGACGAGGTGCATACCCTCCACGCCATTCTCACCAAAGAGGCCGATGGCGTTGTGCTCGAAGAGGATTTCGATGTTGGGATGGTTCTTCACGCGATCCTGCATGATCTCGGAGGCGCGCAGGTAGGGCTTGCGAACCACAAGATAGACCTTCTTGCAGAGGTTGGCCAGGTAGAGGGCGTCCTCACAGGCAGTGTCGCCACCACCGACAACGGCCGTGACCTTCTTGCGATAGAAGAAACCGTCGCAGACGGCGCAGGCAGAGACACCCTGACCGGCATACTTCTTCTCGTCGTCGAGACCGAGATACTTGGCGGAGGCTCCCGTGGCGATGATGACCGTATCAGCCGTCATCTGCGTGCCATCAGTGAACTTCACGCGGTAGGGACGCTGGGAGAAATCGCAGCTCTCCACCTCGCCGTCGCGGATATCGGCACCGAAACGCTCAGCCTGCTCTCTAAACTCGAGCATCATCTGGTTGGCATCGACTCCCTGGGGATAGCCAGGGAAGTTTTCGATCTCGGTGGTCTGGGTGAGCTGTCCACCCGTCAGCGGGCCACAGTAGAGCACCGGCTGGAGAGAAGCACGACCCGTATAGAGGGCGGCAGTGTAGCCGGCGGGGCCGCTTCCGATGATAAGCACCTTGACGTGCTCCATCTGATTTGTCTGTTCTGTCATTATTGTATTCTATGTTTCAGTTGTACGCGATTATTCCTTGAGCCACTTCTCGATCTCCTCGGCGATGAGGCTAAACTGGGTGGTGGGCTCAAAGCGGGCAACAACCTGGCCCTTCTTATTGATGAGGAACTTGGTGAAGTTCCACTTGATGTCGGGCTTCGACTGGTAGTCGGGGTCGGCTGCTGAAAGGGCCTCGTGGAGAGCCGGGTAGATGGGGTGGCTCTCATCCCATCCGGCAAAGCCGCGCTGCTCCTTGAGGAACTTGAAGAGGGGCTCGGCATCGTCGCCGTTGACCTTCACCTTCTTGAAGCGCGAGAACTCCGTGCCGTAGGTCAGCTTGCAGAAGTTGTGGATGCTCTCGTCCGTACCCGGGGCCTGCTGGCCAAACTGGTTGCAGGGGAAGTCGAGGACCTCGAAGCCCTGCTGGTGGTACTTCTCGTAGAGCTGCTCCAGCTCCTCATACTGAGGAGTGAAACCACAGCGCGTGGCCGTATTGACGATAAGCAAGACCTCGTTGGCATACTCCTTGAGGCTAACCATCTTGCCCTTTCTGTCCTTTACAGAGAAATCATATACAGTTCTCATTTCGATTCGTTGTAAAATTAAAAGATTAACCGAATGCAAAAGTACGAATTATATTTTGAAAAACTTGCGTCATATCCTTAAAAGTACTAAATTTGCAAACAAAATCATCAAGCAAAGACGTTATGAAACAAATGAGATCCATCCTCGCGCCCCTGCTGATGCTCCTCACAGGGGTGCTGATGACCAGCTGCGACAACGAGCAGGAGACAGCCATGATGCTCTGGGGCACATGGGAGGGACAACTCTCGACGGAGTTTTACCAGGACCGCTGGGGCGGCTACGGACAGACCTATTACACGGTGTGGCACTTTGAGGGAAAACCGGGATCGCGCCACGGCAAGGGCTGGGAGATAGACTACGTGGGCCACCAACGCTACGCACAACACTTCGACTGGCAGGTGATAGACGACGGGCGCACCGTGAGACTCCACTATGCTGGCGCATGGGACGACGAGTGGATCTACAACTTCTATCTCGACGACGGCTACTTCACGGGCTACATCGACAGTGGAGACGGCAAGCAGTCGTTCTTCCAACTGGAGCGCGTGGAGGACAATGGCTACGACTACGACTACGGCTGGGACTTCCGTGCGCAGAGGCCGCTGCAGACCAAGGGAACTGCCGAGAAGGGGAAATAGGGATTTCTCCCCCAAAGAATAGGGATTTGTTCAACTTCGATGTCAGGCAATTTGCCTACTTTTGCACAAGAAACCATCCAACGTAAAGAATATGAGCATCAGAAAATTATCCCAACTGTTGGCCTTGATGGCCCTACTGGCCGTCCCGTTTGCCCTGACGAGCTGCGACGACGACGATTGGTACTACGACGACTATTGGAACGGATACTACCCCGACGATGACAACAACGGCAGCGAGGCCGACCAAATGGTGGCCGTGCTGAGCGGACGGTGGCAGGGAGACATGGTCTATACCTACACCGACGACAACGCCAAGCCGGGAGAGAAGAAACGGGTGTCGGAGAAATATGCGGTGGAGATGACATTCTACCGGAGCGAGAACGCCAAGGACCGCTATGCGGGACAGGGCGTGGAGGTCGATAGAAACGACCAAGGAGACACGCAGGCGCTGAACTTCACCTGGTGGATCGACACGCGCAACGGAGACATCTACGTCAAGTACACCGACTCCAACACGATCTTCCGCATGGATGCCGCCAGCACGGACTACGGCTACCACCTCGGATGGGAGACAAAAGCCGCAACGCCTATACGTTCTTCGGCTATCTCGTCGGACAGAGCAATGACGACGAGATCTATATCGACCTGGAGCGCGTAGAGACACCAAGGAAGGCAAAGGCCGCCACGGAGACCACACCGCTCGGCGCGCAAAGCTTCGGCAGCACGGTCGATCGATGGACACCGACATGGACGCTGACCAGCAGCAAGGGGTTCCACCGCCGCTGACCTGCCCCACCCGATTGGGGAAAGAAACAAATCCATAGATAGACGCCCTGTAGGGAAAGCACCGGATGATGCTTGCCGCTACGGGGCGTCCGCTTGATAGAAAGCGATTCTATCCAATCAATAAACAACCAAGTATATAAGTACGTAAGTATGAAAGAGTATCAGACGTATATTTTCGACCTGGACGGCACGCTGCTCAATACAATCTGCGACCTGGCGGCCAGCGTCAACTATGCCCTGCGCAGTACAGGCATGGCGGAGCGGACACTGGAGGAGGTGAGGGAGTTTGTCGGCAACGGCGTGAAGAAGCTCATGGAGCGGGCCGTGCCAGGAGGACTGGACAACCCACAATTTGAGGCAGCCTATGCTACCTTTCGCCAGCACTACCTCCACCACAGTCTCGACACCACGGCACCCTATCCGGGCATAGAGAAACTGTTGAGTGAACTGCGCCGCAGAGGGAAGCGCGTGGCCATCGTGAGCAACAAGTTTTATGCTGCCACACAGGAACTGGCGCGCCACTTTTTCCCTGACACCGTGGAGGTGGCCATCGGCGAGCGAGAGGACATCCGCAAGAAGCCGGCGCCCGACACCGTGCTGGAGGCGATGAAGCAACTGGGCGTGGAAGCCGAGGGGGCCGTCTATATCGGCGACAGCGACGTCGATATAGAGACGGCACGCAACTGCTCCATCCCCTGCATCAGCGTGCTCTGGGGATTCAGAGACCACGACTTCCTGCTGCGCCACGGCGCTACTTGTCTCGTATCGCGTCCTGAGGAGATACTGCCCGAGGAGTGAGGCCAGCTCCTGGGAGTCGTCTCCCAGGAGGGCCTACCCAAACTAAGGGCTTACTCGTAGCGGATGGCTTCGATGGGATCGAGGCGGGCCGCTTTCTTGGCGGGATACCAGCCGAAGAAGACACCGGTGAAGGTGCAGACGGCGAAACTCATGATGATCGTCCAGGGCTCGATGGCGATGGGCCAGTGGGCAAAGGCCTTGATGGCGTAGGAGGCTCCGACACCCAGTAGGACTCCGATGATGCCACCGGTGACGCTGAGCAGGATGGCCTCGATGAGAAACTGGTTGAGGATATCGACGCCACGGGCGCCGACACTCATGCGAAGGCCGATTTCGCGCGTGCGCTCGGTGACACTGACGTACATGATGTTCATGATACCGATGCCACCCACAACGAGGGAGATGCCGGCCACGCAGCCAAGGAGGATGGTGAGCATGCCGGTGGTGCTGTTCATCATATTGGCCAACTCCTCCTGGGAGCGGATGTTGAAGTCATCCTCATCGCCCTCGGCTTGGTCGGTGGCATCCTTGAGTTTGTGGGTGCGGCGCAGGATGGTGGTCATCTCGTCGGTGGCCTGCTCCGTGACACCTTCCACGACAGCCGAGGCCAGGATCTGATGGAGGTAGTCCTGGGCGAGGATGCGCTTCATGACGGAGGTGTAGGGAGCGAGGACATAGTCGTCCTGGTCCATACCCATGGAGTTGTAGCCTTTCTTCTTCATCACACCGATGACGCGGAAGGGGATGGAGTTGAAGCGAACGACCTTGCCGATGGGGTCGGAACCGTCGGGGAAGAGGTTATCGACCACCGTCTGGCCGAGGAGGCAGACCTTGGCGGCCGACTTGATCTCGGTCTCGGTGAACATCTCACCCTCGGCGACGGACAGCTGACGAATCTCCAGGTAGTCGAGGTTGGCACCGTAGATACTCGACGGCGTGTTGTTGTTGCCGTAGATAAACTGGCCGGAACTCTGGACGAGGGGGGAGATGGCCTTGATGAAATGGCACTCGTCCTTGAGGGCTTGGTAGTCGGTGAGCTTCAAGGTCTCCATGGAGGAGGCGTCTTGTCGTACACCGCCTCGCATGTCGGCTCCCGGACTGATCATGATCATATTGGATCCCATCTCCGAGATGTTGCTCTGGATGCTGTTCTTGGTGCCCTGGCCCACGGCGAGCATCGTGATCACCGACGCGATGCCGATGATGATGCCCAAGGCGGTGAGGAAGGACCGCATCTTGTTGGCCGCAATGGCGCGGAGGGCTATTTTCAAAAGATTGCTGATATTCATAATATGATACGCTTGATGTAAGACTCAATGATCACTCGTCGGTGTTCTTGGGCAGGGCGGCAAGGCCCTCGGCGGCACTGAGAATGTGGTCGTTGACCTCGTTGCGGATGATGCGTCCGTCGCGGAGCTCGATATTGCGCGAGGCGTAGTGGGCAATGTCGGGATTGTGGGTCACGAAGATGATGGTCCTCCCCTCGGCGTGGAGCTTCTGGAAGAGGACGAGAATCTCGAAAGAGGTGCGCGTGTCGAGGTTGCCCGTAGCCTCATCGGCCAAGATGACGGCGGGATTGTTGACCAAGGCGCGCGCAATGGCGACGCGCTGCATCTGACCACCCGACATCTGGTTGGACTTATGGTAGAGGCGCTCCCCCAGCCCCACAGCCTTCAGGGCAGCCACGGAACGGTCGAAGCGCTCCTGCGGCGTGATGCTGGGGTTGTACATCAGCGGCAGTTCGACGTTTTCCACGCTCGTGGTCTTGGCCAGAAGGTTGTAGTTCTGAAAGATGAAGCCGATCTTGCGGTTGCGCAGGACGGCACGCTGCGACTTCGACATCGTGCGCACGGCCACACCATCGAGGAAGTAGTCGCCGCTGGTGGGCGTGTCGAGGCAGCCCAACTGATTGAGGAGGGTCGATTTGCCTGAGCCCGACTTGCCCATGATGGTGACAAACTCACCCTCGTAGATCTTAAAGGAGACACCGCGTAGGGCGTGGACGGTCTCCTCGCCCACAAGGAAGTCGCGCTTGACGTCGCGCAACTCGATGACTACTTTCTTTTGACTTTCATCCATCATGCTTTCTCCTTTTTGTTGTCGCGCTTCGGACCGGGGGCGAAGGGACTCTGCTCCTGATCGTCAGATTCTTTGTCTTCTTCGGGTTCGGTGACGGTGATGCCAGTGATGACTTTCAGTCCAGCCTTCACACCCGAGAGAATCTCAGTGTTGACGCCATCGTTCATGCCCGTGCTTACACGGTGGGCCCGGAGGACATTGCCTTCGAGGGTCCAGACCTTGGCCTTGGCGTTGGCGACATCCTGTATCTTATACTGCTTGCCGACGGTCTCGGGCGTGGGGGTGAAGCGGAGGGCCTTGCTGGAGACGCCCATCACGCCCGCACGCTCCTGGGTATAGATGGTGACGTTGGCCGTCAGTCCGGGTTTGAGTTTGAGGTCGGCATTGGGGGCACTGATGACAACCTCGTAGGTGACGACGTTGTTGGTCGTCGTGGCCTCCTGGCGCACCTGCTTCACCGTACCGGTGAAGGTGTCGTCGGGATAGGCATCGACGGTGAAGGAGACGCGCTCGCCAGTCTTGACCTCGCCGATGTCGGCCTCATCCACATTGGCCACCACCTGCATGTTGGTCAGGTCCTTGGCTATGGTGAAGAGTTCCGGGGTGGAGAAACTGGCTGCGACGGTCTGTCCCTCCTCCACACTCTTGGACAGGACCACGCCGTCGATGGGCGAGGTGATGGTGGCATAGCCGAGGTTGGTCTGGGCCTGCTTCACCTGCTCTTGTTGCTGGCGGACCTGCTCGCGGGCCTGGGCCACTCCCTGGCGCGCCGTGGCGATGGTCTGGGCTGAGGCGGCGAGATTCTGCTGGGCCTGCTGGTAACTGAGGCGGGCACTCTCGAAGTCGTTGGCACTGATGAGGCCCTTCTTGTAGAGCGTCTGGTAGCGACTGAAGTTGCTCTGCTGGTAACTGGCACTCGCGCGCACGCCGTTGTAGTCGGCCTGGGCCTTCTGGACGTCGCTCTCTGCGGAGCGCACCTGTGCCTGTGCACTCTCAAGCATTGCCTTGGCCTGGTTGAGGGCCGAGAGGAGGTTGGTCTTGTCGAGTTCTGCGATCACCTGTCCTTTCTTCACGACCGAGTTGTAATCGACATAGAGTTTGCTGACGATACCCGAGACCTGTGTACCGACCGTCACCGACGTGACCGGCTCGATGGTACCCGTGGCAGTGATACTGTTCTGGATGTTCGTCTGTCCCACGGTGGCCGTGTCAAACGAGATGGTCTCCTTGGTGTCGGGTTTGCCGAGGAAGTAGGCGGCCACACCCAACACGACCAAGGCGACCACCAGATACCATACTTTCGAAATCTTTTTCATATCTATCTTTTATTATTTTCCGTTGTAGAAATTGAGCATCTGCATATTGTACAGGGCGAGGTACTTGCTCTGCAGTTCGTTCTGCTGCGCCACGAGTAGGTTCTCCTTCGCCTCGCGCAGTTCGGTGATATTCTTCAGCCCGAGGCGAAACTGCTCCGAGAGCAGTTCGTAGCTGGTCTGCTGGCTCTCCGTATTGGCCAGGGCACTCTTGTATTTGGCCTGGTTGTTGACGGCCTGTATCCAGTAACTCTCGATAGTGGTATAGAGCGTGGTCTGCTGTTCCTCGAGGGCGAGGCGGCTCGTCTCCATGGCGATGTTGGCCTTGTTGATGGCCGTGCGGGTCTCGCGGCGGTCGAAGATGGGACCTGCCGATGTAGTGAGGTTGGTCTTCAACTGCGATCCGTAGGCAGCGTCGCTCATTGTCGTGACATTGGTGGAGACGCCACCCTGCATGGAGACGGTCGGGAGACGGCGAGCCTTGGCCATCCGCACACTGAGTTCGCCACTCTTGAGGGCGAGGCGCTGCTGGCGGAGTTCGGGACGGGAGGCGAGCGCATGGGTATAGACGGTCTGCAGACCGGGTATCTCGGCCAGGGCGTCACCAGTAACGTTGTCGGGAATGCTGACTTCAAAATCCTCACCGTCGTCGGTGAGCTGGAGGATCTGCTTCAACTGGCGTGTGTAGTCGCGGAGATTGCTCTCCTGGGCCACGACATTATACTCGTCGGAAGCGCGCTGGGCGCTGAGCTGGGCGAGGTCGGCCTGGCTGAACTGCCCTACCTCGACCATCTCCTGGCCCCGCTGCTCGTTGGCCTGGCTATACTCCAGACTCTGGCGGTTGACCTTCAAGGCCTCGTGGGTGTAGAGAATCTGGACGTAGATCTGCGCAATCTGCTCCTGGATGGAGTTGGCGGTGATGGCGGAGTCGAGCTCGGCCTGCTGTTCGGTGAGTTGGTTCTGCCGGATCTTCATGCGGTTTTGGTTGCCATTCCATATCGTCCAGTCGAAGCTCACGGCATAGGATCCGTTGTAATAGACCTTGTCGGTAGTCATCTCCACATAGCCATTGGCAACCTGCTGGCGCCCGCTCTCGGGGAAGGGGTTGTAGGAGACGTTCTGGGAGGTAGAGGCCGTAAGCGAAGGCAGCAGTTCAGCCTTCGACTGCAGCACGTCCTCATGGGCTGACTGTCGCGACAGGAGGTTGCGGCGAAGTTGGATGTTGTGTGCCAACGCATAGTCGATACATTCTTGCAGCGTCCACTTCCGGGCGTTGGCAGAAGGAGATGCCAACAGGAGAAGGGCAGAGATGAGGGTGGTGGTCCATCGTGTCTTGTTCATATCTATCTTTGTTTTGTCTGTATCCTTTATATTATGCAAAAGTATGATTTTACATCTTTTCTTGGTGCAAAAGTATACAAAACCCCAAAGACAAGGCAGATTTTGCGGTGAATTTGGATTTTAGATTCAGCTAAAATCCTTTTTCTTTCAATGAAAAAAATGGGGTTAACATTAGTTTGCGCAGCCCATTGCTCATTTCACAAAAAGAAACGAGGGAGGAAAAACTCCTCCAGACAATGGCGGGCACGGATAACAAACACGCAGGCAAGAACGATGCGTCCGGACGCATGATAGGCGCCAGACTACCCTACTGAGTGAGCTATATTCTATGTACCTGTACTTATATAATTAGAGGGAAAGTTTGCGGTAAGCCTTGCGACTGACGAAAACGTAGCTGACGCAGACCATCACACCCGTGAGAATCCAGGATATGGGATAACACAGCATCAGTTCGCGGAAACCAGGCCAAACGGGGCAGACGAAGAACACCCAGGCGAAGCGCAGGACGCAGGTGCCGAGGATGGTGAGCAGGGTCGGTTCGATACTGTGGCCAAGACCGCGCATCGAGGCGGCAGAGATCTCGTAGGATGAGGCCAGGGCCTGGAAGACAAGGACGGTGGCCATGCGCACCTTGGCATAGTGGATGACGGAGGGATCGGTAGTGAAGAACCACAGAAAGAAGTCGGACTGCGTGTAGAAAAGCATATTGGCGAGGAAACAGGCCAGTGCACCACAGCCCATACAGATCCAAAAGACGCGGCGGCAGCGGTATATCTTTCCTGCTCCATAGTTTTGTCCCGTGAAGGTGACGGCAGCACCACAGAAGGAGGTGAGCAGGAAATAGCAGTAGGTGTCGAAGTTGAGGGAGATGGCAGCGCCTGCGATCGCCGAAGGTCCATAGTCGTTGATGGCGCTTTGGACAAAGATGTTGCTCAGCGAGAAGACCATGCTCTGTACGCCTGCGGGCACTCCAATGAAAAGGATCTGGCGCAGGGCTGCCCGGTCGATGCGAAGACGGAGGCGCGTCAGGCGGAAGGGGCCTTTCTCACGGCGGAGAAGGCGCAAGATGGCCAAGGCGGAGAAGACGTTGGCGCAGCCCGTAGCGGTGGCTACTCCTGCGACTCCCATGTGGAGGACAATGACCAACAGCAGGTTGAGCACCACATTGACGCAGCCGGCAAGGAGCAGGATGTTGAGCGGGCGCTGGGTGTCGCCTTTGCCTCGGAGCACGGCCTGGCCGAAGGTGAAGACCATGAAGAAGGGAATGCCGAGGAAATAGACTCGCAGAAAGAGGGTGGCCTGGTCGAGGATGGCGGCAGGCGTGCCCATGAGGCGCAGCAGACTGGGAGCAAAGATCTCGCCGAAACCCAGCAGCAAGATGCTGGCAAAGATCGGGAGCATCATCGTCGTGCCTACCGCGTCGCGAACACGATGGCGGTCGTTGCGTCCGATGAAGTTGGAGATGACGGCATTGGAACCAATGGAGACACCCACAAAAAGGTTGATGAGGAGATTGATAAGGAAGGTATTGGCGCCCACGGCAGCCAACGCCTCACTGGTGGCAAAGCGGCCCACCACGGCCACGTCGATGGTGACGAAGAGTTGCTGCATGATGCCGCTTGCCGCAAAGGGAAGCGCAAAACGCAGAATCTTGCCCAGCAAAGGGCCTTGGGTCATATCCACTGTATTTCTTTCTGCCATAGTTGCCAATTTTGGTACAAAGGTACAAAGAAACTTTTGAATGGACTTCGTTTTGCAGCAGTCTTTCTCCTCTAATGGCCTTAAGAGGCTCTCAACTTTCGGTATGACACCCATACGAAAGCCAGCAAAACTTCCACAAGGTATTCGCATAAGACCTGCAAGAGTATGTGTGTTCGTACACACGTGTTGATTTATGTCAAGAATAGGGAGAAAAATCGAATTTTTACTTGCTATCATTTGGTGGTCAAAACGAAAGTGCCTACCTTTGCATCGTCAAAAGGTTAATAGATTGTTTAGGTTAATAGTAATTGATTTAGGTTTTTAGTTATTTTTAGGGTAATTGAACAAAGTGTTGTTCAGGTAACAAAATAGGTTATGGTCTAAGGTAAAAGATGTTTAGGGTAACAACGATGCACGATTGAGGGGATCACCGATGAGGTGTGAACCTTTAATCACGCATTGAAAAGTAGTAGTTTGAAAGAGTTTTATAGTCACCGCATGGCAAGAGTGCCATGCTTTTTTTGTTTTTAGCCCTACCCTCATTATTCCATGCTAAATTTGCACACGTCGCCTCTTTTTCTTACTTTTGCATTCGCCTTTCGCCAGCGGAACGACCCGCTGGAGAGTAAACGCATCATCAACACTGGCTATCATGACAACGACCACCAAACAGCGCCGCCCGCTGACCGTCTATAAGGCTTCGGCAGGATCGGGAAAGACTTTCACACTCGCCGTGGAGTATATCTCACTCCTCGTCAGCGACCCCGAGAACTACCGACACATCCTTGCCGTGACCTTCACCAACAAGGCCACACAGGAGATGAAACTCCGTATCCTCTCGCAGCTCTACGGCATAGCGAACAGTCTACCTGGGTCGGACACCTATATGGAGAAGGTGATGGAACAGACGGGGCTGGGAGCGATGGCTGTGCGAACCAACGCGCGACAGGCACTCTCGCTGCTCACCCATCACTACAACTTCTTTCGCGTGCAGACAATCGACGCCTTCTTTCAAGGCGTGCTTCGCAACCTCGCCCACGAACTGGACCTGACGGCCAACCTGCGCGTGGATCTCAACGACAACGAGGTGGAAGGAAAGGCGGTCGATGAGATGATCGAGACGCTCGACGCCAACCCAGAGGTGATGGGATGGGTGCGCGACTACATCAACCAGAACATAGAGGACGAGCAGGGATGGAACGTCATCGGGGCGATCAAGAAGTTTGGACAGAACATTTTCAAGGACTTCTACAAGGATCATGAACGCGAGCTCAACGACCTGCTGGCCGCAGAAGGTGGCAAGTTTTTTTCGCGGTACACGGCGCTACTGCGCAGTCGGCGCAACACGCTACGCAAGCAACTGGTGGATCCGGCACGGGAGTTGGTGGCCCTGATGGGGCAATGTCATATAGACTACGCGGGGCTCTACCGACGAGGACTCTACAACTATATCGTGAAGCGGAGCAAGGGAACACTCGACAACGAGCCCACACCCGCCGGAGTCCAGAAGGCGCTACAGGACGCAAGCCTATGGACGGCCTCCAAATGTGGGGCGGCCGACAAGGAGGCTATCAAGGACATGGCCAACAACGGCGGACTGAGGTTGCTTCAGGAGATGGAGACGCGGCGCGAGGAACTATGGTGTGAATACAACTCCTGTGTGCAGACGCTCTCCCATCTGAGCGAACTGCGCTTGCTCAACGCCATCGCCAAGGCGGTGGAGGAGAGCAACCGAAACGCCAACCGCTTCATGCTCAGTGATACGCAGGGACTGCTCCACGGTATGATACAGGGATCGGACACGCCTTTCCTCTACGAAAAGATCGGCGTACAACTGCGCCACATCATGATCGACGAGTTTCAGGACACCAGTCAGATACAATGGCGCAACTTCAAGGTGCTGCTCGACAACTGCATGGCACAGGAGGGATCGCGCAACCTCATCGTCGGTGACGTGAAGCAGAGCATCTACCGCTGGCGACAGGGCGACTGGCGACTACTGGCAAACCTCTCGCAGTCTTTTGGCAAGGAGGCCGTCTGCGAAAAGACACTGGCAACCAACTACCGGTCGTGGGAGCGCATCATCCAATTTAACAACGCCATCTTCACCCGACTGGTGGAAGAGACGGTAGGCGAGTTGTCTGCCGACAAGACCCCGCAGGCAACGCTGCTGGCACGCGCCTACGACGACGTCAAGCAGGGGAATGCCAAGGGGCAGGGAAAGGGATATGTGGAGGTGGCGCTGCTCCCGTCGAAGGACTACCGGGAGAACATCCTCGCACGCTTGGCGGACACCGTGCGGCGGCTGATCGAGGGAGGGGCACGACAGAAGGACATCGCCATCCTCGTGCGCAGCAAGTCGCCCGTACAGTATATCGCCGACTATTTCGTTGAGGAGTTTGGACAGTCGGTGCGCATCGTCTCTGATGAGGCTTTCCGTCTTGACGCCTCCCTCGCCGTCAACGTGATGGTGCTCGCCTTGCGGCTACTCGCCCATCCCGAGGACAATCTGACGCGGGCGGCACTGGTCAAGGCGTATCGCAACGACGTGCTACAGGAGGGTGCTCCCCTGCCCCACCTGCTCGTCACCACACGGGATGAGATTGAGGGAAAGACAGAGAGACCAGGACGGCCCAGCGACGAAGAGATAAGGAAGAGGCTCGAAGAATCGCTGCCCGATCGCTATGTCAGAGAGGCTGACCAGCTACGCAACCTACCGCTGCTCGACCTGGTGGATACGCTTCATGCGCTCTTCCAACTCGACCAACTCAAGAACCAAAGTGCGTATGTGTGCCTCTTCTACGACAAACTCAACGATTATCTCCGCGACCGCCCGGCTGACATCGACGACTTTCTCACCGAATGGGACAACACCATCTCGCAGAAGACGATCCAAAGCGACGAGGTGGAGGGGGTGCGCATTATGACCATCCACAAGAGCAAGGGACTGGAGTTTGACAACGTCATCATCCCCTTCTGCGACTGGCAATTGGAGAAGGGAAACACACTGTGGTGTGAGAAGGGAAAACGCGAAAAGCCATTTGACGAGCTGCCCATCACGCCGGTTGATTTCAGTAGAAACAACCTGGTAGGCACGGTCTATGAGGACGACTACCGCGAGGAGCACTTCCAGAACGCGGTGGACAACCTGAACCTCCTCTATGTGGCCTTCACGCGAGCAGGAAAACGGCTCTTCGTGACGGGAAAGCGGATGTCGGAGAATCAGAAGAAGAAGTTTACTGGACTGACATCGCAGCGCAGTCAGGGATTGGAACTATGCCTCGAGCAGGTGGCTGCCGACTTGGGGGCCGACTGCTCGTTCCAGGGAAAGGATCAAACCGAAGAGGCGCTGGAACTGGTCTATGGCACGCTGGAGGGTGAGGACATCGTGGGCAAAGGAGACAAGACGGCAAGCGACAACCCCTTTGAGTCGCCCTCGGAGACGCAGGAGGTCAGAATCGAGACCCACAAGACGCCTATCGGCTTCCGACAGAGCAACAAGAGTGAGGAGTTTGTGCGCGGCGAGGAGACGGACGCGCCCACGAGCTATATCAAGATGGGCACCATCCTCCACCAGTTCTTCTCCTCCATCCGCACAGAGGAGGACATCGAACCACACATCAGCCAACTGGTATCGGACGGTATCATCACGGACGATCGACTCATCGCACAACTGCGGAAACAGGTGGAAGCCTCACTCGCCAATCCCACCGTGGCCGAGTGGTTTCGCCCAGGATGGAAACTCTATAACGAGTGCTCCATCCTCCAGTACAATCCCGCCGACGGGACGACCATAGAGCAACGACCGGACCGCGTCATGAGCGACGACGAGAGGACGATCGTGGTTGACTATAAGTTTGCCAAGCCACGCCCGGAGCATGCCACGCAGGTGAAGAGCTACATAGAACTGCTTCGGAAGATTGGACATAAGAATGTCTCCGGGTTCTTGTGGTACGTGCTCCGCAACGAGGTGGTAGCGGTAGAGGTATAAAGAAAACTCGGAGATCAGAAACACCAAGCATCTCCGGCTGGAAACAAAAATTTTTCAAGCCCCCTGTAGAGGAAATAACCATACAGGGGGCTTGAAGTGTCTTTGATCGCAAAACGCAACGGTTCTGTTTGCGCCTTATACCTTATATATATAGGCTATCATGAAGTGGCGAGATTAGTTGACCTCAAAATCCTTGATCTTCGCAGACGGCTTGATGTATTCGAGTTTGAAGTCGATATTGGGCTCTATGTCCGAAGTAAGGGAGTTGACATAATCCAGTCCGGCCTTGGTGATATCCTCGTCGGGAATGCTGATATAGACCTTACCGATGTTGCAGGCTACACCGTAGTCGGCATTATACTCGAAGGTCACTCCCTTGGCTTTGCGGAGCGTTTCGGCCAAGGACTCTCCCACAGCGATGGTCGTGCCACCAGCCTGCGTACTCTTCACATTCTTCTCTACCGTCTTCTCCTCTTGAGCGTTCTCCTGCACCTCAGCCGTTTGCGGCGTATCGACGGCAGCGGTGTCTTCCTTGATGGTGTCGGCCACCTCAAGCGTGTCAGCATTCTGCTGCGGCTGCTCTGTCTTGTTGCCGCAAGCGCTCAGTCCGATGATGCCTGAGAGCATCATGACGGGAATCATTTTTTTCATAAATGGTTAGTTTGCAACACTTTGTTTTAAAAATCGTATAGTTTTCCTGTACCCTATAGGGCCTCGGAGCGGCGTCTCTGCATCCACTCTGCGACCATCGTGTTGCGCTTCATGGTCTATGATAAGGAAGAAAGACTCAACAAAGGTACGAATAAAACTTGAAAAAACTGCACAGGGGATGAAAAAAACTTGATAAACGGCTATGGATAAGACATGAGGCTCTGAGCGTATCGGAAACACAAAAGAAGGAAAGCCTGCGACTAAAGGTAGAAATCGGACACCAGCGACTGATACCAAGACGTGGGATTGCCATTCTCCATCATGGTACGAATCTCCTGAGGAAAAGAACGGGCAGAACGGGGTCCCAGGGCCAGAAGGCAACGCTTCGGTTGCTTGCGCTCCGTGGTCCGTATCGCTACCTTGCGCTGAAGGAAGAGTCCAGCGAGGGCTACTTCCGTCTCCACTTCACCACAACGGTCGGCAGGAATGATGAGACTCATCACCCCACCCTCGGCCAGCAAGCGGTGGCCTCCACGACAGAGGTCGCGAAAGGAGAGACTGTCGGTCTGCCGTGCCATAGCTCTTGCGCAACCCTTGGCAGCAAGGGCATGGGTGAAGAAGGGCGGGTTGACAACAATGGCATCGAAGGGCAGGGCCTCGTACTGCTGCAGGGCCACATGCTCCACCGCAATGCGATCGGAGAAAGGACTTGCTGCTACGTTTTCCTGGGCCTGCTGGGCCGCCGACGCATCGAGTTCGATGGCCGAGACCTGGGCGTCGGGAAAGCGCTGCGCCATCATCAGGGCTATGACACCCGTGCCGGTCCCGATGTCGAGGATGCGCTGACCACCCTCGGCCCACGCTCCGAGAAGGACACCGTCCGTACCTACCTTCATGGCACAACGGTCTTGACGTATGGAGAACTGCTTGAAAGAGAACACGATGTAGATTTACTTCAGGTTCAACTTTCGAAGCAGTTTTAGATTGGTAGCCTGGATGTTGCGGCCCTGGCGAGTGATCTGCGTGCGGATGCGGTCCATGTTATAGAAGAGCTCTGAGGCAGCAGTCTGCATCATATTGGGTTGACGCGCAGCCTCATCGGCATGGGGATTGACTACGACGCAGATGCTCTTGGGCTTGACCTCAATCTCTACGTCGGCATCGCTCATGAGCGGGTCGCCGTCATAGTGGATGAGGCCCGGCTTGCTGCGGTGGATATGGACGTGGCGGGCCTTAAAGGTGCGGATATTGACGTTCTTGTCAATGGTCTTGTTGAGCATCTCGAGCGTCACCTGCGGCGCTTCGATGAGACTGAAAGGCTGCATGATGATGACATCGAGCAGACCGTCGCTCATGGAAGCGTGGGGAGCGATGTAGGCGTTGTTGCCATACTGTGAGGCATTGGCCACGCTGATGAGAAACGCCTTGTAGGTCTTCGACCCCATCTCGTCCTCAATCTCATAGGTCTCGGGCTTGTAGGACAGTCCCTCACGCAGCATCTGCTCGACATAGGTCATGAGGCCGCGCTTGCCTGCCTCGGCAAACTTCATCGAGATGAAGGCGTCGAAGCCCATTCCGCAAGTGCAGAAGAAGGGATGACCGTTGATGACGCCGGAATCGAGCGTCTCCACGGTGTCGAGGTTGATGATATCGAGGCAACGCTTCAAGTCCATGGGCAACATGAGATGGCGCGCCAGGCCATTGCCAGAACCACAGGGAAGGATGGCCATAGCGGTCTCTGTGCCAAGGAGGCCGCGTCCTACCTCGTTGACCGTCCCATCGCCTCCGATGGCACAGACAATATCCGCACCACGGGCTGCAGCCTCCTGGGCCAGCAGCGTGGCGTGTCCAGCATACTGTGTCGAGACAAACTCGTAGCTGAATCGGGCGTGGTCGAGATGCACTTCGACAAGCTCAGGTATGCCTGCTTTGCTGATCGTGCCCGATATGGGGTTTGTGATGAAGACGATATGTTTCATAAAGGAACCGTACTGTTACATTTCTTGACGGCACAAAATTACGAAAATAACATGAATTATGCTCGTTCGAAGCGCTAAAAATTGAAATAAAGGAAAGATTTCTTGCGAAATAGGGCGTGCTATGGTAGTTTTTTCGTATCTTTGCAGCCTAATAATAAAGAAGTAGCTTCGGCTACGCCAAAAAGTAATGGGACAATTACAAGAAAAGTACAAAAGCTACCGAACGCCTCAGAAGTTTATGAAGGCTGGAGTGTACCCTTATTTCCGCGAAATCACAAGTATGCAGGGTACCGAAGTAACCGATATCGACGGACATAAGATTCTTATGTTTGGCTCCAACGCCTACACAGGCCTTCCCAGCGATCCACGCATCATCGCCGCTTCCCACGCTGCGCTCGACAAATATGGCACGGGCTGTGCAGGCAGCCGATTTCTCAACGGCACACTCGACTTGCACATCAAGCTCGAAAAAGAGATAGCCAAATATATCGGCAAGGAAGACGTGCTGGGCTACTCGACGGGCTTCTCCGTCAACGAGGGTGTGCTCTCCGTTGTCGTGGGCCGTGGCGACTATATCATCTGTGATGACCGCGACCATGCGAGCATTGTCGATGGACGCCGTCTGAGCTTTGCCACGCAGCTCCACTATAAGCACAACGACATGGAAGACTTGGAGCGCGTGCTGGCTAAGTTGCCGCACGAGGCCATCAAGTTGATCGTCGTTGATGGTGTATTCTCCATGGAGGGCGACCTGGCCAAACTGCCGCAGATCGTTGAACTGAAGCACAAGTATAATTGCTCCGTCATGGTAGATGAGGCTCACGGCATCGGCGTCTTCGGAAGAGAGGGACGCGGCGTTTGCGACCATTTCGGACTGACTGATGAGGTCGATCTGATCATGGGCACTTTCTCCAAGAGTCTGGCTTCCATCGGCGGCTTCATTGCCTCTGACTTCGATACCATCAACTGGCTTCGCCACACCTCACGCACCTATATCTTCAGTGCTTCCAACTCGCCTGCAGCCACGGCAGCAGCACTGGAGGCTCTCCACATCCTGCAGAAGGAGCCGGAGCGCATCGAGCACCTGTGGGACGTGACCAACTATGCACTAAAGCGCTTCCGCGAGGAGGGCTTCGAGATCGGTGACACAGAGAGTCCGATCATCCCGCTCTACGTCCACGATGTGGATAAGACATTCCTCGTCACGAAGCTCGCCTATGATGCGGGCGTATTCATCAACCCGGTTATTCCGCCTGCTTGTGCCCCGCAGGACACGCTGGTGCGCTTCGCCCTCATGGCCACGCACACCAAGGACCAGGTGGACCAGGCCATCGAGATCCTCAAGAAGATCTTCATGGATATGGACTTGCTGAAGAAGTAAGCTACAAAAAGCAGCAGACAAAGACTGTAAAAGCATAGACGGTCCCGCCATGGGACTACGCAAGAGGTCGGAGACCATCCTTCGGGGTGCGGATCCGGCCTCTTGCTTTTTCCTCCCTCCGAATGCAAAAATGGCCCGTTGACCCTGACAACAACGAAAACACTCCATTGCTATTCCTATAATAAAGGAAGGAGCTACGTAATACTGGCGTGGAGAGAGAACAATGGAAAGAAAACAAAGGGAAGAAGCTAAGAGAGGAAAGGAAAGGGAGGAAAGGAAAGGGAGGAAAAGACGAAAAGGAAAAGATGGAAACAGAAGAAGAAGGAGAAGAAAAAACAAAAGCGATGGCCTTCACAGGCGACCGCTTCCACTTCAATAGGTATTAGTCCTTCTTTAAGGTAAAAAGATTGTTTTCAGGATAACGATGGCAAAGTTAATGTTTTCTGCTGACTAATGCAAACATTTGAGGTCTTTTTTTGCAACTTTTTTACCGTGTACCCACACAAATCTCTTTCACCTCATGGACAGGATGAAAAAGCGGCAGACTTATGAAGTCTGCCGCTACTAATCTGTTATATAGGGAAGGATTAGAACTCGATGGTAATGCGACCATTGATTTGACGTCCCGTGAGGTAGTTGGGCACGGCATACTGCTGGCCCGTGACGTCCGTGATCCAATAGTAGCTATTGACATTGTTGATGCCAAAGAGGTTGAGGCAGTCCAGTCCCAGCCACACATTGCGGAGGATGGACTTCTTGTCGCCCTCGTGGTTGTCAAAGAGGCGGTAGCTCATACCAATATCGGCACGCTTATAGGCTGGCGCACGGAAGGTGTTGGACTCCAGTTCTTTGTGGGGAGCAGAGAAAGGCAGACCATCGGCAAAAGCAAGGCGGAGGCTCATCCGCCACTTGGTCGTACCAGGGAAGTAGTCGGTAAAGAAGAGGTTGACGGCGTAGCGCTGGTCCGTGGGCAGGGGGATGGACTTGCCGCCAATCTTCATCCGCGTACTCATCACACTGAACGTCAACCACGAAGTGGTCTCAGGCACAAACTCGCCGAAGAGTTTCAGGTCTATACCCGCAGCATGGCCCGAGGCTTCCTGGTCGCCGAAGTAAGTCACCTTGACATTGTCCACTACATAAGGGGTAAGGCGCGAGAGCATCTTATAGTAGATCTCCGCCGAGAATTTAAACGGCCGGTCGAGCATGCGGAAACTATAGTCCATCGCTCCCACGAGGTGGATGGAGCGTTGAGAACGTATCTTCTGGTTGAGTTTGGCATAGGTAACACCGTTGAGCGTCGTCGTGTCGCGCAACTCCTTGAAGAAAGGAGCCTGGTAGTAGAGTCCCGTGGCCACACGGAAGGCCAGGTTGCGATTCCATCCCGGGACGATGTTGAGCGAGACGCGGGGTGAGATCAGCATCTCGCCATTGAAGTTCCAGTGGGCAAAGCGCACACCATAGTTGAGTGTATAGAGCGTCGGCACGCTATCATTGCCCGTGCGGAAATTCCAGTTGTCCTGCAGGTAGCCCTCGAAGCGATTGGCACGGAGTTCGTTGCGTGCACGCAGCGAATAGATCATATACAGATCCTTGCCCGTATGGGGCACGTTGTAGCCTGCCGAGTCGCGATACTCATACTCAGCAGAGTTTTCCGTGACGCGCTCCATCCTCCAGAGCAGCGCACCCTCCACATGGTGGTGGTCCGTCGTGCGGCGCGTCATGAGTTTCACGTTGCCCACCGTCGCCTTGAGATAATCACGCGAATGCTGCATATAAGTACCCACACCAAGGTTTTCGGAAGTCTCCGTCTGCGTCAGCCAGTACTGTCCCTGGATGTCGTAGCGCTCTTGCTCCTTCGTGGTGAAGATCGACCCGATGAGATAGACGGAAGTCTTGTTGTCCTTCAGTTTGTGTGTCAAGGCCAGCGATCCGAAGAAGGTGCGGAAGAGGTCCTTCTCCTGTCCGTCGAAATAGACCTGGAAGTTCTTCACGTTCTCCATGGTACCGAAGTTGGTATTGCGGTCCTCAGGACGGAAGTTGTAATGGTTCTCCGAGATATTTCCGATGAGGTCGAGTTGCCACCGCTTCGTCGGCTGCCAGGACAGATAGGTCTGATAGTCGAGGAAGTTGGGTTTATACTCACCGTTGGTCTCCAGCGATCCCAGCACGTAGCGGTTGGTCTTATAGCGGAGGCCGTTGGTCCACGTGAACTTCTTCGCCGCAAGTCCGACGTAGGCACTGGCGCCAAGGAGCGAAGCCGACACCTTGGCCTCCGTGCGCGTAGGTCGCTTGTAGGTGATGTCGAGCGCAGAAGACATCTTGTCGCCATATTTGGCCTCGAAGCCACCCGAGGAGAATCCCACAGAGGCCACCATATCGGGATTGATGACAGAGAGGCCCTCCTGCTGTCCACTGCGCACCAGGAAGGGACGATAGACCTCCACGTCGTTGATATAGACGGAGTTTTCGTCGAACGAACCACCGCGCACGTTATACTGGGAGGTCAACTCCGAATGGGTGGAGACACCGGCCTGCGTCTGCACCATTTCCTCGACGGCGTTGCCCGAGACCGAGGGAGCCTGTTGCGTAGTCTGAAGGTCCAACTGCTCGGTTGTGCCCTGGCGTTTCTTCTTGCCCTCCACCGTCACCTCGCCCAGCGTATTGTCATCGGCCAACTGCACCATGAGGGTCTGGCGCCCACGCGGACGGCGCAGGACGCGCGTCTTGGTGCGATAACCAACCATCGAGAAACGGACGGCCACACTGTCGGCACTGTGGAGCTCCAGGCTAAACTCGCCCTTGAGATTGGTCATGGCGAGCTTGCCCTGCGAGACAACCATCACCGAGGCCAACTCGATCGGATTGCCATTGGTGTCCGACACCTTGCCCTGGAGTGTGAACGACTGGGCCCGGACTCCGAGGGCACAGCACATCAGCAGGACTGTCCACAGGACGGAAATGGTCCATCGGTGTGAGAAAGCAGCCTGCTTGTTATCTCGTATGGTTTTCTTCTGATACATCATAAATATATAACGTCCCATTGGGTGGTTTATTGTTTTTCCCCTCCTTATTCTATCGCGCGAGAGACTGTCTTTTTTAGCGGAATATAAAAATCAAACTGGGATACAAAATCCAAGAGTCTCATAGAGACCAAGAGTCATATAGAAATAAATAGCCTTATAGAAAAAGAGCGGTCACCCGTGCACGTTCATGCGCTGGTGGCCGCTCCTTCATCTCTTGTCACTATCAAGTGGGCTTGAAAAAGTCATTTCTCTTACTTGTCGTTCTCCTCTTTCATGTCGATAAACTGGCGGTTTCCATCGTAGAACTCATACTGCAGGAAACCCAACTTCTGAGAGGGAACGACGCGGACGCCGATTCCATACTTCAACTGCCACCTCAACTTCAGGCTCATCAAGCCCTGGTTGATATAGGCAGCCACATAGGGATGGACGTGCAGGTAGAACCTCTTCACGCCGACTTTGTTAACCAATCGGTCAATCTTTCGCTCCAACTGATCCGTGAAAAGAATACTGGAACGGATCTTTCCAGTCCCGAAACAGGTCGGGCAGGTTTCGTCAACGTCGATATCCATGGCCGGGCGCACACGCTGGCGCGTGATCTGCATCAGTCCAAACTTGCTCAGTGGCAAGATATTGTGGCGTGCACGGTCATTCTGCATGTTCTTGCACATGCGCTCGTAGAGCATCTGCCGGTCTTCGGCCAGGTGCATGTCAATAAAATCGACCACGATGATTCCTCCCATATCTCGCAGTCGCAATTGGCGCGCCAGCTCGTCGGCTGCACCGAGGTTGGTGTCGAGGGCGTTCTGCTCCTGACCCTTCTCCTTGGTACGGTTGCCACTGTTGACATCGACGACATGCATGGCCTCAGTGTGCTCTATAATAAGGTAGCAACCGTGGCCATAGTTGATGGTCTTGCCAAAGCTGGACTTGATTTGCTTGGTGACGTTGAAGTTGTCGAAGATGGGGACCTTGCCCGTGTAGCGCTTGACAATGCCCTCCTTTTCCGGCGCAATGAGCGATACGTAGTGCTTCACCGCCGTGCAGATTTCGTCATCGTTGACGTAGATGTTCTCGTAGGACGGATTGAACAAGTCGCGCAGCATGGCCACTGCCCTACCCGTCTCCTCGAATGCGAGTTGAGGACGCTCCTGCGTCTTCTGCGCCTTGGTGATGGTCTGTTCCCATCGACGCAAAAGCACCTTCATCTCCGCATCAAGCTCTGCGACGCGCTTGCCTTGCGCCACGGTGCGTACGATCACGCCAAAATTCTTCGGCTTGATGCTTTGGATGAGCTGCTTCAGACGTGCACGCTCCTCCGAACTCTTGATTTTAGACGACACATTGACCTTTTCTCCAAAGGGCATGAGGACAAGGAAGCGTCCTGCAAAGGACAACTCCGTCGTCAGACGGGGGCCTTTCGTAGAGATGGGCTCCTTGACCACCTGCACGATAACCTCCTGACCCACAGAGAGCGTCTGCTGGATGCTGCCGTCCTTCTTGAGATCGGGAAGGCGCGAGGCCTTGGTGATGGGGAAAAGTCGCTTGCGGTCTCCCTGAACCTGCTTCAGGTACTTCGCGTAGGAGTTGAATTGACTTCCAAGGTCAAGATAGTGAAGAAAAGCGTCGCGCTCATAGCCTACATCGACGAAGCAGGCATTGAGGCCGGGCATCAGTTTCTTTACCTTTGCCACATAAATGTTGCCCACAGAGAAACTTGCCTCGCGGGGCTCGCGCTGGTACTCCACCAACCGCTTGTCCTCAAGCAAGGCTATCGAGATTTCCTTGGGCTGAGCATCGATAATTACTTCGCTGGTCATTTTTTCTTTACTTATCCTGATGAAATTGGTTAATGGCTGAGCCTGTCCGTCCTGGCAGCGGTTGCATCCCTATCATATAATACCTATAATAAGAAACTTCGCTCCGCGACGATTTGCAGGCCTCGCCAGACTCAAAAAAAGTGGGCGGGGCTTGCCGACATTATTCCAAGGGATTAGAACGTCGCGCCGACAAGCACCGCCCATACTCGAAGACTGTGTGAGACTTCGGCTTTCAGCCTATAAGATGGGCTTACTTGCTCTTATGTCTGTTCTTTCTCAGTCTCTTCTTACGCTTGTGCGTAGCCATCTTGTGTCCCTTTTTCTTTCTTCCGTTTGGCATTGCTTAATGATTTTAAATTGTTTTACTTATCTTAATTATTGAAATTGACTATTCCACTTCTCCTAAGTCTCTCATGCGGTCGATAAAAGACTTGGCCGGCTTGAATGCCGGGAACTTGTGAGCGGGGATGGTAATCGTGATGTTCTTGGAAATATTGCGGGCGGTCTTCTCGGCACGCTGCTTGACAACGAAGCTGCCAAAACCACGGAGATAGACGTTCTCCTTACGCTCCATCATGCTTTCCTTGATGCACGACATGAACTCCTCCACAACGGCGGCCACGTCCTTTTTGCCCACACCAGTTCTTTCAACAATTTCGTTGATGATATCTGCCTTTGTCATTCCTGTTGTTGTTGATATTATCTTACTTTTATTATTACATCCTCTAAACGGACTGCAAAGATACTCATTTTCAGATGAATAGGGAAATTTATTAGCAGTTTTTTGCTAAAATATCTCGAATCGGCCTCTTTTCTCCTTTTTATATATTACCTTTGCAGCCAAAAAAAAGCTCTAAGACATGAAAACTACCATCGGCATTGATGTCGGTATCTCAACGACGAAGATTGTCGGCGTGAGGGACGGAGAGGTGAGTTCACCCCTGCGGATCCGCGCCACAGACCCTGTAACATCACTTTATGGAGCCTTTGGCAAATACCTGTACGACAATCAGATAGACCTTAACGACATCGAACAGGTCATGCTGACGGGTGTGGGTGCAGCCTACATCGACTCGCCCATCTACGGACTCCCCACGACCAAGGTGGAGGAGTTTATCGCTGACGGGCTGGGAGCCCAGCACGAATCGCAACTAAGCAAGATGATCGTGGTCTCCATGGGAACGGGCACTTCCATCGTGCAGTGTGACGGCGACCACATCAAGCACATCGGAGGCATAGGAATCGGAGGTGGCACGCTCTCGGGCCTCTCACGGCTGCTGCTCCAGACCGACGATGCCAACCAAGTGGCGGAACTGGCCCAAGGGGGCGATATTGCCAAGATCAACTTGCTCATCGGCGACATCTCGCCCAATCCGCTGCCAGGGCTGCCTATGGACGCCACAGCTTCACTCTTCGCTCACGCACAGGCCAATGCCAGCCGTGCCGACATCGCACTCGGCCTTATCAATCTCGTGCTCCAGGCCATTGGCTCGGCTGCTGTCCTCAGCGCGCTACGCAGCGGCATCAAAGACTTCGTGATGATTGGCAACCTGACGCTGCTGCCTCAGTGCAAGACCGTCTTCCCCATCATTGAGCGCATCTACGGCGTGAAGTTTATCATCCCGAAGCACTCGGAGTTTTGCACGGCCATCGGAGCCGCACTCGACTACGCCAACCGGAAATAGCCGCGCACAAAGCCACCCCCTACTCTTCTATTTTCTTGAGGCTTCTAGCAAAATTGCTAAAAAAGTTGCTCACCGTCTCCAGCGTCGCATAGGGAAGGTAGCGGAAGCTCCGCCTGAGATTGCGGCGCAGGACGGCAGAATTGTTGCTGACAAATCCCGTCCTCGTCTGGCGGAAGTGCCATTCCTGTGCCGTGTCCTTGACCAGGTTGCTCACGCTGCTGACGGCCAACTTGAAGGCTGCAGGCTCCTCGCGGTGCACAAACGGCAGTTCATCAGGTTCGAAGTCGAAGACCGAGATGAGGATACTACCCTGCAACTGGGCCATGCGCTGCAGATGAAGGCGTAGCAACCAGTTGTCGAGTTTGACGAAATCGACCCGGTCGCCTTTCTCCCGAAGGTAGCGACCAAGAAAAATGATGCCGCGCATATTGATACCGTGGTTGAGGAAGTCCTGCTCATTGACGACAAGCAGCCGCAGCAAGTCCATCGTCTCCACGGAGGTGTCTATGCTATGGCGCTCACCATCGAGCAGCTTCACATAGCGCTTGTTGAGCATCCCCATACTCATGCCGACCTTGCGCGAGACAAGTTCGGCAAGGCTCTGCTGCTTCTGTGCGTCTTGCTCTGCCCGGAGAAGTATCTCCTCGGGCATGTTCAGTCCCTGCTCCCCATGATGCTTCTGCACGCCACGAAGAAACACATCAGCCACGCCTTGGACCTCCACCATCTGGTAGAGGCGACGCCACTTGAACGCCGACATAGGCTCCAAGAGCTCGTCGTCGGCGAAGGCACCGGAGCGAAGAAGCCGGAAGAAATTGCGCTGAATGATCTCCATAATCGGTCTTAGCTTGAGTAAGCAAATAAGCAAATAGGTGGAAGCGGCTTTTGTCGGGCCGCCTCAGATCGTGGAACGCTGATAGAAGTCAATATTCTCCATCGACAGCAGTTCGATGGGCATGAAATTGACGGGACGGATATCCTCTTTCAGCACCAGGGAACGGAAGAGCGCATCGACGGCCTTGAAGCCCTGCATGAAACCGTGCTGGGCTATGAGGAAAGAGATGGCACCGCGGCGGACGCAGTCCGCATTCTTATGAACAACGTCATAGCCCATCACCTGGACGCGTTCGTTCTGGTGGCGCTGGAGATACTCGCCTACGATCCATGCGCGCGAGTTGAACGTGATGCAATGGCGAACCTCGGGATGGTTGCGGAAGAAGTCGTCCAGCAATCGGTCGTTATCCTTCTGCGTTCCGTCCAAGGGAAGCGTCAGTGTCTTGATGTCCACCTGCGGGAAGTTGTTCTCCATGTAGTGGCGGAAACCCACCTCGCGGTTTTCCTGCTGCTGCGAGGGTCTGTAGCCCTCCCTGCCCTGCTTCATCAGCATGATGGCGGGGTCGCCTCCGGCGATCAACATCAAGATCTTGGCAGCGAAATAGCCACTTTGGAAGGAGTCTTGGCCAAAGAAAGCAAGCGGCTGAAGATCTGCCATATAGGAATCGAGCAAGACCAAGGGGACGCCTGTCGCATGGAGTTTGTCGGCAAAGGCTTTGGCCTGCTCACGTGCAGGCGGCACGAGGATCACACCATCAGGATTGAGCAGCATGCAGTCGGAGGCAGCATCCTCAAACGACTGCGCGTCGAGGCGACTGTAGTGGATGAATTTCACGTCGATCTGGAAATCGCGGCGAAACTCCACGGCCTCTACCATACCGTCCTCCACCTCGTCCCAATACGCCTCGCTCGCATGGCGCGGCATCAAACAATAGAACGTGAAGGAGCGATTATACGCCAATGCGCTGGCGTACATATTCGGCTCATAGTTGAGTTCCTTGAGGACGTTATTCACTTTGGCCAACGACGCTGCCGACACATTGGGCCGATTATGTAGTACACGATCTACCGTGCCTACAGAGACGCCTGCTCTTTCTGCTATGTCTTTTATCCTTATCTTCTTGTTCATCCTTCTTTCAGCAAAGCAATTGTGACATTCCTTTCACTTGCAAATTTAGCTAATATATTTTAATTATCAGTCGTTTTTCATGGAATTAACATTTCCCGGACAAAAGCCCTTTGCTCACGAGCGTAGCGTAAGCACACAAATAAACCCCCTATCATCCTTTGGACGACGGGGGTCTATAATGAATGCTGCTTTACAGTGCTAAAATGCGCTCTAAATCTGTATGCCTAATATTGATTAAGCCTCGGCGGGAGCCTCCTCCTCAGCGGGAGCTGCGGGAGCCTCAGTCTCGGCGGGAGCCTCAGCAGCCTCCTCAGCGGGAGCCTCTACCTTGGCACTCTCAGCGCGGAGGGCCTCCTCGGCCTCGCGCTCAGCTTTCAGCTCAGCCTCGTTCTCAGCGACCACGGTGACAGGCACCTTGATCTCCACCTCTTTGTGGAAGTGGACGGTAGCCTCGTAGTTGCCGACACGCTTAGCATCGTGCATGGTGATGATCTTGCGATCGATGTCGATGCCCTTCTTGGCCAGCTCCTCAGCCACATTGGCTGCACCTACTGAACCATAGGCCACGCCCGTCACGCTCACCTTCGTAGCGATGACCAGCTCGACACCCTCCAGCTGCTTGGCGCGCTCCACGGCTGCTGCCTTGAGGGCAGCGAGCTTAGAAGCCTGCTGCTTCAGGTTCTCAGCGAGGACCTTCTTGGCAGAGGGAGAAGCGATCACGCCCAGTCCCTTCGGGATGAGATAGTTGCGGCCGTAGCCACTCTTCACGTTCACAATATCGTTCTTGTAGCCAAGACCGATGATATCTTCTTTCAGAATAATCTCCATAATCGTTGCCTCCTTCTTTAATTACTTCATCAAATCGGTGACATAAGGCAGCAATGCGATCTGGCGGGCACGCTTGACGGCGGTGGCCAGACGACGCTGGTACTTCAAAGAAGTTCCTGTGATGCGACGGGGGAGAATCTTACCCTGCTCGTTGAGGAAACGCTTGAGGAACTCGGGATCCTTATAGTCGATATACTTGATACCGCTCTTCTTGAAACGGCAGTACTTCTTCTTCTTCGTATCGATAGAAGGAGCGTTCAAATAACGGATTTCTGACTTTCTCTGCTCTGCCATGATTATGCCTCCTCTACTTTAGCTGCGAGCTTGTTGCGACGCTTCTCTGCGTAAGCAGCAGCATACTTGTCAAGCTTCACGGTGATAAAACGAATGACTTTCTCATCGCGACGGAAGTTCGTCTCAAGACGATCGATGAGCGTAGGCTCAGCCTTGAACTCGATGAGGAAATAGAAGCCGGACGATTTCTTCTGAATGTTGTAGGCCAACTTCTTCAGACCCCAGGCCTCCTCATTCAAGATCTCAGCACCATTCTCGGTGAGCAGGCTCTTGAATTTAGCGACCGTTTCCTTTGTCTGGTCATCAGACAAAACGGGAGTCAAAATGAAAACGGTTTCGTATTGATTCATACTACCCTTAAAATTGTTGATAAAAAATATAAGTTAATGCTTAAACTTTTGCACTGATTTTCAAGCCCTTAAAGACTCTCCATCAAAATGCGATGCAAAAGTACGGACTTTTTTTTGATTAGCCAAATTATTTGTTGTAATTTTGCCGACATGAAGAAAAAGATCATCCAGTCTGCCGGACTTATCTCTGTCGCCACGGGCGTTGGCCTATTTGCGATCCACGGCCTTCTGTTGCCCCACAACAACCTCCTCTTGCTTTCCGGACTGACCCTGGTCCTGGCGGGCGTGGTGGCCCACGTCGTCATCACCAAGCACAGCAGCAAGTACTAAATTCAACCGTCCCTTCCGCCTCCACGATGGGCAGACGAAAGGGGCGGTCTGTTTGCGACCTTTGTTCTGGTCGGGGGAGCGTCAGCTTGCGACCTTAGTTCTGATCGGGGACAATGAGCTTATAGCCCTTGCCGTGGATGTTGATGATCTCGATCTGGTCGTCGTCCTTCAGGTGCTTGCGCAACTTCGTGATATAGACATCCATAGATCGGGCGTTGAAGTAGTTGTCGTCGATCCAAATGGTCTTGAGCGCATAGTCGCGCTGCAGGATCTCATTGGCGTGGGAGCAGAGCAGGGCCAGCAGCTCGTTCTCCTTGGTGGTGAGCTTGGTCTGCTTCTCGCCGATGGTGAGCAACTGCTTCTGGGTGTCGAAGGTGAAGCGGCCGATGTGGTAGAGCGTGCTCTCCTTGTTTTTCTTACCCTTCACGCGACGCAGGATAGCCTCGATGCGCATCACGAGCTCCTCCATGGAGAAGGGCTTGGTGATATAGTCGTCGGCACCCAACTTGAAACCTTCGAGGATATCCTCCTTCAGCGTCTTGGCCGTCAGGAAGATGATAGGCACCTCGGCGTTGCTCTGACGAATCTCCTGAGCCAGCGTGAAACCGTCCTTCTTCGGCATCATCACGTCGAGGACGCAGATGTCGTACTTCTCCTTGAAGAACTCACGGTAGCCAATCTCGCCGTCCGGGCACAACTTACACTCGAAGTTCTTCGCCTGGAGGTACTCGCGGAGCAGCATTCCCAGATTCTCATCATCCTCACACAACAAAATCTTCAGTTTCTCTTCCATAATTCAATTCTGGTTTAGAAGGAGCGGGCGGATCGGCTGCGACACCTCTCCCACACCGCTACGGGTTATTATTATATTAATGTATTTCCTTTTTATATATAGTTCACCGACTTCGTTGAACCAATCATCAGCACCTTATTCCATATCCTCGTCGCGAATGATGGGCAACTTGATGGTGAAGGTCGTTCCCTTGCCATACTCACTATCGACGCGGATCTCGCCCTCGTGCAGATCGACCATCTTCTTGACATAGGCCAGTCCGAGACCGAAGCCCTTGACGTCGTGGACATTGCCCGTGTGGACGCGGTAGAACTTCTCGAAGATCTTCTTGAGGTTCTCTTTCTTGATACCCTGGCCCGTGTCGCGAACGGAGAGACAGAGGTGGTGCTCCGTGTTCCACGTCTTCAGATAGACGTTGAGCGGCTCGTCGGGTTTGGCATATTTGACGGCATTGTCCAGGAGGTTGAAGATGACATTCTGGAAATGCATCTCATCGACATACATCGCCGAATCGACCGCCTCTATGCCCGTATAGACCTTGCCGCCCGTGTGCTCCACGCGGAGCGTGAAGGAGGCAGCAATGTTTTCCACCATCTCGTTGAGGTCCGTGTATTTCTTCTTGAGCACCGCCGTCTTGTTGTCATACATACTCATCTGCAGCACCTTCTCCACCAAGAAGCGGAGGCGCTTCGACTCGTCATTGATCACCCCTCCGAGATGCTCGATCATCTGCGGCGACTTCGTCAGGCTCTTGTCGTTCATCATCTGCGAGGCCAGCGAGATACTCGCTATCGGGGTCTTCAGTTCGTGGGTCATGTTGTTGATGAAGTCGTTCTTGATCTCCGAGTAGCGTTTCTGTCGGAAGATCACGACGATGGTGAAGATAAACGTCACCAGCAGGACAAACGTGAAGATGACCGACGGGATCATGAAGCGCACACTGGAGAAGATGTAACTGTTCATCTCGGGGAAGTGGATGCGTACGATGCCGCGACGGTTGGGCGGGTCGTTGCGAAAGAGCACCTGACTGAAACTGCTCTCCACCCCCTCGTCCGTGTAGTCGGGGCAGCGATAGACCTCTCGTCCGTCCTGGGTCTGCACCACAAAGTGGTAAGGGATGTTGATGCCGTTGTTCATCATCTCCGCTTTCAGGTCCTGGTCCAGCAACTTGAAGTTGACGCGCTCCTTGAGCGGTTTCTCCGAAGCGGAATAGAGGATATTATAGACCACCTCGTCAAGCATGCTCTTCTGATAGACGTAGCGGTTGCGGACGATTTCCTGCAGGCTCTTCTTCGTAGCCGAGATAGAACTGCTGTCGTTGCGCAGGATCATGGCCTTCGGCGTCTGCGACGGTTTGTTGGTGACGGTCTTCATCTGAAACGACGAGTAGCCCGCCTTGCTCCGTCCGCTTCGCCCACCCTGCTTCGATGCGCCTTGGCTCTCCTTCTCATCCACGTCGCGCTCCAGATAGCGCAGCGTCTCGTTGAGCTCCATGTTGCGCGAGGCTTGATACAAGGCACGGTTGACGGACTCGTCAAACTGCTCCCGCTTCATCTCGGCCATTTCCTCGATGTAGTTGAGCTGCAACAACAACAGGGCCAAGAATGAAAGCCCCATGATGACGGCTATTGTCCAAATCGTTCGTTTCTTCATCTTCCTCGATTTTTCTCGATGGCAAAGATACGCCCTTTTCTTAAACCATTAACAGTCAAAAGTTAATTTTCTTACTCTCGTTTACCTTATTTAACCTTGTTTTTCGTTTATAGTTCATTATTATCAACTACAAAAGGCTTCTTGTGCTTTTTACAGACCAAAGAATACGTGATGATCGTGAAAATCGCAGGGCGAAAAGGTCGGCGATTGCAGAATAATCACTAACTTTGCACAAGCGTAACAACTTAGAACGAGAAAAATAGCATCAGAAATAAAAATATGTTTAGCGGTATAGTAGAAGAGATGGCAACCGTCGTTGCCATCCGTCACGACCAGGAGAACATCGACTTCACGCTCCGTTGCAGCTTTGTCGATGAGTTGAAAATAGACCAAAGCGTTTCCCACAATGGCGTCTGCCTCACTGTGGTGAGCATCCAGGACGGTTGCTACACCGTGACGGCGATGAAGGAGACGCTGCTCCGCTCCAACCTTGGCCTGCTGAAGAAGGGCGACCGCGTCAACGTCGAGCGTTCGATGCCGATGAACGGTCGCCTGGACGGCCACATCGTGCAGGGCCACGTAGATCAGACGGCGCGCTGCGTGAAGATGGAGGACGCTGCCGGCTCCACCTACTTCACCTTTGAGTACGCCCTCGACCGCGAGATGGCGCGCAAGGGCTACTTCACGGTCGATAAGGGTTCCGTGACGGTCAACGGCGTCTCGCTCACCGTCATCGACCCCACCGACAACACCTTCACCGTGGCCATCATCCCCTACACACGCGAGCACACCAATTTCGCCGACATCGTCGTGGGCACGGAGGTCAACCTCGAGTTTGATATCCTGGGCAAGTATATCGCCCGACTCAACCACTTCGCGTAAGCGAGCCTCCAAGGAAAGTCCACGATCAGACAACCATCAAGGAAAGTCCACGACCAGACGACTTTCAAGAAAGGCCACAATTAAGCGTTCATCAAGGGAAAGTCACAATCAAGCGGCAATCAAGGGAAGGCCACAATCCAGCGGCCCAAACCTTCCCTCCTGAAAAAAAGCAATCCCAAGTCTCTCTATCAGACAGTTCAGATAGGAAAGACTTGGGATTGTCCTATTTTCCGCAGCGCCGCCCCAGCTGGGGCGACGATTCTGTTTTCTTACTCCTCCTCGGCGGGCTTCATGTTGGTATAAACGTTCTGCACGTCCTCGAAGTCCTCCAGGCGGTCCACCATCTTGTCGATGACCTCGCGCACGTCAGGCGTCACCTCCTTGAGGTCGTTGGGGATGCGCGTAAACTCTGCCGAGGTGATCTCGTAGCCAGCTTCCTCCAGGTGCTTCTGGATCTCGCCAAAGTGGTTGGGCTCACCATAGATGGTGATCTCACCCGTTTCGTCATCGACGTCGAACTCATCGTCCACTCCGTAGTCGATCAACTCGAGGATCAGCTCCTCCATGTCCGTATCAGCCGGCGCCTTGAAGGTGAAGACACACTTGTGGTCGAAGAGGAAGGAGAGCGAACCCTGCGTTCCCAAGTTGCCATTGAACTTGTTGAACACCGATCTCACATCGCCCACCGTGCGGGTGGTATTGTCCGTCAGCGCATCGACGAAGATGGCGATGCCATGCGGTCCATAGCCCTCATACGGCACCTCCTTGTAGTCGCTCTGATCCTTGCCCATCGCGTTCTTGATGGCGCGCTGGATGTTGTCCTTCGGCATGTTCTCGCGCTTGCAAGTGGCGATCAAGGCGCGCAAACGCGGGTTATTCTCCGGTTCCGGACCGCCAGCCTTCACGGCGATAGCGATTTCCTTACCCAGTTTGGTGAACGTGCGGGCCATGTGACCCCATCGCTTCAGCTTGGTAGCCTTGCGATATTCAAAAGCTCTTCCCATGAATTTATCTTATTCTTTGTTTTTGTTGTATATGTTCTTGCCTTTAGCTTTCCTGTCTATCTCAACTCCGCGTGGAGCTTGGTCGTGAGATTCTTCATCAGCTTCTGCATGATGGCTTCGATGGCCTTGTCGGTCAGCGTGCGGCTCTCGTCCTGCAGGATGAAGTTGACGGCATAGCTCTTCTTGCCCTCGGGCAGGTTCTTGCCCTGATAGACGTCGAAGAGCACCACCTGCTTGAGGAGTTTCTTCTCCGTCTGTCGCGCGATCTGCTCTATCTGAGCAAACTCCACGTTGGCATCGACCAGCAGCGCCAGGTCGCGGCTCACGGCCGGATACTTCGAGAGTTCCTGGAAGAGGAGACTGTTCTTGCGCGTTGCCTTCATCAGTTCCGTCCAGTCGATCTCAGCATAATACACCGGCTGCTCGATGTCGAAGCGGCGGAGCACATAGTGATTGACGATACCCATGTCCACCAGTACCTTGCCGCCACGCGTCTTCATCCGAAGGCCCTTGTCGAAGATGTTGTTGTCGGAAGCCTCCGTCAGCACCTGGCCCGCTTGGAGACCGACGCGGCGCAGGACATTCTCCACATGCGCCTTCAGTTCGAAGAAGGAGCTCTCCTCGTCGGGATGGGCCCAGTTGCCCTCCACACGATGACCCGTCACCCAGAGGGCGAGATGGTAGCGCTGCTGGTAGGCCTTGATCGGACTCTCCGTGGTATAGCGCTCCTCATCGAAGTGATAGACGTTGCCCACCTCGAAGAATCGGAGGTTGCGCGCCTTGCGGTTGACGTTGCGGACGATGCTCTCCAGTCCTCCGAAGAGGAGCGTCTGGCGCATCACGCCGAGGTCGGAGGAGAGCGGGTTCATCACCTTCACCGTCCGTGACCACGGATAGCAGTTGTAGAGGTTCTCGTCGTAGTAGGCCTGCTTGGTGAGCGAGTTGTTGAGGATTTCGTTGAATCCGGCTCCCACCAGTTGCTCACTGACCTGGTTCTCACGGCGAAACTCCTTGTCCGCCTCGCCTGCGATGGTGAGCGACGACTTCAGCGTCGTCGGTATCTCCACGTTGTTGTAGCCGTAGATGCGGAGTATATCCTCCACCACGTCGCACGGACGCTTCACGTCAACACGGTAGGGCGGCACCATCAGGTCCAGTCCGAGATCATCCTCCTTGACGATGCGCATCTCCAGGTTCTGGACAATGCGCTTGATGGTCTCCTGGCCGAGTCGCTTGCCGATCAGTCGGTCGCAGTATTCATAGTTGAGGCGGACGGGGAATCCCTCCACCTTGTTGGGATAGACATCCTTGATTTCCATGCTCACCTTGCCCCCTGCCAACTGCTGACAGAGGATGGCGGCCTGCTTCAGTCCGTAGATCGCCAGATTGGGATCCACGCCGCGCTCGTAGCGGAAACTGGCATCGGTGGAAAGTCCGTGGCGTCGCGCGCTCTTGCGTATCCATGTCGGATGGAAGCAGGCACTCTCCAGCACCACGTCGCGTGTGGTCTCATACGTGCCACTGCCCTTACCGCCAAAGACGCCGGCTATGCACATCGGCTCCTGCTCGTTGCAGATGGCCAGATCGTGCTCGCCGAGGATGTGCTTCTCGCCGTCGAGGGTGACAAACTCCTTGCCTGCGTTGTCGGCCTTGACCACGATGTGGTGGCCCGTGACCATGTCGGCGTCGAAGCAGTGCATCGGCTGACCGTAGGCCATCATGACATAGTTGGTGATATCGACAATATTGTTGATGGGACGGAGTCCGATGGTGGAGAGTTTGTCGCGCAGCCACTGCGGACTCTCCTTCACCTCGCAGTCCTTGATGCTCACGCAGGCGTAGCGTCGGCAGGCCTCCGTGTTCTCGATCGTCACCTCGATGGGCAGGTCGTGGTTATCGACATGGAAAGCCTCGCAGTCGGGTCGGTGGAGGCTGGTCTTGTATCCATTCTCACAGAGCCAGGCGTAGAGGTCGCGGGCCACACCGTAGTGGCTCAGCGCGTCGGCACGGTTGGCCGTGATGTCGATATCGATCACCCAGTCGCTCTCCAAATGGTAGTACTCGGCGGCAGGCTGTCCCACGGGCGCATCCTCGGGCAGGACAATGATACCGTCGTGGGAGTGGCCCACACCGATCTCGTCCTCTGCACAGATCATGCCGAGCGACTCCACGCCGCGCAGCTTCGACCGCTTGATGGTGAAGCTCTTGTCTCCGTCGTAGAGGACGCAGCCCAGGTCGGCCACGATCACCTTCTGGCCCTCGGCCACATTGGGTGCGCCACAGACGATCTGCTGAGGAGCCTCCTTACCCAGATCCACCGTCGTGATATGGAGGTGGTCGCTATTGGGATGGGCGACACACGTCAACACTTTACCTACAAACAGACCCTTCAGCCCACCAGGGATGGCCTGTACTTCGTCCAGTCCGCCCACTTCGAGACCCGTGGAGGTCAATGCCTCTGCCACCTGCTGCGGTGTCAGGTCGAAATCAACGTACTCTTTCAACCATTTGTATGAAATCTTCATTATATGGATGCTAATTATTATTCTAAGATGCAAAGTTACGGCTTTTTCCGTACATAGCCAAAAGGCAAACCATTTTTTTACAATTCCAAGTATGTCCTTTCTCTGTGACTATCAACAAATCGATCATCAGATAAGGCTCAAAATGGTTTTAACGAAATCGAGTGACAAACCAATTATCTCCTGAATATCATCCTCTGAAATATCGTAGGCGCAGTTGTAGTCCGCTTTCTGTCGTAATTGAAACATACGGGCAAGAAAACTTCCATAAGAGATATCGACGATCTTTGTCCTTACAAAATGTAAACTAAATTGTGCATTTATACCCGCATGTGTATGGGCGTTGATTCCTTTTGCTATAAAAAGTGCTTGCACAGCATGAAAACTGGCATAATAATAGCGATTGGCAGCCAAATCCCAATGTTTCAGCTCCACCATTTCGTCCGCCTGGGCTAAAAACCTCTTGGCTTTTTCCACTTGAAGGCCGACCAGAGTTTTCTTATGTATATTATCCATAATTTTCAAACCAAAACAATTCCATCACGATTTACATTCTCGTAAAATGGGGTAAAATAATACGATTCCCATTCTTTTTTTGTATAAAGAATAGGATTGATTTCTGTGCCAAGGTCGCATCCTAACAGGACAAAGGGATAACTCACATTGTCATAGTCGGCTTGTTCCAATCTATCTTTGTCCAAAAGAATAAGAATATCCCAGTCTGAATCGTTACGGGCATCTCCCCTCGCCCTCGACCCATACAATATAGCCTTGCTCCCTAATGGTATAGTGGATTTGGCGATATCTTTTATCTTCAATATTGTCTTATCGTCTGTTGCCATACGCTTGAACTCTTTATTGTGCCGAGATAGTGCAACCTATCCTATTCAGTTTATGTCCTATCTTATTCCGTTTATGCAAAGATAAGAAATATTTTGCTATTATGCAAATCATTTCTCCAATATTTCGCCCATTTTTTAGAACGCGTCTATATCCATTTGCTTTTTTCTTTGTACCTTTGCAAACGTATATGGTGAAAAAGATATTCAAGATAGTCCGTCTGACCCTGGCCTTGCTCTTCGCCTCCTCGCTGCTCGCGGTGGTGGCCTATCGCTTTGTGCCGGTCTATTTCACGCCGCTCATGCTCACGCGTTGCTTCGAGCAGATCGCCGATGGCCGTTCCGTCCGTCTCCACCACGAGTGGATTCCGCTGGAACGTATGGCGCGCTCCATGCCCGTGGCTGTGATCGCCAGCGAGGACCAGCGCTTCATGGAGCACCACGGCTTCGACTACAAAGCCATCGAGCAGGCCGCCCTGGAGCACCTCGACGACGGCAAGCGGCTGCGTGGCGGCAGCACCATCTCGCAGCAGACGGCCAAGAACGTGTTTCTGTGGCAGGGCCGCTCGTGGCTGCGCAAGGGCCTGGAGGCCTACTTCACTTTCCTCATCGAGACTCTTTGGGGCAAGCAGCGCATCATGGAGGTCTATCTCAACTCCATCGAGATGGGCGACGGCATCTACGGCGTGGAGGCCGTGGCCGAGCAACACTTCGGCATCAACGCCTACAACCTCACGCGCGCCGACTGCGCACTGATAGCCGCCACGCTCCCCAACCCCCGAAGATACAGTAGCAAGACGCCCTCGCCCTACATGCGGAAGCGCCAGCGACAGATCATGCACCAGATGACCTTCATCCCCGCCTTTGACATGAGGCGGTAGCCACCCCATCACACATCCTACACCAACCAAGCACCATCTCCCCATGAGCGACCAGCAGCACGAGATATTATCCCAACTCAACGACAGCCAGCGCGAAGCCGTGACCTATTGCGACGGCCCCTCGCTGGTGATAGCCGGCGCAGGATCGGGCAAGACTCGGGTCCTGACCTACAAGATAGCCTACCTTCTCACGACGGGCCTGGACCCCTGGAACATCCTGGCTCTGACCTTCACCAACAAGGCCGCACGGGAGATGAAGGAGCGCGTGGCCCAGATCGTGGGCGACGAGCGCGCCCGCCGACTCTATATGGGCACGTTCCACTCCATCTTCTCGCGCATCCTGCGCAAGGAGGGCCAAACGCTGGGCTACCAGCCCAACTTCACCATCTACGACGACAGCGACTCGCGGAGCCTGATCAAGTTGATCCTCAAGGAACTGGGCCTCGACGACAAGGTCTATAAGCCCGCCACGGTGGCGGGCCGCATCTCCATGGCGAAGAACCACCTCATCCTCCCCGCGCAGTATGCCAACGACCAGGCCGCCTGCCAGCGCGACCGCGAGCAGCGCATGCCGTCGCTCTCCAAGATCTACGCCGCCTACCAGACCCGCCTCTTCCAGGCCAACGCCATGGACTTCGACGACCTGCTGGTCAACACCTTCCTCCTCCTGCGCGACCATCCCGAGACGCGGCGCAAGTACGCCAGCCTCTTCCGCTACATCCTGGTCGATGAGTACCAGGACACCAACGCCGTGCAGGTCAGCATCGTGCAACTGCTCTCGGAGGGCCACCAGCGCGTCTGCGTCGTCGGCGACGACTACCAGAGCATCTACTCCTTCCGCGGCGCCAATATCGACAACATCCTCGACTTCCAGAAGAAGTTTCCCCTCACCCGCCTCTTCAAGCTGGAGCGCAACTACCGCTCCACGCGCAACATCGTCAGTGCGGCCAGCTCGCTCATGAAGCACAACCGGCGGCAAATCGCCAAGGAGGTCTATTCCGAGGAGGCCGAGGGCGACCGCATCCTCTACCACCCCTGCTACAGCGACAAGGAGGAGGCCATGGTGGTAGCCAAGGAGATAGACCGCATCAAGCGCCAGGACGGCTGCGAGTATGACGCCTTCGCCATCCTCTACCGCACCAACGCCCAGAGCCGCAGTTTCGAGGACGAACTGCGCAAGCGGGCCATACCTTATATAATATACGGCGGACTGTCCTTCTACCAGCGCAAGGAGATCAAGGACATCCTGGCCTACTTCCGCCTGGTCGTCAATCCCGACGACGGTGAGGCCCTGCGCCGCATCATCAACTATCCCGCCCGCGGCATCGGCAACACGACGCTGCAGCGCCTCATCGACTGCGCCTCGGAGGACGGCGTGAGCCTCTGGGAGGTGATCAGCCATCCCGGCCAGCACGCCACGGGCCTGGGCAAGGCCGCCCTGTCGAAACTCATCGCTTTTCGCGAGCTCATCGATCGGTTTGCTGCCGTGGCCACGGAGAAGGACGCCTTCGAGACGGGACGCGAGATCGTCAAGGAGAGCGGCCTCTACGCCGAGCTCTACAAGAACCTCGACCCCGAGTCCGTCTCCAAGCAGGAGAACTTGGAGGAGTTTCTCGCCGCCATGCAGGCCTTCGTCGAGGAGGGCAAGGAGACGGGCGACCACGTCATGCTCGCCGACTACCTCCAGGAGGTGGCCCTCATCACCGACCAGGACCGCAAGGACGACGACACGCCCAAGGTGAAGCTCATGACCGTCCACGCCTCCAAGGGCCTGGAGTTTGCCAACGTCTTCGTCGTCGGACTGGAGGAGAACATTTTTCCCTCTCCCATGGCCTCCGACACGGGACGCGGACTGGAGGAGGAGCGGCGCCTGCTCTACGTTGCCATCACGCGCGCCGAGCGCCGCTGCATCATCACCAACGCCCAAAACCGCTTCCGCTTCGGATCCATGCAGTTTGACAGTCCGAGCCGCTTCATCAACGACATCGACCCGCGCTATCTGACGCAGCAGGGCGACAGTCCTGCCTCCTCGGGCGGCTTCCGCCAGTCGCAGGGTGGCGACAACTTCCGCCGATCCTCTACGGGCAACAAGTCCTGGGACGACAACTTCCGGTCGCAGCAGTCGTCGCGGTGGCAGAACAGCAAGCCCGTCGCCTCGCAGTTTCGTGCCGAACCGCAACCGAAGATCACGCAGCCACGCCGACCCGAGCCTGCCGTCGATCTGCTCTCGCCGCGCACGCGCCAGCAACTTCTGCGCGAGGGTGGCAACTGGCGGCGCCTCGACTCCGCACTGACCAGCGGCGGGCGTGCGCAGCCCGTCTCTCGTCCGCAAGGCGCCTCCCCTGCCTCAGGATCGATCCACGTAGGATCGCAGGTGGAGCACCCGCGCTTCGGACGAGGCCAGGTCGTGGCACTCACGGGGGCCGGCGATGACGCCAAGGCCACGGTGGAGTTCGCCAACGTAGGCGTGAAAAAACTCCTGCTGAAGTTTGCCCGCCTCACGGTGCTCTCCTAAGAGACACCGCCCCCGGCGGACCCACATTCTATCATCGAACATCAAGATCATTATATCAATAGATTATGCAACAGAAGATTATCATTTTGGACTTCGGCTCACAGACCACGCAGCTTATCGGCCGCCGCGTCCGCGAGCTGGACACCTTCTGCGAGATCCTGCCCTACAACAAGTTTCCCAAGGACGACCCCTCCGTCATCGGCGTCATCCTCTCGGGATCGCCCTATTCGGTCCACGACCCCGAGGCTTTCAAGGTAGATCTCACGCAGTTTGTCGGCAAGATCCCCGTGCTCGGCATCTGCTACGGCGCACAGTTTATCGCCCATACCAATGGGGGTAAGGTGGAGGCCGCCGACAGTCGCGAGTATGGCCGCGCCAACCTGGAGCACTTCGAGGCCAGCAATCCCCTCTTCAAGGGTTTCGAGCCCCAGTCGCAGGTGTGGATGAGCCATGGCGACACCATCACGGCCATCCCCGCGGACTGCCAGTGCATCGCCTCTACGGCCAACGTGCGCTTCGCCGCCTATGCCTCCACGAAGCAGCCCGTCTGGGCCGTGCAGTTCCACCCCGAGGTGTTCCACACGCTCCAGGGTAGCCAGTTGCTGCGCAACTTCGTGGTCGATATCTGCGGCAGCAAGCAGGACTGGAGTGCCGACTCCTTCGTCGAGACCACCGTGGCCGAACTCAAGGCACAGTTGGGCGACGACAAGGTGATCCTCGGCCTCTCGGGCGGCGTCGATTCGAGCGTGGCCGCCGTCCTTCTCCACAAAGCCATCGGTCAAAACCTCACCTGCATCTTCGTTGATCACGGCATGCTCCGCAAGAATGAGTTCCGCGACGTCATGGAGGACTACAAGTGTCTCGGTCTCAACGTCATCGGCGTCGATGCCTCCGAAAAGTTCTTCGCCGACCTCGCTGGCGTCACCGACCCCGAGCAGAAGCGCAAGATCATCGGCCGCGTCTTCGTCGAGATCTTCCAGGAAGAAGCCTCCAAGCTCACGGCCGCCAAGTGGCTCGCCCAGGGCACGATCTATCCCGACCGCATCGAGAGTCTCAACATCACGGGCAAGGTCATCAAGAGCCACCACAACGTCGGCGGCCTGCCCAAGGAGATGAACCTCCAGCTCTGCGAGCCGCTGAAGTGGCTCTTCAAGGACGAGGTGCGCCGCGTGGGCCGCTCTATGGGTATGCCCGAGCACCTCATCACGCGCCATCCCTTCCCGGGTCCGGGCCTCGCCGTCCGCATCCTGGGCGACATCACGCCCGAGAAGGTGCGCATTCTCCAGGATGCCGACGACATCTACATCCGTGGCCTGCGTGAGTACAAGGTGCGGCTCAGCGGCGAGGAGGCTCGCCGTGTGCTGGCTGCCGGCGTCCCTGCCGACATGCAGAACGGCGAAATCGAGGTCTCGCTCTACGACCAGATCTGGCAGGCGGGCACCATCCTCCTCTCCACCGTCCGCTCCGTGGGCGTGATGGGCGACGAGCGCACCTACGAGCATCCCGTGGCCCTGCGTGCCGTGACGAGCACCGATGCCATGACGGCCGACTGGGCCCACCTGCCCTACGACTTCATGGCCAAGGTCTCCAACGAGATCATCAACAAGGTGAAGGGAGTCAACCGCGTCTGCTACGACATCTCCTCCAAGCCGCCCGCAACGATCGAGTGGGAGTAGGCTCCAAGGAGACACACGCCTACTATAAATGGGAAGCGCCTTCCGATAATGAGGGACGCGCCTCCTAATATAAAAGAACAGGGGGACTTGCCCGTACCATCCGCCGAGATGGTGGGCAAGTCCCCCCTTTTTTTTATCAGCCACGCTCCTATGAGAACCGAACTTATATGAGAGCCGAGCAACTATGGGAAGCGTATTTATATAAGAACCGCTTTGATATGACTACCGCTCCCTCCCCCAGGAAAGGGAGAAGGAGCGGCAGATCGTGTTCGTACTTCTTTCTTCTTGTTTCTACTTGGCGTAGGCCACGCTGCGCACCTCACGGATCACGGTGATCTTCACCTGTCCCGGATACGTCATCTCGTTTTGGATCTTCGTGGCAATCTCGCCGGAGAGCTTCTCGGCCTCGTCGTCTGTCATCTTGTCGGCACCGACGATCACGCGGAGCTCGCGTCCTGCCTGGATGGCGTAGGTCTTGACCACGCCCGGATAGCTCATCGCCGTGGCCTCGAGGTCGTTGAGACGCTTGATGTAGGCCTCCACGATCTCGCGTCTTGCGCCCGGTCTTGCACCCGAGATGGCGTCGCAGACCTGGACGATGGGAGCCAGCAGCGTCGTCATCTCCACCTCGTCGTGGTGGGCGGCGATGGCGTTGACGATGTCGGCCTTCTCCTTATATTTCTCGGCGAGCTTGGCGCCATAGAGCGCGTGGGGCAGGTCGGTCTCCTCGTCGGGCACCTTGCCGATATCGTGGAGCAATCCGGCACGCTTGGCCTTCTTCGGGTTGAGACCCAACTCGGCGGCCATGACTGCGCTCAGGTTGGCCGTCTCGCGGGCGTGCTGCAGCAGGTTCTGTCCATAGGAGGAGCGATACTTCATCTTGCCGATGATGCGCACCAGTTCGGGATGGAGACCATGGATACCGAGGTCGATGGCCGTGCGCTTTCCCGTCTCCACTACCTCGGAGTCGAGCTGCTTCTTCACCTTGGAGACCACCTCCTCGATGCGGGCGGGGTGGATGCGGCCGTCGGCCACGAGCTGGTGGAGGGCCAGGCGGCAGACCTCGCGGCGGATGGGGTCGAAGGCGGAGATGACGATGGCCTCGGGGGTGTCATCGACGACGATCTCGACGCCACAGGCAGCCTCCAGGGCGCGGATGTTGCGGCCCTCGCGGCCGATAATGCGACCCTTCACCTCGTCGTTTTCGATATGGAATACGCTGACGCTGTTTTCGATGGCCGTCTCCGTGGCCACGCGCTGTATGGTCTGTATGACGATCTTCTTGGCCTGCTGGTTGGCGTTGAGCTTGGCCTCGTCCACGATCTCGTTGACGTAGCTGGCGGCGTCGAGGCGCGCCTGGTCCTTCATGCTCTCCACGAGGCGCGTCTTGGCCTCCTCGGCGCTCAGTCCTGAGAGCTCCTCGAGCTTCTCGCGCTCCTGCTCCTGCATCTTGTCGAGCTCCTGATGGCGCACCTGCAGCATCTTCTTCTCGTTGTCGAGGCGCTGCTGCTGCTGTTCCACGTCCTGGCGACGGCGGCTGATCTCCTCCTGACGCTGGTTGAGGTTGAGCTCGCGCTGCTTCAGTCTGTTCTCACTCTGCTGGATGCGCTGGTTGCGCTGCTGCACCTCCTTCTCCAGCTCGCTCTTCTTGTTGAGGAATTTCTCCTTCACCTCCAGGAGCTTCTTCTCCTTCACTACCTCGGCGTCCTTGCGCGCCTTGTCCATCACCTCTTGATACTGTCCCTTGAGAACATATCTGAAAATAGCATATCCGATGCCGCCTCCGATTGCCAGAGCCACGACTGCAATGATTATTTCTACCATGTATTAATGTTGTTCTTTTTTTTATCACACCTTGTCCGGCATCACCTCCTCGATCTCTTGCGTCAGCTTGGCGATCAGCTCCATGAAGGGCTGCGTGTCGTTGAGCGCGGCGAGCTTGTTGGAGCGCAGCGCCAGGTCGAGCATGGCCATGTACATGACGTCGTTGTGGGTCTTCTTGCCTTGATAGATCTTGGCATAGGTGTTGACCGTCTCCGTCACCTGCTTGGCCGCGGCGCGGTAGTATTGCTCCTCCTCGCGGGGCACGTTGACCATCAGGTCGGTCTCGTACAAATGGAGCTTGATACGCAGTTTCTCTTCCATCGCTTTCGCTCTATTGCTCACTCAAGAGGGTGATACATCTGTTGACCTCCCTGATGAGCTTGGCGATGCGCTTCTGCGCCGACTCCATATCGGTGTCGGAGATCTCGATCATGCGCGCCGTCATCAGGGCGTTGTAGTCCTTCTGTGCCTGGTCGAGCTGTCTCTCCAGCTCGGCGATTCTTCCCTCACGCTCCGCCACGTCCGCCTTGAGCGCCGCATTCTCCTCGCAGACCCTTTGGTAGTGGAGGATCATCTGCCGCACACGGGTAGAGAAGGTGTTGAGAAGTTGTTCGTTGGCATCCATAATGACTACATTTTGGCTACAAATTTACGTTAATGTTTTTATTCAAGCAAATATTTTGATCCTTTTGTTTCTATTATTGATAAATTCGGTGACTTTGATCCTTTGGGGCGACGCCTACTTCTCCGCGGCCTCGTCCTTGGGTTTGCGCTCCTTCTTGGCCAGCATCACCACCTGGAAGATGAAGTCGCTGATCCACTTGCGGCTGAAGCCGAGTCGGGCGTCATACTTTCTGACGGCCATCACCGACTTGACCACCGAGGGGTCGGTGAAGTCGTTCTTGTCGAAGATGTCGTTGACCGTGGCCGCCGTCATCGTGTAGAGGGTCTTGCGGAAGATGCTGGGCACGCGGAGCTTGAACTTCATCAGGCTGCCGACGAGCATCATCAGCTCCTGGCTGAAGCCCTGAAACTGGTACATGAACATCTGCACGTCCTGCATCTTGCGGCAGTTTTTGCGGATGCTCTTATCGACCTCGTCGAAGAAGTCGTCTTCGGTCTGATAGATGCTCTGCATCATCTTCTTGCAGTAGGCCTTCTCACCCAGTCCGAGCTTGTTGTTGACCGTCGCCACATGAAACGTGGATTTGAAGGCACGCAGGTCGGGCAGCATGGCCAGGTTGGTGATGCCGACTTGCGAGGCGATGGCCGACTGGAAATAGACGCGCACGAGCGTCATGTAGTCTTCCATCCCGCCCGTCTTGGGCTCTTCCTTATGGAATAATCGTGATATAAAACTCATTGTCCTATGTTACTTTTTTTTCTGATCAAACAGGCCACTATCGCCTATTCGCTTGCAAAGTTAGTGAAATAAAACAAGAAAAATGACACTTATGCCCTTTTTATCTATCTCAGAGGGCGAGATTTTTGAAAATAATGCTTAACTTTGCGCCGTATATCGATATTTTGACGCACGCCCAGCCTTTTGACGCACCCTTCGCAGGTTCTTGCGCCGACACGGCGGGCCCGGCGTGCGCAGGTATTTTTCAGTAAACAAAAGACAACATGAAAGGAATCGTTTTGGCTGGCGGATCCGGCACCCGCCTCTACCCCATCACCAAGGGCATCAGCAAGCAGCTCATCCCCATATATGACAAGCCGATGATCTATTATCCCGTCTCGGCGCTGATGCTCGCCGGCATCCGCGACATCCTCATCATCTCCACGCCCCACGACCTGCCGGGCTTCCGCCGTCTGCTGGGCGATGGCAGCCAACTGGGTGTGCGCTTCAGCTATGCCGAGCAGCCGAGTCCCGACGGACTGGCCCAGGCCTTCATCATCGGCGAGGAGTTTGTGGGCCAGGACAGCGTCTGCCTCGTCCTGGGCGACAACATCTTCTACGGCGCGGGCTTCACGGGTCTGCTCCAGGAGAGCGTGCGCAATGCAGAGGCGGAGGACAAGGCGACCGTCTTCGGCTATTATGTCAACGACCCGGAGCGCTACGGCGTGGCGGAGTTTGACGGCGAGGGCAACTGCCTCAGCATCGAGGAGAAACCGGCCCATCCGAAGAGCAACTACGCCGTCGTGGGCCTCTACTTCTATCCCAACAGCGTGGTGGAGATCGCCAAGCACATCAAGCCCAGCAAGCGCGGCGAACTGGAGATCACGTCCGTCAACCAGGAGTATCTGCGCCGCGGACAACTCAAGGTGCAGACGCTGCAGCGCGGCTTCGCCTGGCTCGACACGGGCACCCACGACAGCCTCTC
>ENA-OPWL01000094-OPWL01000094.1-human-gut-metagenome-genome-assembly--contig:-NODE-94-length-47190-cov-11.066384_pt1 | contig 47190 bp, 29 predicted proteins | sample MGYA00241508_ERZ502008 | MGnify/ENA primary metagenome ERZ502008 (study PRJEB25962, sample SAMEA2043046) | human gut metagenome | biome: human gut; feature: human-associated habitat; material: faeces... | reverse complement strand
GCATTTTTCAGCAGCCTCGTCCCGCGAAATCAAGACAAAGGCTCACAGACAGGCGTGTAATTAATGCTGTCTGTGAGCCTTCATTTAGTGTATGAACATTGCATCTTTCTCGCGTCCAAAGGTTGCTGAAAAATGCTCCGACGCGGGACGCGTCGCCCCCATTAGAGGTAGCGTTTGCAGCTTGAGTTCGTACGTATGTGAAACCAACAATGTGTCTTACTTCAAGTCAAGTTCGTCAAGCACATAGCTGCTGCCGCCAAACTTGTCGATGATGAAGAGCACGTAGCGGATATCCACGTTGATGCAACGCTGCAAGGCAGGGTTGAACTTGAGGTCGGAGCTGAGACTCTCGATGTTGCCGTCGAAGGCCAAACCAATGAGTTCGCCTTTGGCGTTGAGCACACCCGAACCCGAGTTGCCACCAGTGATGTCGTTGTTTGAAAGGAAGCATGTGGGCAACTTGCCGTCCTCGCGGGCGTAGCGTCCAAAGTCCTTGGCTTGATACATGGTGCGCAACTTCTCGTTGATAAAGTAGTCGCTCTCAGTTTTGCTCTCCTTCTCAAACATACCGTCGAGCACGGTGCGCCAGTCGTAGTATACGGCATCGCGTGGTTTGAGGTCGGTAATGTGGCCATAAGTCATGCGCAGCGTAAAGTTGGCATCGGGGGCCTTGCTCCAGTCGTACATTTCGCAAAGGCCACGCACATACACCTTGTCGAGCGCGCTGCGTTTGGCAGCGTAGGCAGCGAGTGCACCGTTCAGGTTGTCGGCACGGTAGCTGTTAAATGCAGCCATTTGCTGGTAGAGCGGGTCGTTCTCGATAAGGCTGAAGTCATTCTTGGCCAGTGCATCGGCCAGTTTGGTGCTGTCGGTAAACACCGACTGGCTGTACACCTTGTCGATGAATGCACTCCAATCCTTGCCATCAGCCATGTAGGCAGGCACGGCATTAAGTTTGTGATTCTTGATAAAGTAAGGTGTGAGCAGTTTCACCTTGCCCTTGTCAATGTCGAGGTTGAGCGGCTTGATGGTGCTCAAGTATTCGCGCATAATGCTTTGCTTGGCCGCCTCGATGTTCTTGGCCTTGCCATTTTTCAGAGCCTTGCCATAAGCATCAAGTGTATGTTTCGACATCCACAGGCTTTGGTCAGCCAGCGTAATGCGGTAGAGTGAAGCGTCGTGCACCAGGTCGAGGTTGGCAGCGCAGAGGGCGTCGATGCTGTCGATAACGGCAGCATACTCAGCCTTGCCGCTCTGCTTGGCAAAGGCGCGGAAACGGGCCTCTTCGGCTTTCTTCTGGTCGATAAGGTGAGTCTTCTCCACCGACTCGTTCATGCCGCCAAAGTTCTTGATGCTGTTACCCCATGAAAAGTATTCGTCCTCAAGCAGCAAACGCAGTGAGTCGCTTTGGTCCATGAGGTCCTTGTAGTACTTGAGCAGCGGATTGCCGGCCAACACGATGGGGGCATTGGTGCCCTGGCAGCGCAAGTTGACCTCGGAGGCAGTAAGGTAGCGCGAGGTAGAACCGGGGAAACCCATAATCATGGTGTAGTCGCCCTTGTCAACACCCTTGAGCGAGATGGGCAAGTATTTTTTCACCTTGAGTGGCACGTTATGCTCGCTGTAGGCTGCAGGTTCGCCATTTTTGTCGGCATAGATGCGGAACATGGCAAAGTCGGCGTTCTGGCGTGGCCATACCCAGTTGTCGCTATTGCCACCAAACTGGCCGATGTTATAGGGAGGATTGGCCACGAGGCGCACGTCCTGATAGGTCTGTTCGTAGAATATGTAGAACTGGTTGCCACCGAAGTAGGGCACAATGCGTGCATTCATGCCCTTCTTCTTGCCAAGGTCGCTCTTTTTGAGCATCTTGGCAGCGAGTGGTTCAAGAAAACCATAGCTTTGCATGGTATACTCGTCGGCCTTTTTCTTTTTAGCTTCGGCGTTCACTTGTTTAGTTACATCGGCAATGCGCACCACGAAGGTGAATGTCAAGCTTTCGGGTGTGCGCAGTTCCTCAGCGCGGTTGTGTGCAAAGTAACCGTCCTTCATGTAGTCGTGGCCAATGCCGCTCATCTGGTGCACGTAGCTGAAACCGCAGTGGTGGTTGGTGAGCACAAGGCCGTCGGGACTTACCACCTCGCCGGTGCAGCCACCGCCAAATATGCCGATGCACTCGCGCAATGAGGGCGCAGTCTCGCTATAAAGCGCTTCGGGTGGCAGTTGCAGGCCAGCCTTTCGCAGCGAGTCCTCGAGGTGTTGTTGTTTCATAAGTTTGAGCAGCCACATGCCCTCGTCGGCACGTGCGCCCGTCAGGCTCAGCAGCAGGGCTGAGCACAAAAGTAATAACTTCTTCATTATATTGTATGTGTGGGTTTGCCAATAAACAACTTGGTCACTGTCGCCAGGGGCGAAACGTTACCCCGGCTTAATGATGGGTGGGGAAGGACCTTTGCATAGGCTTTGGCCCTTTCCCCCCTCTCTCTCCAGTGCCTTCAGAGTGCGTTATTCTCGGCCAGGAATTGGTCAATCATTTCCACCCCCTTCAGGGTGGCGCACCCGCGTATGTAGGGCAGAATGGTGTTAAGAAATATCTCGCCTTGCGAGTATTGGTCAGCCAGTCCGTTTTGTATGCACACCTCCATTGTGGACGACAAGAGACGCGTGATGATGTGAAAGTTGACGCCTTCGCGAAAAAGGCCCTGTTTGATGCCTCTCTCTAAAAAGCTCACGGCTTCGTCCTCCTGTTGCTGCTTGTTGCGTGCAATATGCTCCTTTATGCGTGGATATTTGGTCAGGTCGGCGAAGAAACTTGGCACAATCTCGTCAAACTCCTTCATCTTTGCCTTGAATATGATAAGCAAAAAGTCGAGCACATTGGCCGACTGCGATATGATGGTGGCCAAATGGGTGCGCACGTCGCCCTCGTGCTTGATGACACAGGCAAGCAGCAAGTCCTCTTTGTCGGTAAATAGTTGGTATAGTGTGCGTTTCGACATCGACAGCTTATGCGCAATGTCGTCCATTGTGACATTGCGTATGCCTTGTGCGTGAAACATCTGCGTGGCTGTTTCAATCACCGAGTTGCGTGCGTCTTCACGCTGTGTGTTAGTTTGACTTTGTCCTGTCATATACGACTTGCTGTTTGTAGGAGCCATGTAGCACTTGGCGCCGGCTGGCGTCGGCTTTGTGATGCAAATGTACAAACTTTTCTGTAACTAAGTAATGGTGAAAGAATAAGTTGGCCAATTTTGACCTGTATTTTTGTTGGTTCCGTAATTTGGAAGAGGGAGAAACGCGCTGCAAAAAACGCAAGCACTAATGGGGGCGACGCGTCTCGCGTCGGGATAGAGAAAGGAGAAAAATACAAACTATACTAAATAATAGCTGCATCTTTTCCCGACGCGGGACGCGTCGCCCCCATTAGTGCTTGCGTTTTTTACAGCGCGTTTCAGGCAACTTAAAATGCAACAAAAACGGTCGCGTTTTTGATGCCAATTTTGAACACCCTTCCAGTAAGGGCAAAAGCATTACTGTGTGCTTTGGACTTTTAACGGGCAGCAGTATTACTTTCCGCCATTACCAAGTGCCGCGTCAGCGTGGCGATTGCCAAAAATAGTCGGCATTGGTAGTGTTATAGCCAGAGTAACCGGGAGCATTGACACCCTTGAGCGTGATATATTGCGGTTGCCAGCGACAGGCCTTTCCCTCGTTGTTGGCGCCAAAGTGCAGGGGTGTGTTAATGTAGTAAAGGTTCTTGCACATGTATTGGCGCAGGTATTCGTCAACGTTTGTTTTGTTCTCGTGGTTCCAGTTGGCATAGTCGTTGATAAAGAGCGGACTGCCCTTGACAAGCCTTTCACGCACCTCGCCGGGGTGCAGCAACAACCCGTTCTCGTCCATGACATAAGCGTCCCAAGTAGGGTCCATCCACACCCATTTTTGCAGAGAGTCGCTCCATGCCACACAGATGACATGGCAGTCGCTATCCTCGGTATAGTCCTTGGGCACACAAACGAGGTAACGTGCTGGAATGCCTACCGACTGGTACATTTCGCAGAGCATGATGGCCATGAACCGGCAGTTGTAACTGCGCTTCTCGCTTTGAGCCAGCGCATAAAGGTCGGGCGCATTGTAGGCACATTTCGGCCAATCGCTGCTGCCGTCGTGCCTTATGTGGTCGTGCAGCCAGGTCATGATGCGCTTCATGCGGTCGATGTCGCTGCCTTGGCCTGCTATGCTGTCAACCTTGAGCAGACGGCGCGTGCGTTGTAGCAAACTGTCGGCAGGTGTGTCGTAGACAAATGCGGGCAGGCCAGTATGTGTTTGATCGTATGCGCCGCCATCAACTAACTCTTGGCGATAGATGGCTGTCTGTCTGTTGTCAAGGGCTTGCGCCAGTGAGTCTGTGGCATCTTTGTATGGTTCAAAATTATGTATCTTGGCCAATAAGTGCATTGTATGTATAATCGAATATGCCTGACCTGCTATTATAGGGTTATCCACTTGTAGCATGCGCTTGCCCCATTGCATAATGCTTGCGTAGGTTTCGGGCCACAGTTTGTAGTTTGCGCGCTGGGTGCTGTCGGCATTGGCCAGCCAATCATCGTCGAGCGTGTTAATAATCAGCGCGTTATTGGTGTAATGGGTAAATGCTTGGCACGCCTCGGGCTGCGTACATTGTGCCGAAAGACAAAAGCCGTTGATCGTGATGTCGTGCAGTTTGTCACACTTTGCGGCAATGGCGGGCCCGTCAATTGACAGCGTGATGTGGTTAAAGTGAATGCTTTGCAGTTCGGGACATTGGCTGAAAGTGTAAGGGGCTACAAAGCCTGTGATACCGTTAAAGTTTACTGTGCGCAAACTCGGCCAACCCACAAATGTGTATGATGGCACGCGGTCAACATCAGCCACTTCGACGTGTGACAAATTATTGCAATAGGCAAAGGCTCGGTTAAGCACATCGGTGCTGACATTGTGGCATTTGCCCGTATATACGGTGGTGAGCTTCATGTTCAGCTTATAAGCATCTTTGGCCAGTACCACGTAATCGGGTAGTTTGACAGTGCGTATATGGGTGTTGGCAAAGGCTCTTGTGCCGATGCTGTCGGTAAGGGCCGGTAGCAATATGGAGTCAATGGGGCACTCGTCAAACAAGCCTGCGGGTATGGCATGGGCCGAGGTGATGGCATAGCTCGTGTTGTCTTTTGTCAAGAAGGGCTTTCCTCCTGTGGCAAAAGTGACCTGTTGCAAGTCTAACTGATGTGTGACGGCTGGCACAGCGTTGCCCGCCGTGTCGCGTCCACAGAGTTTTCGCAGATAGGCAAGGTCAGCGTTATTGAGCGTGCCTTCAATGCGCAGACCTTGTTTGCGTTGCAATTTGGCCTCCTTTACGCGTGCAGATAATGTGCCGCACCGTTTGACTCTTACTTTCAGGTAGTTATCGGCATACGCCGAACACGGCAGGGCCGCAAGGCATAAGTATGCCACAATGGTTCTAATGTTTGGAAAGTGCATGGTATGTAGTAATGAGTTGATGAGTTGATAAGTTGATAAGTTGAAAAGTTGACGGGTTGACCCGTCACCCCGTCACCCCGTCAACCGTAATATAGAACACGTCTGCATTGTAGCTCGTGCTGCAATGCAGACGTGATATGTGTTGGTGTTCAAACCAGTGTTAATAGGAACACCCCCAGCTTTAGTGTCGTGGCTTATGCCTGCACGTAGTCGTTGATGTCGGCAGGGTTGAGGTTCATTACAAAGGTGTGGTGCTTGGCAATTTCAGCCTCTGCAAAGTTGGCGTACACACGCACGCTCTTGCCAAACATGTCGGCATTGGCAGTGGCATTGTGCAGCAACAAGTGGAGCATGATGACATCGGCAGCCATCTCCACAAGGTGACGGGCGCAAAGGTCGTGGAAGGGCTGGTCGGCCGCTTCCTTCACGTGGGCCACAGCCTCCTCAAACTTGTCGGCCATAGCCTTGGCACGTGCCTGTATGCCCTTCAATTCCTCGCTCACTTCGGCCTGCTCAAACTCACGCATCTGTGCCAGGTATGAGCCATTGGTCACATAGCGTATGGCTGCCACCACTTGCAGCTGCGTGGTGCCCTCGTAGATAGAGGTGATGCGGGCGTCGCGGTAGTAGCGCTGAATGGGATACTCCATCATAAAGCCCGAACCGCCGTGAATTTGAATGGCGTCGTAGGTGTTCTGGTTGCAGTACTCCGAGTTCATGCCCTTGGCCAGCGGGGTGAGTGAGTCGGCCAGTTTGGCATACTTCTTTTGCTCCTTGCGCTCCTCGGGCTCGAGCTTGCGCTCGCGGGCAATGTCGTCGAGAGCCTTGTATATGTCTACATAGCGCGAGCACTGGTAGAGCAGGGCACGGCCAGCGTCGAGTTTGGCTTTCATGAGCGCCAGCATGTCGTAAACGGCCGGGAAGTTGATAATGGCCTTGCCAAACTGCTCGCGGTCGCGGGCGTATGCCAAACCTTCGTTGTAGGCAGCCTGCGATATGCCCACGCTCTGTGCCGCAATGCCCAATCGGGCACCATTCATCAGTGCCATCACATACTTGATGAGGCCCAACTTGCGGTCGCCGCAGAGTTCGGCCTTGGCATTTTTGTACACCAGCTCGCAGGTGGGGCTGCCATGAATGCCGAGCTTGTTTTCGATGCGGCGCACGTTTACACCGCCTTCGTTCTTGTCGTAAATGAACATTGACAGGCCACGGCCGTCGGTAGTGCCCTCCTCAGAACGGGCCAGCACTAGGTGAAGGTCGGCATCGCCATTGGTAATAAAGCGCTTTACGCCATTGAGCAGCCAGCAGCCCTCCTCCTCAGAGTAGGTGGCCTTGAGCATCACGTGCTGAAGGTCCGAACCGGCGTCGGGCTCGGTGAGGTCCATCGACATGGTTTCGCCTGCGCAGATGCGCGGAATGAAACGGCTGTGCTGGTCCTCGTTGCCAAACTCGTAAAGTGTCTCAATACAATCTTGTAAACTCCAGATGTTGCCAAATCCGGCATCGCTTGCAGCCACCAGTTCGGCACACATGGTGTAGGGCGTAATGGGGAAGTTAAGACCACCAAAGCGGCGTGGCATGGTCATGCCGTTGAGGCCAGCCTTGACCATGGCGTCAAGATTGGCAGCCGTGCCGCTGGCGTAATGTACGCGGTCGCCCTCGTGGTGAGGCCCTTCAAGGTCTACGCCCTCAGCATTGTCGGCAATGGTGGTGCCGGCCAGTTCGCCGGTGATGTCGAGCACGCGGTCGTAGTTGTCCATCGCGTCGTCAAAGTCGAGCGGCGCATAGTCATATTCGTCCTTGTCGCGGAAGTTGCGCTCTTTAAGTTCCACGATACGCTTCATGAGCGGGTGGTTAAGCTCAAAGCGCAGTTCTGCGTGGTCAGTATAATTGTTTGCCATTGTTTTACTTGCTGTTACTCTTGTAATACTTGATAAGTTTAGGTACAACTTCTTCAACCGAGCCTGTGATGATGTAGTCGGCTATTTGGTTGATGGGGGCCTCGGGGTCGGTGTTGATAGAGATGATGATGCCGCTCTCTTTCATGCCGGCCACGTGCTGAATGGCACCGCTTATGCCGCAGGCAATGTACACCTTGGGGCGGACGGTCACACCTGTCTGGCCAATTTGCAGGTCGTGCTCGCAGTAGCCGGCATCAACGGCTGCACGGCTGGCACCAACCTCGCCGTGGAGTTCCTCTGCCAACTTGCGCAACAAGTCAAAGCCCTCTTTTGAGCCTACACCGTAGCCGCCGGCCACAATGATGGGTGCACCCTTCAAGTTGTTCTTGGCCTTCTCCACATGGCGTTCAATCACCTTGACCACGTAGTCTGTCTCGGGCACGAATTTAGCCACGTCTTCATACACAATCTCGCCATTGTAGTATTCGGCCACCTTCTCGGCCTTCATCACGCCAGAGCGCACGGTGGCCATTTGGGGACGGTGGTCGGGATTAACGATGGTGGCCACAATGTTGCCACCAAAGGCCGGACGAATTTGGTAGAGCAAGTTGTCGTAGTGCTTCTTGTTCTTCTTGTCATCAAAATCGCCAATTTCGAGTGCCGTACAGTCGGCAGTAAGTCCGCTGGTGAGCGATGATGACACGCGCGGACCGAGGTCGCGGCCAATGACCGTGGCCCCCATCAGGCAGATTTGCGGTTTCTCCTGTTTGAACAGGTTTACCAAAATGCTTGTGTGAGGCTTTGAGGTGTAGGGAAAAAGGCCCTCGGCATCAAACACGTGCAGCTTGTCTACACCGTATGACAGAATGTCCTTTTCAACGTGTCCCTTAATGCCAGTGCCAGCCACTACGGCCTCGAGCTGTACACCCAGCTCGTTGGCAAGTTTGCGACCCTTGGTCAGGAGTTCGAAAGACACTTCCTCAACCGTGGTCTTATCTATTTCGCAATATACAAATACGTTATTCATAGTGCTTTATCCAATAGTGTGGCTGTCCAACAATTCTTTTACTAAACTCTCCACATCGGCATCGCTGCCAGTGAGGCGCTTGCTTTCCTTAGCCTTGAACACGATGTTCTGCACGGCCTTCACCTTGGTGGGTGAGCCGGCCAGACCGCATTGGGCAAGGTCGCCGTCTACATCGGCCACACTCCATTGGGCAATGGTCAGATAAGGCTTCTTGTCATACTCCTCGGCATAAGGCAGCCCTTCGGCGGGGCGCTCCATGGGGGCAGAAGCACGTTTGTATTTCATCACCAGTTTGGCGTTGCGCGGACGGCAGGGCGCCGCGTTGCCGTTAACGGTCAGCAAAATGGGCATCGGTGCTTCCACACGCTCTATGCCACCGTCAATGTGGCGTGTTACCACCACCTTGCCGTCCTTCACCTCGTCCACACTTGTAACGTAGGTCACCTGGTTGAGGTCAAGTTTCTGGGCCACCTGCGGGCCCACCTGTGCGGTGTCGCCGTCAATGGCCTGGCGGCCGCCCAGCACGATGTCGGGCACACCAATCTTCTTGATGGCCTGTGCCAGTGCATAGCTCGTGGCCAGCGTGTCGGCACCGGCAAAAGCACGGTCGGTGAGCAGATAGCCACCGTCGGCGCCGCGGTAAAGACCTTCGCGAATGACCTCAGTGGCACGCGGAGGGCCCATTGTCAGAATATGTACTGTCGAACCGGGGTTCTGCTCCTTCAGGCGCAGGGCCTGCTCAAGAGCGTTGAGATCTTCAGGATTAAAGATGGCAGGCAGAGCGGCACGGTTGACTGTGCCCTCGGGAGTCATCGCGTCCTTGCCCACATTGCGGGTGTCGGGTACTTGCTTGGCAAGCACAACAATTTTCAGACTCATATCTTTCTCTTTCTGTATGTTGTTAAGATTGTTATTACTCGGCTTTTTGTGCCTTGCACACGATGTGCAAACCTTGTGCAAGGCATGGCAAAATTACTCTTTTCTGTTAATCATGCAAAGTTAACTTGTCGTTTTTTGCTGCTCGCGCCAACATCGTGGCATTTCGGAACACGCAAAAGGGCCTTTCCTGGCTTCGTCAATGCGTCCCCAAAATCAATTATAGCGGGCTGATGCCTTAGCGTTGCTTGTTAGCCGCTAACGCGCCAAGCAACTAACAACCCCCGCTAAGGCATCAGCCCATTAGCAATTTAGCACATTGCCACATTAAGCGCTGGTTTTATTGGAAATCAATAATTTCGAGCACATTTTTTGCCTCAAAGCATTGCTGAGCGCATAAAAAGTCGTAAATTTGCACCGCTTTTCCACCAAGCCGCTGTCGGGATGCAGAGTTCCCCGTTAAGCTGGGTCGGGACGGACAACAATACATTTAATTACCCATCAAAGAAATGGCAGATTTAATTAAGATTGCTGAAGAAGCTTTTGCTACCGGCAAGCAGTTCCCCAAGTTCAAGGCAGGTGACACTGTAACAGTAGCATACAAAATCGTCGAAGGTAACAAGGAGCGTATCCAGTTGTATCGCGGTGTTGTTATCAAAATCAACGGTCACCAGGACAAGAAGCGTTTCACAGTGCGCAAGATGTCTGGTACTGTAGGTGTTGAACGTATCTTCCCCATCGAATCACCGAACATCGAAAGCATCGAGGTGAACAAGATTGGTAAAGTACGTCGTGCCAAGTTGTACTACCTCCGTGCCCTCACCGGCAAGAAGGCTCGTATCAAGGAAAAGCGCACTGCGCTCAAGAACGACTAATCTACGTTCAAACACACATTTCTGGTGTCTTCAAGGGATATCACGAAATAAAAAGAACAAACTCCGCAACCCCGCAAGGTTGTGGAGTTTTTTGTTATTGCTGCCCGGCAAAGCGTAAACATGTGAACGGACTCAAGCATCAAACGCTACCTCTAATGGGGGCGACGCGTCCCGCGTCGGGAAAATATGCAGCTATTATTTAGGAGAGTACGTATTTCCCTCCTTTCTCTATCCCAACGCGGGACGAGGTTGCTGAAAAATGCCCGACGCGAGACGCGTCGCCCCCATTAGAGCTAGCGTTTGGCTGTAGCGCTTAGTTGTAGCGTTTAGTGCTTGAGTTCGTTCGCATGTTTATGTTTTACCCGTCAGCCCGAATTAACTGTCTGCATATTAGCCAATGGCAGCGGAGCTTAGAACGGGTAACCAATGGCGAAGTGGAGGCCGAGGCCGTCCTTAAAGCGCTCGATGTTATAAAAGCCCGATTTGGCGGTTTGGTAGGGCGCGTGCAGGGCAATGCCCACGTCAAAGCGCAAAACCAAAAAGTTGAGGTCGTAACGCAAACCGGCACCCGTGCCAAGCGCAATGTGCTTGATGGTAGATGTGGTGATTTGTGACCCTGGGCGCATAGGGTCGTTGCGCAGCGTCCACACATTGCCAGCATCAAGGAATATGGCTCCGTGCAGGTCACCAATCAAGCGGGCACGCAGTTCGGCGTTAGCCTCCAGCTTTACATCGCCTGTTTGGTCCATGTACGAGTATTTCGAGTTAACCGGGCGGTATGAGCCAGGACCGAGAGAACGCACTGTGAAGGCACGTACACTGTTGGCGCCGCCCACATAGAATTGGTCTACATAGGGCGCACTGTTGCTGTTGCCGTAGCTGTAAATAATGCCGCCAAACACGCGTGTGGCAATGTTGATGTCCTTTGTCAGCTTAAACAGCTTGTGTGCCTCGGCTGTAAACTTTACGTATTGCGCAAAGGGGTTGCCAAACAACTCCTTGTTCTTTTTATTAAACTTCTGTCCGGCGGCAGCGTAAATGGCCGAGGTGATGTTGCCCGCCTCCTTGAAGGCAAGCTGCACCCACCAAGGGTTGGTGCGCCACGAGCGGCTTTGGTAAGTAAAGGAGTAGCTGAGCGATGGCACAAACTGGTCGCGCATCGACACATACAAGGCCGGGTTGGCATTCATTATAGAGTCGAAGGTGTGCGTCGTGTGGTTCAGTTTGTCAAAGTCGAGGCTGAAGAGTGTCAGGTCGTGCTGTGCCGTCTCGCGTTTGTACCAATGATAATTGGCGCTGAGGCCCATGCTCACCATGTTGAAAAAGCGAGAGCGGTTTTTCCAGTCAGCATCAAAGGCAAACTGCGTGGTGGCTGGAAAGCGCACCCGTCTGCGGCTGATGCCAGGGAATACAAAGCGTGGAAATTTGAAAGCCAGCTGTGTGCCCAGTTCATAAGAGTTGAGCAGCGAGTTGTGCCCGTTGGCACCTGCCCCCGTTTGCCACTCATACGAGCCAAAAATCTTGAACGACACCTTTTCGCCCCCTCTGAAGGCATTGCGCTTGGCCAGTTCGTACGATATGCCCGGGCCTACCTGTTGGTTGCTCTTCAGTGTGGCATTCATTTCGAATGTCGAGTCATACAGTTTGTCCATCACCGCCGACACCACGAGGTCGAGCGTGTCGCAGGTGGCAGTAGTGTCGCGTGGCACATAACTCACGTCCATTTGGCTCAGCACCCCGAGCTGTCCCAGTTTCTCAACCGTCATCTTTTGGTCACTCAAGCGGTACATCTCCCCCTTGCGGTGTGTAATGGCATGGCGCCACATGTTGGCGCGCAGTGGCATCTTTTTGCCAGCAAAGTAGTAAGTGTAGCGGCGTCGCACAAGTTGTGTGTCGAGCGGTTCGCCGTCGTAGTTGCGAATGCTGATATATGCGCGCCCCATATACCATGGGTGGTCCGCCTTGGCCGGTCGGTTGTCTACGGGCATAACCTGCAACTGCACAAAGTTTTTGCGTTGTATTGTGTCAGCGCGGAACGTTGTGTAGTTAGCATTAAAGTAATAGTAGCCATTGTTGCGCAGCAGCGTTTCAATGCGCGTCTGCTCCCCCGACAGGTTCACCACACTAAAGGCATCGCCCGTTTTCAGCAGTTTGTCCTGCTCGTGCAGCCTGATGAGGCTGTCCATGGGTGCAGGGTAGTTCAAGTACGCTATCGAGTCAAGGCGGTAAAGCTGCCCGGCCCGCACATTATATGCCACCTTCGCCTTTTTCGGGTTCTTCAACGACAGAATGTTATAGTCCACCTTGCCATGAAAGTAGCCATAGTTGTGCAGCGTGTTGGTAGCCACTTTGGCACGCATCTCGGGACTTACCTGGCTCACAAGCACCGGTTCGGTGCCAAAAGTCTTGTATATCCATTTGCCCAGTCCGCCTTGGGCGTCATACAGCCCGTTGTGCACCCAGAGTCCGATTTTCCAGGGCCAGCTCATGGTAGACGAGCCAAATATGGCATTGTTGGGCGGATAAGCCAGCACGGCGTCCACCTCGGTTTTGGCAGTGGCAAAATCAGCCTCAGTCTGTGCTTGTGCCGCCTTTAGCGCCTTGCGTTCTTCTCTTGTCATAGTAATTGTAAGATTTACCATATTTCTTTCAGGCATATCCATGTACCTTCCAAACACGCTTATCTGTGTAATAGAGTACCACAAGATGGATGGAAAAACAATGGCTCTTGCCTTCGATTACACTGTTAATTTTCGACACCGCGTCGGCCACCGCCGTAATCACCCCCACCGAGTCGCGTCCCTTTTTGCGCATCATGGCCGGATCGTCGGCGTAGGTTATTTTGTCAATGCCTGTATACAGTTGTTCGTCGTCGGGCAAGGCGCGTGTAGTTGAGCAGCCAGCCAGCGCGAGCAGCAGTCCGCAGAGTAACAAGCCGCACGGCGCATTGCAAAGTTTATGTTTGTATGTCATCATGTAGTGCTTCATTATCAGTTCTTGCCAGCTGTTTTCTTTTTACTCTTGTTGCGGAATATAAAGAGTTCGCCCAGTTTATCAGTTTTGCGGCGCAGCACAAGGCCGGCCCCCGTCTTGGTCAGCTGCCCTTCGAGCGGGTCTTGCGTGTCGCGGTCGTAGAAAGCCTTCACGTAGCGTGTGGCACCCTGGTCAAGACGGTATTCCACCGACACATTATTTATAAAGCTCTCCGCCGAGTTTGTGGCATCGGCCCCGGTCGACACCTTGCCGCCAATAATCACACTGATGCGGTTGCCCCAGAAGCGTTTGGCAAACTGGAATGAGTAGTCCGTGGTCGAAGTGCCCGTTTGCGAAGTGCCGCTCTCCACGCCCAGGTTAATGTCGATGGTTTTAAGAGCCGACCCCGCAATGTTTTGTATTTCGCTTTGCAAAAAGGCATTCAGCGCATTGTTAGCCTTAAAGCCCGAACCCGACATCATAGTCTCGTCGGTCATGTACATGCCCGTGGCCATCATCGTTACCGCAGCCTTGCCACGTTGTTCGGCCGACATACTGGCCAGTTGGTTTTGAATGTTAAGGTCCTCGGGTGCCTCAATCGTAAACTCCAGTCCCATGTCGTTGAGCGGTTTGGTTATTTTTACCCCCACGTCAAAGGCCACCGAGCGTTGTTTATCGTCCTCTGTCACCACCGCTTTGGTGCGCTCCTTGGCAGCGATGTTAAGCGTCGGGTTCATGACATCACCCGTAAACTGCACATACGACCCCTGCACGATTTGGAATGTTTTGAGCGGAATGACAGGCAGCTGATACTTCATTTCGCCGCTGTTGGTTGTAAAGAGTCCCGTCATGCGCATATCGCCCTGTTGCGTCATACGCAGCGTCATGTCGCCGCCGCCCTCCAGTTTTACATAGCTCTGTCCGTCGTCGCTCAGGTTACAGTGGAAGATGGCCGCATCGTTGATGCTAATGCCCATTGTGATGTCCATGCCGCCGTCAACAGCCTTTTCGGGTTGTACCGTCTGTGTGGAGTCCTTAAAGTTGGTAAACTGCACCAAGTCGTGCAAACGGTCGTCCACCGACAGCGGCGAGTCCTTTAATATATAAGTCACGTCCGTGCGGTCGAGCACCTCCAGCTTGCCGCGCAACGACAAGTTGTCGGTAGTGCCCTTCAGCGTGCCTATATAGTTGGCATACACCTTGCCAAAGAGCATTGACTGCGCCTTTTTGCGCGTGTTGATAAGTTCAAAGTTGTTCGCCCTCATGGCAAAGTCCATGCGCATACGTTCAAAGTCCGACATATCAAATGTACCGTTCAGCACCATAGGCTCCTTACCTGTTGAGAACAGGCGGTAATCGCTGAAAATGATGCGGCTGTCCTTAATGTCGAGTGCCCGTTCGTCAGTGCGCAAGTCAAAGCCATACACGTCCGAGTAGATGTGTGCCGAGTCGAGGTCGAGCGAGCCGTTAATCATAGGCTTGTCCAGTGAGCCATTCACCCTCAGGTCGCCCCCGGCAATGCCCTTGAGCGCCACGTCGGTGCCGGCCATAAAGCCGTTGAGCATTTGCAGCGGAAAGTCGTGCAGCTGTGCGTCGCCCTCAAAGGTGCCACCGTCGCGGTCAAAGTAAGTGCCATTGCATGCCAGCACCTCCTCGCCGTTAGAGCTGATAAAGGCCGAGGCATGGTGTTCGCCGCCCGTTTTGGGCAGATACACGGCATCAATGCCCACATTGCCCAGAGGCATGTCCTCGTACTTAAAGTTGTCAGCAGTGAGCGATGCCATGGCCGACAACTGCTTGTGCTGGCTGTCGTCCGTCACGTGCACATCGCCGCTCAGCATGCCGCTCAGTTTGGGCATATAGGGCAGTACTGCCGAGAGTTCGCCCAGGTTCACCTGGTTCACACTCACCGTCAGGTCGTTCACCGAGTCCTTGGGTTCGCCATATATTTTAAGGCCCGTGCCGTCGTCGGCCAGCAAGTCCACGTCGGCCCGTATGCTATTGTCTTTACCAAGGAATATGTAGTTATTCTTGTTCACCTTAAAGTTGCGGTAAGCCAGCACCGGATTTTCGGGATAAAGGTGAATGTTCAGTCCGCCGTCAACCAGAGCCGCCTGCAGTCCCACGTCCACACCGCGTTCGCCCTCGCTGTCGTAGTAACTCAGTTCGATGCCCGCCCCCGAGCGCATGACATACGACCTCATGCGCACTTCGAGCGGGTTAGGGTTCTTCTTGCCGTTCTTCACCAAGCCGCGCATCTGCACGCCGGTCGAGTCCTGGAATATGTGCGTGTCGATGGTGTCGAGCAGCAGTGCGCCCACATTCAGCGCCCCCATGCGTGCATCGCCCGTCATGCCCACATGCGGGTCGGTGTTAAGGTTGACGTAAGCCGACGAGAAAGAGTAGCCCTTCATGCGGGCAATGTTGTAGAGCGGATTGTCGCGTCCGGCGTCAAGGTAAAAGGCCATGACGGGCAGGTACGTTTTGAGCCTTTCCTGGTCAATGTTATAAGTCTTTGCCTCCTTTTGCAGTTCGTTGGCAAAGCGTGCCAAGTGCGTGCCAAGGTGCGGTATGTCGCCCTTGGCCCCAAGGCGCAGCCTCAGGTCGCCGGCCGAAATGTTGGCAGTGGTTGTGTCGCGGCTTGTGGCCAGGTCAAACAATATGTCCTTGGCCATGGCACTCATGCGCTGTGTGGTAAAGTGGTTGTTGGCAATGCTGCCGCTCAGCGCGTAGGCCGTAAAAGTCTTGTTGGCAGTGGCCTTGATGTCGATGTCGGTACCAAAATACAGCGTGTCGGTTGTCACCCCAAGTTTTTTCAAGTCAATGTTAGGCAGCGAAGCCTTCACCGCCACCTCGTACTTGTGTCGGCCGAGCAGCGCCTCAATGTGGCCATTGCCCTGCAGCAGCGGGTTGTCGGCCTCAAAGTGCGCCACCGCCTTGCCTCCGCGCAAATTGGCCTTGACACTGATGCCCCCAAGCGGATAGCGCTCATAGCTTAGCGCGTTCACCTTGGCGTCAGCTGTCAGCGAGGTCCGTGGCGACATCACGTCCCAGCCCGAGCCCGAAGCCCGCAGCGAGCCGCTGAATGGTCCCACCGGCACACCGCGCACAATGCTGGCTATGGGCAGTTGGTGCGCCGTGGCCACCACCTTGTACGTTTCGCGTTTAACGTCCAGTTTAGCCTTGGCCGTCAGTGAGCCGCGTCCAATGCCCGCCTTGATGTCGGCATCGTAGCGGTTGCCGTTAAACGCCGCCTTGCCGCGCAGACTCAGTCCGTCGGGCACATTGATGCTCTGTTTGAGCGATGCCGGCATAAGTTGGCGCACAGCGGCCATACTCTTGGTGCGCAGGTTAAAGTCAAACTTGCCGTTGCGCCAGTCCTTCGTCACATAGTTGGTGTAGCCGTTGGCCGAAGCCTGCAGCACCCCGGGCATGTTTAGCGTGAGTGAGGGCAGTCGCAGGTGGTCAATGTTACCGCTCATGGTGCCCTTGATGGCCAGCGGCTTGTGCGGCAGCGCGCGCAAATAAGTCTTGTCCACATACCCCGTGGCCAGGGTGCGTATGTCGTCATAGCCAATGCTGGCGTCAACCATGGCCTGACAATGTCCGCCCTTGCCTGCGCTGAACGCCTTGAAGTCGAAAGCCACATCGGCATCAATGCGCGAGGCCGGAGTGCGCAGGCGCAGAGCCGGCAACCGCAGTTGCGTAGTATCCATGTACACACTGCCGCTCAGCCGCGTCACGTCAAGTCCGCACTTCTCGTGCAGCGTCAGTCCGCGCAGTCCGGCCCGCAACACCCCTTCGTTGTTATAGCTCAGCGTGTCGAGCATGAGCGTCAAGCGTTTCACCGCTATGTGGTTAGGGTCGATGCCCACCACGGGTTTAATGTAGGGAATGTCGTAGTTTACATCACAGTCCTGCAGTTGCAGCGTCTTCACCGCATAGTAGTTGCGTCCCGTGTCAAAGGCCCCGCCGCGCAGTGCGGCCCGTCCCAGGTTGGCATAAATGCGCATCGAGTCGCCCGGCATTTGCAAGTGCACCTTGCTGCGTTCAATATCCACCTTCTTCACCGCAATGTTCCATTTCGCCTTGCTTTCGGTAGTATCCTTTTTGGCCGTGTCGCTCAGTGTTACATAAATGTCGGCATCGTGCAGACGGGCATGGTCCAGGTTGACGAGTTCTTTTTCCCAGTCCACGCCGTGTGCGGCCGCTGTCAGTTTGCCCGCATGTCCCTTAATGCGAGTGTCCGAAATGTAGCTTTTCGTGTCAATAACCAGTCCATACAGTTCAAAACCGTCCACATCGGCCCGTCCCTCAAACAGAGGTATGAGTTTAACGTTCAACCGCAGACGGTCGGCATTGAGCAACGTGTCGCCCTTTTCAACGGCAGTCATGTGGTGTACGGCCAGGTCGAGTGGAAAGGCCAGTCTCACTTTGTCAATGCGCACGTCCATGCCCAAGTTGCCCGACAGGTAGTTGGCCACTTGGTGCACAGCAAAGTTTTGCACGGGGGGTATGTATAGCAGTATGGCTAACAACAAAAAAAGCGCGATGGGGGTAGCCACCGTTATGCCGAGCCATTTAAGTGCTTTCTTTATAGGTTTCTTCATGTTGCAAAGATAGTGCAAACCGAGAGCAATACAAAACAAGCTTGCTTGTTTTTATTGCCGAGGTGCCGCCTATCTTATCAAAAGATAGTGCAAACCGAGAGTTATGTTGCTTATGTTTTCCGCGCTAAGCGGCTAACACAAACGTAATTTCTTTTGTTCTTATGTCCTTTTGTTCTTATGTTCTCCGCGTTAGCGGCAGATTTCACAATTCACAAACAAAGAAACGCCACATTTTCCCCTTACAGGCATATGTTTATAGTTATTCGCTAACGCGGAGAACATAAGGACTAAAGAACAAAAGAACAAAAGTCCATGCCCGTATTACTCTCCCCCACTCTCATTGCCATACACGTCGACGGCGGTTACCACATAGCGGCTGTGGCGCAGGGCGGGCAGGGCGAGGGTGCAGTCGTAATGGGTGGCGGTGGTGCGCACAGATAGTAAGACGTGGCCAAACGTGGGGTCGAGGCGGTAAACGTTGTAGCGCACCGGGCCATCGGCATCGTGCACGGCAGACCATTCAAGGTGCAGGTGCTGCCCATCAAGCCTCTGGGTTACCTGGGGCGATGCGGGCGGAATGCTGTCCTGCCAACGCATGGGGGGCACCAAGGCGGGACGGGCATAGAACGAGGTTTGCAACCAGTCGGCAAGCCCTTTCTCGTTGTTCAGCAAAAAACGTGTACGGAAAAACGCCTGGCCGCCAAGGCCCTCGCTGCGTGCCACATTCATCTGGCGCTGCACGGTAAGGAGCGGCCAGTCCTTTTCGCGGGAATTAAGAAAGTAAATGCCGAGTCCGGGCACAACGGGGCGGCCGGCATCGTGCTCCTTCCAGTCGGCAAGGAAAGGATAATAATGATTGCCGTCGAAGTACATCATCGGGAAGAGCATGTCCATCCACCCCAGGCGCAACCAGCGCTGGGCATCTTGCGACACAGCGTCGCGCGCGTTCCACCCGTAAGAGGAGTAGCGCGACAAGTCAGAATACTTGCCCACGGGGGAGCAGCTCAGCTTTACCCACGGGCGCACCCCTCTCACCGCGTCATGTATGGCCAGCACACAGCGGTCAATGTTTGCCGTGCGCCATGCGGCCTTGTTCTGCCCATGGCCATAGCGGCGATAAGTGCGGTCGTCGTTAAAGGGCACACTGCTCTCGGGGTAACGTATGTAGTCGAGATGAATGCCGTCCACCTCGTAGTTTTGCACAATTTCGCGACACACCTTAGCCAGATATTCGGCAGTGCCCGGCACCCCGGGGTCCATCAGCCATTGGTCACCGCACCGCTGGCACAGTTCGGGGTGCTGCACAGGCAGGGCGCGTTTGCCGAGTTGCTTGGCCACCGCCACCTTGCAGATGGGGAACGCCACCACCCAGGCATGGCATTCCATGCCGCGCTTGTGGCATTCGTCCACCGCAAACTGCAGCGGGTCGTAAAGCGGCCGTAATCCAGGTCGCCCAGCAAACACACCGTCCCAAGGTTCTATGGCCGACGCGTAGGCAGTGGTTGCACGTATGCGCGACTGAAACAGCACCATGTTAATGCCCATGGCCTTGAGGCGGTCGAGCATTTCACACAGCGCTTGCTTCTGTGCGGCAGTTTGCGCTGCGGTTGTGGCGGGGCGCTGCGGCCAGTCGAGCCCCATAAGGGTGGTGAGCCATGCCGCGCGCACCTCATATTTTATGTCTGATGCCACCGGCGAGCACGCAGTCTGCGCCTTGGCGCACAAACTGCAAAGCAGCACAAGCAGCACGAATATAGTTCTTTTCATATCCTTACAAAAAAAGAGTTTGGCGTTTCAACAATGTACAATTGCAAAGTTACAAACTTAGTAACCATACATTGCTGAAACGCCAAACTTTTATTCAGTCGTTGCGTTATTTCTTTGAAATGCGCAGCTTATAGGTCATCGGTTTTTCGGGCACGTAGAACATGTGCAGTGTGCCCGGGCCACACGAGGCGTTGCCCAAACCACGCAACCAAGCATCGAGGTGCAGCACGGTGTAGGGACGCGGCTGCATCTCCCAATAGTGTTGGGCGTTCATCAAGTCCTCGTCGGTGTAAGGCAGTGCCGAGAAGTTTACACGGCCCTCGGTTTCGATTTTCACACCAAAGCCCGACTTGTCGCTGAGCGTAAGTTCGCGCAACTCCTCACGGTTGCCAGTGCTCTGCGGCTTCATGTTAGGCTCTACCATGCCTGCCACGGTTGTGGTATAGCGGCCTGCCACCACACCATCGCGGCGGTCGCAAGCGTTCTCCCACGGACCGAGCGCGTAATAGTCCACCTTCGAGAGTGATGAGTCGAGCATACACACCAGTCCGGCGCGTCGCAGCTCAGCAGTATGCGGTGTAAAGCGAGCCTCCACATCAACCACGCCCTGCGGGTAGATGGTGTAGTCTATCTCCGTGTCGCAAAGCGAGCCTTTGCGGGTCGCCTTCACCACAGTGTTGCCGTTCACCTGCTCCACACGCACATCGCCCTTGGGCTGCAAGCCGTTGGCAGTGTTGCCAAAGCGGTCGTTCTCTATCCAGCGGTGGTTGCTGTATTCAAAGCCCTGGTTGTCGGCTATGATGTTGCGACCATCAAGAGCCAATGAAGTGAGGCGTGCCGTTTCATTGTCAAAGGTAAGCTGCACCTTGTCGTTGCCAATAATAGTTTGGTCGAGCGACAACGTTGAAAGCATTTCGGGCGCTTTGGCATCAGACTTCAGTGCAGGCAGCGTGCCGCGCTGCTGCAAGGTAAATTGCTTGAGTGCCACCTCGTGACCGGCTGCGGCATAGCTTTGTGCTGTGCGGAAAGCCACGTGCAGTGTGAGCAGCACTTCCTGGCCATTGGCCTCAGCCTTGGCCAAATCGGCCTTACCCAGTTTGAGCACAAGTGTGGTGCTGTCGGCAGGAGCCACAGCAGGCAGTTTAATGGTCTTGGTGCTTACCACACGACCGTTCTTCACCACCTCGTAGCACAAGTTCATGTCCTTCAAATTCTGGAACAAGTAGGTATTGCGCAGCGTGACAGTGGCCGTGTTCTTCTGCTTGTCCACACCCACCAAGTTGAATTTCACATATTGGTAAGCAGCCTTCACTTCCTTCAGTTTGGCACCCTCATGACGTTCGCTATTGATAATGCCGTTGCAGCAGAAGTTGCCTTGGTGCGGACCCGGATAGTCATAGCCCGTAGTGAGGCGGTAGATGCCTTGCTTCATCAGCTGCGGATTGTAGATTGACTGGTCTACCCAGTCCCAGATGCAGCCGCCAATGGTGGCATTCGATTTCTCTATTACGTCCCAATACTGGTCGAGGTTGCCAATGGCATTACCCATGGCATGTGCATACTCGCAGATAAACATCGGTTTGTCAAGGTTTGAGGTATTCTGTGCCATCCAGTCCATGCCGGGGTACATCTTCGAGTAGAAGTCGGAGTAGCGTTCGCCGCCATAGGGCAGACTGATGCGAGTGCCCTCATAGTGTACAGGGCGCGTGTCAAGACGCTTGGCCGCCTCGTAGCAATCCTTAAAGTTGGCGCCAGCACCAGCCTCGTTGCCAAGGCTCCACATCACCACACAGGGGTGGTTGCGGTCGCGCAGCACCATGCGGTCAATGCGGTCAACGAAAGCGGGTATCCAGCTCTTACGGTCTGAGATGCTTTGGTTGGCATGGTCCTCAAGGTCGGCCTCGTCCACGGTGTAAAGTCCGTAATAGTCGTACATGGCATACATACGTGCATCGTTAGGATAGTGCGAGGTACGTATGGTATTGATGTTGTTCTGCTTCATGAGCGTCACGTCGCGCAACATTTCGTCGACAGTGACGGCACGGCCATGCTTGGGCGAGGTGTCATGACGGTTGACGCCTTTAAGGAACACGCGCTTGTTGTTGACATAAAGCAGCGAGTTCTTTACCTCCACCTTGCATATACCATATTTGGTTGAGAAAGCCATTTCCTCATTGCCCTGTTCATCGCTCTGCACCACACGTACTGTATAGAGGTTGGGGTGTTCGGCGCTCCAAAGTTCAGCATTTGGCACATCGAATGCCACATTGGCCTGTGCGTCAGCACCGCCAAGTGTGGTGCGCTGCTCTTGTATTTCGGTGCCCTCAGGATTGAATATCTTGACGCACACTTGCTTCTTGCCGGCAAGGTTGTCGCGGTTGTCGAGCGTCAGGCGCACATTCACCTTTGCCTGGGCTATGTCGCCCGCCTTGTCGAAGGTGATGTCGGACGTGATGTAATGATCGCGCACGGCCATTTTGGGGGTGTTGTAAAGATACACTTCGCGGAAGATACCGCTCATGCGGAACATATCCTGACATTCAAGATATGAGCCATCGCTCCAGCGGAACACTTGCACAGCCAGACGGTTTTCGCCACCCTTGTGCAGATATTTGGTTATGTCGAACTCGCTCACATTGTTAGAGCCTTGGGTGTAACCCACATACTGGCCGTTAAGCCACACAAAGGCTGCTGAATAAATGCCACCAAAATGTATGAAGGTGCGGCGGCCGTCCCAATTGGCGGGCACAGTGAATGTGCGCACATACGAGCCCACGGGGTCGATGCCATAGTTTTTGCCACCATCGTTGAAGCCGGGACGGGCCTTGATAAACGGCGGTGTATTGGCGTGCGGATACTCAACATTGCAGTAGATGGGCTTGTCGTAGCCCAGCATTTCCCAGTTTGAGGGCACGGGTATGGTGTCCCACTGGCTCACGTCGTAGTTCTCTTGCCAAAAGTCGAGTGGGCGCTGCGAGGGTTCGGGCACAAAGTGAAATTTCCACGTGCCGTTGAGCGACATATAGCGTCCTGTCTGGGGCTTGGTCCACGGAGTGTTGTAGTAGGCTTTGTCGGCCAGCATCTCGTGCTCATTGTTATAGGGCAGATAGGTGGCCACGCCGGGTTCTTTGTTTTCGGCAAAGCGTGTTTCGTCCTCCCAATAGGGGGATTTGATTTTGGGCTTTTCCACCTGTTCGAAGGTAAACCATGCGGCTTTGTCCTTGGCGTTGTAGACCACGCTCTTCAGTTGGCCGTTTACGAGGCTGTACATTTTGCCGACCTTGGTTTTGCCCACCGAGCGAATGATGTAAGTGCCGGTCTGGCCCTTTACGGGTTCAAAGCAGAATTGTGCATTGTTCCACACACCATCTTGTGCCGGCCACTGCAGCAGGTAGTCTATCGAGGCATTGCCGCCACCATCGTCAAAGTTCTGGGTGTAAAAGGCATTTGCCACCACACGACGGTCGAGGTCGAGCATCTTGATGTTCCAGTACTGTCCGCGGTTGTCCTTGTCGGCAGTCTCGCCCACTATGTGGGCATTGTTCTCACCCGAGTCGCCATTGCCGAGCACCATGTCGGGGTGCTGCACCGAACGTATGCGATAGGTCAGTTCGGCATCAAAACCAGCGCGTGCGGCTTCGGCCAGACTGAATTGGGCGGCCTTGTTGCCTGCCGCCTTGGCTTTGTCTATCAGCACAAGTTTGCTCCCTTGCACAGCCGCAGCCTTGCCAGGATTGTTGGTGGGCACCAGATTGTAATGGCTGCCGTCGGCCACCACGCGCCACAGCTGGGCCTCGTCAGAACCGTTATTCTCACCAGCCTCCACACCGTTGTCGTTGTAGCGCACAGCCTGGTTGTTGAAGGGATTGATAATGCGCCACGAGCCCGAAAGCTCTGACATGACGAAATGCTGTCCGGCATCTTTTTCGTTGAGTGCTGACAGTGCGAGGTGTCCCTGCCCATCGGCATCGACCACCTGTCCTTTGAGCGCCGACACCAGGTGGTAGAGTGCGCCTGGCTTGAAGCTCTGGGCGCCTGCGCCCAAAACTGACAGGCACACCGCTACGGCCAATGTCAGCCAGCGCAGATGTAAAAAGGTCTTGTTCATGTTTGAAATGTATTGTTGTTTGATGATTATTCTTCAGCAGGGTGGTTCGTCCAGCTCGTGCCGTCCCAACTCTTAGCGTTCGAAAACGAAACGTTGGCATCTATTTCTATGTAGTCATTGAATCCGAAGCTTCAATTATGTTAATGCCGGAATGGTAAGAAGCTTGACAAGCTTACCCGTTAACTTGTCAACCAGTCAACTTGTCAACCAGTCTACCCATCATGCCACGCGGCGCATCACCTTGTAAAAGTTCCAAGCAAAAAGGCTCGCGGCCAAAATAAGACCGATGCTGAACGCAAGGTAGAGACCCACCACGCCTAAACCACAGGGGAAGGCCAGCAAGTAGCCAACCGGTATGTTGACTACCACGTAGCTGACAAAAGCTACCCACATCATGGCCATCACGTGTGAAGTGCCTCGCAGGGCGTTGGCAAAACATATTTGCATGGAGTCGCCCAACTGATAGAGTATCATGGGCAGTATGAGGGTGAGGGACAATGATATGACGGCGGGGTCGGAGGTGAAGCCGTGTATGATAAATTCGCCACCGAAATAGAATATCATGGACGATATGGCGGCCATGCCTAACAATATGAACACGCCGGCACGCGTGGTGCTGCGCACACTGCTCCAGTCGTTTTGGCCATAGAAGTGGGCCACACGTATGGTGATACCCGACCCAAAGCTGTAATACAGCAGGAAACCGAGTCCGCCAAGGGTTACCATCACCTGGTAGGTGGCCAAATCGACGGCACCAAGCCAACCGGCCATGATGCCGCTCACGGTGAAGGCACCACTCTCCATGCCCATTTGCAAGGAGATGGGGAACGACTGCTTGTTGATGTGCAACAAACTGGCGGTGCGCACTGCCGACTGGCAGAAGCCCTGGCGATATGCGGCATAACGCTTGCGCCCGAGCAGCAAGGCGACCATGATGACGGCCATTATGATGCGTGCCGTGAGTGTGCTGACACCGGCACCAAGCAAACCGAGGCGCGGAAAGGGGCCGACGCCATAGATAAGCACAAAGTTGCCCACAATGTTGAGCACATTGCCCACGAGTATGACCCACATGCCGGTAGAGGTTTCGGATATGCCGTCGGTAAACTGGCGCAGGGCATTGAACAGTGCCACAAACAGGAGCGAGGCGCCAATGGTTAGATAGTAGGGCCGTACCAATGGCAATATTTCGGCGGGCTGCCCCATGCGGTCAATAAAGCAGTAACCTACGCCCAAAATGAGCATGAGCAACAGGGCAAAGACAAGGTTGCATATCAGGCCATACTTCAAGGTGCCGCCAGCCTCAGCCCGACGCCCCTGCCCTACCAACGAACTGATGAGGGGGGTCAAACCATAGCTATAACCTAACATCATGTAGACAAAAAGGTTGAACACGGCGTTGACAAACGAGGCGGCTGCCAGTGCATCGGTGCTGAAGCGCCCTACCATCATGGTGTCGGCAAAACCCATGATGATAACGCCCAACTGACCTATGGCTATGGGCACACCAAGTTGCAATATGGGACGGTAATAGCGGTTCCAAGTATTGACGGTGGTTGCATTCATATATAGTTACAGTGCTTAATAAACAGGTTTGCGGGTTGATGAGTTGATGAGTTGATAAGTTGACAGGTTGACGGGTTAGTTTGTTTTGTTTCTGACCATTCTGACTTTAACGTAATAAGCAGCGTAAAGTTTACTTACCCGTTAACTCGTCAACTCGTTAACCCGTCAACTCGTCAACCAATAAAGCTAAATGCTAAATTCCTTGGCCACAACGGCTTGTTTGCCCGTGCCAAAACTGATGGTGAAGCGCAATGGCTGTCCCTTCAGGCGATGGGGGGCCACAATGGTGGCCTTGTAGCGTATACCCTGCCCCGGCAGCACGCTGGCCACGGTGGCGGCTGGCGAGATGCCTACACGCTTGTTGCTGCACACAATGTTGGGGGCTACATTGTAGAGGGTGCGTGAGCCACGGTTATAAATGTCGAACACGATGCAGGCTTGCTCATCGGCATCGAGCCGCTGGTTGTTGTTGTCGTCAAGAAAATGTATGTTGCTCACCTCAAGTGACTGCAAATCGCTATGGACAGCCGCAGCCGACTTGTAGCGCGGATTGTTGTAGGTGCCATATTGCACATCGTTGCCGCTGCTGGGGGTATCGTTACCGTAGGCGTAACTGTCGTTTTGCGTGTCAGCCTTTGGTGTATGGGGAGCAGTGGCAGCAGCTCCTACCGCACCACCTATTATCATGCCAGCCAAAGTACCTCTGTCAGCACCTCGCGGACCGCCCATCAGTCCGCCAATGCTCGAACCGAGCATGCCACCTAACGAACTGCCCGTGGCCACTCCCGCAAATTGGTTGTAGCTGCACGAACTCACTCCCATGGCCAAGCTGAGCACCATGGCGGCTGACATTGTGCCTTTGTATGCTAACAACTTTATCCTGTTCATGATTGTAGATTTTACATTGTATGTTGAGTGCAGGGTGCAGTACTTAGTGCATGCACTTTTACCCCGATATGGCCTCTACACTTTGTTGTCCGACATTTTGCCTACGCTCTGCGCATTTGCACCGTGTGCCGCAACCGTTCGTGCTACGGGAGATAGAAAACCATGTCACGGGAGGCAGAAAGACAGTGCATTCGTCTGTTCATTCTACCTCCCATGACAAGATTTCTTACCGCACGCAACAGTTTTACACGCTCCGCAACGGGTGTTGCCAAGGTGTGGTTGACTCGTGCTCTACAACCTTACATAACTTTTTGCGCACAGTGCAGGCAAGTGTAGACAAACGTGCAGACGAGTGTGGGCAAGTGTGTAGGCATTTTCCGATGTCACCTACGTTACACAACGCCCTTATTATCACACAGTTCAGCATAATTAGCACAGAGTGCAGACACTTTTGCAAATAAAAAGTTGTGTAGGAAAAAGTGCGGTTTGTGCGAGCTTATTTTACAGTAATGACAAGGTATTTGCTCACGCTCCAGAAGGCTTGCGGATTGGTTATGCGCAAGGTGTACTGTCCCTGGGCGTCCTTGTCGAGCGAATATGAACTGGCCGGGTGGCTGGTCATGAGCTTGGCACTCTTTGAATAGAGGCGTATGGTTTTGGTCACACGCAGGTCGATGCGCGTAAAGTAGTCCTTGTTAAAGTCGTTGCTCTTCAGCACGTCGCCACGTTGCAATATGCGCTGCTCACGCAACTCGCGCTTGGTGCCAAACACATAGTAGGCTGTGTTCAGTTCCTTGTCCTGTGCGGCCACAGTGCGCGCCTTTTCCTCATTCTTTTGCGTCAAGTCGCTCACATTGGTGTTTAACGCATTAATTTGCTCGCCTTGTTCGGCTATTTTGATGTCCTTCTCAGCCAGCTGGGCACGGAGGTCTTCTATCTCCTTGCTCTTGTCTTCGAGCTGCTTGTTAAAGTTGGCCACCATCTCCTCGAGCTTGGCCTTGGTGCGCGAGTCGCTTTGGTTTGACGCACGCAACTGCTGCTGCAGATTGGCTATAAGCTCGCGGTTGAGTTTCAGTTTGTTCTGAATGAGCGTCATGTTGTCGATGATGCGCTGCTTGTTGCCTTTTTCGCCCTGGCGGTTTTCAACATTTACTATGCCCTCAGCTTCGTTTATCTGGTCAAAACCGTCCTGTATCTGCGACAGCGTTTCGAACATGTCGCTCGACTCGTTCTGCGACTGGGCAAGCGCTTGACGCAAAGAGTCTATGGTAGCCGCATTGGGGTCCTGAGCCTCTTGTTCTTTTTCTTTTTTGGTGTTGCACGATGTGACAAACGACAAGGTGCACACTGCTGCAAGCAGCATGATTAACTTCTTCATAACGGAAAGATATTAGCGAATATGAATAATTTGCAGACTTAGCACGTTTATTCTGCGTCGTGTTTAGTGTCTTTTTTCTTTTTCTTGGGGGCTTCGTAGCCTTCAACCACAATAACGAACTCGCCACGCGGCTCAGTTTCGGTAAAGTGGGCCAGTACTTCGGCAAGGGTGCCGCGCACGCTCTCCTCGTGTATTTTTGATATTTCACGACAGGCCGAGCAGTGACGCTCTGGGCCAAACACCTCGACGAACTGGGTGAGGGTCTTTACCACGCGGTAGGGCGACTCGTAAAATATCATGGTGCGGGGCTCCTCCTGCAGGGCGGCCAAACGGGTGGCGCGTCCTTTCTTTTGGGGCAAGAATCCCTCGAAGGTGAAACGCTCGCAGGGCAGACCCGATGCTACGAGGGCCGGCACAAAGGCTGTGGGGCCAGGCAGGCACTGCACCGTTACACCACGGGCTACGCAGGCCCGCACCAACATGAAGCCGGGGTCGGAGATGCCTGGCGTACCAGCATCGGAAATGAGTGCCATAACCTCGCCGGCTGCCATGCGCGCGGCAAAGGCATCGGCCGTTTGGTGCTCGTTGAACTTGTGGTGCGACACCAGTTGATTCTTTATTTCAAAATGCTTGAGCAGTATGCCCGAGGTGCGGGTGTCTTCGGCCAGAACCACATCGGCCTCCTTCAAAATGCGCAAGGCTCGGAGGGTTATGTCTTCAAGATTTCCCACGGGTGTGGGTACTAAATAGAGTGTTCCCATGGTGCAAATATATAGCTATTTTGTTGTTGTGCAAACAAAAAACGGGGCTTTTCCTCTTTTTTAAGGGAAAGACGGGCTGCGCCTCGGCACAAATTTCAAACAAGTTTGACTTTGTGCGCTCGACTTGCACCTTTTTGAGATAAAATAGATATATTTGCCACAGAAAGCCCAAAGAGGGTTTTCAAACTCTATTAAATATGCGTCCTATGACACAGAACAATTCTGCCAATAACGGCACACCAGATAATGCAGCCTTCAAGGTGGGCGGACAGTCACCCATTACTTTCGACCGCTTTATTCGCGGACTAATCGGGCTGCTACTCATTGCCGGACTCGGCACTGCGCTTTACTATTTGAGCGGGGTGCTAATACCTTTCTTTGTAGCATGGATGGTGGCTTATCTGCTCTACCCGGTGGTGCGCTTCCTGCAAAACAAATGCAGACTGCGCAACCGCTTGCTGGCCATTATCATCACCCTGCTGCTCACATGCGGGGCCATAGCCGGATTCATTTATATTGTGGTGCCACCCATGATTGAGGAAATCGGACACCTTAAAGATGTGGCTCTCTCGTACATACAAGGGGGCATCAACAACAATACCATACCCGTGCCTGTGCAGCAATTTCTGCACCGCCACATCAACGAATACCAAATAGAGCACCTGCTGCAGCAAAAGGACGTGATGTCTGCCTTCAAGACAACTCTGCCCAAACTGTGGAATGTGTTGTGGAGCACGGCCGGCATCATCATTAACATCGTGTGCTCACTCATAGCCTTGCTCTACTTGCTGTTCATACTTACCGACTACGAGAAGTATGCCAACGGCTGGATAAAGTTTGTGCCACGTAACAAGCGCGCATTTGCCGCGCAACTGGTGAGCGACATCGAACACGGCATGGCGGGTTACTTTCGCGGACAAGCACTGGTGGCACTGAGCAACTGTGTGATGTTCTCTATCGGATTTTTGATTATCGGGTTTCCCATGCCCATAGGACTTGGCTGCCTGATTGGTGTTATCAGTTTTGTGCCTTACCTGCAAGTGGTCGGCATGGTGCCTGCCGCCTTGCTGGCACTGCTCAAGGCTGCCGAATCGGGCGAAAACTTTTGGTGGCTGCTCTGCCTGGTACTGATTGTGTATTTGGTGGTGCAGGTGTTGCAAGACACCATTTTCACCCCACGCATAATGGGCAAGATTATGGGACTGCCCCCCGCCATCATTTTATTGTCACTGTCGGTGTGGGGCTACGTTCTGGGCATTGTCGGCCTTATCATTGCCTTGCCTGTCACCACGCTGGCCATATCATATTACAGGCGTTACGTGGTGGGCAGTGAGCGCATCACCGACGAACTGGACACCGAAACCATTGCCATGGAGAAGGCCGCTGGCATCTATCTGGACGAAAACGAGGACACCAAAAAGCCGCACAAACCCGCCGCTCCACCCGCTGAGAAGCCTCAAACTTCAGAAAAAACAAAAAAAGTTGGCAAATAATTTGGTGCGTTAGTACAATCTTCGTACCTTTGCACTCGCTTAACAGCAATAACGGTTTGACTTGCTAGCTCAGTTGGTAGAGCACAACACTTTTAATGTTGGGGTCTTGGGTTCGAACCCCAAGCAAGTCACTTATATTCCCAACGGGGTCACTTAGTGACTACTGCAGAATCACGAAGGAACATCAATTCCAAAGAAAAGTATTAAGTGGATTTTACGAAAGTAGAGTCCACTTTTTTGTTGGTTATCAAGCATTTATACACTTTGATTAGCCTAACAAAAACATAAAAGTATATGTTCAATTAAGGAGATGGTAAGTTCAACTACTGCGGTTGAAAATTACTCCAAGTAGCCTACATGTGCCACCACAAGCCCTCATAAGCCAAAAAGGTGATACAATAGGTGATACAACTTTGGAAAAGGTGATACATAAAAAGTGATACACCTCACTTCCTTCAAAAAAAATTGCCGAAACAGGCATTTTTTTCTACTCGGAGCGATTTTTTTCCGCTTAATACCTACTATTCTCATGAAGAGTAAAGCTGTAAAAGTCGTTTTCGACAGAAGAAAGGAAGCAGCCAAAAAGGGTTATGGCTACGTTGATGTTGTAGTAAATCTGGGCAAAAAGGTCCGTAAATACGTTCTTATAGGGACATCAACTCCCGAGGAATGGGAAAAAGATTCCAATTCTTCAGAAGTAAAAGCTGTGGTAGAGAAATGTGAAAACATTCTCGTCACCATGAACGTGCTTGGTGAGGAATCGAATGTTGAAAATTTCAACAAGCATTTCTACGAAGAACAAGCAAAAAACAATGAGCCAGAACTTTCACCCGAAGAGATCTTAGCTCAAAAAGATTTCATCGCCTACTGCGAGGAAGCTTTGGCAGCCGAGGACATTAAAATCGGCACGCGCAAGCACAAGCAAGTAGTGATTGATGCCGTCAAGACCTACGGCAAACTAAAAACGTATGGCGACTTGACCCCGAAGAACATTCTTGCCTTCGACCGATGGCTGCACAATGGCGAGCGGAGTGACGTTACCATCTATGGCTACCACAAACGCCTGAAGAAATGGGTGGGCGAACTGGCACGATTGGACGAAATACCGCGTAACCCTTACAAAATTGTGAGTGTCACCCGTGGCAAGAGCAAAGAGCGCCAACCTCTGCTCGAAACCGAATTGAAGAAAATGCGCGACTATCCCTTTGATGGAAAGTTGGAACGGGTGCGCGACCTCTTCATCTTCTCCGCTTATACAGGTCTTGCTTTTTGCGATGTGCAGAACTTTGACTATCAGTCTATGACAGTGAAGGAGGGTGATTTGGTTTTCATTGATGGAAACCGCATCAAAACCGATACGAAGTTCTTCACCCCTATCCTTGCCCCTGCCATGGAAGTGTTGAAAAAGTACGAGTTCAAATTGCCCAAGATTTCCAACCAAAAGGCAAATGATTACCTTCACTTGATACAAGCACAGCTTGGCATCAAGAAGAATCTGACCTTCCACGTAGCCCGCCACAGCTTTGCCACACTCGCCTTGGCGCATGATGTCCCCATCGAAAATGTAGCCCGAATGCTCGGACATGAGGACATTCGGACCACACAGATTTACGCAAAGGTTTTGCGTACCACCATCGAGCGCCATGCCACCGCACTCCAAGGCGCCATCATCTGAACTTTATTCATCTTCATCTAAAACACGATAAAACGTGCCTTTCAATAGCTGCGACATTCCACTCTCCTTGAATGTCGCAGTTATTTTTTCGCATACATACTTGCCTCCCCTTATATAATATAAGGCACGTGGGTCGGGCAAAGTATCAGACAAGAACGAGAACTGATACTTTTTCTTGCCATCTATTTTGTATAACACTTTGCGTTTCTCCTCCCACATTCCCTCATTCAAGCGAAGTGAAAAAGGCGTGACGAAAGCCTGGAACTCATCTGAGACTTCCACAAAATCCACCACAGGGTGCGGCATATACGGCTTGAAGTACTGCACCCCGTTCCAAAAGCCCATATATATTTGGTCAAAGTAAGCGTCCGTGTTCTTGTTCTCCCCATTGGCAATGGTACGGCTTGCCGCACCTTGCGCCAAATCACCTGCATCGTAGTCAATGGTGTTGGCTGACGTTGAACTGCCAAACACACGGTCAGAACGACTACCACTTGAAGAACCGCTCCCATCTTCTGTCAGTGTCCAATTCTCACTGCTTCCCATCTCGCCACAATTCATGAAAAGCATATTGCCGTGACTGTCTCCCGTCCCCTCGATCCAAGCTGGCACAATTTTCAGTTCCAAGTCTTCTGCATTCTTGTCCGCAAAGCGTTCCCCATAGGCATTGACGGGGAGCAAACGATTATAATAGCGATACCACTTCGTTTTCGTCTTGTCTGAAAATCCCGAAGTACCCTCCATCACAAACTCCGATTTGTAGCAGTACATGACAAAGTACGTGCGGTTTTCCTTGACATAAAACAATTTGTGTCCATCAGAGCCATATTTGTAGCCACGCACATACTGCGTGCTGCTGGCGTTCGGTCTTGTTTGCCTTGTGTACACCCCACTTATTTTAAGCGACTTTGCCGCCTCCAATAAATCTGCCATTTTATCATAAACCTTGGCATCCTTACCATATTTGCGAATGTACCAATCGCACGAATGGTACGCCCAAAGCAAACTGCCATTGTCCTCATACTTCACATTCACGCTACCCAAGTATTCCGACTTGTCCTCCTGCGTGACTTGGGTGGTATAACTGTCCACCACCTTGTCCAACAGAACCTCATCTGCTTCCGTGGCAATGGCATCAGAGAATTTGAAAGAAATCGTTTTCTGCTTGTGGTTGATAGTGAAATCCCCAAACAAAAATTTCTCCAGCTCTTCAAAGAACTCCGTCAGCGTCCAATGTGGCAAAGCAAGTGCAAAGTTATAAGCGCCCCATGCCGCAGGCAAGGTGTTGCATATAAGGAGATTAACAAAGGCAGAGTTTTCCAACGCCATGAAATCCCACTTATAACCCACCTGCTTGCATATCCTGTAAAGGATATACAGCAAGTAAGGCTGAAACGACAAAGCCTGTGCTCCCTTTTGCGCATTGGTTTCATGCGGCCAAATAAATTCATTCTTGTCTGCACTCCACACCATTTCATTCTGAATGTTCCCCGAAGTATTATTCACCCAGGGCAACGGGATCCAGAAATTATCAGGGTATGGGCGCATATCGTCCATGCAATGCCCTGCAACCGCCACGCGGCTTGTAGGATAGCCCAAATCCAGCTCATTCAAATAAATATCATCGAATGTCTCATCAAAGTTTTGCTCACTGCGTCCCTCCAAGAATTGCGTTTTGACTTCCACATCTGATATTTCCGTGATGGTGATGGTACCACTCCGATAAAAGTCACGATCACGAATTTCGCAATCGAACACCACCTTGTTCTTTGCCACATCTGCGCGGTGGATATGCCCAAAGATCGCTATGTTTTGGGCACACCCTCGCAAAGGGAAAGTGATCGTCAGCGTATAGCTGTCACTTCCCGTAAACAATCTATTCTCGGCAATGAAGTCAAAGGACGTTCCTTCCTTCAATACGGCTTGTTGGTTGTTGATGATGATTTCCATTTTTATTATCTTTGCAAAATGAAACGTGCCATAATTATCATACTTGTAAGTTTAATACTCTTTTTGGCAATTCTTGCCTTGGGGTTCTTTTGGTCTCTTCCATTATCGCTTATATTTCTGTTTATTGGAAGTATTGCATTGTTTATTTCATGCGTATATATAAAGGAAGAATCCACAAGAAGAGTTTTTGATGCTATTTCATGCAGTTTGCTTATCACATGGTGCTTGCTACTGTTATTCTTTTTTGTTGCAATGTATATGATGATGGATCGCAAAAGTTATTGAGCATTCATTTTCTTCTGCTTTTCGGAGATTTATTTCTAATCAACGTATCGTATTCCTCTTGGGCCTGTTTGATGCCCGTGTCACCTGTGACTGTGTTCACAGTGACAAAAGGCTCATTCAGTCTTTGGCTTAGTCGGTTCATTGTTTCTTCGTACTTACTGAGTACAGCTGCACTCTGTGCCAAAGCTGCCGAAACGACATTGTCCGTGGGGGCTTGAATAATTACAGGTTGCGGTGAAGGCGAAGCCACCGCACCTGTTCTTATAATTGTTCGTGAAACATCATCGGCTCGCAAGGATCCGATGGTGTTCGTTCTTTGTGCATAGTCCAAAGCATTGATGAGCGGACGAGCCACAGGAGAAGCAAGCAACTTTTGCGATGCTACCCATTCTCCGGCATGAACTACGCCTACTTCTTGATTCACACGTCCCATGGGCGTAAAACCACCTTGCGCATATCCTTGTGCCTCACTTGCCTGTTGTTGCTTTTTGATTGCGGCAATCTGTATCATGCCCGCAGCAATAGCCATAGCCGCTGCAATAGGTGCCATGATATAACCGACCACAGGAATAGCCGCTGCCGAACCATAAGCAGAGATCGCGTTTTGGGCAGTCTGCGCCACCGCTTGAATAACCTGCATGGCAAACAACTTTTTGTTCGCCTCGTTCTTCGCTTTGGCAAGGGCGGCTTGTTTCTCCTTTTCAAGTTTTGCCACCTTGTAGTTGTTACCCTCTGCCGCAGAAATCTCCGCAGAATAGCGGGCATTGATGGCAGCCGTTTCCTTCTCGAGTTCCGCTTGGACGAGAGAAGAAACGCCACTAAATATCTCACCCATACCACTCATGACCGTAGAGAACGATTGTGTTACCGCTTGCCCAGCATCGCTTTCCAACCATTTAGCCAACTTATCATTTGCCTTCTCCATGCCATTTTTTGTGACGCCAATACTATCAATGGCATATTTTTTTCGAAGAGCCAACTTTGCTTTTTCAAATGCTTCCTCAATGCGCAGTTTCTCTGCTGCATTGTCGCCCGCTGCCTTTACTTCTGCATGATATACCTGTTCCAAAGCAGCCATATCACTATCGTACTTAGTCAAACGTTCATCAGCGTTCATGCCAAAGTACTCCTCTTTGAGTTGCTGTTTCACTTGTTGCTGACGTTGGATAATCTTCTGCTGATTAGCAAACACCTTGTTCTGATATTCCTTTTCAGCTGCCAAGCGTTCCTTGGTGCCTTTCTTGTAAAGCTGCACCACTTTGCGAAGATGTTCCAACTCAGCCAACTCCACGGCATCTTCGTAGGTTTTGGTGTCAGAAAGTCCGTCAATATAGCGTTGCTTCAACTCCGCGAGCTGGGCATTATACGCTTTATCTTCTCGTTCGCGAGAAACAGAAGTCGCGTTCTCTTCCTGTTTCTTCATAGCCTCCTGGTATTGCGCTTGCGCCTCCAAGAGATCTTTAGCAGAAACGTCTGAACGCTCCATCTTCTTTTTCCAATACTGCACGTTGATCTCGTCCATGCGTGCGGTGTATTGCTCATAATCCTTCTCACCTTTTGCATACGCAATGCGGTTGAGCGCTTCCTCTTTCGCCTTCCAATCATCGGGAGAATTTTTGCGGTCAGTCTGCTTTTTCTTTGCTTCCGCCAAGTTCGCTTCCGCTTCGGCTTTTTCCTCTGCGGTAATCTTCTTGTTAGCAAGCACTTTTTGATAAAATTCTTGCTCAATCTCCTCCATACGAGAGACATAAGCTTCATAATCCTTTTCACCCTCCATGTATGCTTTCTTGTTGAGCGCATTCTGTTCCTTCTGCCAATCTTGTTCCGCCTTGAACTTGTCCGACTTTTTATTCTTCTTATCATCGTCCACTACAGGCACACCGCCACCACCTCCACCAGTGTTCGTGATGACAGGTTTTTTATTGATTTCTTTGGCAGCTTGTTTGCCGAGATCATCGCCATAAGTGTCTGTAATAGCTTTCTGACGCGCATTCAGTTTTTGCAGTTCCTTGCGTTTGCTGTTCGCTTTACTTCGTTTGCGTGCAGCTTGTGAACCATTGGCAATACCGCTGTAACTCGCCATTGTTCCGCCAGCTGTACCATAGCTATACATCGTGTTCGAGCTTGCCGATTCGATACTTTTTTGTTTGGCATCATACGCATCAGCTTCCTCGTCCAGTTGTTTAATTTCCATGGTAAGTTTCGCCTTTTGTTTGCCAATCTCTTTGAGCAAATCCTTGGCACCTTCCAACTCATATTTCTTGGCAAGAGAGTTCAGATAGTCGTCCAAGGCATCCTTGTTCTCCTTATACTTACCCGTAGTAGCGTCCAACTGCGCATTATAATTGGGTATTATCTTATTGAGTGCTTGCACCGCCTTTTGGCGATCGTCCAAAGAAAGTTTCTCATTACGTGCCACCTTAACCAGTGCATCAATCTTGTTTTTCTCCTCCACAATTCCCTCCTGACCTTTCAGGCGAACAGCAGCCAAAGCCTTTTCGCCCTCGGCAGCTTCATTCACTTTTTTAGTCATCTTGTAAATGCCATAGCCAAGCGCCACAGCAGCAGCGAGCAAAACACCCCAACCCGAAGCGAGAGACAAGCCTTTTCGTTTCAAGTCCACCATAAGCGAGGACTGACGCGCCCAATTACCTTGCAGTTTTGCCAATACCAAATTGAAAGCAATATGCCCAGCTTGCAACGTATTCACAACCGCATGATACGCCAAAGCCGTACCCTTGCACACGGCATGCCATGCCGCTTGTGCTTTAAGAGCGATGGCATTCGCCTTGACTGCGATGGTGTAAGCTACCACCATTGAAGTCAAAACGATAATAGCTTCCTTGTTTCTTCCAAGGAAGTCTATTGTCGTACTCATAGCCTTCAGAGTGAGGGTTGTAGTGCTGATAACATGCTTCATGACGGGCATCAGTTTCTCACCCAATTCGATAGCCAACTCCGTAACACGTTTTCTTGCCTTATCCAGCTCCGCCTCGACAGTCGAGTTCTGCACATTAAACTCGTTCGTCACCGAGGTGGCATCTTCAAACGATTGAGTAGCTTGTTCCTGTTGCCACTTCACCATTTCCACATTGCCGGCTAAGGTCGCCAAAACCTGTGAAGCACGGGCGCCATTCTCACCCATGTTCTTGAAAACAGGAGCGAGAACGTCCATGTTGCCGAGTTTCTTTAATTGCTGCAACAACATCAAAAGTCCCTCGTTGGTGCTGCGTTTCAATGCCTTGTTCAGTTCGTCCAAATCCATGCCCGTAGCCTTTGCAATCTTGCTTGGTTCCTTGAACAAGTTCATGATGAGTTGCGAGAGTGCCGTTGCCGACATTTCGCACGCTTGACCTTGGCTATCCAATACCGCTGCAAAAGCCATGATTTGCGGAATGGTCATACCAGCTTGCGCACCCACACCAGCCATGCGCTTGCCAAACTCCGCGAGGTAGGCAGCAGAAGCCGTACAATTTTGAGAGAGGTCGTTGATTACAGAACCAACCGCTAACAAACTGCGCTCCGTTCCCAAGCGTGCTTCATCACCAAAAATGTTGGTGAGTTTGGAAAGCGTCAAGGTCGCCCCATCTCCGAGTTCATCCAATGCCACATTGATTTGGTCAGCAGCTTTGACAAAGCCCAAAACATCTTCTTTTGAAGATTTTCCGAGTCGCCCCGCTTCCTCTGCGAGTTTGTTCAAGTCTTCACGGCTTGTACGGGTGTCCATCTTCTTAAAATCCTCATTCAGTTCCTTCACCTCGTCATCAGCCAAACCCGTAAATTTGCGCACATTCGCCATTTCCGCGTCCATTTCTGCAAAAGCGTTCACCGCCTTGCGTCCTGCCATGACAAGTCCCGTGCCAACAGCTGCCACCCCTGCAATGATGTTGCCCCACTTGTCCACAAAGCCATTGATGCGGTCCACAAGTCCCACATTTTCCTTTTCGGTTTCCCTTAGCTCCTCATTGACATTCGCGATTTCAGCCTTTACACGTTTGATACTCTCACACTGCTTGTTCCACTCGTCCGTACCGCGTTCGATGCCGTTTAGTGAGCGTTTCAACTCCTTCAACGTCCTGTTCAACTCTTTCGGTGAAGCTTTGTCTAATCTTTTCAATACATTCTCCACTCCCTGGGTTGCACTCTCTATCTGCCCAATCTGGCGGCGGGTCTGCTTTAGTTCACGCTGGAACTTCTTCAGCTGGACTTTATCGCCCGCAGCTGCTGCCTTTGTTATTTTATCTTCGAGGTCGCTCGCTTGCCGTTTCAACTGTTCGAGCATATTTTGCGCCTGTTTGCCGTTCACTGTAAGCGTGACCGTAGCATTTGCGTTGATGTCTGACATAGTCTTTCCTTTTTGGGTGTTATTATAAGCACAAATTTAGCCATGCGCCAAAGAAGCAAAAAAGACGATGTATCAAGGCTTTTCCACTCCCAAGGTGGGCGTGATTTTTGAAGAAATCCGCGTTTTGTTAAGTAGTAGCAAAACAAAAGCCTTGATACAGAAGTCTTTAGGGGATTGTTAAGGGGTTTCCCCTTAACCCCTCCGTCGGAAGACCCCCCGACCGCCCTACATCGTCAAACCGCGAACACCCCCACACCAAAGCGGAATATGTAAACATATCTTAAATAACACCCTTGTTTGAGTTCCTTCGCCCCGACAAAAGTCCCCAAAATGCACGAATGCCGAAAAGGTTGAACACATTGAAAAGGAAGAAAAGGCAACCAACGCACACACCACACCCACACAACAAAATACCCCCGAAGTTTCCACGAATACACCCCGAAGTTTCGCAAATACCACGATTGCCCACTCCAAGTTTCTCATGTGCATAGATGCCAAGTTTCCACCCACCCAACAAAGCACCCCGAAGTTTCGCAATGCGCTCAAATCCAAGGTTTCGGACTACCTAAACGACCCTCCAAGTTTCCACCTATCCAACAAAGCACCCCGAAGTTTCACAATACGCTAAAATCCAAGGTTTCTGACTATCTAAAACGACCCTCCAAGTTTCGCGATGTCTACCCAAGCCCCCCCAACTGACACTTTGCAGTTTCTAAACCTTCAAAATCACCTTTCAAGGTCTCAAAAAGTAACAAAACGACACTCCGAGTTCCTTTATACTCATGAGGTTCGGGAGTTTCTGACTATCCAACGACCCAACGCGCCCGACCAAACACCCACACCACACCCCCGAAGCATTTTGGGGTCTCTGATAGCCTCCAAAATCCGCTACCTTTCAAGGGAAAAATTCACACCTGGGGGGTCTCGACCGACCACCACTCGCGCCACCGCGAACGGGCGGTAATCCGTCTGTGTGCGTGCCGAAAAATGCCTAACACTTTAGCAGATGTTAATCTGCCATAGTGTTAGGCACTTGAAGGCACGTACTCAGACGACCGCTGACGGGCATAAAAAGTGTGTTGTCGTGTTTTAGCGGACTTGTCCGCCATAGCACGACAACACGCTTTGTTGCCTAAAAAAGGCACGCTGTGCGGTAAAACGGACTGGCGAGGCACGTAGCCTGTCCGCCAACAATAGAGCCTGCATTTTCTTTCGAGGTACGAGAAAGGTGATGCGGGCTTGACGGACTGACTTTGAAGCATGAAAAGTAGGTCCGCACATGAAAGAAGCCCAACCTCCCTTGAAGCATGAAAGGGTGGATTGGGCTTGAACGGAATGGCTTTGAACTCTGAAAAGCCTTTCCGCTAAACCGTGGGCTAATCTCCTTTGGAGCATGAAAAGGTGTTTAGCCCATTAAAGAAATTCAAGCATCGGAGTCCCGACGATGGCACCACCAAAAGGCAGCTAAGGCTGCAAGAAAGACTAAGGTCAAAATTAACTTGACAGGAAAAGTCCATGGTCTCGCCATGGACTCCCTCTGCTGAACTTGTTGTAAGGAAGATTGCCGAGTCGCAGCGAGGCTGTCTTCCTCCCTTGCCTCTGTCTTGGTGCTCTCCTTTCGGCTTGACGAAAGGTGTGCGCCATAGATACGAATGGATTGCGGCTTTTGCCGGGAAGTCCTTTGCGCCTTGGCGTTAGAAGCACCTTGCAGCGCATGGGGAGCTTCGATAGTTGGAGTCTCTGCTCCAACCCCGAAGCTCACGATGCAGCTGTCGAACAAAAGTTCGGTGTGCCGCCACACCGAATCAATGCGTGACGTTTGCCACTGATGCCGCTGCACCTGTACAGCGGAGTCCGTGGCAAACGTGTTCGTACTTGTGACTTTGTGCGTACTGCGGCACGAAGTGAGTAGGCACAGCCACATGATTATGGGAAAGACAAAAGGCTTCATAACTCTGTTTGAACGTTAAACGATGGGCAAGCTTTGCTTGAAAATTTGCAATTTGCACAATGACGGCTGCACTCGGAAATCTTGAAGCCAGCTTCAGATTTCGCTCGTTGGCACGTCATTTCGTTATGCCCATGCACAGTTGCATGGGGATAAACGAACTGAAGCTGCTGCACGAGTTGGCGAAGTGCCTGCTTCTGTTGTGGCGTGCGTGTGTCCTTGGGCGTTTTTCCGTCCTTGGCCACACCACCAATGTAGCAGATGCCAATGCTGTGGGCATTATGCCCCAGGCAATGGGCGCCAGCTATGTTCTCAGCACGTCCCTTGTGGACGCTGCCGTCGCGATAGATGACATAGTGATAACCGATGTCGGCAAACTTACGTGCCAAGTGCCAACGACGAATGTCCTCCACCGTGAAGTCCTTGCCTTCGGGGGTGGCAGAGCAATGAATGATAATTTCAGTGATGCGTCGCATAGTTTAGGAGTTTAATAAGTTTAATGAGTTTAAGGCTGCGCTTGGGTGGGCTTTTGAGGTTGCGAGTTGAGCTTCTGCTCCTCGTCCTTAATAGCTTTGTCAAGCGTTTGCATGATCTTTCCCTCAAATTGATGTACTTTTCTACCATAGTAAATGCTCACTCCGAAGATTGAGCCAGCATAGATGAGACATTGTGAGAAAATCCACAGGACAGAGTCCGAGATTTCGCCTTTGGGCGGTGTGATGAACCCTGCGACTGCAAGGGCATAGCCGCCTACGAGCATGGCGAGGGCGGACCAAAATTGAATGCTTACTTTGGGTTTAGTCATTGTTCGTTACATTTAGGTAAGTATTATCAAGCGTTCAGCTTTGCCTGAACAGTTTTCATCTTGTTTTCCAAGTCGTCCACGCGCTCGCCAAGCGTCATGATCATGTTGTAGAGGTTTACCAAGTCTGTTGAAGTGGCGTCCAGTGTCTTTTTATCCCCCTTGCTCATGAGGCCGTCCGTTGTGGAACTTGCTAACGGAATGGCGTCCGTGTAAAGCGCATTGAACTTCATGCCGAACTGCGAGAGCACGTACTTGTTCGTGTTCACGTCCCATGCCATGCGGTCAGGGAACAGACAGCCCCAGTCCTCGGCATAGCTTATCGTTTTGCGGTCGCTGCCCGTGAAGTAGATGGCACGCTGGAACACCTTGGCGTGGTTGAATATGATTTGTCGGCAGTAGTCGTTCTCGATGTTCTGAAAGAGCGTGATGCTCATGTGCTTCTGATATGTGAGGTGCGCCACCACGATTTCGGCATTACCCGAAATTGAAGGGTCGCGCAAGGCATTGAGCGCAGCTGTCTCTTCCAAGAAATTACCCAACTCCTTGACGCGCGTGTTCAAAGCCTTCTGCACATCGGTCACGGCACGTGTGGTGGTCAATCCTGGCACGCTTGCCGTAGCCATAGGCAATGTGACGCTAAACAGCTGTGTGCCTGCGGCATTGCTTGCCGCCAGCACGCGTGAACTGCCTGTATAAGCAAGGGACGTGGCTATGGTATCTGTGACAGCGGACACCGTCTTGTCGATGGTGCAGACGTGGTCATAATACTTGTTGAGCTGCTGCACCTGTGCAGCGGTCATCACGCCCGCACTCGAAGATGTGGCGGCAGGGAGGGCAAAAGCATTGTTGATGCTTTTCAATTCTCCCGTGACCATGTTCAGGAGCGTGGCAGAAAATGCTACACTCACCTTGTTCACGTCCCCCAACTTGAAGTGCTGAATGACTTGCTTGGCTTCGCCCAACTTGGTTTTCCAAGTTTTCAGGGCAGCGATGTTTGTGTTGCAGTTGGAAATGGAATGCTTTGCCTCTGTCATGTCCTCGGTGCAACTTGTAAGGCTCTGCACCTGTGCCGCGGACATCACCCCGGCTTGTGCGGTGGTGGCGGCTTTGAGGATTATGCTGTCCGCCTGTCGTTGCAGCACGCCACTTGCGGTATTGCCCTGAATGACGGACAGACAGACCTTGTCTGTGCCGACTGTCCCGAGACTGATGCTCTGCAACAGCGTGGAGAGTTTCAAAAGATTGGCTTTCCAAGCCGTGAGAGACTGCAAGTCCGTGTTTGTTGCGGCAGCAGAGAGCAAGTCTGCCAAGGCTTGCAATATCACGCCCAATTTTTCGGGGGTGATGGCGGCTTCGGTGCTTAATGCCCGAAAAGCCGTGATTTGCTTGGTTATGTTTGTCGTATTCATAAGCTAATGGTTGTATCTGAGATACTTGTCGTCCAAGGATTGGGCTACCACGCCCACAAATTCTTTTGCCATGTTGTCGGCAAGGAAGTCTCTTAGGTTCATGACGGAAGCATAATACTTGCGCGAGAACCAAGGTTTCTTCTTGCGCTTGCGCTCCCTGCCGATGTCCCCATTGTTACCGCGAGGAATCTCCTTACCCGTACCAAAGTTCTGCCAAAGTCCATACTCTAAAAAAGACTGACTTAGTCCGAGTTCCATGAACCGCCCGTCGGCACGGAGCGGTAACGACTTGGGCGAAGCGAGCAAGGCGCCTGTGTCAATCACATCGAGCAAGGTCATTTGCTCCTTCCATATTTTGAGCATGGTTTCATTGAAAGCCGTGACGAATTTTTCGCGTTCGGAAAAGGCACGTTGCTCGGCATCATTCGTTGTTCCACTCATCGGCATTGTATCTTAAATCCGTAAACGTGTCCACCGCAATTTGGAAGTAGGCACAGGCGCAGCCCGAAAAGAAATACTCGTTCATTTCGTTGAACGTGATACGTTCATCGAGGTAAATGCACGATTGTTCTAATCGTGTCCGTTCAAGAATGAGTTGGCTCATGAATTGGCGGAACACCTCTCGAAGTGTTTCCATGCAAACAAGCCTTGCCTCCATGTCATCTATGGCATGGCGCATGGCAAGAAAGATGGTTTTCACGCGCCTTGTGCGTGGCGTGTTGGCGAGTGCGATATAGCCCTGGCTCATGTCGCTCACACAGACAAAAGCCGTGGTGCTTTGCATGGCTTGCAGAGCCTCTTCAAAGCCTTCCAAGCCCGACACGCGGCAGAAAGAAAAGCCTCGTGCGGTGGCAAACTTGTTGCGTGCCGTGAGGTCACGGAAGAAGTTTGTGGCATTCCAATTGAGATTTGATTTCATAAGGTGACATGATTAGATATTTATTACTATCTTTGCGATGTGAGGGATGGGGCAACCTTAAGAGACCCGCTCTCATTCCAGCCAAGGCATTTGCTTTGGCTTTTTTATTTAAGTTGGTTACGCAATTCTTGTGCTTCTTGTGCCTTGGCATCAAGCTCCGTCAAGGCACGCCAGCAGTCCATTTGCAGAATGGCTGCCTCCTTGGTGATGTCGCCTCCTGTGAGCGCACGGATTTGTGCGTTCATCGCCTGTCGGAGTTCCTCTCCGACCCCCAAATCAGCACTCCCCAAGAGATTGCTTTTCTCTTGGGGTATGTTGGTGAAGAAATGTGGGAACATACGGGTGAAGTTCGCTTTGACAGAAGCGAACCAATAGAATACAGAAAGCAGTTCTGCTTTCTCCAAACAAGCTTTGTCCGAAAGTTTCGGATAAAGCAAATGCGCCATCTCCGCAAGGCATTCCATGCTTTGCGTGTGCAGAAAACCTTGGTAATAGTTCTCGCAAGCAATATAGGCCTCAAAGGGGACGGTTTGCAAATCGGCAGCAACTGCCGATGCACCGCCAATGACAGAAATGCGCACAGGCATGGGAGCAAAGTTCTCCAAGAATGCGAGTTGTCGCGCAGCAAAAGTGACTTGCCAATTGGCAAGCACCACTTGGCGTTTGCTTTTCCTGTCCTTGACCAAACAGGAGTGTTTGTCTGCACGACAGAGCACAACAATTTCAGCCCATTTGCAAACGCAAAGTGCTAACACCTCGTTCATCGGCAAATCGCGTGCGACTTGTCGGAAGAAAAACAGCAATTGCTGGTCGGACAGTTCCGACCATAACTTGGGCAGAGAAATAGAAAATGCTTCCATACCGCGAAAGTATGGAAGCATTGTACTTATAGAAAAGACGAGTTAGTAAGCCTTGAATTTGAATTTATCTACATAGAAAGGCATTTCCTTATTGGCAAGTTCTTGCATTCTCGTAGCACGAAAGTCAGGGTGTTTGGCCATTGCATTCATGAGCCAAGTTTCAAAGATGAAACTTTCAACGAAAGGCACAGATCTTTCGTAGCCTGTAACCATATTCGCCCCAGTTTTTCTCTTGAAATATAGGATGTCATCTTCGCTCGTGTTAAGTGTAAGACAACAGCCGAAATGAACATTTACAGGGCGTTCCTTGAAAATACCCTCATATTGATTTGCAAAATCAATCAAAGAGAAAGGCTCTTTGTCTTTATCCTTTTTGTCTGCAGGAAAGGCAAAAGCCCCAGGGTCGCCATGAAAGCACAGATATACAATATTGTAATCAAAATAAGACTTGTTTCTTAGATGTTCGATGTAATATTCAAAATCCTTTTCGCAGCATACATTGCGAAAAGTGTAACTATCAATACCACTATGGGGAGCGCTATTGAGTAGAAAATCCAACAAAGGTTTCACGTAAGAATCTGATTTCAGATCGTGAACCGACTTTACCCATTCAGTTTCAAGGCAGAATATTTTGCTCATTGTTGTATTGTTTTGCTTGCAAAGATACAACATTAGAACCAATACCCACCTTTCCTTTTGTCATTCTTATATCCATGATTTTCAAAGAGCGCAGCGGTTTCCGACTGCTTCCACTCCTCAAAAATGCCATCGGGAGCATTGCGGAGGGAGTTCACGACCTCTATGCAAGATGGTATGGGGACTTCTCCTTCTTCCCGTAACATATACAGTTCTATTGCGAAGATGTGCCTCCAAGCACGCTTGTAGTACGGTGCAGATGGGGTTTCGCCCCATTTGCCCAATAGCTCTGCTTGGCGCAGAGTCGCCAAGAGTTCACAGGAGAAGAAATCATGCGCCAATCGTTCCTCGATGGCGATGAGTTTAGAATGCAGTTCCTGATAACGCTGCCAAGAGTGGTCGGTGCTGCCGAGTTTCCGAGGCAGATCCAACCACGGGTAAAGCGTCTGCATGAAGTATTGGCATGGGTCGCTTGTCGCCCATGCTTCCGTATTTGCCAACAAGGGAAGTAAGATAGAAAGCGTGTCATCACGCATTTTCTCCAACGACAGGAGCAAGCGTTCCACGCGCTCCTTACTGGCAGGGGCTATATTGATGTTTGAAACAACACCAAAGCCATTTGGCGTAAGCACCGAATCCAATTGTGGCACGGCATGAAGCATGGCTTCTGCCACCACAGCCATACGCGCGTAATGCAACAACTTGTTGGTGGCATCCTCATGGAGCAGTTTCGCAAGAACTGCCTCAGAAAGGAACGTGGTCGTGAGCCACGCTTCCGCCACTTCTAAGTGTGGAGCAATTTTATCAAAGAGCAAGGTCTCGCCTTGCACAGACTTCAGCACATTCGGAACGAATTGCAGAAGCACATTATTATCGGGTATCAACAGAGACATAGTAGTTTTGAGGTTTTAGGTTATAAAGTTACTCTTCTGTGCTTACCTGCTTTGCGTCCTTGTTCTCGTCCAACGTCGTAAGCTGGATAAACGGGCAGTCGGGATAAGCCCCGTCCCACCTGTTGAACCTTATAATCAATCGGTGCACATTAAACAAAAGGTCGTGATACGGCTTTTGCAAGGCTTGTGCAATCGTATAAAGTTCGCGCTTGTCGCTGCCCGAATTGTTAGTTTGCGACTTACCCGGTACAGAACCCACAAGGTTTGAGTGCACACGCATGGTAAAGCACATCATATTCACTGCCTCGATAATATCCGTAGCCCAGTCGCCACCCTCCTTGTCCGTCTCGATCTTGTTAATCACCACATCATGCTGTTCCTCCCCATTGGGAGACACATAAAACTCCGAGAAAAGTACCTTGCCCGAGTTCTCCATGCCCGTGAGAAAATTGATGATGTTGTCCTTCTCCTCGTTTACGCGTTCCTGCTGCTTCACGCGGTCGGTAATGCCCTCTGCCTTGAAGATGTTGCTCCAAAACGATTTGGCAATCTCAATGTGGTACTTGATAGGTGCAGAGTTCTTCAGTTTCGCCTCCTTTGCCACCCCAATGAGTTGCTTGATGTTGTACCACTTGCCCTTGAAAAGTGAGGCATAATAAGGAATGGGATAATACGTGCTGTCAGGCGTCGGCACACGGCTGACCACGGCAAACTTGCGTTTGCCCTTCTTCACCTGTGCTTGCAAGTCCGTCCAAGGACTTTGTGGGTTGAGCAGTGGAATGACCTCCACCTGTTCCGCCCGCACCGAGTTGCGCCAATTCGCGTACAACACCTGTGGTATCACGCCCTCCTTGTTGGCAGGCGCAAAGCGAACATAGCAAGCCTCCTTGCGCAGCACCCTCACCACCTTGTTGCCTTGTTCATTGAGAATAATCACGCTCACGGCAAAGCCGAAGTGCTTGAAATCTTGGCAAACACCGAGGAAATAGCTCGCCATGTCGTTATCCAAGAAGAACTCCTCGACCTCGTTCACCACTTTCTGTTTGCACATTTCATCAGTCTGGTACACCAAACCGCTTCCATAGCACACCTCTGCATTGAACATCTGACAAGTGCTCAGTGTCTCATCACTCTCAATCAGATTGATAATGTCATACGGCATTTGGTCGTCCGCTCCCCAAGGCATATAGCTCACCTTGTCGCTCACATGGCGCGGTGAAATCTCCTCCGCCTCCTTGAAAACTTCGCTGCTTTTGGTGGTGAACGCTGCCGCGGCATGATAGCCGGGCAGATCGTTCACGCCTGTTATGTGTAAGTAACTGAAATCGGTCATAGTCTTGTACTTTTTGGTGCAAAACTATGACCGAATGAGCGGTGGGGAAAAGACAAAATTATAAGGTCTCTTTAAACTGACTTGGTGTCATTCCTGTTTCTTTCTTGAAGAATTTTACAAAGTGTGGTGCATCGGCAAAACCCAATTCTTCAGAAATCTCTTTTATAATGGATTCAAGCATTGCATTTGTTACATCTTATATATTCTGCGGCACAGGAGAAATGATGTAGATTCAATTATAATAGAAGAACTTGCCTATTATTGTTTTTCCAGCCATTTTTTTACACACCTTATAGCTCTGATTTGTTCGCTTTCGCTAAACTTAGAATCGTCATTCGTTTCATTTCCTTCCAGAACAGCTTCATAAAGAACAAGAAAATAAAAATCGG